>Ga0307474_10003859_pt1 | contig 10790 bp, 9 predicted proteins | sample atmos_gasesECM1C_2_FD_203312 | JGI IMG/M metagenome (GOLD analysis project Ga0307474, IMG submission 203312) | Hardwood forest soil microbial communities from Morgan-Monroe State Forest, Indiana, United States - atmos_gasesECM1C_05 | ecosystem: Environmental > Terrestrial > Soil > Temperate...
TCCCTCTCGACAGGCCACTCGGCAAAGCTCTGTTCCGCCGCTCGAACCAGGGCGTGGGCGGCGTCGGCGCTGGCTCCGGTCAGCCTGGCGACGACCTCTTCGTACAGCTCCATTCCCTGGACCGTCGAACGCTGCGTGCGCACGTCGCGGTACGTCGCCAGCGCCTTCCTGCTCTCGCGCCGGACGTAGCGCTTTTCTTCACCTAGCCACATGAAACTGAAGATCATTTGTCATCCCTCCTTAAGGACACGTCGGCCGGAACTCACCATCCAAGCCTATATACGAAGGGAAACCCGGAACTGGTGACACCCGCGGACCAGGGGAATCACTTACCAAAGCTTGACGCAGTGCCCGGCCAGAACGAATGGCGATGGCGACGGGCCGGCGTTGTCCGACGGATCCTCGAGCGAGACCGCTAGCAGGGTCACCTTGGAAAGCAGGCGTTCGGAAGTGTCGGCCAGGGTGAGCGAGCTGTGTTCGCCCGGGGGGATCGTGCCGAGCCGGAAAGGCGCTCCATCCCGCGGCACGGCCCATAGCTGCATGATCTTTCCGGCTGGGGGCGTGAACGGCTTGAGGAACTTGATCGACAGTCGTTTGCCGTGACGCGTCGAGCTGGCAAGCACGGTCGGCACCCCATCGCTGTCGCTCAGCAAGCCCACGTAGCTCGCCGGAACCGCGTCACGCTGGGCAACCACCTTGTCAGCGGGCAGCAATGCGGCCGGGTAGAGGCGGACCAGCCCTGCCGTCGCGACGATGCCGAAGGCGAATCCGATGGCTGGCAGGAGCCACATCCTCCAGCCTGTGGTCGCGGCCGTCCGCGAGCCGCCGATGCGCCGCTCTATGGCCTGCCACACCGCTCGGGGCGGCTTGACGGCGGGAATCGACACCGAAAGCGCCGCCAGCCTCCGCTCCCAGGAATGCGCGGCGCGGTCGGCAGCCGGAAGAGCTTGTCGCAACCGCTCGAATCGCTTGCGGGCGTGCGTCGTCAAGGCGCCCACCGCGTAGTGGGCGGCGAGATGATCGAGAAGCTCGGTGCTGGCGTAGTTCATGATGGGCGTTCGAGGCAGCGCTTTATCCTCTGGAGCCCGCGTCGCAGCCAGACTTTGACGCTGCCGATGGGCGAACTCATGTGCCGGGCGAGCTCGGAATGGGACAGCCCGTGGTAGTAGGCCAGGGCGACGCATTGCCGTTGCGGTCCGTCGATCGCGTCGAGACACCCGCGGATTCGGAGCGAGTCCGCCGCCTGCTCGAGCAGCTCCAGCGGATTCGGCCGACTGTCCTCAATGTCGCTCGCGCTTCCCATCGTCTCGTCGTCCAGGGATTGGGCGACATTGCGCGTCTCCCGCCGCAACTCGTCCAGCGCCCGGTTCCGGACGATCGCCGTCATCCAGGTCATCGGCCGGCTCGCCGCCGCATCGTACCCATCAGCCTTGTTCCAGATGTTCATGAAGGCATCCTGAAGCACTTCTTCGGCTCGGTCCCGTCGATTCACTATACGTATCGCGACGCCAAATAGAGACGGGGAAACCGAGTCGTAGAGCGTCCGCAGTGCGGCACGGTCGCGCAGCACGATGCGGGCAAGCAGCTTATGCAGATCGACGGGAGCGGGCATCCCGCGGCCGGGAAATGTTGATGAAGGTGTCCTGCAGCACTTCTTTCGCTCGGTTGCGACGATTCACTATACGTATCGCGACTCCAATTGGAGACGGGCAAACCCCATCGCCGCGCGTCCGCAGTGCACCACGGTCGCGCCGCACGATGCGGGCAGGAAGCTTTTGCAGATCGAGGGCTCTCGCCGAATTGCGTCTTGTAGTAGGCGCTGAATCTGGCCAGGTGGCAAAATCCACTTGCAAGTGCAGCCGAGGTGACCGTCGTGGAGCTGCTTGCATTGCGCAATTGCGTCCGCGCGGCTTCTGGCCGCAGCTGCTTCGCGATCTGGCGAGTCCGCAGCTTGATTGTTATCAATCATAGGACTGGATCAGCGGCGTAGATAAACCACTCCGTCCATGGGGGATTACACGACGCGCCCCTTACCGAAGCCCATGCCGACGCCATCTCATGCTCGATCTGAATCAGCACGTCAGGAGTGACGAATGGCCTACACGATCAAGATCAATGGCACGGCCCATACAGTGGACGCCGATGGCGATACGCCCCTGCTGTGGGTGTTGCGCGATGTGCTCGGCATGACGGGCACGAAGTTCGGCTGCGGCAGGGCCCTGTGCGGCGCCTGCACGGTCCATTTGAACGGGGTCGCCACCCGCTCTTGCGTCACACCGGTCGAGAGCATCGGCAATCAGGCGGTCACGACCATCGAGGCCATTGGCAACACAGCCGCCGGCCGGAAGATCCAGAAAGCCTGGCTCGACCTGGAGGTGGTGCAGTGTGGCTACTGCCAGTCTGGCCAGATCATGTCGGCATCCGCGCTGCTGGCGGGCAATCCCCATCCGGATGACGCCGCCATCGAAGGTGCGATGTCGGGGAACATCTGCCGATGCGGCACCTACAACCGCATTCGTGAAGCCATCAAACACGCCGCCCAGTCACCTGGAGCGGGCGCGAAGGAGAGCTGACCATGACGCTCGATCAGGCCCGGTCTGTGGCCGTGGACCACCAGGACTCTGGAACCTCGAACGGCTTATCCCGGCGGACCTTCCTCAAGGCCAGCGTGGCTGCCGGCGGCGGGCTCGCGCTTGGCTTCAGTCTGCCGCCCTTGTTCAGCGATGCTATGGCGGCGGGGTCAAGCGGCTTCGAACCCAACGCCTTCGTTCGCATCGGCAGCGATGGATCGGTGACACTGACGATGCCCTATGTGGAGATGGGGCAGGGCACCTATACGTCCATCCCGATGCTGATTGCCGAAGAGCTGGAGGTGGACCTGAAGCAGGTGCGGCTGGAGCATGCTCCGCCCAACGAAAAACTCTATGGCAACCCCTTGCTGGGTGGGCTGCAGGCAACCGGCAACTCCAACGCGGTACGCGCGTCCTGGAAGCCCCTGCGCCAAGCGGGTGCTGCTGCCAGGACCATGCTGGTGGCAGCGGCAGCCAAGCGCTGGAAGGTGGATCCTTCATCGTGTCACGCCGAGCACGGAGAAGTCGTTCACAAGGCGAGCGCGCGCAGGATCAAATACGGCGCCCTCGTCGGCGAAGCAGCGCAGATGCCGATTCCGGAGCAGGTGACGCTCAAGAGCCCGGAGCAATTCAAGCTGATCGGCACGCCGGCCAAGCGCCTGGACACGCCGGCGAAGGTGAACGGAAAGGCGGTCTATGGCATCGACGTCCGGCCCCCTGGCGTCAGAATCGCGACCCTTGCTCAATCGCCCGTCTTCGGCGGTCGCTTGAAGAGCGTCGACGATACGGCAGCCAAGAAGGTGAAAGGCGTCCGCCAGATCGTGCGGCTCGACGACGCCGTTGCCGTTGTGGCCGACCATATGGGGGCGGCGAAGAAAGGGCTGGCGGCGCTGGTCATCGAATGGGACGAAGGTCCGCAGGCCGGACTCGACACCGCCCAGATCGTGCGCGAGCTCGAACAGGCGACGCTAAAGCCCGGGGCGGTCGCGAAGTATATCGGCGAAACCGAAAAGAACCTGGACAGTGCCGTCACCAAGGTCGAGGCGACCTACCAGGTTCCGTTCCTCGCACACGCGACGATGGAACCGATGAACTGCACGGTTCATGTCCGCAAGGACGGTTGCGAAGTGTGGGTCGGCACGCAGGTCATGGCGCGGGCCCAGGCGGCGGCGGCGAAGGTCAGCGGGCTGCCGTTGGACAAAGTCGTGGTCCACAACCACCTGCTGGGCGGCGGCTTCGGCCGGCGCCTGGAGATCGACTGTGTCACCCGCGCGACTCAAATCGCGATGCATGTGGATGGCCCGGTCAAGGTGGTCTGGACGCGCGAGGAAGATATCCAGCACGACATGTATCGGCCTTGTTTCTTCGACCGGTTTTCCGCCGGTCTCGATCAGAAGGGAATGCCGGTCGCCTGGAACCATCGCTTCGCGGGCTCCTCGGTCATGTCCCGCTGGGCTCCTCCGTTCTTCAAGAACGGCCTTGACCCCGACACGACCGAAGGGGCGATCGATCTCGTCTATGCCCTGCCGAACATGCGTGTCGAGTATGTGCAGGTCGAGCCACCGGGCATTCCGACCGCCTTCTGGCGCAGCGTCGGCCCGTCGCACAACGTGTTCGTCGTTGAAAGCTTCATGGACGAACTGGCGGCGGCGGCCAAGCAGGATCCGGTCGCCTATCGGCGCGCTCTCCTGGACAAGTCGCCCCGTGCCAAAGCCGTGCTCGACCTTGCCGCGCAAAAGGCCGGCTGGGGAAAGGCGCTGCCTGAAAGGGTCGGGCGTGGAGTCGCCGTGCAATTCGCTTTCGGCAGCTATCTGTCGCTTGTTGCCGAAGTCGAAGTGTCAGCGGATGGAGCCGTCAGGGTCCGGCGCGTCGTCTCCGCGATGGACTGCGGCATTGTCGTCAATCCGGATACCGTACGCGCGCAGATCCAGAGCGCCGTTATGTTCGGGGTCACCGCGGCGCTCTATGGCCAGATCACGCTCAGGGACGGACGAGTCGAGCAGACGAATTTCGACACCTACCGGATCCTGCGCATGAACGAGGCGCCGGTCGTCGAGGTCCACATCGTCCCGAGTTCGGAGTCGCCTGGAGGCATCGGCGAGACGGGGACGTCGGCCATCATGCCCGCAGTGGCCAACGCGATCTTCGCAGCCACCGGCAAGCGGTTGCGCAAATTGCCGGTCGATCCAGCCGAACTCAAGCGTATTTGAACTCGAAGACCCGGCTGCGTGCATCTGGCCACGACAGCGTCTTGCCAATAGCTGAGACGCGCGTGTTCTTCAGCCGTTGGCCAGATGCTTCTCGATGGAAGGAAAGGCGCTCGTCGCTCCCGGGTCATTGAAAAAATCGATAACGATCCGGCATATTTTTCGTTGGCGCGGTTTGTACGCGGCGCGCCATGATGCGCCGGCGGGAATCATTGTTGCGTGTACCGCTTGAGTCATCGCCTTGAAACGCCAGAATCGCGAAAACGAGGAGAAAGTCATGTCTGAAGCAAAGTGCCCGTTCCATCACACGGCCGGCACCGGCACGTCGAACCGGGACTGGTGGCCGAACCAGTTGAAGCTCGACATCCTGCACCAACACTCGGCCAAACCCAACCCGATGGGCGCGGATTTCGACTACGCCAAGGAGTTCAAGAGCCTGGATCTGAAGGCGGTCAAGGAGGATCTCAAGGCGCTGATGACGCGGTCGCAGCAATGGTGGCCGGCGGACTTCGGCCACTACGGCGGCCTGATGATCCGCATGGCCTGGCACAGCGCCGGCACGTATCGCACGGCCGACGGCCGCGGCGGCGCCGGCAACGGCAGCCAGCGCTTCGCACCCCTGAACAGCTGGCCCGACAACGGCAACCTCGATAAGGCGCGCCGGCTCCTTTGGCCGGTCAAGCAGAAGTACGGCCGCAAGATCTCCTGGGCCGACCTCATGATCCTCGCGGGCAACGTCGCGCTGGAGTCGATGGGCTTTAAGACCTTCGGCTTCGGCGGCGGCCGCGTGGACGTCTGGGAACCCGAAAAGGACATCTATTGGGGTGCCGAGAACAAGTGGCTGCAGGACCAGCGCTACTCCGGTGATCGCGAGCTCGAGAACCCGCTGGCCGCCGTGCAGATGGGGCTGATCTACGTGAACCCCGAAGGTCCGAACGGCAATCCCGATCCGGTCGCGGCGGCCAGGGACATCCGCGAAACCTTCGCGCGCATGGCCATGAACGACGAAGAAACCGTGGCGCTGATCGCTGGCGGCCACACCTTCGGCAAGACCCACGGCGCCGGCCCGGCCTCCCATGTGGGCCCCGAGCCCGAAGCCGCCGGCATCGAGGAACAGGGCTTCGGCTGGAAGAGCAGCTTCAAGAGTGGCAAGGGTGCCGAGGCGATCACCAGCGGCCTGGAAGTGACGTGGACCACGACGCCCACGAAGTGGAGCAACAACTTCTTCGAGAACCTGTTCGGTTACGAATGGGAGCTGACCAAGAGTCCCGCCGGTGCACACCAGTGGGTCGCCAAGGGTGCCCCCGCGACGATCCCGGACGCGCACGATCCGTCGAAGAAGCACGTTCCGACCATGCTGACGACGGACCTCTCGCTGCGCTTCGATCCGGCCTACGAGAAGATCTCGCGCCGCTTCCTCACGCATCCCGAGCAGCTCGCCGACGCCTTCGCTCGTGCCTGGTTCAAGCTGACGCACCGGGACATGGGGCCGCGCGCCCGCTACCTCGGACCCGAGGTGCCGGCCGAAGGGTTGATCTGGCAGGACCCGATCCCCGCCGTGAGCCACAGGCTGATCGACGAGAAGGACATCGCCGACCTGAAGGCCCGGATCCTGGCCTCCGGCCTGACGGTGTCGCAGCTGGTATCGACCGCATGGGCCTCGGCCTCCACCTTCAGAGGATCCGACAAGCGCGGCGGCGCCAACGGCGCCCGCATTCGCCTGGCGCCGCAGAAGGACTGGGAAGTCAACCAGCCGGCCCAGCTGTCCAGGGTACTCAAGACCCTGGAGAGCATCCAGGGCGTGTTCAACAGCGCGGCATCGGGCGGCAAGAAGGTCTCGCTGGCCGACTTGATCGTGCTGGGCGGCTGCGCTGGTGTCGAGCAGGCGGCGAAGAACGCCGGCCATCAGGTGAAGGTCCCTTTCAGTCCGGGACGGATGGATGCCCTGGCGCAGCAGACTGATGCGGACTCCTTCGCCGTGCTCGAGCCCATCGCCGACGGGTTCCGCAACTACCTCAAGGGCAAGTTCAGTGTTTCGGCCGAGGAGCTATTGGTCGACAAGGCGCAACTGCTGACGCTGACCGCACCGGAGATGACGGTGCTGGTGGGCGGCATGCGCGTCCTGAACACGAACGCGGGTGGGGCCAAGCACGGGGTTTTCACCCGGCGTCCTGAAGCGCTGACCAACGACTTCTTTGTGAACCTGCTCGACATGGCCACGGTGTGGGACGCGGTTTCAAACGAAGCCGATGTTTTCGAGGGTCGCGACCGCGCAACCGGCAAAGTGACATGGACCGCGACGCGCGTCGACCTCGTCTTCGGTTCAAACTCCCAGCTCCGGGCCGTGGCTGAAGTTTATGGTTGCGCCGACTCCCAGGAGAAGTTCGTCCACGACTTCGTTTCGGCCTGGAACAAGGTCATGAGCCTTGATCGCTTCGACCTTGCGTGATCCTGGGACAGCCTTCCTAGCTTGACCCTGATCCACCTCGACCGGGCTTCGGGACATTCGGGCCCGGTCGAGAACCGAAGCACTTGACGATATGCATATTATATGCATAATGGCCCTATGGAGATCGAGTTCGATCCTTCCAAGGCAAAGTCGAACCTTACCAAACACCGGATCAGCTTTGCACACGCCGAGCAGGCACTCCATACCATGCGCAAGGAATATGACTTCAGAAAAGGCAAACGGGGCTCGGCGATTCCGTCGCCGGGTAAGACGCGAATCACGATCATGCTCGACGACGACGTGATCGAGCATTTTCGAGAAGCTGCAGAACGTCTTGGAACCGGGTACCAGACGACGATCAATTCCGCGCTGAGGGCCGCCGTTGCCGACGCGAAAGGCAAAAAGTCGGAGGACAAGCCGCTGACAGTTTCTACCCTTCGAAAGATTCTCCGTGAGGAGTTGCAGGCGTCCTAGGTGTGAAGCGTCGAGAGGTTGTTTCTTGACGAGCCGACCTGAAACGCGAACATGAACAGCAAATTTCGAGTTGAACCGAACGGCGAAAGCGGCGGGCATTGCGACTGCTGCGGCAACGAAACCAGAACAGTCTGAGGCTATGTCAATTCGGAAGACCGCGTTGTTGCCTGCTATTTCGTGCAATGGACGCGAAACATGCCGGGCCACTTTCCGAACCTCGACTTCTTGATTGGAACTTGGGGAGATGAAAGCACGAATGACAGAAAGCTCGTCGCGTGGCTGTACAACCCGGCATTGATGTCCTTCATGGCCATCGACAGCGACTCTCGCCCGACCGCCAAATCTCCACTTTGCTCTGAGCCCCTCACGCGGGCTGAGGTCCTAGGTGACTCTGCACTGAAGGCCATTGCAACACAGTTGCTTGACGCTGTTTGGCTCGGCGACCCGCGAGTCCAAGAGGTTCGGGAACTCGCGAGCACTGCTTAAGTTATGCGGAGCCGGCGCGAGCGATCACGACGTCGTACTTCCCAGTGCGGACGTCCGAGGTGGACGCCGGCTCAGCCGCGCGAGAAGTACTGCTTCAGGCCGTACACGAGGCCGGCGAAGGGCATGCCGAGCGCGGCGTAGACGGCGTCGGCTTCCGGTGCGGCGTTGTCGGCCAGGATCTCGATGGCGGCGTTCGAGTAACCGACGGGGATCACGCCGGCCTGCTGCATGCGCAACACGCCCATCTCGACCTGGGTCTTCGTGAAGCCGCCGGAGGCATCGATCACCGCATAGCTGTTGTAGCCGTCGGCGATTGCCGAGATCGCCGGGAAGGCGAGGCAGACGTCGGTCGAGATGCCGGTGACGATCAGCTTCTTGCGGCCGGTCGCCTTGACCGCATCGACGACGCGGCGCTCGTCCCAGGCATTGACGGTGGTGCGCTCGATGCGCTTGACGCCCGGCAACGCGTCGGCGAGCTCGGGGATCAGCGGCCCCCACATCTTCTCGGTCGTCGTGGTGACGATGACCGGCACCTTCAGCGCCAGCGCCGCCTTGGTCAGGCCGACGACGTTGTGCTTGAGCTCCAGTGTTTCGATGTCGCGCACACCGGTGTAGAGGCCGACTTGGTGGTCGACCAGCAGCAGAACGGCGTTGTCGCGGGTGAGGCGTTCGTAGAGATGGGGCGAGTTCATGGCGAGGTTCTCCTTGGTGCGCTGGGACGCGGGTATCGGCTTCGAGCAAAAATGTAGTATTGGGACAATCGGAGAGCAATCGGGCAAAATGGGAAGAATCGTCCACTAAATGGGACGATCGGGCGAAGGGCGAAGCGCCGGTACGACCTAGCACACCGAGGTCCGACGATGCTCGATCTGAACGATGTCTACTACTACGCCCAGGTGGTCGAGCACCACGGCATCACGGCCGCGGCTCGGGCGCTCGATGTGCCAAAGTCCAGCATCAGCCGGCGCATCCTCGCGCTGGAGGCGTCGCTGGGCACGCGGCTGATCCAGCGCACGTCAAGGCGGTTCGTCGTGACGGAGATCGGCGCGGAGTTCCATCGCCACGCGCTGGCCATGCTGGTCGAGGCAGAGGCGGCGGAAAGCATCGTGCGGCGGCGCACCGCGGAGCCGAGCGGCACCATGCGATTCACCTGTCCGGTCGCGTTCGCCCAACTGGCCCTGGCCGATCTGATGCCACGCTTCATGGCGGCTTACCCGCGCGTGCGCATCGTGCAGCACGCAACGAATCGCTACGTCGATCCGGTGCAGGAAGGCTTCGACCTCTGCCTGCGAGCACATGCCGAGCCGCTGCCCAGTTCTTCGCTGGTGCAGCGCCCCTTGGCTCAGATCCCCTGGCACCTGTTCGCGGGCCCAAGCTATCTCGTTCGCAAGGGCACGCCCGGCGAACCAAATGCGCTCTCAGAGCATGACGGTATCGCGCTCGGCGGTGCGCAGGAGAGCTACGCATGGCGCTTGCGCGATGTGCGCCATGCCGATCAGGTCGTTGCGGTTCCGTTCACGCCGAGTCTTCAGAGCGATGACATGGCAACGCTGAAGGCCGCTGCATGCGCGGGTCTGGGCATCGTGGCGCTGCCCGGTTACGTGGGCCGCGGCGAGGTTGAGCGGGGTCAGTTGGTCCGTGTTTTGCCTCAGTGGATCGCGGGCGTCGCGACGATAAGTCTGCTGATGCCGTCTCGCCGTGGCCTGCTTCCTTCGGTACGCGCGTTTGCCCAGTTCCTTTCGGAGCACCTGCCGACGGCAGTTCAATGAGCCGTGTCGAGCCGACACTGAAGGGCGGTCTGAGGGACGCTTTACATCGGATCCGGACACCGGGTTCTGGACTTCGGAAAGTCACATGGCAGGATGCCGTTAGTGCGTGAGTATCTGCCTTAGCCGGTCACGCCGGCGATTTCGAGAATGTGGCAGTACGTCAGCCCGTTGCCGTAATAGTTGGTCGGTTCGATCACCAGGTTGACCTGCTTGCCGGCCAGGTACGCCGCCAGGAGCGTGGCCATCTTGCCCTCCGCTCCGCTGTCGGCTTCGTCGACGTACGCCCAGTTGGTCCCGGCCGCGCAAGCGCGCACCGGTTGCATCCCGACGACACGGAAATGCATGTTGTTCGCATAGGACACCATGAGCCCGGAGATCATGAAGAAGCCGGACTGCTGTTGAGTCTGTGCGGGCGCACTGGCCTGAGCCAGGGCCGCGATCGCGACCAGGGACCGGAATAACAGCGCCTTGGGCGGCGTCCGTCGAAGCTTCATCTTGTTTCCTCCTCCCGCGCAAGTCAGATCATGACCCTTGCGACTAGCCTCCCTCGAGGACTCCGAACGAAACGATCAGACAGGTGCTCGGGTCGTAATAGATGAAAACCTGCTTGCCAGCGGCTTTTCCGTACATGATCGTTGCGAACAGTCGCTCGCGATCGGCCGTGACCGAATTTGTCGGCAGACTCAAACCCCCGTTGGGGGCGCACGTTGCCCCCGTGAACCAAACGACCACACTGTCCGGGACATAGTTTTCAACGCGCCACGCGGTCGGCACGCCCACCACGCCGACCTCCGTCGCGCCGGCGCAAACGGGCGACAACGCCCCAATGGCGAGC
>Ga0307474_10003860_pt1 | contig 10790 bp, 10 predicted proteins | sample atmos_gasesECM1C_2_FD_203312 | JGI IMG/M metagenome (GOLD analysis project Ga0307474, IMG submission 203312) | Hardwood forest soil microbial communities from Morgan-Monroe State Forest, Indiana, United States - atmos_gasesECM1C_05 | ecosystem: Environmental > Terrestrial > Soil > Temperate...
CCATGATCGATTTGCGCTCCTCGGGCGTGATCGGCCCAATCCGCGCCGTTGGCGGCCTAATCATGACCCGCTCCACCATCGCCGGTACGCCATTTCCTTCCAGAAACGATACCAGCGCCTCACCCTTTCCGAGCTCCATGATCACCTTTGCGGTGTCGAGCTTCGGGTTGGGACGAAAAGTCTGAGCCGCCGCGGCGACGGCCTTCTGGTCGCGGGGGGTAAAGGCGCGAAGTGCATGCTGGACACGATTACCCAGTTGAGCCAGCACCTTGTCGGGCACGTCGATCGGATTTTGCGTAACGAAATAAACACCGACGCCCTTGGAGCGGATCAACCGAACGACCTGTTCGATCTTGTCCATGAGCGCTTTTGGCGCGTCGTTGAACAACAGATGCGCCTCATCGAAAAAGAAGACCAGCTTCGGCTTCGGCGGATCGCCGACCTCGGGCAGCTGTTCGAACAGCTCCGACAGCATCCACAACAGGAACGTCGCGTACAGGCGCGGGCTCTGCATCAGCTTGTCCGCCACCAGGATATTGATCATGCCGCGGCCATCGCGGTCGGCACGCATGAAATCCTTCAGATCCAGCGCCGGTTCTCCGAAGAACTTGTCGCCTCCCTGGTTCTGCAGCACCAGCAGTTGCCGCTGGATCGTTCCGACCGTCTGTTTTGAGACATTCCCGTATTGAGTAGTCAGATCGGCGGCGTGTTCTGCGACGAAAGACAGAATTGCCCGCAGATCCTTCATGTCCAGCAGCAGCAGTCCCTGCTCGTCGGCAACCTTGAACGCGATATTCAGCACGCCCTCCTGGACGTCATTCAAATCCATCATGCGCGACAGCAGAAGCGGTCCCATCTCGGAGACCGTGGCGCGCACCGGATGTCCCTGCTCGCCGAAAACGTCCCAGAATATCGTCGAGAACTGGTCAGGCTGGAAAGCAAGACCCATGTCGGCCGCCCGCTTGAGGATGAAATCCTTGTTTTCTCCGACTTCGGAGATGCCGGACAGGTCTCCCTTGATATCGGCTGCAAATACCGGAACGCCTGCGCGCGCGAAACCTTCCGCCATCACCTGCAGCGACACGGTCTTTCCGGTTCCGGTGGCGCCGGTGACCAGGCCGTGGCGATTGGCAAGTGCGAGCGTCAGCCAGGCGGGCTGATCCCCTCTGCCAATAAAAATCCTTTCGTTGTTGTCGGCCATCTGGGTTCGGGATGTCGCCATCATCTTGCCTCGTCACCTTGACTGGCACCGCCGCCAAGCCTCCAGCCGAATTATACAGCATGTTGCAAGCCGATTGAACCCGGCCAAAGTCCCCGATATCGAAGCGCTACCGAATGTCCGTTGTCATTTTCTTTCGACGAAAGGCGGAACGAAACGGATGCTTGTTGTGAACATTCCCGGATTTTGGCGTGTTCGCTCTTGCAACGTTGCAACACTTGCCGCGGGATTGAAGACCAACCGCGCCTTCGAATGCGGTCATCGCTTGTAATTCCCAACGTAGAAGATCAAGATAAAATCAGAGACAAGGACCCGGCTGGGAAAACGGGGCTGAAGGCGGGGCACTATGGACGAGCTGATTGGACGGCTGGCCGCAACGGCCGGCTTCGATGATGCTGTGGCCGAAAAAAGCATCGGCATCATCCTGGGGTTCCTTCGAAACGAAGGTCCCTCCGACAAGGTTCAGGCCTTGATTGACAAAATCTCTGGCGCGGAAGCTGCGATCTCCGCCTCCAACAATGGAGGTGGGCTCGCAAACTTGATGGGCGGCGGTCTGATGGCGGTCGGTAGCCGGCTGATGGGACTTGGCTTGGGTATCGGCGACATCCAGAGTATCGCGCGTGAACTTTTCCGTTTCGGTCATGACAAAATCGGAGCGGATCGAATGGGCGAGATCATCGCGGGGACCCCTGGCCTGAGCCAGTTTGCCTGAAGCACCTTTCACACCGAGTACCATGACATACCCCATCTCCGAGATTGACGGCTTATCGTCTTTTGCCGCAGCAAAGCTGAAATCGCTGGGCATTCGCACGACAGACAGACTGCTTGAGGCAGCGCGCAGCGTGAGAGGCCGCAAAATGCTGGCGGCGAAAACCGGCATCAGCGAGCAGCAATTGCTGGAATGGGCGAACTTCTCGGATTACATGCGCATTCCCGGCATGGGAAAGGCAAAAGTGGGCCTGGTGCGCGCCGCAGGTGTCCCCACCGTCCGTGAACTGGCCCTCCGCAATCCGGCACGGCTGGCCCAGAACATGAAGGAAGTGAACATCAAGCGCAAACTCGTCCGCGTCCTCCCATCCGAAAAGTCTGTCGAGCAGCTGATCGCCAAGGCGCGCAAGCTTGCCCCCAAAATTACCTACTGACCACAATCGGGGCACAGCCCCGGTCGACAGCCAAACCGCCCGGTAGGCCCTTTCGCGTCTTGACTCGCTTGCGTGGACCGCGCAAAGCGACCGCATGATTGCGATCACGTCCGCAACCACCCCCCCGGCCCCCTCAATAGCCAGTCGGGCCTGGCCGGCGCTGTTGTCCGGCCCATCTCCGGCCGTGATGGGGGTACTCAACATCACGCCGGATTCGTTCTCGGACGGCGGGCAATTCATCACGCCCGAGCGAGCGTTGGCACAGGCAAAACGCATGATCGCCGAAGGCGCCGACATCATCGACATCGGCGCCGAATCCACCCGGCCCTATGGCGCAGAACCCATCTCCGCCGATGAAGAGTTGAAACGATTGCAGCCGATCCTGGCCGAAATCGTTTCGCTCGGGATTCCCGTCTCGATCGACAGCATGAAATCGACGATTATCGCCTGGGCCCTTGAAGGGGGAGCGACGATTGCCAACGACGTCTGGGGCCTGCAGCGTGATGGCGACATGGCAAGGCTGCTGGCGGAGCGCGGTTGTCCCGTCATCATCGTACACAATCGCGAGCGCGCCGATGCCGACATGGATATCGTGAGGGATATTTCCGAATTTTTCGTGCGCTCGCTCGACATTGCCGCTCGGGCCGGCATTTCGCGCGAAAACATCGTGCTCGACCCCGGCATCGGCTTCGGCAAGACCCCCGAACAAAGCATGACCGTACTCGCGCGGCTCGAACATTTCGCGACTTTCGGACTGCCGCTTCTGGTCGGCGCATCGCGCAAGCGCTTCATCAGTACGGTTACGCCTTCCGAGCCGCACCAGCGGCTCGGCGGATCAATTGCCGCGCACCTCATCGCAGCAAAGGCCGGCGCTCGGATCATTCGGACCCATGACGTGTACGAAACCGTCCAGGCATTGCGCGTGGCCGCCGCAATTTGGGACAAGCAATGAGCGATACGATCTTCATTACCGGCGTCGTGATCCATGCCCGTCACGGCGTCATGGACCATGAGACCGAGGTTGGACAGCGTTTTGTCATCGACCTCGAACTTTCGGTCGACCTGTCGAGTTCCTCGCGCACCGATCGCTTGGCCGACACCGTGTCATATTCCAACGTCGTCACGACCGCGACCGCGGCTTTCAAGGACGCCAACTACAAGTTGCTGGAGCGCGCAGCCGGCGCCGTCGCTGATGCGATCCTGGCTGCGTTCCCGAAGGTCAGCGCCATCAAGGTCACCGTTCACAAGCCCCACGCGCCGATTGCCGCGATCTTCGACGATGTCGGGGTGACCTTGACACGCATCCGTCAACCATGATGGCCAGCGCCCTGATCGCGCTTGGCGGCAATGTCGGCGACGTCCGCGCGACATTCAAAAAGGCGATCGCAAACATCTGCGGCATGACGCAGGCCGCCCTTCTGGCCCGTTCCTCCGACTATTCCACACCGCCCTGGGGCGACGAACAGCAGGCGAATTTCATCAATGCCTGCATCGAAATCGAAACCAGCCTCGATCCCCATGCGCTGTTGTTCACGCTGCAGAAGGTCGAGGCGAAGTTCGGCCGCGAGCGGGCGCGCGAACGGCGCTTCGGACCGCGCACGCTGGACCTGGATCTGCTCGCCTATGACGACGTTATCTTGCAGAAGCCGGAACTGACGTTGCCCCATCCTCGCCTGTTCGAACGTGCCTTCGTATTGGTACCGCTGGCAGAGATCGCGCCCGGCCGCGTGATCGCCGGACGCAGCGTCGCATCCGCGCTGGCTGAGCTTTCCACTGAAGGAATTGAGCGCCTGTCCGACCTCTCCTGAACGCGGCGGACGGTAAATTCCTGCGACCCGTTCCGCGGCAGGCAGGAACCGTTCACCCCGTCCCTATCGCGCCAAAACAACCGTTTGGCTTGGCGGTCGGCCCGTGGCAATTTCGGAACCAGATGACGGCGCCCTGGAGCGGTCTGCGCAAATGAAACCAACCGACGACCTGCCGCTTGCCGCGGATTTCGCGCCCGCAACTTACGACGATTGGCGCAAGCTGGTGGACGGTGTGCTCAAGGGCGCGTCGTTCGAGAAGCTCGTCAGCAAGACCTACGACGGACTGCCGATCGAACCGATCTACCGGCGCGCCCGCGGCACGTTTCCGATCGCCGGCAGGCCGTTGGCCTCGCCCTGGCAAATCATGCAGCGCATCGATCATCCCGATCCGGCTGCGGCGAACGCGCAAGCGATCCACGATCTCGAAAATGGCGCGAGCGGGATCGAGATAGAGTTTGCCGGCGGTCCCGGCGCACGTGGCTTTGGCGTCGCCGACGCAACTTCCGACGCGCTGAACCGGTTGTTCGACGGCGTCCTGTTCGATGCCGGTCCTTCGATTGCGCTCAATCCCGTGTTGGGACGGCACAATGCCGGTGAGCACCTTGCCGCCCTGATCGAGGGACGAGGCGTCGACCCTGCCCGGGTCGACCTCCGTTTCAATTATCAGGCTCTCAGCACCATAGCCGTCCGGGGAAGCGCGGCGTCCCCTTGGGGCGAGATGGAGCAACCCTTTGCCAGCATGGTCGCCGGCCTGATGGCGCGCAGCTTCAAGGGACCGTTTGTACTCGCCGACGCCCGCGCGGTACACGACGCCGGCGGATCGGAAGTGCAGGAGCTTGCGTTCGCGCTGGCGCTGGCGATTGCCTATCTGCGCGCGCTGGAAGCAGGCGGCATCGCGCTCGACGCGGCGGCTGCTGCGATCTCGTTCCGCCTCAGCGCCGACGCCGACCAGTTCCTGACGATCGCCAAATTCCGTGCGCTGCGGCTGCTCTGGGCGCGCGTCGAGCAGGCCTGCGGACTGGCACCGAAACCGGCCTTCATCGCCGCCGAAACCGCATGGCGGATGCTGACACAGCGCGATCCCTACGTGAACATGCTGCGGGCGACGATGGCGGTGTTTGCGGCGGCGCTCGGCGGCGCCAACAGCATCACCGTGCTGCCGCACACGCTGGCGTTGGGATTGCCCGATCCGTTCGCAAGACGTCTCGCGCGCAACACGCAATTGGTCCTGCTGGAAGAATCCAATCTGGCAAAAGTATCCGATCCGGCTGCCGGTTCCGGCGCCATCGAAACCCTGACACGACAGCTTTGCGCTGCCGCCTGGCAACTGTTCCAGGAAATCGAAACGGCGGGCGGCGCGTTCGGTGCGCTCGAACAAAACCTGATCCAGCGCAAGGTCGCGGCAACCCGCGCTGCTCGCGAAACCAACATCGCAAGGCGCAAGCAGGTGTTGACCGGCGCCAGCGAGTTTCCGAATCTTGCGGAAGATCAGGCGGCGGTGCTGGAGCCAAAGCCAGTCGAGCTTGCGCCCCATGGCGAAGCCAAAGTCAGGTTCGACGCATTGCCGTCCATGCGGCTTGCGATGCCATTCGAGCGCTTGCGCGACCGGTCGGACGAAATCCTCAAATCCACGGGCGCACGGCCGAAGGTCTTCCTCGCCAACCTCGGCGCGCCCGCCGACTTCACGGCACGGGCGAGATTTGCGAGGAGCTTGTTCGAAACCGGGGGGATAGAGGCGGTCACATCGGAAGGTCTTACCGATCCGGCGACGATCTCCGCAGCCTTCAAGGCATCCGGCGCGATACTTGCCTGCCTGTGTTCATCCGACAAGGTCTATGCCGGCCAGGCGGTAACAGCCGCAAAGGCCCTTCAAGCGGCAGGCGCCAGACATATCTATCTGGCAGGGCGAGGTGGCGAGTTGGAGGCTAGCTTGCGTGCTGCCGGCGTTAATGATTTCGTCTTCGCGGGCAGCGATGCGCTGACCATCCTGCAGGATGCCTATTTGCGGGCGGAGCAAACATGAGCACGGCTGCCAAACCCCTTCTCACCGGCGGCTGCCAATGCGGCGCAATTCGCTTTGCGCTGTCGGCCCCGCCGAAGAAGGTCAGCATCTGCCATTGCCGGATGTGCCAGAAGGCGTCCGGCGCGCCGTTCGCCTCGTTGGCCGACATTGAAAAGAGCGACTTCGCCTGGACCCGCGGCCAGCCCGCCGCATTCCGCTCCTCCTCGATCGCCGAGCGCGACTATTGCAGGGACTGCGGCACGCCCTTGAGTTTCCGCCGTATCGATGGCCCACGGATCGAGATCATGACCGGCACGTTCGATCGCCCCGATCGGGTGGTGCCGACGGTCCAATACGGCTCGGAATCCCGGCTCGGCTGGGTTGTAGGGGTCTCGAACCTGCCGAGCCAGACCACTTTGCAAAGCTATGGTTCAGAAAAGCTCAATGGCATCGTCAGCCACCAGCATCCGGATCATGATTAGCGGTTCCACCATTGCGGGCTGGTTGTGATAGGATGACGACAATGAGCCGCATACCGAACTTCGCCGATATCGCTTTCGAGCCTGTTGCCGCGGAACGACCTGCGGGCGGCGCGGAACCGTGGCTCACGCCGGAGGGAATTCCAGTAAAGTCGAGCTATTCGGAAAGCGATCTCGAAGGCGTCGATTTCCTCGAAACCTGGCCGGGAATTGCGCCCTATCTGCGCGGCCCCTACCCCACGATGTATGTCAACCAGCCCTGGACCATCCGGCAATATGCCGGCTTCTCCACGGCGGAAGATTCCAACGCGTTCTATCGCCGCAACCTCGCCGCCGGGCAAAAGGGTCTTTCAGTCGCGTTCGATCTGGCGACCCATCGCGGCTACGATTCCGATCATCCACGCGTCTCCGGCGATGTCGGCATGGCAGGCGTCGCAATCGATTCGATCTACGACATGCGCACGCTGTTCGCCGGCATCCCGCTCGATCAGATGAGCGTGTCGATGACCATGAACGGCGCCGTCCTTCCGATCCTGGCGTTGTTCGTCGCAGCTGCAGGGGAGCAGGGCGTTCCCCCGGAAAAACTCTCCGGCACCATACAGAACGATATTCTGAAAGAGTTCATGGTGCGCAACACCTACATCTATCCGCCCGCACCCTCGATGCGGATCATTTCCGATATCTTTGCCTATACCTCGCAAAAGATGCCGAAGTACAATTCCATTTCCATCTCCGGCTATCATATGCAGGAAGCCGGTGCGACGCAGGACCTCGAGCTTGCCTATACGCTGGCCGACGGCGTCGAATATCTGCGCGCCGGGCTCAAGGCGGGACTCGACGTCGACCGCTTCGCACCGAGGCTATCGTTCTTCTGGGCGATCGGCATGAACTTCTTCATGGAAGTCGCCAAGATGCGCGCCGCGCGGCTGTTATGGGCTAAGCTCCTGAAACCATTCAACCCGAAGGACCCGCGCTCGCTCTCGCTGCGCACGCATTGCCAGACCTCCGGCTGGTCGCTGACCGCGCAGGATGTCTTCAACAACGTGGTGCGCACCGCAATCGAGGCGATGGCGGCAACCCAGGGCCACACCCAGTCGCTGCACACCAATGCGCTTGACGAAGCGCTGGCGTTGCCGACCGACTTCTCGGCGCGGATAGCGCGCAATACCCAGCTCTTCCTGCAGCAGGAGAGCGGCACCACGCGCGTCATCGATCCATGGGGCGGCTCATATTACGTCGAACGGCTGACGCGCGATCTTGCAGCGAAGGCCTGGGGCCATATTCAGGAGGTCGAGGAGCTGGGCGGCATGGCGAAGGCCATCGAAGCCGGCATCCCGAAACTGCGGATCGAGGAAGCCTCCGCCAAGACGCAGGCCCGCATCGACGCCGGCAAGCAGGCCGTGATCGGGGTCAACAAATACAGGCCGTTCGACGAAAGGCCGATCGATATCCTCAAAGTGGACAACTCCAACGTCCGGCGATTGCAGATCGACAAGCTCAAGCGGCTTCGCCAGGAACGCAGCCAGAAGGACGTCGACGATGCGCTTAAGGCGCTGACGCGCAGCGCCGGCGAAGGCAATGGCAACCTCTTGGCATTGGCGATCGATGCCGCGCGCGCCAAGGCTACCGTCGGCGAAATTTCGGACGCGATGGAGAAAGTGTTCGGGCGCCATCGCGCGGAGATCAAGTCCATCACCGGCGTCTACAAGCGGGAGGCGTCCACGATGTCGAACCGGGTTGAAAAGGTGCAGGCGCTGATCGATGCGTTCGAGGAGGCGGAAGGACGCCGGCCCCGCATTCTCGTCGCCAAGATCGGCCAGGATGGCCACGACCGCGGCCAGAAGGTGATCGCTTCCGCATTCGCCGATGTCGGCTTCGATGTCGATATCGGGCCCCTGTTTGCCACTGCCGAGGAGGCAGCGCGGCAGGCGGTAGAGAACGACGTGCACATTCTGGGCGTATCGTCATTGGCGGCCGCGCATCTAACGGCCGTGCCGGAACTGAAGGCGGCGCTGAAGAAACAGGGCCGCGAGGACATCATGATCATCGTCGGCGGCGTGGTTCCGCCGCAGGATTACGACGCGCTTTACAAGGCCGGCGCGGAGGCGATCTATCCTCCGGGCACCGTGATCGCGGATGCAGCGGAAGAATTGATCCGCAAGCTCAATGCGCGGCTCGGCCATAGCGAGGCGGCGGAATAGTTGCGTGGCCTGTCCGACAGCTACGAGCCGCAATGACCAGCCGTAGTCAACCCGATATCGTCAGGCTAGCGAACGACCTCCGCGCCGGGCACCGCGCGGCGCTGGCGCGCGCGATAACCCTGATCGAAAGCCGACGCGGCGATCATCAATCGGCGGCGCGTGAACTGGTGCAGGCATTGTTGCCCGAAACCGGCAAAGCGATCCGGGTCGGTATCACCGGTTCGCCCGGCGTTGGCAAATCCACCACCATCGATGCGCTCGGGATGTTCCTGATCGGGCGCGGGCACAAGGTCGCGGTACTTGCGGTCGACCCCTCCTCCGCCCGCACCGGCGGCTCGATCCTCGGCGACAAGACGCGGATGGCGCGGTTGTCGGCCTCGGACTGCGCTTTCATCCGTCCATCGCCGGCCTCCGGCACACTCGGCGGCGTCGCCGCGAAGACGCGCGAGGCGATGTTGCTATGCGAAGCGGCCGGCTTCGACGTGGTGCTGGTGGAGACCGTCGGCATCGGGCAATCCGAAACCGCCGTCTGCGACATGACGGATTTTTTTCTGGCGCTGATGCTGCCGGGTGCCGGTGACGAGCTGCAGGGCATCAAGAAGGGCCTGGTCGAACTCGCCGACATGATCGCGATCAACAAGGCCGACGGAGACAACATCAAGCGCGCCAATCTGGCTGCCGGCGAATATCGCAGCGCCTTGCACCTGCTTAGCCCCCGCTCGGAGCACTGGCAGCCGCCGGTTGTGACCTATTCCGCGCTGACGGGTGCGGGTATCGATTCGATGTGGCAGAAGATCCTGGACCATCGCAAGACGATGACCGCTTCAGGCGATTTTGCGGCGCGGCGCAGGGAGCAGCAGGTGAAGTGGATGTGGTCGATGCTGGAGCAAATGATGACGGCGCGGTTGCGCTCGGATGCCTCGATCCGCAGCAGGGTGAAGAAGATCGAAACCGAAGTGGCCGACGGCCGCACCGCGCCCGCGCTTGCGGCAGAGCGGATTGCCGAAATGTTGAAGTAAGATGGACGAGAGCCTGCGAATCCTCATCACCGGCTTCGGCCCGTTTCCCGGCGCGCAGTTCAATCCGACCGAACCGTTGGTTGCACGGCTGTTGCGGCTGCGGCGGCCTGCTCTGTCCGATGTCGAATTGTCGGGGCATATTTTTCCGGTCACTTACCGGGACGTCGACCGGCAATTGCCCGGCTTGCTCGCCTCGCTTCACCCGCACGCGATGTTGATGTTCGGACTTGCGTCCCGGACACGCTACGTTCGGGTCGAAACCCGCGCCCGCAACGCGGTCACGATGCTGTGGCCGGACGCCGATCACGTGCAGGTGCGGAAAGGATCAATCTCTGGCAATGCCGAAGCGCTGATGTTCGGCCCGCACACGGCGAGACTATTGCGCTCAGCACGCAAAACCGGAATCGATGCCCGCGCCTCCCGCGACGCCGGAAGTTACCTCTGCAACTATCTGAGTTGGCGGGCGATAGAAGCTACCCGCCACGACAACGGCCCTCGCCTGGCTGCCTTTGTGCACGTGCCTCTCCTGGCGCGCAGCAATGCCTTCCAGCGCAAGGCTGCGGTGCATCGCATCACGCTCGAAGAGTTGGTCGATGCCAGCGAAGCCATGTTGCTGGAGATGGTCAAGTTGACAAGGCAGGCGGTCAGGACTGCCCTGACGCCCGAGGCTTATTAACCCTACCCCCATAATCGGCGTTATCGCTTCGCGCGGTAAGCAGCTTCTCCGCTGTTTTGCGTTAGCTATGAGTTGCGCAATCGGGCCCGCGCATTGGCAAGGACGCGATCATGCATATCACTCGTCGGCGTCTTTTGGGCGTATCCGCCGCAGGCATGGCGGGCGCGCTGGCCACAACGCCTGACGCCGCACGCGCGGGGCGGCCTTCGCCCTTGCTCGGACGCGATGTCACCCAATATGGCAT
>Ga0307474_10003862_pt1 | contig 10789 bp, 10 predicted proteins | sample atmos_gasesECM1C_2_FD_203312 | JGI IMG/M metagenome (GOLD analysis project Ga0307474, IMG submission 203312) | Hardwood forest soil microbial communities from Morgan-Monroe State Forest, Indiana, United States - atmos_gasesECM1C_05 | ecosystem: Environmental > Terrestrial > Soil > Temperate...
TGACCGTGACGTCCGCGGCCTTGCGCATGGCGTCCACCATCCGCTCCTCTTCGGCAGCATTCTTGATCCAGAGGCCGTCGCCTTGCGTGTACATCGCGTAGGCCGCACCGCCGACCTCGAGCGTCGATTCCGACCCCGGCTTCAGGACGTAGCCGATCATGATCGAGACTTCGTTGACGACCTTCTCGGCCGGCCGCGTCGAGATAAAGGCGTAGGCCGGATCGCGCGGCCGGTTCGGCGGATTGGTCTTGGAGAAAGACGGCTTCGCCAGCGCAAAGCACAGCTTCTTGCCGTTCGGCGTCGCCGCATAGGCGCCCCACGTGCCGTATTGGCCGAGCAGTGTCGGCTCGCTTCCACCGGCTACGGCTGCCGCTGCATCGGGCTTGGCGGCCGCCGGTTTCGAGCCACCCTTGGAGGAAGCCTGCGCCAACGCATGCGTCGCCCCGGCGCACACAAGCGCCGTGACAATCGAAGCTGTCAGCAAACCCCGCACGATCATCGCCGAATCGGATTCCTCATCGATCTCGTCACTTATCTATCATTGTGACTGGAAGATGGCCCGGAATCGCATCCACAGATGCGAGGGATAAAGGGTAAATGGCTGATTGGGAAGGCTTTGGTCCAGGTGCTTGAGCTTACGTCCGGCCCTTCGAACGCGCCGTCCGCTGGGCCTCCCATTGCGCCTCGCTCCAGGCCAACAGGTCCTCTGCGCCAGAGGAGCGCAAATGCGCCCCGCCGTCCTGCACCACCATTTCACCGTTGATGTAACTGCCTGCGTCCGAGATCAGGAAGCTTGCGAGATCGGCGAGCTCCCGATGCTCGCCGGTGCGGCCCATTGGATTGCGCGCGGCCCAGTTCGAATCGCGGCCCTCCGGGCGAAGCTGGCCGGTTGCGCCTGCGGTCGGAAATGCGCCGGGCGCGATCGCCACCAGGCGTATGCCCTTGGGGCCCCACTCGACCGCGAGACTTTTCGTCATCGCCAGTACGGCCGATTTCGCCATTGCGGACGGCACCGTGAAGGCGCGGCCCGTGATGGTCGAGGTGGAGAGGATGCTGAGCACGACGCCTTTATGGCCGGCTTCGATCCAGCGCTTGCCCGCCGCCAGCGTGCAGTACATTGCGCCATGCAGCGTGGGGCCGAGGATCGCATCCGCGGCCCGAAACGACAGATGTTCGGTCTGAGCGATGAATGTCGCCGCTGCATTGTTGACGAGAATATCGAGCGGTGCGTCTTGCCAGATGGTTTTGGTCATGGCCTCGACCGCCGCGCCGTCGCGAATGTCGCAAGGGATCGCCTCGACGCGGCCGCCGAACGCTTCGCGGATCGCTGTAGCGGTCGCCTCGAGCATGTCCGGTCTGCGGCCGCAGATCACGAGCTCCGCGCCGAGTTCGGCAAACCGTCGAGCCATTGCCGCGCCAAGGCCGGAGCCGCCTCCGGTAATGAGGATGCGCTTTCCCGCCAGCAATCCCTTTTCAAACATAGTTTGGACCCTTTCGAAAACCTGCGCCGCGGCCGGAATCCAATTGTCGGGCCGCGCTAAATCCGGCATGAAGCGTACCGCCTCCTGGATTTAGGTGAAGCCATGAAAGCCATTCTCTGCTCGCAATATTGCGGCCCCGACGACCTCGTGTTGACGGAGGTGCCGGACCCCGTGGCCGGTCCCGGGGAAGCCGTGATCGCGATCAAATCGGCGGCGCTGAATTTTTTCGACCTGCTGATGATCCAGGGCAAATACCAGGTCAAGCCGCCCTTCCCGTTCTCGCCGGCAGCCGAAGTGGCGGGCGTGATCGAAAGCGTCGGCAGCGGCGTGGCCGATTTGAAGCCTGGCGACCGCGTGATCGCCTCCTGCGGGCATAATGGCGCACGGGACAAGATCGCGCTGCCGGCGGCGTCGATTGTGAAGATTCCCGCCGGGCTCGATTTCGACCGCGCCGCGGGCATCATCATCACCTATGGCACGGCGCTGCATGCGCTGGAGGATCGCGCCAGTCCCAAGCGCGGCGAAACGCTGGCGGTGCTGGGCGCGGCCGGCGGCACCGGGCTAGCGGCATGCGAACTCGGCAAGCTGCTTGGATTGAAGGTGATCGCCTGCGCCTCATCCGAGGAGAAGCTCGAATTTGCGAAAGCGCATGGCGCCGAGCTCGGCCTGAATTATGCCAGCGAAGATCTCAAGGAAGGTCTGCGCCGTCTCACAGGCGGAAAGGGCGTCGATATCATCTTTGATCCGGTCGGCAGCACCTATGCCGAGGCGGCCTTGCGTTCGATCGCCTGGGAGGGACGCTTCCTGGTGATCGGATTTGCCGCCGGCGATATTCCGAAAATGCCGCTCAACCTCGCGCTGCTTAAGGGCTGCGATATCAGGGGCGTTTTCTGGGGCGCATGGGCGCGGATCAATCCCGACAAGAACCGCGCCAACCTCGAACGGCTCGTGCAGTGGGCGGCGGAGGGCAAGATCTCCTCGCATGTCGACCGCACATTTCCGCTGGCGCAAACCGCCGACGCGCTGAAAGTGCTCGCCGGCCGCAAGGCGATGGGGAAAGTGATCCTGCACCCTTGACACGACCCGCCATCGTGACGCCAAGATGACGTTAACTATGTTCGCGTAGCCTTCGGGGCACCGGACTGTGCCATCTTGTGTCATCTGCACAGATCGCCACGTCTTCACCGCATTTGTGTCGCCGATCCGTCATGAAGTGATTGGCAACCCGTGCACACTTGCCTAAATGAAATCAAAATATCTCCCAAATCGAGACCACGACTGTCGCTTTTTGGTCGGATTCAAAATGCGATTTAACAGCCTAAAGTAGCGGGCTGGGGCCGATTAACAAACTGATGCCGGCACGCCCGATGTTGCGTAAGTAACGGGAGGCATCACATGGCAAAGGACACACGGTACAATCCGTATGAGCGTCCGTATGAATCCAGCTACGGTTCATACGAAGACCCATATGCCGAACCGGTCGATCTCGATGCCTTGAGTTCGCAACTGAGGTCACAACATTCTTCGCGATCGGTTGCGACACGCGAGGAATTCCTTCCGGACGATTCCGTTCCACTCTTCCTGTCCGGCGCCGACGAAGAACTGCGCGCCTCGAAATTTGCGCGCCCGCGCAAGAAAAGCTCGCGCCTGTTGAAGACGGGCGCGCTGGCGATTGCCGCCTTGATCGCGACCTTCGTGGCCGTGAAAAATCCCTTCACCGTCTTTGCCAATGCGACAGCGTCGTTGATCGGCATGGCCGACGTCAGATCGACGCCGGCGCCGGAAGTGGCGCCTCGTCAGACCGTGGCCGCGGTCGCCACCGCTGCACCTGCCGTGGCAGCAGCGGCACCTGCGATTGCGGCGCCGCCGGCTCCGCTCCCGTCGCGCGATGACATCGCACTCGCGCTCCGCGCCGCGCATCAGAACCAGGCGCCGGCGGAAATCCAGCAACCGGCCACTGTGGTGGCGACAGCGCCAGCAGCCATTGCAGCAGCGCCAACCATTGCAACGCCGCCCGCTCCGGCGGCGCCAGCGGTCCGGCGGATGGACAGCGAAGAACTCGCCAACCTGATGTCGCGCGCAAAGGCTTTCCTCGCATCGGGCGATATTTCACCGGCTCGCCTGCTGTTGGAGCGCGCTGCGCAGGCGCAGGAAGCAAGTGCCGCACTGATGCTGGCGCAAACCTACGATCCCACCGTGCTGGGAACGCAGGATATCCGCAACATCACACCGGATCCGGCGCTGGCCCGGACCTGGTACCAGCGCGCGGCGCAACTCGGCTCGGCTGATGCGCAGCGGCGCCTCAGTCAATTGCAGTAAACATTACTTCGGGTAGGGGACTTAGACATGCGACGTTTGATTGGATTGGCACTCGTTGCCACGATGATGGCGTTTGGCTTCGCGGCACGCGCCGAGGAAAGCGTCGTTGACCCGGCCAAGGTCTCCGACAGTCTCAAGGCCATCTTCCAGTTCGGCTCGGCCCAGACCAAGCAGGCACTGAATCAGAACACGGTGACACTGATCACCGGAACCATTGGCGGCACCTACGTGCAATTCGGGGCCGACCTCGCCTCCGTGCTCGACGACGGAAACAAGTTACGCGTACTTCCGATCGTCGGGCGCGGCTCGGTCCAGAGTGTCGCCGACATCCTGTTCCTGCAAGGCGTCGATATCGGCATCGTGCGCGCCGACACGCTCGACTATCTCGAACGCAAAGGCTTCGCCAAGGACATCAAGAAGCAGTTCACCTATGTGACCAAGCTCTACAACGAGGAAATGCAGATCATCGCGCCCAAGTCCATCAACTCGCTGCGCGACCTTGAAGGCAAGACGGTCAGCGTCGACCTGCCGAACGGCAGCACCTTCGTCACCGTGCTGACGGTCGCCGACCGCCTCGGGATGAAGGCGAACTGGGTCTATATCGAGCAGCGCATCGCGATGGAGAAACTGAAGAAGGGCGAGGTCGACGCCGTGATCGTGGTCGGCGGCAAGCCCTACAAGTCGGTTTCGAACTTCGGCAATGACGGTCGCTTCCACCTCGTGAAGGTGGACTATGAAAAGCCGCTGCAGGGCGACTATCTGCCCGCGACGCTGACCGCGAAGGATTATCCGAACCTGATCGCCGAAGGCGAAACGGTGGACACCATCGCCGTGCCGGCTTTGCTCGCTGCCTATAACTGGGCGCCCAACACCGAGCGCTACCGCAAGCTGGCAAACTTCGTGGACGCCTTCTTCACGAAATTCCCGCAGTTCCAGAACCCGCCTTTCCACCCGAAGTGGAAAGAAGTTTCTCTCGCGGCGCCGCTGGCCGGCTGGCAGCGATTGCCCGCAGCTCAGCAGTGGCTCGACACGCACGGCATCGAACCGGTTTCGCGCGGCAAGTTTGACGAATTCCTGAAGCAGAGCGCTGCGGCCGGAAAGCTGCCGTCCGACACCGACAAGGAAGCGCTGTTCAAGCAATTCAAGGCCTGGGAGGCTGAGCAGAACGCCCGCGCCCAGGTGCCGGCACCGGCGCAAACAAAGCCGAAGGCGCAATAGACGAGACGCGACGAAAATAAAAACAGGGAGTCGGCGTCGGGGCCGGAGGTGGATCCACCTCCGGCCCTTACTCTTTGACAGGTCGATCCGGTTTGCGCAGTTTGACCTGTCCCGAAATCAAACCTCAGCTTCAGCGACCCGCTTCAACGCAGCGCGCGCGGCCTCGCGATGGTCCGGTGTGATGTGGGTTGCAACCAGGCGGATTGCGGTCGCAAGCACGGCGGCATCGTCGGTAAAGCCGAGCACCGGCAGCATGTCCGGAATGAAGTCGAACGGCAGGATGAAATAGGCGATCGCCCCTAACAGCGCAGCCTGGACATGACACGGCGTCTGGCGATCGAACGCACAGTAATAGGCGCTCAGCAAATCCTCGGCGAAAGGCAGTCGTGCCGCGACGCGCTTGAACTTGGCCCAGAAACGCTTGCGAACGCTTTCGGGATCCCTGGCCAAATTGTCGGCCGGCTCAAACCCGATCGTATGGTCCGAAATCATCGCCCGCGCTCCTTCGCGCCGCTGCTGGATCGAAACAGCGCTTAGCTGGGGATGTCCGATCGTTCTCGCAAGCTCTGGCCCGCGTGCAGTGCGCAACCCAATGCGGTCAGGCGACGCCGAGTTGCGCGGCAATCGCGTTCATGGCTTTTGCGAGTTCGACGTCGCGCGCGGTCACGCCGCCGGCGTCGTGGGTGGCCAGAACCACCTCGACGGTCTTGTAGACATTGCGCCATTCCGGGTGATGGTCGTTCTTTTCAGCCACCAGCGCCGCACGGCTCATGAAGCCGAACGCCTCGTTGAAATCCCGAAACACGAAGGTGCGCTCGATCGCCTCCCGCCCCTCCACTTCTTTCCAGCCCGGCAACCCTTTCAGCGCCGACTTCCGTAGCTCTGCCGACAATCGTTCCGCCACGATGGCCTCCCTGTTTCGAACCGCTCACTATTTAACACCGATCGGCCTTCCATGATCCGTGAAAGGCGTGCCAAGATTTTCAAAAATATCTCGTATAAACAAATACATGAGCCAAAAACCGGCCGCAGCACCCTGACATGGCGGGCGGGCTCAAGGGTTGCGCCGGTAACCATGACGGCGATGTAACTCAAGAAAAGGCTCCAAATTTGCTACATTTCAGGCCTAACCGCGCGGGCAGATCCCTTTGGAGCTGAATTTTTCCAGATCGATGGAAAGCGGTCTCAACACCAAGCCAGCCAACTCGGCTGAGCCGCCGATGGCGACGGCTCCGCGCTCCTCGGCGCGGAGTGGCATTGCGCTCGTCATCCTGGCGGCGGTCCTTGCCATCATCGGCGCGCTTGCGGCTGGTTATTACTTCGCCGTACGCCCGGTCACCTTGCGGATCGCGGTCGGCCCGGCCAACAGCGACGATCTCAAGGTCGTTCAGGGCCTGAGCCAGGCCTTCTTGACGGCCCACAGCCAGATCCGTCTGCGGCCGATCCAGACCGAGGGCGCGACCGCGAGCGCGCAGATGATCGCAGACGGAAAGGCCGACCTCGCCATCATCCGTGGCGACCTAAATGTGCCGAAAGCCGCGCAAGCGGTCGCGACATTGCGAAAGAACGTCGCAGTGCTGTGGGTTGCGCCGGCGGCGAAGGGCAAGAAAGGGGCTGCGAAGATCACCAAGATTTCGCAGCTTGCCGGACACAAGATCGGCGTCGTCGGCCGTACGCCGGCCAACGTCGATCTGCTCAAGGTGATCCTGAAACAATATGGCGTGGACCCGAACAAGGTCGACGTCGTTCAGTTCCCGGCCAGCGAGGCGGCGGACGCGATCCGCAGCCAGAAGGCCGATGCCTATCTCGCCGCAGGGCCGGTCAACAGCAAGATCACGTCGGAGGCGATTGCTGCGTCGACCCGCGACGGCAACGCGCCCACCTTCCTGGCGATCGATTCGGCGGAAGCGATTGCGCAGAACCATCCGATGTATGAGGCGTCCGAAATTCCTGCCGGCGCGTTCGGCGGCTCGCCCAACCGCCCGGAGGAAGAGGTCAAGACGATCAGCTTCGCGCACCATATCGTTGCCCGCAAGGACCTCTCCGACACCACGGTGGCTGCGTTCACGCGGCAGCTCTTCGCCATCCGGCAGAACGTGATGAGCGAATTTCCTCTTGCCGCGAAGATCGAGACGCCGGATACCGACAAGGACGCGTTCATCCCCGTGCACCCCGGTGCCGCAGCCTTCGTCGACGGCGAGGAAAAGACTTTCCTCGACCGCTATAGCGACATCATCTGGTGGAGCCTGATGGGGCTCTCGGCGATGGGTTCGATCGGCGCCTGGTTTGCCGGCTATCTGAAAAAGGACGAGCGCACCAACAACTCCGGTTTGCGCGACCGCCTGCTGGACATGATCGCGGCCGCCCGCCGCAGCGATTCGGTCGAAGAGCTCGACCAGCTGCAGGGTGAAGCCGACAACATCCTGCGCGAAACGCTGCAAAGTTTCGAAAACGGCGCGATCGAAGAAGGTGCGCTGACCGCCTTCAACATCGCGCTCGGACAATTCCATCACGCAGTCGCCGACCGCCGGGCGCTGCTCATGAGCATCCCGCAGAACCTGCAACGCGCGAGCGCGTCGCTGCGGGTGACCGGCACTTAAGGCACGCAGCGATCTGGTTCCCTGCAAAGCTGCCGGCACCGATGACGATTCGCCGCAGCAGACTGCGATGCGCGGAACGGAAGCCTGCGCTCCAGGTTTGTTCCTCCTCATGTGCGAATGAGGAGATGATCATGCGATTCAAGCTTGTTATCCCGGCACTGGCACTTCTCGCCACAACGATGGCTGCGCCTGCCCATGCGCAATACGACGGCGTGTACGGTCCCGGTTATTACGGCCCCAGCTATTACGGCCCCGCCTACCGGCACCGGGTGTTTCGCGGTGTCTACAATGAGGGGCCGGTGATTGGGCCGCTGTTCTATGGTGACGGCTGGGTTCCGGAACCCATCTACGATCATTCACGCGCAGGCGGCATCGACCCGAATATCCGCCCGTCCAATTAGGCCGTCACGGCGGTTGCCGAGGTTCTACCGGCAGGCCGCCTCGGCCTGCCGATGTTATTTCTCACAGCCACTTCGGCACGCTGGTCGGAACGAAATTTCGCAAGCGCTCGATCAGCGCGGCGGCATCCGGATCGACGCAGATCGAATGCCGATGTTCGGCCGGCAGGAATTTGCAGACGACCATGTGGTCGATGAAGGCCAGGAACGGCCGATAGAAGTCGGCGATGTTCAGAAGGCCGACCGGCTTGTCGATCTCCGAAAGCTGGTTCATGGTCCAGACTTCCATCATCTCTTCCATCGTCCCGATGCCGCCGGGCATTGCGATGAAAGCGTCCGCAAGTTCGACCATCCGCTGCTTGCGAAGGCGTAAGCTCGCGACGATCTCGCTGCGATGCAGACCAGGGTGCGCGTGACCGCGCTCGCGCAGTTTTTCGGTGATCACGCCATGCGCAGTGCCGCCGGCAGCAATCAGCGCGTCCGCCACGACGCCCATCAATCCCTTTGTCGTGCCGCCATAGACCAGCGTGATTCCGGCCCCAGCCAGCGCCCGGCCGAGCCGGCGCGCGCCGTCGGCATAGGCATCGGAATTGCCGAAATTCGAGCCGCAGAAAACCGCGATACTGGAGATGGTGCGTGGCATGGCGCTATCGTCGCAAAATGGAATGTCTACTATACAGACCAGTCCCGCCGATCTGAAGTCCCTGCACCACAAGCGGCGAATTCGATCAGGGACTTCAGATCGACAATGCGGTACTGGAATCAATACGTTTTCTAGTGCCCATGACTTTCCGAAGTTCGTGAAAGTCGGTGCTGCAAGGAAGCACGAACTTCGGAAAGTGGGCACTAGCTTCTCCACGCAGCAATTGCGCCGTCACATTTTCCTCGTAAGTTTTCAGCGCCATCATCGGAGATGGCACGAAGGTCCGCATGAACAGCAGATTTGCGCGCGGCGTCTCCCGCCGGCATGTCATCAAGGGCGCGGGCGCTGCGCTTGGCGTCGTCGCGATGCCCTACCTCTCGCGCGCCGCCGACCGGCCGCTCGTCACCCATGGCGTGCAGTCCGGCGATGTCAGCACCAATGGCGGCGTGGTGTGGGCGCGCGCCGACCGCCCGTCGCAAATGCTGGTGGAGGTCTCAACCACCGAATCCTTCAAGGACGCACGCGCGCTGCCGCCGATCGCGGCGCTTCCCGAGGGTCAGGATATTTTCTACCGCATCAAGTTCCGCGACCTCTCGCATCCCGACATTTCAGGCGAAGCGGTGACCGGCCGCTTCCGCACCGCGCCAGCCGGCCGCCGCAACGTCAGCTTCGTGTGGGGCGGCGATGTCGCCGGCCAGGGCTGGGGCATCAACGCCGACGACGGTGGCATGGTGAGCTTTTCGACCATGCGCAAGCATCAACCGGATTTCCTGATCCATTCCGGCGACACCATCTACGCCGACGGCATTTTCCCGGCGGAGGTCAAGCTTGCCGACGGCAAGATCTGGAAGAACCTGATGATCCCCGAGAAGACCAAGGTCGCCGAAACGCTCGATGAGTTTCGCGCCGCGCATAAATATAATTTTCTCGACGAGAACGTGCGCGCCTTCAATGCCGAGGTGCCGATCTTCGTGCAATGGGACGATCACGAGGTTACCAACAACTGGTCAGCCTCGAAGCAATTGCCCGCGGCCTACACGGTACGCGACATCAATCTGCTGGCGGCACGCGCCTCTCGCGCTTTCCACGACATGTATCCGTTGCGCGAGAGCCTCAATGAACCGGGCCGCGTCTATCGCACCATCAACTACGGTCCGCTTCTCGACGTCTTCATGCTGGATGAGCGCAGCTACCGCGGCCCCAACGGTCCGAACCTGCAGGAAATTTATGGCCCCGATGCGTACTTCCTCGGGCCGGACCAGATGGCCTGGCTCAAGCGCGCGTTGTCGAATTCGAAGGCCACCTGGAAGGTGATCGCGTCCGACATGCCGCTCAGCCTCATCGTCTATGACGATTACGCCAACACACAAGGCTCCGAAGCCTTTGCCCAAGGCAATGGCCCACCACGCGGCCGCGAGCTCGAGATCGCCGATCTCCTGCGCTTCATCCGCGACAACGGCGTCACCAACACGGTGTGGCTGACGGCGGACGTGCATTACGCGGCCGCGCATTACTACAATCCGGACAAGGCACAATTTCAGGAATTTGCGCCGTTCTGGGAATTCGTCGCCGGACCCTTGCATGCCGGAACGGGCTGGCAGAACGAACTCGACAACACGTTCGGCCCCGAGGTGCGGTTCGCCAAAGCGGCGCCGGCTGGAAAAATCCTGTCGCCGTCGGACGGCTTCCAGTTCTTCGGCCATGTCCGGATCGACGGCGCGAGCGGGCAGATGTCGGTGACCTTGCGCGATCGCAATGACACCGCGCTGTGGTCGACGACGCTCGATCCGAAGCCAACCTAGGTTCAGCGCGCCGCGCGGCGGGCTGATGCGCTTTTCAGCATGGCTTCCAGCGCATTCGTCGTGCAGGGCTTTGGCAATCTCGGTCTATTGGCAAACGCTGTGGGCAGCGCGGAATCGCCGCCATATCCGCTGACAAAGGCAAAGGGGATGTCGAGCGCCTCGAGTCGCTCGGCGATCGCAAAGCTTTTCTCCTGCATCAATCCGATATCCAGCAGCGCAAAGTCCGGCGCACGCTCGTCGATGAGCTGAAGCGCGCGGGCGACGTTGCCCGCGATGCGAACAGTCTTCACGCCAAAGCCGATAATCGTGTCTTCGAAGTCCAGCGCAA
>Ga0307474_10003863_pt1 | contig 10784 bp, 9 predicted proteins | sample atmos_gasesECM1C_2_FD_203312 | JGI IMG/M metagenome (GOLD analysis project Ga0307474, IMG submission 203312) | Hardwood forest soil microbial communities from Morgan-Monroe State Forest, Indiana, United States - atmos_gasesECM1C_05 | ecosystem: Environmental > Terrestrial > Soil > Temperate...
TGGAGCCTGACTCAACATTGGCATCCGCCAATGCGAAGCAAACGGCTGCGTCCGGACCGCCCAAGAACCTTCGTACTCCCTCAACGCGCACGCTGGGCCGGTTTCTGAGCGAAGCACAAACTGCGGCCGGTTTGCGCGGCCAGGTGGCTGTCCTGCTGGCGGCCGATGCAACGATCCGCGATTTGAACCGCCGATTCCGCGGTAAGGACGAGGCGACGGACGTACTTTCGTTTCCGGCCGAACCGCTCCAAAACACGAAGCCCGCAGAGCGCGTCGCCGGCGATGTGGCGATCGGCGTGGAGACTGCGCGGAGGCAGGCTGCTGAGCAGGGACACGCGCTGGTGACGGAGATCAAGGTGCTGATTCTTCACGGACTGCTGCACCTGGCTGGCTATGACCACGAAACCGATGCCGGCAAAATGCAGCGGCGCGAAGATCAACTGCGCGCGCGGCTTGGTTTGCCGCAAGGACTGATCGAGCGGGCGGCGCCAAAGTCGATAAAGGCGCGGAGGCGCAAGCCATGACTCCGCTTGAGATCGTCGCTCTCGTTGCCCTCATTGTGGTGGCCACTCTGGCCTCTTACATCCAGCGCGTGTACTCCGAGTTCGGCAAGATTCTGAGCCGCGAAGTGCAGGAGAATCTCGATGCGTGGGAAGTGCGGATCGAGCCGCATCTAGGCCTGAGCCGCGAGCACGCTGCCCTTTGCGCGTCAGTCCTGAAGCAGCTTTCGCTTGGCATGGTCGCGCTTGGCTTTGGGGCGCTGCTGTTCATCCGGCCAACGCACCCCGGCCCGCCAAATGCTCTTGAAATTGCGCAGGCAATTCTTGCCGTGGTACTGGTTGTCGTGTTCGCGTACCAGCTCATTCCGTCTCTGCTCTTCAATCGCACGCGCGGGTTGTGGGTTGCGCGCTTGCTCTGGCTCACTCGTTTGCTGCTGTGGGTTGTCACGCCGGTTACTGTGTTCATCCGGTTTTTCTTTTCCATCGCCGCGCTGGCCGAGTCGCCGGCCGGCTCAGAAGAAGAGGCCCCCGCGCCCGACGTGGACGCGCTGATTGAGGCCGGCGAAGAAGAAGGAATTCTGGAGCAGAGCGACCGCGAGCTGGTTCGTTCCGCAGTTGAATTTGGCGACATGCTGGTGCGCGAGCTGATGACGCCACGGCCTGAAATCTTCGCGATCCCGGAATCCACTACGATCGAAGGCTTCCTGGAACTGCTGCGGAAACACAACTACTCGCGTGTGCCTGTCTATTCCGGTTCGCTCGACAACATTAAAGGCCTGGCGTTTGCTCATGACCTTTTGCAGATCACCGATGTGGATGCGCGCACGAGGACCGTGGCGACGATTCTGCATCCCGCCGCATTCGTGCCCGAGACGAAGCGCGGCTACGAGTTGCTGCGCGAAATGCAACGCGAAAAGCAGCACATGCGCATCGTGATCGATGAGTACGGTGCGGTGGCCGGCCTCGTAACCATTGAGGATTTGCTGGAGCAGATTGTCGGGAATATCCGGGACGAGCACGAGACGGATTCGCAGATTGAGGAGCCGCAGCGCGAGGCTTCGGGGTCATGGCTGATTCCCGGCAGCTTTCCAGCCGATCAACTCGGCGACGTGATCGGCGAGCCGGTTGAATTGGGCGAGGACTTTGAGGCCGCTACGGTCGGTGGACTAGTGAGCGAGATTGTGGGGCGGATTCCTAAGGCGGGCGAGATCGTGATGCTTGATCCTCTCGATCTTCGCGTGGAGATCGTTGCGTCGACGGGGAGACGGGTGGAGCGAGTGCGGTTATTTCCGGCGACGGGACGCCTGCCGTTTCCGAAGGAATCAGACGTGGCGTCAGAGTCGTCGTAAACCAAACGATTCGCGTCAGAGTGATTCTCTTGCACAGCCGGTCTTCCGGGCGCGCCATTCTTCGGGCTTGAATTCCCCTATGTCAGAGGACGGGCGGCGACCTCTTAAACTCGCCTTTGTATAATCGCGGAAACTTAGGCATTGGAGCTGGAGCTTTGGCCCTGAAGGGTGGAAGAGTGCGAAAAACCGGAAATCGCAAGAGCGGTCGCGAGAACTACGGTCTGTCGCCGGGGGATTTGCGCACCTTACGCGCGCTGAAGACGCCGGCGCGCATTCAGAAATTTGTCGACGCGATTCAGTACCAGTACGCCGACACGGCGGGTTCACCTGCACGCGTGCTGCGCGAGCGCAAGGGGCATTGCCTGGAGGGCGCGCTCATAGCTGCTGCCGCACTGCGCGTAAATGGGCATCCGCCGCTGGTGATGGATCTGGAGGCGGTTCGCGACGACGACCACGTAGTGGCCCTCTACCGCGAGCGCGGGTTGTGGGGAGGAATTGCGAAATCGAACTTTGCGGGACTGCGCTTTCGCGCGCCTATTTACCGCACGCTGCGCGAGCTGGCACTCAGCTACTTTGAGCACTACTACAATCTGCGCGGCGAACGGACGCTTCGCTCCTACTCCATGCCCGTGAATTTGGCTCGATTAGAAAGCCATCAATGGATGACGGCAGAGGAAGACGTGTGGTGCGTGCCGGAACTGCTGATCGCGGCGCGGCATTACGCGCTATTCCCCGACAAGGTGGCGCGAGCGCTGCCGCGGCTCGATCGGCGCAGCTTTGAAGCTGGGATGCACGGCAGGGTGAAGCACTGAAGTGAACTGCACACCGTGTCGCTCTTGGGCTGGCGCAAGATGACCTACACTGAGAAAGGAGCGTTCAGTCAGGAGCAGTGCGGGCGTGAAATCAGGATTTGTTGCAATTCTCGGCCGGCCCAACGTGGGCAAGAGCACCCTGCTCAATGCGCTTACGGGCGAGAAGGTGGCCATTGTCACGGCCAAGCCGCAGACCACGCGCAATCGGATTATTGGTGTAGTAGAAGTGCCGGCGCAAAAGCGCGTTCACCCGGCGGCGCAGATCGTCTTTGTAGACACTCCGGGAGTGCACAAGCCCGGCTCGCAACTCGACAGGCGCATGCTGCAGGAGGTTCACGAAGCGCTTGAGTCGCGCGACCTTGTGCTGGTGCTTGTGGACGCGACGCGAAGAATACGAGTTGATTCGGATCCCTCTCGTGTTTCGTCCGCTACGGCGGAAAAACCTGGACCATCCAACAAAAATGAGAAACGAAAATCGAATTGGGCGAGCGAGGACGAATTCCTGTTCTCGCTGGTGCGTAAACTCGACTGCCCAGTTTTTCTTGTACTGACCAAGATTGATCTTGTCCGCAAAGACCAACTCTTGCCGCTGATCGAATCGCTTACGCATCAATACAACTTTGCGCAGGTGATCCCGGTGAGCGCGCGCAAGCGCGACGGCCTCGACGTGCTGGTTCGCAAGATCATCGATGTGCTTCCGACGGGTGAGCGCTACTACCCGAAGGACCAGTACACCGACCAGCCGATCCGGTTTATGGTTGCCGAGCTGATTCGAGAGAGCATATTGATTGAGACCGGCGAAGAGGTGCCGTATGCAGCGGCGGTGGTCATCGAACAGTTTGAAGAGCCGGAGGCGAAACCCAGGCCCGGCAAAAGGCCGCTGACCGGAATTGCAGCGGCCATCTATTGCGAGCGTGACGGGCAGAAGGCAATTCTGATCGGCAAGGGCGGGTCGAAGCTGAAGGCCATCGGCACGGAAGCGCGCAGGAAAATTGAGTCGCTGCTGGGCACGCAGGTCTATCTCGAGCTGCGCGTTATTGTCGAGCCGGACTGGCGCGACTCGCAGAGATTCGTCGATTCTCTCGACTGGCGCAGGCAGCTGGAGAAGCTGGGCGGCGAGCAGGACAATTTGGATATCCGCGGCGAGGACCTCTCGCCTGATGAGGACAGCTGACGATCAGCGAAGGACCTTGAAGGGGTCAGAGGGCGACGGTCTGGAGCCAGGGGATCCGGAGTTCGGCCGTCCAGGGTTTGCGTTCGTCGCACCGTAATCGGAATCGAAGCCGAGCTGGAGCTTCGCGCCCTCGGACATCATGCCGGCATTCCAAGGTGGATCGAAGACAATTTCGACGCGGACTTCGCGGACTTCAGGCAGGGCGGCAAGTTTTCGCTCCACTTCAGCCTTGATGACATCGGACATGCTGCAACCTGGCGCGGTGAGCGACATGCGCACGTCGATGCGATGGCCGCCGCCTTCAAGTTCAGCAGCCGTGGCGGAGTAGACCAGACCAAGGTTGACGATATCGACCGGAATCTCGGGGTCGCGCACAGTCTTCAACTGCTTCAAGATCATTTCCTCGCGGAAGGGACCGGCGATGGGCGCTGCATTCGAGCTGGTTGGAATCGGTGCTGTCATTTGAATATGTGAGAGCGTTACTCAGTGGAAACAGGCGTGTCCTTGTTGTCGAGAGCTGATTGCAGCGTGTGCCAGGCAAGAGTCGCGCATTTCACGCGCGCGGGAAATTTGGATACGCCGGAGAAGACCTTCAACTTGCCGAGATCCGGCGTGTCGGGCACAGCCTCTTTGCCCGTGACGAGACCGTGGAACTCCCCAAAGAGCTTTTCGGCCTCGGCCCTGGATTTTCCCTTGAGCACTTGCGTCATCATGGAAGCGGAAGCGCGAGAGATGGCGCAGCCGGAGCCCTGGAACGCGATGTCGCGAATCGCGTCTCCCTCCATGTCAATGTAGACAGTGCAGCGGTCGCCGCAGAGGGGATTGTACCCCTCGGCATGATGATTGGCCTCAGCCGGCTTGCGAAAATTTCGCGGAGCCTTGCTGTGCTCCAGGATTACTTCCTGATAGAGATCGCCGAGATCGCCATTTTCCGCGCTCACGCAAACACCTCACGCGCCACGCGGATTCCCACGACCAGTGCGTCGATTTCTTCTTTTGTGTTGTAGACGGCGAAGGACGCCCGCGCCGTAGCTGGAATGCCGAAGCGCTCCATGACCGGCTGCGCGCAGTGGTGGCCGGTGCGAATGGCGATTCCTTCGCGATCGAGAATGGTTCCGAGGTCGTGCGGATGGACGTTGTCGAGCAAGAAAGAGAGCACGCCGGCGCGTTCGCGAGCTGTTCCGATGAGGCGAATGCCGGGAATTGCGCCAACGGTTTCAGTGGCGTAGGCCAGCAACTGGCTTTCGTGCGCGGCAATTTTGTCCATGCCCAGATTGCCGATATAGTTGAGCGCCGCGCCGAGCGCGATGGCCCCGGCGATGTCTGGCGTGCCAGCCTCAAACTTGAAAGGCAGATCGTTGTAAGTGGTCTTGGCGAAGGTGACGGAGCGGATCATGTCGCCGCCGCCCTGGTAAGGAGGCATGGCGTTGAGCAACGCGCGCTTGCCGTAGAGCACGCCGATGCCGGTGGGCCCGTAGACCTTATGGCCGCTGAAGGCGTAGAAGTCACAATCGAGCACCTGCACATCAACGGCGAAGTGCGGAACTGCCTGAGCTCCGTCGACGAGTACAGGCACGCCGTGGCGGTGGGCCAGCTCGATCATCTCGCGCAGAGGAGTCACCGTTCCCAGCGCGTTTGAGACGTGAGTGACGGCGACGATCTTCGTGCGCGGGCCGATGAGGCTTGCAAATTCGTCCAGCAGCAATTCGCCGCGATCGTCGATGGGCGCAACTTTAAGATGCGCGCCTTTTTCCTCGCAAAGAATCTGCCACGGCACGATGTTGGAGTGGTGCTCCATGGCGGTGATAAGCACTTCATCGCCCGCGCCGACGTGGACGCGCCCATAAGTCTGAGCGACGAGGTTGATGGCCTCGGTTGCGCCGCGGACGAAAATAATCTCGCGTGTGTCGGCCGCGTTGATGAACTGCTTGACGGTCTGCCGCGCAGCATCGTGCGCCTCGGTTGCGCGCACGCTGAGCGTGTGCACGCCGCGATGAATGTTGGCGTTCAGGTGATCGTAATAATTCGCGATGGCGTCGAGAACGACCTGCGGCTTTTGCGATGTGGCGCCGTTGTCAAGATAAACCAGAGGCTTCCCGTTGATTCGCTCGGCGAGGATGGGGAAGTCGCTGCGGATTTTTGCAATGTCGAGACCCGATGCGGTTTGCGTCGAAGCTGCGCGCGCAAGCGAGTCATGAACGACAGGCTGGGCGATTGTTGTCATCCCAATCCCTCCCAGTTTTGCGTTTCTTCTTCGGGCTGTGCGACCTCTTCTGGTGCGGTCTCTTCTGGTGCGGAAAGGGCGGCTGCCTGATGATTACGCGCGAGCTCAGTCAGCCGTTCGCCGATGAGCGATGCAACGAACTCGCGTGCCGGCGAGTCGGCCATGCGGTCGAGGCACTCCGCTGCGAAGGCATAGAGCAGCAGATTGCGCGCTGCGGTCTCTTCAATTCCGCGCGAACGCAGGTAGAAAAGCTGCTCCTCTTCGATCTGGCCGATGGTTGCGCCGTGCGTACACTTCACGTCGTCGGCGTAAATCTCAAGCTGCGGCTTGGTGTCGAGGCGCGCATTGTCCGAGAGCAGCAGGTTGCGATTAGTCTGCTTGGCGTCAGTCTTCTGCGCGTCCTTGTGGACCACGATGCGGCCGTGAAAGACGCCGCGCGCGCGGTCATCGAGAATGCCGTTGTAAAACTGGCGGCTTGAGCACTGCGGCTGCGCGTGCTCCACCAGCATGTAGTTGTCGAGATGCTGGCTTCCGGCGCCGACAAAAAGCCCGTTGATGAGGCACTCCGCGCCCTGGCCGGCGAGAACGGGATGAACGTTATTGCGCACCAGGCCGCCGCCCAAAAGAATGGAGTGCGATGAGACGTTGCTGCCGCGCGCCAGTTCCAGGCGCAGCGTGGATATATTGAAAGCCGCGAGATTTTCGCGCTCTACGAGGAAATGCGAGACTACGGCATCCTGCCCGGCTACAAGTTCCGTGACCGCATTGGAAAATGCAGCTTCGGCGCCGATCGAGACGTAGTCCTCAATGACTGCGACATGGCTGTTTGGCTCGGCAACGATGAGGGTGCGCGGATGCGTCATGATTTCTGCGCCGGCTCCGGCCGAAACATACAGAAGATGAATGGGCTGGCTGATCTCGGCTCCGCGGTGGACGCGCAGGTATGCACCATCTTCCCAGAGCGCGGTGTTCAACGCGGAAAAGACGTCCCGGCGCACGTCGGCGTAGCGGCCCAGGTGCTGCTCGATGCCTTCGGGAGCACAGCCGACAGGCTCGCTACCGTTGGGTGCATTGCCTTCCATGGCTTTGGCGATGGCCCGCTCAAGCGAGCAAATTTCGAGAGTGTTGGGCAGGTCGCAGACTTCAGAGAGCTCCGGCGCAAAGTGGCCGTTGACAAAGACCAGCCGGCAGCCTGCGCCAGGCACGCGAAACTTTTCGATCTGTGCGGCGGTGACTGTGGCGTCGTTTTTGACGGCGCGTTGAAACGGAGTCTTCGCCAGTGCGGCCAGATTTGTGAAGCGCCAATCCTCGTCGTGAGGGGTGGGGAATCCTTTGGCGTGGAAGCGCTGCCACGCGTCTTCGCGCAGTTGGCGCAGCCACAGCGGGTCGCGCTGCTGCCGCTCGGCGGCGAGCTCACCATACGCTTCAAGATATGTATTCAGCTTTCCAGCTACCGTTGCCATCGCATTCTCGTTTTCCGTGACTTTCGCTGTAATGCTCATGCGCGCAGAGCCGCAGGAACGCTCGCTTCAGCGGAGCCGTATCCCGTGTCTTCCAGCTCCAGGGCCAGCTCTGCTCCACCGGAGCGCACGATCTTTCCATCTACCAGAACGTGCACAAAGTCAGGAGTGATGTAATCCAGCAGCCTTTGATAGTGCGTGATCACGAGAAAGGCGCGATCAGGGCCGCGCATCGCGTTCACGCCCCGGGCCACAATTCGCAGAGCGTCAATGTCGAGGCCAGAGTCAGTCTCGTCAAGAATCGCCAGCTTTGGCTCGAGCACGGCCAACTGCAGAATCTCGTTGCGCTTCTTTTCGCCGCCTGAAAATCCCTCGTTCACGGAGCGGTTCATGAGCTTGTCGTCCATTTCGAGAAGCTTCATGCGCTCTTTGTAGAGGGGCAGAAAATCCATGGCGTCGAGCTCATCCTGGCCGCGATGCTTGCGGATCGCGTTCAATGCCGAGCGCAGAAAATACGCGTTGCCGATGCCGGGAATTTCGACCGGATACTGGAAAGCGAGAAACACGCCTTCGCGCGCCGCTTCCTCGGGCTTCATTTCCGCCAGCTCCTTGCCGTCAAGCAGGATTCTGCCGCCCGTGATCTCGTAGGTTTCGCGCCTCGCCAACACTGCTGCCAGCGTGCTCTTGCCCGAGCCGTTGGGGCCCATGATTGAGTGCACTTCCCCCGCATTTATCGTCAGATTCACGCCCTTCAGAATCTCGTGGCCATCCACGCTGGCGTGCAAATCTTGAATTTCTAACAAAGCCATTCTTGTTCTCTCCGTTGGTTTACTTCTCATGAGGCTAAATCGCTCAGGGGCTAAAGCCCCGTCGTTTTTGTTTCACTTGCGGCACGACTAAAGTCGTGCCCTGATACTTCGTGCTCCTCCGCTGCCATTGTTCGGTTCGGCGCGAGGATTAAAGTCGTGCCCTGATACTTCGTGCGTTCCCGAAACCGACTTGCTGACTCGTTATCGCTGACTCGACTTGTTCACTCGTTATTGCTGACTCGACTTGCTGACTCGCAACCTCGCTGACTTGCTGATTTATCCGACGCTGCCTTCGAGGCTCACGCCCAGCAGCTTCTGCGCTTCCACGGCGAACTCCATGGGCAGCTCTTTGAATACGGTTTTGCAGAATCCATTCACTATCATCGAGACGGCATCTTCGGCAGTCAGCCCGCGCTGGCGCAGATAGAAAAGCTGATTCTCACCGATTTTTGACGTCGATGCTTCGTGCTCCATGCGCGCAGTCGCGTTTCTGACTTCGATGTAAGGGAAGGTGTGCGCGCCGCAGCGGTCGCCAATGAGCAGCGAGTCGCACTGCGTGTAGTTGCGCGCGCCCGTAGCGCTCTTGAGAATCTTCACCTGTCCGCGATAAGTGTTCTGGCCGTAGCCGGCGGAAATACCCTTTGAAACGATGGTCGAGCGCGTGTTCTTGCCGATGTGAATCATTTTGGTGCCCGTGTCGGCCTGCTGGCGGTTGTTGGTGAGCGCGACGGAATAAAACTCGCCCACTGAGTTGTCGCCTTGCAGAATGCAACTGGGATACTTCCATGTAATCGCTGAGCCGGTCTCCACCTGAGTCCACGAGATTTTGGAATTTACGCCGAGGCACTTTCCGCGTTTGGTGACGAAGTTGTAGATGCCGCCGCGGCCTTCTTTGTCGCCGGGATACCAGTTCTGCACCGTTGAGTATTTGATCTGCGCATTGTCGAGTGCGATCAACTCCACCACTGCTGCGTGCAGTTGGTTTTCGTCGCGAATAGGCGCCGTGCAGCCTTCGAGGTAGCTCACCTGAGCGCCTTCGTCGGCAATGATCAGCGTGCGTTCAAACTGGCCCGTCTCCGCGGCGTTGATGCGGAAGTAGGTCGACAGTTCCATGGGGCAGCGAACACCCTTTGGCACATAGACGAACGAGCCGTCGGTGAACACCGCAGCGTTGAGCGCTGCATAGAAGTTGTCGGTCTGCGGAACAACCGAGCCGAGGTACTTCTTGATCAACTCAGGATGCTTTTGGACCGCCTCAGAGAACGAGCAGAAGATCACGCCCATTTCTGCCAATTTGCCTTTGAAGGTGGTGGCTACTGAGACTGAGTCAAAGACCGCGTCAACGGCAACGCCGGCGAGGCGCTGCTGCTCGAGAAGCGGAATGCCGAGCTTTTCATACGTGCGCAGAATCTCCGGATCCACTTGATCGAGGTTGTCGAGCTGCGGCTTCTTCACCGGCGCTGAGTAATAGGAGATGTTCTGGTAGTCGATCGGAGAGATGGTCAGGTTTGCCCACTTGGGCTCGCCCTCTTCGCGCTTCATGGTGAACCAGTGGCGCAGCGCATTCAGCCGCCACTCCAACATGAACTCAGGCTCACCCTTGCGCGCAGAGATCAGGCGGACGATATCTTCGTTTAGCCCTTTTGGGACGCGGTCCTCGGCGACGTCGGTGATGAAGCCCCACTTGTAGTCCTGCTCGGCAAGACCGCGAATTGTATCGACACTTGAACTCATTCGTCCTCCAAAGGACTGGGCAAGAAACTCAGCGCGGGGTTGGGTCCAGAATCAGGCTTTTGAGGGCTGCCTGGGCCAGGCGGGGACGCGTCCTCCGCTGTCCCGCAATATAGGACTTGTTTAGTCCTATATTATGTTTAGTGTATCCCGATAGACCGACGTTTTCAAGGGCCAAGAGACGCCTCAGGCGGGGTGCGGGTCGGCGAGCGAAAATGCGGTGCATTAGGATTCTTTATATTACTGATTCTAATTGAGATAATTCCAAGAACCGGCCTTAGTGGAGCTCGTTCCTCTTGTGCGGTCCTGGCTCCCGGACACGGCTGGCCTCAAAACTGACGATTTTCCAGTCCCCCTGCGCGTCGCGCACGTAGACGTGCGTATAGCGGTAGCTGCCGATCACCCTTCCCTCAGGGGTAGTTGCCTGAATATTGGCCAGAGACGTGACCACTGCCGTGGTTGCGTAGAAGCGCACCTTCTGGTCGGAAATATCGAGGAGAGTGAAATGAGTTTTGCCGGAGCTCAGGCTTTGCAGCGTTTCATCGCGGGATTGCAACGTGCCCGACGCCGTGATGCCCATGTAATCGACGGCGAGAAGCGAGTCCATTACTTTGGTGTTTGAAGAGAGCACAGCATCGCGCCATTCATCCTCAAGCTGATCGATATCGTGACGGCTCTCGTGCTTCTGGCCCATCGCCGATGCTGAGGAGGGAAAAACGCAAACC
>Ga0307474_10003864_pt1 | contig 10783 bp, 10 predicted proteins | sample atmos_gasesECM1C_2_FD_203312 | JGI IMG/M metagenome (GOLD analysis project Ga0307474, IMG submission 203312) | Hardwood forest soil microbial communities from Morgan-Monroe State Forest, Indiana, United States - atmos_gasesECM1C_05 | ecosystem: Environmental > Terrestrial > Soil > Temperate...
GCCATCCGGGCGTATGAAGAGGGAGTGGGGTCGATTGAAGATATCGATAACGCCATGAAGCTCGGCTGCGGGTATCCCATGGGTCCCTTCACGCTGCTCGATTTCGTCGGCCTCGATACCACTTATTACATCACTCACGTCATGTTCGACGAATTCAAAGAGCGCCGCTTCGCCTCGCCTCCGCTGCTGAAGCGGTTGGTGATGGCGGGGTGGTACGGGAAGAAAACTGGTAAAGGTTTCTACGATTATTCCGACCCGAACCAGCCGAAGCCGAATAAACTGTAAATTGAACAGCTTACTTTGAGCGCTATGCCAAAACGAAGAAAAACCGATCAACTCCCGGGAGAAGGCAGTCAGCAGGAGATAGAGACTTACCGGCGGGCATGGCACAGCTACGTGGCGCGTAGAAATCTGGTGGTCGTCCTCTTCCTGAGCTTTATATTTCTGGGCCTCATGATCGGAAAACTGAAGTTAGGTGAGCCCGCCGACTTTGCGATCTTATTGGCCTGGGTCGGAGTGTACCTGGCTGGTGCGTGGTGGCTCACGGAGTGGCGGTGTCCCCGGTGCGGAAATATATTTGGACACCGGTTGTGGACCCAGCGCTGCATCAGTTGCGGTCTCAGCAAAGATGAAGTAGTGGCTGTGGTGCGGGGAAAAAACTAGCCACGGATCTCCGCGGATTCGCACGGATAAGCCCACAGCCCAGGGCTTCAGCGGCAACGCGAACTCTTGTTTGGATCCGCTCTCATTGTGAATCCGTTGCGGATGTCAATTTATGAATTTCGAAAACATACTCCTCGAAAAGAAGAACTCGATTGCCTACGTCACAGTCAACCGGCCGAAAGTGCTCAACGCGCTGAACATGGCCACTATGGAAGAGCTGCGCGGGGCGTTTCATGACATCAAGAACGATCCGTCGATTCGCGTGGTCATCATGACCGGCGCCGGCGAAAAGGCGTTCATTGCTGGGGCCGATATTACCGAGTTGTCCCATCATAATGCGGTCGTCGGAAAAGAGTACACACAGCGCGGGCAAAACGTTCTTAATCTCATTGAAAACCTGGGCAAGCCGGTGATCGCATGCATCAATGGATTTGCCTTGGGCGGAGGATGCGAGATGGCGTTGGCTTGCACGATGCGCCTGGCGAGTGAAAATGCGAAGCTCGGACAACCTGAGGTGAAACTGGGAATTATTCCGGGATATGGTGGCACGCAGCGTCTTCCTCGACTTGTCGGCAAAGGCACCGCCATGCAGATGCTGCTGGCGGGCGAGATGATTACGGCGCATGAAGCGCATCGCATCGGACTAGTGAACGAAGTCACTACCCTCGCGGAGTTGATTCCGCGCGCGGAAGCCATTGCGGCGAAAATTATCGCCAACGCTCCCCTGGCCGTGCAGTACGCGATGGAAGCCGTGAATAAAGGTATGGAAATGACTCTGAGCGAAGGCCTGTACCTGGAAGCTGTGTTGTTCGCCGTGGCTTGCGCTACTGAAGACAAGAAGGAAGGAACGACAGCGTTTCTGGAGAAGCGCGCGGCGCAGTTCAAGGGGAAGTAAACCTTTTGTCACGGATTTTAATGATTCACACTGATTAGAACCGAACCCACCACGGAGACACCGAGTCACGGAAAAGAAAATCACAAACAAAGTTTTTGCGGTCGAACATCCTGCCCAGGCTGAATTCCCGGCTCTTGAAGGATCTCTGAATGCCGCCGGTAAAAGTTTTGCCATCGTGGTTTCGCGGTTCAATGCCTTTATCACCGAAAGACTTCTGCTCAGCGCAATCGACGGGCTGGTGCGTTCCGGTGTGAGGAAAAAGGATATAGCGATCGTCCGCGTGCCTGGCGCATTCGAGATTCCTTTGGCGGCGAGAAAACTGGCCGAGACCAGGAAGTACGATGCGGTCATTTGTCTCGGCTGTCTGCTGCGCGGCGACACGGCGCACTACGACGCGATCGTCAACGAGGTGACGCGCGGCATTGGGCAGTCGGCGCAGGAGACAGGTGTGCCCCACGCGTTTGGCGTGCTCACGTGCGAGAACCTGGAGCAGGCGATCGATCGAGCCGGGCTAAAGATGGGCAACAAGGGATTCGAGGCCGCGCTGGCTGCGGTAGAGATGGCTTCGCTGACGCAAGCCGTTGGCCGAGGGCCATCAGGCGCCGGTGAAACCGAGGTTCCTCTCCCTCGGCTCCGCTCGGGGTTCCGCCCTTCGGGCTCCGGCAAACCCGCTCGGAATGGCAAACCAAAGCGGAAGGCCGTGAAGCCAAGGCGCAGATAACCTTCCCGTACAGTAAACTTACAACTGGCCACTGATCACTGGCTAATGGCCACTATCCCATGGGCACTCGCCGCAAATCTCGCGAAATGGTGCTGCAGATGCTCTTCCAGGCGGACTTGGGGAAGCAATCGGTAGACCAGGTGCAGCGCACCTTCTGGGCCGAGCACGCAGGCACAAGCGCCGACGTACGCGGCTTTGCCGAGGATTTGTTTCGAGTGGCCACGGACCGCGGAGCGGAGATTGACAAATTGATCGAGGGCCACGCGCAGCACTGGCGCATGGAGCGTATGGCGGCGGTGGATCGCAATTTGCTTCGCGCCGGAGTAGCTGAGTTTCTGGGCTACCCGGAGACGCCGCGGGCGGTGATCATCAACGAATCGCTTGAGATCGCGAGGAAATTTTCCAGCCCGGAATCGGTGCAGTTCGTAAACGGCGTGCTCGACAGCGTAGCCAAGGACTTAGGGAAGATCGCGTAGATCAGCGCAGTTAGACTCGGCGCTGTGAGACAAGCGGAGTTTCCGAACACAAAAACGCCCGGGAGCGCTCCCGGGCGTGTATCTTTTGAAAGCTGAACCGCTGGACGATTCCTTATCTTCCTTGTCCAAATCGATCTTATCCAACGTGCCGGTCAATTGCCTGCGCGATGGCTTCTTTGGGACGGTAGCCAACTAGTTGCTCAACCACCTGGCCGCCCTTGAACACCAGCAGGGTGGGGATGCCGGTAACCTTGTAGCGCATCGGTGTGGAACTGTTGGCGTCGACATCCATCTTGCCGACTTTGAGTTTGCCCTGATAGTCCTTGGCCAGCTCGTCTACGATAGGGGCGAGAGCGCGGCAGGGACCGCACCACGTCGCCCAGAAATCCACCAGCACGGGCTGATCTGATTTCAAAACATCCTGGTCGAAGTTTGCATCGGTCACTTCGACAATTCCATTGCCTGCCATTTTCGTCTCTCCTCGTTGTAACGTCGCTCTGTTCGGCGGACGCTCCCATGTTTCGGAACAACGAGCGGTCTAGCCGGGCCTGGCGATCTATGAATTAATGCTTCCCCTTTCGGGGCAACTTATTATCGTAACACCGGTTGTTTGATGCGTGGGGTGCGGAGAAAGTCGCAAAAACGACTTGCGGTCATGGTCCGGCCTGACCGTCTGGAAATTGGCCGTTACTGCGCGGCCTGCTCAAAGCAAGGATCCAGACTGGTAAGAATCCGGGTGGAAAAGGCAATAAAAAAAGCGCCTCGGACTTTACAGTCCAAGACGCCTCGGCAGCCCTCCCCCAGAACTGCCAAACCACGATTGAATATTAAGGAACCTCTCATTTTGTGTAAACGTCACTTTGGTAACGGAGTTTTTCTCGGGTCGTGACGAGAGCGGTTTGTGGAAAGTTGAAATTGGTTGGAAGGATTATGGTTGCTTGTGCCAGGTTTGACCGGCATCGGCGGTGGTCCAGACTTCTCCGGCGGAAGTCACGATCCTGCCGGATACGGGGTCAGAAAACTCGAGGCCGACGATGTCGCCCGTAAGAACGGCACCGGCTTCCGAGGGAAGAACTCGCGTCCAATGGAGGCCGGAGTCTCTTGAATGATAGAGCATCGACCCTGAGCCTCCGGCCCATACGTCCGCATCAATCGCCGCCACTGCGCGGAATACGACACCCCCGTCAGGTTGGGACATCGGCTTTTTAAAGGTTTTCTTTTGCGCCCATTCCGTTTTGTACGCGTCCTGTTGCTTCACGCCGCCGCCGAAAGGAGAGGATACGTTCACGTCCTCCCAAGTCTTGCCCGCGTCGAAGGACCGCTGCAAACTGCCGTTGGCGCTGATAGCCCAGCGCGGCGACGTCTGCACTGTCGGTAGAGCAAGCGCATTCGAAGGAGCCGTCACCGGCCCAGAGGGCTCCGCGGAGGCCGCTTGCGCGCCTGCAAGATCTTTGGCTTTCACAACGTCCGCACTCGCCAGGCTTCGTTCTTGAACAGGTTGATCACTCTGATTTTCTGCGAATTGCGCCGGCGCGGATTGCACCGCGGCCATCTGGGAGGATTGCGGAATTGCGGGGCTCGGAGTTCCCGGCAACGCTGCCGCAGATGATTTCGCAGCTTGTCCGAAGTTTGAGCCGGACACAGAACCACCGATTCCACTACCCGCGCTCGAAAAGGCGCGGCTTGAAGACGGAGGTAAGACTGCATTGCCGGCAGAGGACTGAATGGATGGCAACGTATTTGGTACGTGCAGCGGGGCTTTCTTTTCGCTCTGCCTTTGCTTCCCGGCGTCACTCTGAGGAAGAGGTGCCTGCGGCTCCGACGCAGCTACCGAGGAGGAGCGATTCCGCGTCGCACTACCGCTCGTCTGTTCCGGCAGCACGACTTTGGAAACCACAGCCGTGTTCTGCTGCCGATGCCGGTATTGCAAAACCCCGACTGATGCCACAAGCAGTATTCCCGCGGCCACAACGCCCCAGCGAAGAATCGGCCAACTCAACCACCTACTGCCGGCTGATTCGGTTGAAGTGGTGACGGCGACAACTTCCATGGCGGGCAAAGCGAACGCAACCACCTCGCGACAGTCGCCGCAGCGGGAAAGATGATCCATCACTCGAGCGCGCTCAGATTCGCCGAGCACTCGCTCGGTGAAGGCGGTAAGCAGGTTCGCATCGGGATGCGATTCTGCCCCTGCCTTTCGCGGCAATCGCTTCAACACGATTTTTGGGACATGCTGCATCTTGTTCTAGCTTCTAGTTTCCAGTTTCTTCTCAGAGAACGTGGGTTGCCCCGATTCTTGCGCCAGGCTGGTGCGAATATTTATTTGCAGGTCGCGCACATCCACTTCGAGCGCCTCTTCGGCCTGGCGCCGGGCCATCCCCTGCTTCATCATGTCGGCCAGTATCTTCTTGCGCAACGACTTCGCCAGCTTATCCATTTTGCGGCTGATGGTGGACTCGTGAACGTCCAGCATTCGCGCAATCTCAGCCAGGGTCCGGCCGTCGAGATAATACGCTGCGAGCACCAGTCGATCCTCGCTGGGAAGCGCAGCGAGGGCTGCGTCGGTCGCCGATTCCAGTCGGGAGTCACCGGTGGGAACCGGCTGCGGCTCGGGCGCGGCGAAGCGCTCGCCTTCTTCATTCTCCTCGTCGAGGCTTACCAGGTGTTTGGTACGGCGGTATCGGTTCACGAATTCCTGTGCCAGCACGGTTCGGAGCCAGCCTTCGAGCGAACCGCGGCCCGTGAACGATGCCAGCTTTGAAACGCGTTCACCGGCGCGCGTGTTTGTGCCGTACAGCTCTGCGTACATGCTGTCGGCAAGATCGCGTGCGGCGGAATCTTCACGCGCTATGCGTAATGCGGACTGATAAAGTTTCTCGCGATAGCGAATCAAAAAAACTTCCCACGCGGAGTCGCTGCCGGCGGCGCAAGCGCGTGCGAGTGCGAGTTCCTCCACGCGCAGCGTCATCAGAAAGGTGCGAGCCTCAGCCTGGCTCGCACTGCTCGGCAGATATTTGGCAGCCACTTCGCAAAGAATCCTGGCGAACAAATCTCGTTCGAGACCTATCTGTGCGCAGCCGCTTTTCGCATGCAGCTCCGCCAACAACTCGGTGACTGCCGCTTGCACTGCCGCTGTGACCGGTTTCCTAGGATTCATGCGGAGGAAGTGAATCACGACCCTTACTAATCTTGATGCTACCAATTCATTAGACGCTCGTAACCTCAATTTTGGGGACGTTCGTAACATTAATTTTCTCCGCAAGGCCACAGTTCCCTTCCGTTCTTTCCCCGAGTCGAGTTGAGCGGAGCGGGCGCTTCGCGGCGGCAGGGCCGACATCAATCCTGACGTCCAGGCGCACGGGCCCGCCAAGGGGGAGGAGAGCTATGCATTCGAGATTATTTGTGATGGTAATCGCATTGGTGGCCGTGGCCGGAATTCTCTTTGCGCAACTGCGGCCGGTTTATGCCGGGGAACAATCTTCTGTCTCCGGCTACAAGGTGCTGGACCCGATCCGGCATGGAAGTTTGACAGTATTTCCCGTGGTCGCTCCTAAGTCGTATTCCACGGGCGAATTTCTCACACTGGATGAAGGATTGCGCTCAGGGGAAGTGGTAGTCACCGAGTACGGAAACATTACCGGGCTGGTGCGACGCCGTCCCGTACACGTGCAACGCGAAAGCGCGCAGGTAAACACGCTGGTACTGATCAACAATTCCAAGCGTCCGCTGCTGCTTCTGGCGGGTGAGATTGTCGCCGGAGGAAAACAGGATCGCGTGATCGGGAAAGACCGCATCGTTCCACCCGAAAGCGATCCCGTAGATCTGAGCGTGTTCTGCGTAGAACCCGGCCGCTGGGTCGCGACCAGCGAGCACTTCGGAACTTCAGGAATGAACTACGCACCCGTGCCCAGCGGCAGCGGGATCGGCAAGGGTAATGACACAGTTGGCGGGGCCGTGATGGCACAACCCTCAGTCCGGGCCAAGGCCATGGCTGACAAGGATCAGAACCAGGTTTGGGCCGAAGTGCGAAAGCAGCAACAATCGATGGCAGTCGTGGTGGCAGCGGAATCGCCAGCGTCACCCAGCGCCGAGCAGATACGATCCACGAGTTCGTACGCGCGCGTGATGGAAAATAAAGATGTGAAAGAAAGAGTGGAGGAGGTCGCAAAGCCGATTGAACAGAACTATCAGAGCCTGATCAAACAGCTACGCGATCGCAAGGCAGTCGGCGTGGTGGTCGCGGTGAATGGGCGCATCATCTGGTCTGACATTTTCGCTAGTACAGAGTTGCTGGAAAAATATTGGCCAAAGCTGGTGCGGTCCTATGCATCCGAAGCCGTGGTGACGCGCGCCAAGGGCGGCGAAGCAAGCCTGGCTCAGGCACAGGAGTTTCTGGCGGACATGGAAGGCCGCCGCGAAACGATCGAGAGCGAACCGGGCATCTACCGTCACACAGAAGTTAGCGGCGATGGCTTCAAAGCCTTCGCACTCACATCGTTATTGCCGAAGACTGGATTCGATGTCCACGTGGCGAAGATGGCAGAGTAGTCGTGATTGGTTGGTCCGTGGCGACAGGTCGGGAAGGGCACGATGTTCAGTCGTGCCACCCGGATCGCACAAAGATGCGGGCTTTAGGCACCTCAAGGCGACCCACTCATCACCGAACACTAACCACTGATTTTTGATACCACTCGCGCCAGGAAGCAGAGTCGTTCGGCAGTGGCTGTTTGGTAATGTCATGCAAGGCCTGGAATGCCCAGGCGTGGGTTTGCGCATCAAGTGCTGAATCGTCGGAGTAGTTGATCAACTGCGGCACCGCCGTCATCCGCTGCTCGTGAGTCAACATGCCGGATTCCGCCAGGCTGCATGCCGCACGCTCGCGCACCAGCGCCGATGGATCATTGTGCATCGTGTCGAGCAGAGGCGCGATGGTTGAATCGGTTCCCAGCAAAGCGAGCGCCTCGACTGCCCAACGGCGCGAGTCTTCATCGGAATCCTTCGCTCGCCCCTGCAAGTGTGCGGTCAACACCTGAACCACACGATCGGTCTGAACTCCGCGGTTCCCCAGCAAACCCAAGGCCCAAAGAGCCCAAATTTTTTGCGCATGGTCGCCTGAGTCGGCCTCTCGCACCAGCCCATTGACTGTCGGTTCGTTCTTGGCCAGTCCGTAGGCGGCCAGCTGCACTTCAATGCCAGAAGCCCGCACACTCATATCACTGGAATTGAGGGCGACCGTAGTGAGCTGGCTGATTTGTGAATTCCACTTGATTTTGCCGCGCCAGCTATCGACATGCGCCTGGATCTGGTCGGTTGCGCCGTCGTTGCGGCTCACCGCGCGCGCTAGCAGCATCTCCGCCTGCTTTTGTGGCCTTTGCCGCTCCAGTTCTACAGGCGAAGCCTTCGCGGCGGAAACAGGATTATTTTTCGGTGAGAAGACGCCGGCAATCTTTTCAAAGATGGCGCCCGCACCCCCGGCACCGGAGACGCACAATGCGGCAACCATTCCTCCGATTATGGCCATGACGTGGAGGACGCGCAGATTCCCCGCTATCGGTCGACCTTGATTCGAAACTGTTGGCGATGTCCCCGGCAGTGCAGTTGAAGGGGCGGCTTGCGATTTCGCAAAATCGGAGTCCGGGCCCAGCGTGCCGTAGTCGGGCGTGGGCGCGAGGCGCGGATCGGGCGCTTGCGGCCCACCGCCACCCTGCCCCGGCGAACTTGGCTGGGACACCTTCAGTCGAAATACACTCATAGGCAAGAGTTTAGGGAGGGCACGGGATAGGGTAAAGTTACTTCGGGACCCCGCCCAAGTGGGAGTAGATGCAAAGATTGCGGCTACCTGTGGGCCGAAACTGGCATCGGAATACAAACTCGGGGGCTCAGAAAGCTCGGAGGAAATCATGTCTGCCAAAGGGAAATTAGTGCGCCGTTGGTTGTCCCCGCTCACTCTGCTGGTCGCCGCGGTCGCTCTGGCTGCGTCTGGCCCGGGATATAAGGTCATCAACACCTACAAGATTGGCGGCGAAGGCGGTTGGGACTATCTAACTGCGGACGCGGCCGCACGCCGTCTCTATATTTCACGCTCCACACACGTCGTTGTGCTCGATCTCGATTCTGGAAAAACAGTTGGAGAAATCGCCGATACTCCGGGAGTGCACGGCATCGCCCTCGCGCCGGAGTTGGGTCGCGGCTTCGTCAGCAATGGCCGCGATGGCACCGTCAGCATTTTCGACCTCAAGACCCTAACCACCAGCAGCAAAGTGAAGGTGGGCGACAATCCGGACGCGATTCTTTACGACCCGGCTACCAAACGGGTTTTTACGTTTAACGGCAAGAGTCAGGATTCAACCGCCATCGACGCGGAGAAAGGCACGGTGTTGGGAACGATCAAGCTGGATGGTAGACCGGAATTCGCCGCCAGCGACAGTAAGGGCGGAGTATGGGTGAACATCGAAGACAAAAGCGAGTTGGTGGCGATTGATCCCAATAAGCTTGAAGTCAAATCGAAGTGGCCTCTCGCGCCCTGTCAGGAGCCCAGCGGACTCTCGATCGACAAGAAGAACCGTCGGTTGTTTGTGGGCTGCGACAACAAGATGATGGCCGTGGTGGATGCGGATAACGGCAAAGTTTTGGCGACGCCGGTCATCGGCGAAGGCGTGGATGCAACCACGTTTGACGACGGAACACGACTGGCTTTTGCCTCCTGCGGCGAGGGCGTGCTGACGGTGGTGCGAGAAGAATCTTCCGATAAATTCAGTGTGGCCGAAAACGTTCCCACACAGCAAGGGGCGCGCACTTTGGCGCTCGATTCCAAAACACACAATGTCTACGTCGTGACTGCAAAATTCGGTCCCCCTCCAGCCGCTACGGCGGAGAATCCACACCCGCGTCGCACCATTCTCCCCGACACTTTTGTGGTTCTGGTGCTCGGGAAATGAAACTCACGTATGAACCATAGAATCCATCCCTGGCGAGGCCTGCTTTGGCTCGCAATTGCCATCGTCCTGGTGCAGGTCTGCACAGTGCAGACCTGCGCCGCTTATTCCGTGCTGACGCACGAAGAGGTCGTGGATCTGGTGTGGAAGGACAATTTAATTCCCATGCTGAAAAAGCGTTTTCCAGCCGCCACGGACGATGACTTGAAGAAGGCGCACGCTTTTGCTTATGGCGGATCGCTGATCCAGGATATGGGCTATTACCCGTTCGGCAGCAAGTATTTCAGCGACCTCACCCATTATGTGCGCAGCGGCGACTTCGTCGTCAACATGGTGAAGGAAGCAACCGACCTCAACGAATACGCTTTTGCGCTCGGCGCTTTGGCTCATTATTCCGCGGATAACTGCGGCCATCCCACAGTCAACAAGGCCGTCGGCCTCGAGTTTCCAAAACTCCGCAAGAAGTATGGAGATAGCGTGACCTATGAGGATAATCCCAAGGCCCACATCCGTACCGAGTTTGGCTTCGATGTAACCCAGGTGGCGAAGAACCGCTACACCTCCGACCGCTACCACGACTTTATCGGTTTCGAAATTTCCCAGCCCCTGCTGGAACGAGCGTTTCAGGATACGTACGGCATCCCGTTGAATGAGGTCCTTACCAAAGAGGACCTAGCCTTTGGCACGTTCCGCCGGGCCATCAGCGTAGTGATCCCGGAGATGACTCGAGTAGCGCTGATCGCACGCCATGCCGAGATCGTCAAGGAAACTCCAAACTTCAAGGCACGCGAGTTCCGCTATTATCTGTCTCGAACCGCCTATCAGCGAGAATGGGGCAAGGGCTACCGGCGTCCCGGCTTCGGAACGCGCGTGCTGGCGTTTTTCCTCAAATTTATGCCAAAGGTAGGCCCGTTCAAGGCGCTGAACTTCAAAATTCCGAGTCGCAAAACAGAAGACCTTTACATCGCCAGCGTGGTTCTCACGGTGGAAGATTACAAGAAGCTGCTCAAGGAGACCTCAGACGACTCGCTTCATCTCGCCAACACCGACTTTGACACAGGCCACCCGACACGCGCCGGCGAGTATGCCCTGA
>Ga0307474_10003865_pt1 | contig 10781 bp, 12 predicted proteins | sample atmos_gasesECM1C_2_FD_203312 | JGI IMG/M metagenome (GOLD analysis project Ga0307474, IMG submission 203312) | Hardwood forest soil microbial communities from Morgan-Monroe State Forest, Indiana, United States - atmos_gasesECM1C_05 | ecosystem: Environmental > Terrestrial > Soil > Temperate...
AAAGTCGAAATTCATATCGCTGGCTTACCAAGACTTGAGCGTCCGTGTGGTCGGCCCTGCTGCGATCGTGCGGTTTCACTGGGTAGGCGAAAGTCAGGCGGTCGCCGACGGCAAGAAAAGCTCGACCAATCTGCACATCCTGATGAACTGGCAAAAACAGGGCACCGACTGGAAGCTTCTGTCCCGCGGATCAACGAAGCTTTGATCCGATCGGCCTGCGGCCAGCGTTAGGGCGGATGATTTGCGCTCATCCGCCCGCTGATTTTACTCGCCCACCTGGCCGCGATGGCGCAGGAAATGATCGGCCAGCACGCAGGCCATCATGGCTTCCCCAACGGGAACCGCACGAATGCCGACACAAGGGTCGTGGCGACCCTTGGTCATGATTTCCGTCTCGCTGCCCTTGCGATCCACGGTGCGGCGCGGCGACAGGATCGAGGACGTCGGCTTTACCGCAAAGCGCACCACCACCGGCTGGCCGGTGGAGATACCGCCCAGAATGCCGCCGGCATGGTTGGACAGAAAGCTGACACCCTGATTACCCATCCGCATTTCATCGGCGTTTTGCTCGCCGGATAATTCGGCCGCGGCAAAGCCCGCGCCGATCTCGACGCCCTTGACCGCGTTGATGCTCATCATCGCCGCCGCAAGATCGGCATCGAGCTTGGCATAAATCGGCGCACCCCACCCTGCCGGGACGCCCTCCGCGATCACCTCGATGACCGCGCCGATCGATGAGCCGTTCTTGCGGATGCCATCAAGATAATCCTCAAAGAACGTCGCCTTGTCCTTGTCGGGACAGAAGAATGGATTGTTCGCGATCTCATCCCAATCCCACTTGTCGCGGTCGATCTTGTGCGGCCCCATCTGCACCAGCGCGCCACGCACGGTGATGCCGGACAAAATCTTGCGCGCGATTGCGCCGGCCGCAACCCGCATCGCGGTCTCGCGCGCCGAAGAGCGCCCGCCGCCGCGATAATCGCGCAGACCGTATTTGGCTTCATAGGTGTAGTCGGCATGACCGGGGCGAAACTTGTCCTTGATGTCGGAATAGTCCTTCGAGCGCTGATCGGTGTTCTCGATCAATAGCCCGATCGGTGTGCCGGTCGTGACCTGCACCCCGCTCTCGGGATGCGCCATCACGCCGGACAGGATCTTCACCGTATCCGGCTCCTGCCGTTGCGTGGTGAAGCGCGATTGCCCGGGACGGCGTCGATCGAGATCGTGCTGAATGTCTTCCACGCTCAGCGGTATCTGCGGCGGGCAGCCATCGACCACGCAGCCGATCGCAACCCCATGGCTCTCGCCAAAGGTCGTGACCCGGAACATGTGGCCGAAGGTGTTGTGGGACATGGTTTGTCGTAACGCGCAGACCCGGTTGGGTCAAATCGCCAAGCGCTTCGATTCGCTCTTAACTATACTTCGCCAGCCCGCCATCGCCGAATACATAAACCGCGCCCTGCTCTATCGCCAGGTCGGCGGCGGTCCCCCAGGTCTCAAAACCGAGCGCGACCATCAGCGCCCGCGCGGTGCCGCCATGGGCGACCACAACGGTGTCAGCCTTGAGTTCCCGATACCAATCGCTCATCCGCACCTGCACCGAGACACAGGTCTCGCCGCCCGGCGGCGCCACGGCCCACTTTTCGGCGAGGCGCCGCGCAAAGAGATCGGGATATTTCGCCTGCATCTCGGCCAACGTTGATCCCTCCCATTCCCCGTAGCCGATTTCACGCAAACGATCGTCAATCGCATAGCCGGAGAGCGGAAGTTTCAGGACGCCGCGCACCAGCTCCATGGTTTGACGGGCACGACCCAGCGGACTGGCGACAAACGGAAGCGAAGTCTCGCTCTCGCCATCGCGCATCAACAAATCCGCGAGGATATGGCCGGCGTGAACCGATTGCGTGCGACCGAGCTCGTTGAGCGGAATGTCCTGCACGCCTTGAAGCCGGCCTTGCGCATTCCACTCGGTCTCGCCGTGGCGGATGTAATAGAGGGTCGGCGCGGGCATCGCGGCTTTCGCCTATTCCTTGCTCAGGGAGTTGCCGAACGAAATATCCGGTGCGTCCGGCCGTTTCATGCCGACGACGTGATAACCGGAATCGACGTGATGCACTTCACCGGTCACGCCGCGCGACAGGTCGGAGAGCATATAGAGCGCGCTGCCGCCGACCTCCTCGATGGTCACGTTGCGACGCATCGGCGAATTGATTTCGTTCCACTTCAATAAATAGCGAGAGTCAGCGATACCGGCAAACGCCAGCGTCTTGATCGGACCCGCCGAGATGGCGTTGACGTGGATATTCTTCTCGCCGAGATCGGCGGCGAGATAGCGGACACTGGCCTCCAGCGCGGCCTTGGCGACGCCCATGACGTTATAGTGCGGCATCCATTTCTCCGCGCCGTAATAGCTCAACGTCAGGATCGAACCGCCGTCGACCAGGAGCTTTTCAGCCCGCTGGGCGATCGCGGTCAGCGAGTAGCAACTGATCAGCATCGTCTGGGTGAAGTTGTCAGCCGTGGTTTCGAGATACCGGCCGTCGAGCTGGTCCTTGTCGGAGAAGGCAATCGCGTGAACGACGAAGTCGATTTTGCCCCACGTCTTTTTCACCATGTCGAAAACGGCATCGATCGTTGCGGGGTCGGTGACGTCGCAGTGCCCCAGAAGGTGGGCGCCCAGTTCGGCAGCCAGCGGCTCGACCCGTTTCTTGAGAGGATCGCCCTGCCAGGTCATCGCGATTTCCGCGCCCGCCGCATGGCAGGCCTTGGCGATGCCCCAGGCAATCGAGCGGTTGTTGGCGATGCCGAGAATCACCCCGCGCTTGCCGTTCATCAAACCTGAATTCCGTGTCATCCGCCTTCCGATCGCACTTTTCCGTGTCCCGAAGGACCTGATTCTAGCACCCGATGCTGTCGTAAGCGGGTACTTTTCACATGGTCGGAATCAAAGCGCGATGCGGCCGCCTTGTCCCGGTTGGATTCCGCGCCATAGCCAAAAGCCGCCGCCATCACAACTTCGGCAGGCGGAATAGCCATGCTATTCTGGGGTTAGTTGGGTGAGAAGTTCGAAGGTGCCGTTAGTTGGCGCGCCGACGACCTGCATCCATCACCAAGCCATTTGGGATCGCACGCGATGACAGCGTTTCGCGAGAGTGTTGAAGCGATGATTCCGGCGCTGCGCCGCTACGCCCGGGCGCTGACGCGCGATGCCGACATTGCCGATGATCTGGTGCAGGATACGCTGGTGCGGGCGTTGCGCTCGGAACGGCTGTTTCTCGGGGGTGACGTGCGGAGCTGGCTCTACACCATCCTGACCAATCTCAACAAGAACAGGCGGCGATCGCTGGCCCGGCGCCCGCAGTTCATGCCGTTACTCGACAACAATCCTGATGCCAGCGGCACCGAGGCCGAAAGCCGCGACATCGCCAGGGCTCTCGCCACCCTGGTTGAGGAGCAGCGCGCCGTGCTGTTGCTCGTGATGCTGGAAGGACTGAGTTATCGCGAAGTCGCTAACATCCAGGGCGTGCCGATCGGTACCGTGATGTCGCGGCTGGCGCGCGCCCGCGCCCATGTGAAAGCCGTTCTAGAGGGTGAACGCCCGGCATTGCGAATGGTGAAATAATGATGGGCTTTATGAGTGAGTGTGTAGTGGCCGAGTTTTTGGGGAAACCGCATTGCAAGCAGCGTCGTATTTCCGTCGGGGAGAGCGGAAGGTGGCCGGAACGATTTCGACCAGAAAGAGATAACGATCATGACTGATCCAGGGATTCCCGTCACCGAGGACGAACTGCACGCTTACGTCGACAACGAATTGCCGGCGGAACGCCGCGGCGACGTCGAAGCCTGGCTTGCGGCGCATCCCGATAGCGCCGAGCGGGTAAGAGCGTGGCGCGACATGGCGGAGGCGCTGCACGCGCGCTATGACGGCATCGCCGACGAAGCCGTGCCGAAGCGGCTGGAGATTGAGCGGCTGGTGAGACAGCCGCGCAGATGGATTTATCCCGCGATCGCTGCGACGCTGGCGGCGTTCATCTGCGGCGGCAGCATCGGCTGGCTGGCGCGCGGCGCCACGGCCGCGCCGTCGGCTATTGAAAGCCTGGCATCGGATGCGCTGGACGCACACCGGCTTTATGTCGTCGAGGTTCGTCATCCCGTCGAGGTGCCGGGCAGCGAGCGCGCGCATTTGCAAACCTGGCTTACCAAGCGTTGCGGCTGGTCCGTTCGCGCGCCGCAATTGGATGCGACCGGGCTGAAACTCGTCGGAGGGCGGCTGTTGCCGGGCCCCGCGGGGCCGGCTTCTTTCCTGATGTATGAGAGCGCCACGGGCGAGCGCTTCACGCTTTATGCGGCCCGTTCAAAGACCGGGACCGCGCAGATGCGTTACACCGCCGCGGAGAATTCGGGCGCGATGTACTGGTCGGAAGACGACGTCGGCTACGTGCTCACTGGCCCGGTCGACAAGGAAAGGCTCAACCAGGTAGCGCGTCTCGTCTACGACCAGAACGATAAAGGCGGCTGAAATCGGCTGTCTGGCGGCAAAATCACGGCGTCCAAATTCGGACATTAAGAATCTGGAATTGGAACATGGACGCGTCTCAATATCGCTCCAGGTGCTCACGAAAAGTTGTGACGCGTTCGATCCGCCGATCGACGCAAGCGGCCTCGACTGGGGTTGGTACCGCGCTGGTCCCCCAGCTCGAGGCCGCACCCCTTGTTTTGCCGCATTGGCACGGTTTTGCCGCATTGGCGCGGAAACCCGCGCTAGATATTTGCTAGTGTCCCTGTGGTTCCGGCATTCGCAAACAAATCCTCCGAGACATGATGCGAATGTCAGAACCGGAACACTAAAGCGCGACGAGATTTGGTTGAGTCGTCACCGCGCTTTGGCTCTTTAGATTGAGCATGATCTTTTCGGAAAACCGCTACACACTTTTCCGGATCATGCTTTAGCGACTATGAAAAATCGCTGCGCGGGTTGTAGGGGTGCGCGTCACGCCACTTTTGCATCAACGCTTCCAGTTCGGCGTTGTTCCCGTCCGGCAGCATGATGCGGGTGGTCACGAGCAGATCGCCGTTTCCGCCAGTTTTCGGCAACCCCTTGCCTTTGAGACGAAACGTCCGGCCGCTCGAGGTATTTTTCGGGATGGAAAGCTCGACCGCACTTCCAAGCGTCGGCACGCGAACCTTTCCGCCCAGCACCGCCTCATAGAGAGTGACGGGCAGATCAAGACGCAGATCGCTGCCATCGACCTTGAAGAACGGGTGTGGTGCAATACTCACCGTGATCAGGAGATCACCGGGCGGATGGCCCGCCGCGGTCTCGCCCTGCCCTTTCAGCCGGATCTGCTGACCCGCCACCACGCCGGGCGGAATCTTGACATTGAGCTCCCTGCCGGTCGGCAATCGAACACGCTTCTCCGCACCCTTGACCGCCTCTTCCAGCGACACGGTCATGGCGACGGATAGATCGAGATCAAGCGCCATGGTGCCGGGGTCAAACTCAAAGCGCGCGCCACCGCCGCCCGCGCCGCCCCCACGCGCACCACGCGCCGCCGCCGCACCGAACATGTTGTTGAGGATGTCCTCGAAACCGCCACCAAAGCCGCCGGCGCCCGCACCACCGCCACCGCTGCGGAACGTATGGGTCTCGAAGCCGCCGGCCCGCGCGCGCGGATCGCCGCCGGGAAAGCCCTGAAAGCGCGGCTTGCCTTCGGCATCGATCTCGCCGCGATCGAACTGCTTGCGCTTGTCCTCATCAGCGAGAATCTCGTTGGCCGAATTCAACTCGGCGAAACGAGCGGCCGCCTTCGGATCATTCTTGTTGGCGTCGGGGTGGTACTTCTTGGCAAGCTTGCGATAGGCGCTTTTGATCGCCGCAGCGTTGGCACCCCGCGGCACCCCCAAGACCTCATAGGGGTCGCGCATCCGTCAGTTCTCCTTCAAGGGAAGTCATCAAACTTAGTATACGGGCGCGAAGCCCGCTCGCATTTTCATTTGGGGACTTCGTGGCATTTTTGCAACGGGCCTCGCCGGTCTCGATGCGGCCGGGCGGAACAAGATTATGCACAGCTTCAACCAGTTGCAGGGATAAGCGCACGCAAAAGCAGATTCTGAGCCGTCGGCGTTAGCTCTGCCGCCAGGGCTTCAGCGTATGAATTTCCCACTGCCCGTGGCTGGTTTGACACGCAGCCCCCTGCAACCAGCTTTCCGAGTGGCCGTTGACGTAACTTGCCAGGAAGTCCCGGCAGGTCCGCCCCTCCGACGAATAGGCTTGCGCCAGCGGTGTCACCGACCCCCGTGCGCCGGTCTCCGGGTTTTCCCAGGGCTGGCTCGCATCCTTGTCGCCCCGCGTCAGCACGTCGGAAGCAGCGTTACGGGCAAAAGCCAGATCGCCTTCGGTCGGCATGGCCTCCCTCGCCTGGGCAAACGGCCCGGTCGTGCCGGTGATGTCGTCGCCCGTTTTGGCGAACCCGCCATCCGGCCGGGAAATGCTGCAACCGCCGGCACTGACGCCGATCAGAACCATGGCCACGACCGCCTCCGCCGGTCTGATCGGCGATAGGCCAAAGCGTCCCCATGCCCTATATAAGGCTGACCTCATACAGGGCAGTAACGCGCATCTGGCCGCGGGCAGGCGCAACGTTGGACTCCAAAATGACGGACACGACCTCCATCAAACACCCGACACCCTTAACATCCGGTGATTTCACCGCGGCCGACGAACCGTTGGCCTTGTTTGGCGAGTGGTTTGCGGAAGCCGTGAAGGCCGAGCCCAATGACCCCAACGCCATGGCCCTTTCGACCGTCGATGCCAACGGCCTGCCGGACGTGCGGATGGTGCTGATGAAGGGCTACGACGCCGCTGGTTTTGTGTTCTACGGCCACATCGCTAGTAAAAAAGGCCGCGAATTGGCCGCAAATCCTAAGGCGGCTTTACTTTTTCACTGGAAGTCGCTGCGCCGCCAGGTGCGCATCCGTGGGACCGTGTCGTCGGTAAACGACGCCGAGGCCGACGCCTATTTCGCCACCCGCCCCAAACAGGCCCAGATCGGCGCTTGGGCCTCGAAGCAGTCCGAGCCGCTGGAAAGCCGTTTCGCCTTTGAACAAGCGATCGCCAAGGTTGCCGCGCAGTACATCATCGGCGAGGTGCCGCGCCCGCCCGGCTGGAGCGGTTGGCGCATCACCCCGCTGCGCTTCGAATTCTGGCATGACCGCCCGTTTCGCTTGCACGACCGCATCGAATTCCGCCGCGACACTTCCGATCGGCCCTGGTCGAAAACGCGGCTTTATCCCTAAAAGGATCTTATGCCTACTTCACCCCACAACGGACCGCGGCGGACGCTGCTTCTCACCGGGGCCAGCCGCGGCATCGGCCATGCGACCGTGATCCGGTTTTCCTCCGCCGGCTGGCGCGTCCTCACCTGTTCCCGGCATCCGTTTCCGGAAGATTGTCCGTGGGACGCCGGTCCTGAGGACCACATCCAGGTTGACCTCGCCGACCACGACGACACGGCGCGCGCCATCGCTGAAATCCGTCAGCGGCTCGAAGGCGGCATGCTGCATGCGCTCGTCAACAATGCCGCGATTTCACCGAAGGCCGAGGGCGGCAAGAGGCTCGGCTCGATCGACACGGATCTGGAAACCTGGAGCCATGTGTTCCGGGTCAATTTCTTCGCGCCGATCATGATGGCGCGCGGCCTGATCGAGGAGTTGAAGGCCGCCAAGGGTTCGGTCGTCAACGTCACCTCGATCGCGGGCTCGCGGGTGCATCCGTTTGCGGGCGCGGCCTATGCGACCTCCAAGGCAGCACTGGCGTCGCTGACGCGCGAGATGGCCTCCGATTTCGGCCGCCTTGGTGTGCGCGTAAACTCGATTGCGCCGGGCGAAATCGACACCTCGATCCTGTCGCCGGGCACCGAAAAGATCGTCGAACAGCAAATCCCGTTGCACCGGCTGGGCACGCCGGATGAAGTCGCCAAGATCATCTATGTGCTGTGTACGGAGACAAGCTCTTACGTGAACGGCGCCGAGATCCACATCAACGGCGGACAACATGTATAAACGGCGTTGAGACGACGCTTCCTGGCAGGATTGCACTTCCCCTGCTCTGCCGTCGCCGGCCCAAAGCCGGCTACATCAGACGCCGCCCGAGGCCGGACGACGTCGCGGCGCGGCCCAATCAGGCCTCCGCCGAAGCCAGTTCCCGCAGAATCTGCGCCGCCTGCCAGCGCAGCTGCGCGGCGTCAACGTTAAGGGTCGAGGAGCAATCTTCCTCGCGCTCGCCGTCTGCGAGTGCCGCGCCGCAATGCCGGCACAGCAGCAGCGCCATCGGGCCCACCTTCGCGCCGCCATTGCGCTCGCGGAAGGCGGCGAGATCGACGACGTTCTGCGATGCGATTATGCGTTTCTCAACCATGGCGGCCCTCTTGGATTTGAGAGACCCTAGCGGAGAAGTTTCGCGGAAGCGTTCAGCGCAACACTCAAATTTTAGGGGTGGAGTTTGCGCCGGCGCAGGTACGCGATTGCGTAACGAGATCGTTTACGATGTGGCGCTCGGGCGGCTCGTCCGGGCGGAAGACGCGAGGGAACTTTGCCCCGATGGGCGCCTATAGCCACTTCTTCCACCTGAAATACATGTAAGGCGCCACCGCCGCGAGCACCATCATAACCACCGCGAGCGGATAGCCGTGTTGCCATTCCAGCTCCGGCATCACCTTGAAGTTCATGCCGTAGATCGAAGCGATCAGGGTCGGCGGCATCAGCACCACGGCCATCACCGAAAACAATTTGATGATGTTGTTTTGCTCAAGATTGACGACGCCGAGCATGGCATCGAGCATGAAGGTAATCTTGTTGGAGAGGTAGGAAGCGTGATCGGTCAGCGAGATCACGTCGCGCTGCATGGTCTTGAGCTGCTCGCGCATTTCCTTTGACCATTTGACGCCGTCGACGGAAGCCGCAACGAAGGTGACGACGCGGCCGATCGAGACCAGGCTCTCCCGCACCTTCGAGGTCAGGTCGCCCTTGCGGCCGATCGCGATCAGGATGTCGGAGTAGCGCTTGGCGTGCCCGGTGCGCGCCGCCCCGCTAGGCTCGAAGATGTCGTGGCTGATTGCGTCCATCTCGCCGCCGGTGCGCTCCAGAATGTCGGCGTTGCGATCGATCACCGCATCCAGAAGCTCCATCAGCACCATTTCGCCGGTGATGCCGGAGGCGCAGTTGCGCGCCAGCTTGTTCTCCACCAGCACGAACGGTTTCGGCTCGTCATAGCGCACGGTGACGAGGCGATGGCTGGCCAGGATAAAGGTGACCGCCGTGGTGCGGGGGCTTTCCGTGTCCGCCGCGCACATCAGCGTCGAGGTCATGTAGCGGGCGCCGTTCTCCATATAGAGGCGGCTGGAAATTTCGATTTCCTGCATGTCCTCCCGGGTCGGAATCGCAACACCGGCCAGCCGTTCGACAGCCTTGTCCTCGGCTGCGGTCGGCTTCACAAGGTCGATCCAGACCGCGTTATCCGGCAGGGCGTCCAGATCGGTGATCGCGGCCTTTTTCAACGAGGATTCAGAGGGGACGAACACCGAGAACATGGGTAACTCCGGACCGGCTAACGCGAATTAACCAAGAGGGCTTAGCTCGATTCTGACAAACCTTCATGAACTGACGCTTTAGTTCCCCACCATTTGCGGCCCGCCGGTGGCTGAAGGGTGGCAGAATCTGTATCCTAGCCTCTGCTATTGCCGGAGAATGCCGCATCGCTCAAGTAATTGCGGCAAAAAAGACACAGACAGGCTGCCGCAGTGCAGAACGGACATCTAAGCGCTGGAATTCTGATCAATTTCGGCGATAATGGTAATGCTGTTGGTGGAATCGTGGCGAGGCAACAAGCTCTGTGCTCCGAACGCTCTGTGCCCCGAACAATGTCTCCGATTGGAAATTCAAAATGCCGTTGAAACTGACGTCGCTGAAACTGGCAATGGCGGCCGCGGCTGCCAGCCTGCTGCTCTCGGGCTGCATGGAAACGGCAAACTTTGAGGCGACCAACACCAGCGCTTTTAAACAGCGCGACAAGGAATTGCTGGCGAAAGTTCGCTACGAGAATGTGCAGCCGCCGGAGAACTTCCGCCGCGCCATCGTCGAATATCAGCGCAAGGAAGCCCCCGGCTCGATCGTGGTGGATTCCGACAACCACTACCTCTATTTTGTGCTGAACGATGGCAAGGCAATCCGCTACGGCATCACCGTCGGCGAGGAAGCCATGGCCTGGTCCGGCATCGCCAAGATCGGCAGCATGGCCGAATGGCCGCCCTGGCATCCGACCAAGAGCGAGATCGAACGTCTCGGCGTTCCTACTTTCGTGCCGCCGGGCCCGGACAATCCGATGGGTTCGCGTGCGCTGTATCTTTATTCCGGCGGCAAGGACACGCTGTTCCGGATTCACGGCACCAACCAGCCGGAATATATCGGCCAGTCGATCTCCTCCGGCTGTATCCGCATGACGAACGAGGACGTGATCGACCTGTATAACCGGGCGAAGATGGGCACCATCGTCGTCGTGCTCGCGCCTCACCATGGCGACGCGCCGTTTGGTTCTTCGCAGATGGCGCTCGGCGGCAACAACAGCCTTGGCTCGATGCAATAACCGATCCTGGTTTGACGGAAACAGAAGCGCCGGTTTTACCGGCGCTTTTTTGTTGGCGGGCTGTCGGAGGGCAGCGAGGCGTTCGCACCGCCATTTTCGGGATCCGGCCCGCCGGCTTCCGGGCGCGGCGATGCCTCCGCCG
>Ga0307474_10003866_pt1 | contig 10780 bp, 8 predicted proteins | sample atmos_gasesECM1C_2_FD_203312 | JGI IMG/M metagenome (GOLD analysis project Ga0307474, IMG submission 203312) | Hardwood forest soil microbial communities from Morgan-Monroe State Forest, Indiana, United States - atmos_gasesECM1C_05 | ecosystem: Environmental > Terrestrial > Soil > Temperate...
CCACCACGGATCTCAGCAGCGCGGGGAAGGCAAACAGGATCGATATTCTGTCGTCGCGAATGATGCGAAGAATTTCGCGCGCGCCGGCCTTCTGTGCGTCGAGCACGTAGAAGGAAGCCCCGGTCAGTAATGCCGTGATCATGTCCCGCACGCCCACGATGGTGCACGGCGATGCCAGGGTCAGGAACCGATCATGACTGTTGATGTGGGCCGCATTGACTGACTGGCTCACGCGCTGAAGCAGGTTCCGCTGCGAATTGACGACGCCTTTGGGCTGGCGGGTGCTACCCGAGGTGAAGAGGACACAAGCTGCCTCGTCGGATTTCAAGGGGGCCGGCCGCCAGCCCGGCGGCGCGAGTCCGGCGTTGCCGTTGAGATCGAGGGTGCGAGGAGCCTTCGAGCCATGAACGGCAGCACCTTGACCCGCAGCGGCGACCAGGAGCAAAGAGGGGCGGGCGTCATCCAAGACTCGTGCGATCCATTCAGGGGGATAGTCGCAATCAAGGGCAACGAATGGCCGTCCTGCCGCAAGACAGGCCAACATGGCAATGGGAAGCGCGGTCGAAACCGGCGCCAGGATACCGATCAAATCGCCGGGCGCGGTCGCCTCGGCGATCTGCTCCGCCCAACCGGCCAAGGCACGCCAGACCTCGGCGTAGGTGATTGAAGCGACTGGGTCAGCCAGCGCGATCCGTTCCGGATAACGGTGAACGACCGCTTCCAGGAGTTCGATGATGGGTCGACCCTTCGCATCATCCGGGAAGGGGTCGAACGGCCGGCCGACAGGGCCGTTCCAATCCAAGGGAAAACCGCCCTGATCGTTCCAGCAGAGCGCTGATCCGGTCCCAACGTTCCGCGGATTGTTCACTCCAACGAGAACACTCCAGGACAGGATTTGTCGCAGGAATTCCCGCGCCCGCTCGGAATCGCTGACGCGCATTGCCGGTGATCTGGTTGCGCACTTCGGCTATCATGCGCGCCTGATTGGGACGGTAGCTCAGTTGGTAGAGCAAGGCCCTTTTAAGGCTTTGGTCCTGGGTTCGAGTCCCAGCCGTCCCACTTTTGATATATAAATCAATATCTTACAACGTATATCAAGAATTGTTGTAAATCTCAGTTTCCGCGGAAACGTCTGCACGCGGTGGCGGGATCTGCGCCAGCGGCGCACGGGCAAATCACACAGCGGCCATGAAACAGATCGAGTCCAGACGCTGGCCCTCGCCCTCGGTGCTAAAAGCGGCGCGGCGGCCGGGCTCGAGATGGCGCGCAACACGCCCGTTAGCAGTGTGTATCTGCGAAGAGCTTCCACAGCCTGAGTACGCGCGAGTTTATATTGGGGACGTCCTCCAATTCATAAAATGCCTTGCAGGCTTCGGCAAAGTTTTTTACCGCCAATTCGGATAGCCCGAGGTACACATACGCATCGTCCAGGTGCGTGACCCTACCTTTTTCTAAACCGCGTTCGATTGCCAAGATTGCATGCTGATAGTCGCCAAAACCGTAATACAACTCTCCCAGTCTGATGTCGTGATCACCCGACTGGCCTTTCGTAGTGTCGGCGTCGAATCCAATTGTGTTCTTTGGATGATTGTCGGCGCGACACCGCTCCGTCATTCGATGCAACGCTTCATCCGGCTCTTTTCCAACGGATTGAAATGCTCCATGCGCCCTCTCTATCCATGTCAGCGCGTTGGAGCAGTCGTTGATCGAGTAAAAGGCGTGAGCAATGACCACGAGATCGCCCGGGCTAGCGCTCCCGCTGTCGAATAATTGTTTTCCGTATTCCACTGTCGCCCCGTATTGGTGTTGTTCGGCGGCCACACTAAAGAGCACACGAGTGGCATCGGACGACGCAATAGAGTGTGCTGGCTCCGCGAGCGTTTGCCGAGCTTCATCTCTATCAAGGTTCGTGAGGGCAGGACGGTCTTTCGTGCTATGCGTATCCGCCACCGGATTGCCAAAGCTGCGAATTTTCAGGGCGGCTTGATATCCCACGAAAATAAAAATGACCAGCAATCCGCATGCGATCAGACCCCAAATCGTCAGCCCCAAAGCTTTGAGCAGCGATCTCAACGCGGTGATCCCTCACAAATCAACGTTTGACCGAAGTATAAACCTGTCGGGCTCGGTCCCTTCCTCGAGACCGAATCCCCTTCTTGACCGGCAGCAGTCGCGCGTCGAACGTGTAGGCGTCGGGACCCGTCACGATCCATTTCAGCGAGAACTGCGGATGCAGGGGATTCACGAGAACATTCCATTCGCCGGGAGTGATCGCGGTAGGCACACGCAGTGCCGGCAAATTGTTCGTCTTGAGCCACGCATCGCCAAATGCTCGACTGACCGCGATCCTACTCCGCCAACGTGCCGGCAAAGACTTGGGCGTCAGAATGAAATGGTCAGGGATTTCCATGGAACAGGCATAAAAAGGTTGGATGTCATTGGTCTGTTTGAGGCGGACCAGAATCTCCAAGGCGGCGAGGGAGAGAGATTGTGCCGTGTAAACGATTGGACGGCCGGCGCTGTGCCAGCGGGCCGAGGCGTACACGCCGCCCTGACCGCTGAAGGCCTCTTTCCGGGTCCGTGTAAAGACCGCCGCCCCGATGCGGAAGAGCCGCACGCGGGTTAGACGAACTGGCCGTAAGCCAACGAGCGAAGCAGATTTTCCACTTCGCGGGCGCCGAAGTCGGTATCCAATAAATCGAGCGGCGCCATATTGCCCAAGGCCTGCTCGGGCTTCGATAACCACTCCGATACCGCTGCGTCGGTGGTAAACAGTGCGCGGCCGAGATTGCGTACCCGCGCGGCCCGTAGCAGCTTCTCCGAGGTCTCGCTGGACAGGGGCGCGCCGTTGCCTCGTTTGCGGGTCACAGTGCGACGGGCAATTCCCAACTTTGCAGCTAACGCGCTGGTGGAAAGACCCAATGCTGAGGCAACCTGCTCGAACATGGGCGCCGGCAAGCCGTTGCGAACATGGGTAAGAATCTCTAACAGGGGCTTTTCAGCCAAGACAAAGGCGGATTCCATCGGATTATTCCCTTGAGCCAAATGGCCTTCCACACGGGGCCATTATACCATCTCACCTTGAGACTCAGGCAATGAGATCAGCGGGGTTCCCTGCGTCACCGTGGCGCGCGCCAAAATTGCCGATGTGGTCGGTGCTGCTCTGAAGGGCAAAGTGGCGCCGTGGCGCAAGTATTGCCAAGGCGGCTTCGGCTACGAAGGACACAACCGCCGAAGTAACCGAATGGATCGGCCGGACGAGGGCGGTAGTTATTACCGACGTCGTCCGGCCGAGTGCCACTGACGGATCTATTCTTCGCCGCCTCCAAGCGCCTTACACGGATTCGAGTTCAGCACCTGCCGGAAATCGTTGTACCGGAAGCTCGGTTGGCCGTTGGTTCCCGGATACAGCACGCTCAACAGCGTTTTGTATTCGCTGGTCGATGTGCCGCCGAAGTCCTGTCCCGTGAATGGTAGATGGCGCCCGCCCAGTTGCCACCGACACTGCCCCTCGGTTACCCGCGTCGTATAGATTGGGTAGAAATCCGCACCCACCGGGGGATTGACACAACCGGTACCCGGGCTTGGGTCCCCGGGATTCGAAATGTGACGCTGACACGGCGGGTTGGTCTGGTCCTCGATCCGGGACAAGTCGGCTTCGAAGGCGACCCGGCTGAAGTCTTGCGTCTGGCCCGAGCGATCCTTGAATACGGGGCTCGAGAAAATATACGGTTCCGAATGCAGCACTCGATCGAGGCCGCGGTCCTCGAGCGTGCCTGGCCAGGTGTTCTTCCTATATGGCACACCATCAAAGTCGGCGTCCCCAGCTATGCAGCCGCCGAGCGCAATGTACCCGGCGAAGGAACCCGTAAAGGCCGCGTCGTAGCAGCCGTTATCGTCGAGACCCGGCGGATCGTCGGTGCCGGTCGAGGTGCAATTCCCGCCTTCCGCATCGACCGAACTGCAGTATTCGAAGTGACCGGTCTCGTCTGAGAAAGCAATGTTGTAGGTATGCGCCGCCCAGGGTACGCGCGTGTGTTCGCTCGAACTCGCGTACATCGGATGGAAGTCATACGGAAGGTTGTGGGTCGCCGGGTTGCAGTCGGTGCCGTTCGGATCGTAGAGAATCTGGCCGAAGCCGTTGGCGGCGCTCGCGACCATGAATCCGCTCTGGCCCGTTGTCAGGTCTCGGACGGTGATCTTCAACCCGTGCGGTGTGTCCTCCTCGGTGATCAGCAGCTCATCGCCCTGGTTCATGTACAAGGTCGCCGCGTTGACCGTGAAGGTATTGCCATTTTGAAGCAGCGGGTTCGGCGGTCCGAGCGGAACGCCGTCGGTTTGAATATAAGCAAAGTTGACGTATTCGATGGCACCGCCGCAGAAGCCGTTGTTGCCGACACCGGCGCCGTTCTGCGACAGGCTGTCAATGTTGAGCGCCGCAGTCCATTGCGTCGGGCTGTTGCTGGTGATGAACCAGCCAGGCGGATAAAACTGCATCTCCATGAAGGCCGCACCGGGATGCTTGCCGATATAATGCGAGCTGTCCGGATCTGCGCTGTCGTAGATGTTGCTATCCGAATTCGCCTTGCACTCCGATGTGTACAGCGGATACGACTGCGTATCGCACAACGCCATGCCGACCCAGAAGGCCGGGTGCAATTGGAAGTTCCAGGTCGTGCCGCGCCCGTCCTGTTGCGGGATCTGCAGCGGTTCCTTCGGCAGACGTACTCGCCAGACATTGTTGTTGCCGGATCCGCGCACGCTGGAATAAAAGAGCAGCGACGGCTCGTCATGGCCGACGTACTCGTAGCCGGGAACGTCCGCTTGTTCGGCGCAGAAGATGCCTTCGGCCTCGTTGCACCGCAGCGATTGCTGGTGGATCGAGGCGCCCGACTGCGCGAACGCGGATGACCCGGCCAGTAGCGCTGCGAACGCGCACAGACGCAACAGCGCCGATCGGCCCAGATTCGATTTCGTACTCATGGGAATCCCTCCGTTGACCTATTGATTGATTATTAGATCCGCCTATTGCGATAGGCATGCAAAGGATTATCTGCGTTCGGAAACCAGAATTGTAGTGGATTGTTGCGACCGGCCGGTCGTTGAGCGACTCGCGCCAGCGATTGCGCTCAAGTCGCGCATGACCGCGCGGCCGCGAGACGAGTGATAACGGCGCGCGCCACTTTCGTGCGCATAGCCAGGCGCTTGATCGTGCCGAAAATGACGGCGCTTCTCAGAAAGTTGGATTCCCTAGTTCGCGTGCTTTCGCAGCGCACCTCGTGCAAATCAATACATTATGGTAAATAACAATGATCTACATTGAATGATATTCCTTCGTGCAGGGCTTGCTAGCGCTCGCAGTTGCACATGCAATACGTCTCCGCCTTCACGCTCTGCGTGCCGGTCCTTAACTATGAGAACGTCTCTCAATTGACCTTGCCTCTGATAGCGGCGCATACTTTTCTCGGCGTTCGCCGATGTCAATTCGAACAAAGAAGCGACCTTGCGATACCCAGCCACACAAAGTGAAGAGATCGCATGCGTCCGCTCGGACTCGCGGCACGACGCATTCGTTTCGGCATCACCGGCTCCAGTGTCGGCCCTCATGGACCAGGCGCTCAAATCGCGGCGACGCCGTTTTTGCGCATCGACTCGTCACACAACCGTTAGCCCACGGGCCTGCGAGCTCGTGGTTGCGAAGCTGACGTCGAACTCGAACTCGAAACGAAGCTGTGGCGGCAGGATGTGCATTCGGGCATCGATCAACACTCTCGTCAACCAGGGAGAAACACATGAAAGTCCACTATCGGGTAATGGCCGTCGTCGTGGTCGGCGCCTTGGCGTTGCTACCTGAAGCTTTCGCCCAGTCCAGGCTGACACCGTTGCAAAGGCGGCTGGCATCGGGGTTCGTGTCTCACGAACTCGATCAACATCAGGCCGATCTCCAGCCGGCTGCCGGAATCCGCGCTGCGCCTACCGTCACCGGTGGATTCAATGCAGGCTTCTCGCTACCCACTTCCTACTTTCCCGCCGACAACGATGCATGCAGCGAAGTATTCGGCCGAAACGTCAAGATCAATCAGAACTGCGTGAATGTCAGCGATTCCGACTTACAAGGTCGAGGACAGGCGCAAAACGAAACGGCAATCGCTGCCGATCCGAACCGCCCGGACCACCTGGTCGCGGCCTACAACGACTATCGCCGAGGCGATGGCACGTGCGGTGTCGCCTACAGCCTCGACGGCGGTGAGCACTGGAGCGACGGCCTGGCTCCGGTGGGGTTTACTCGTGGGGCAGCCTTTGGCGGTTTCGCGCGCGAGTACTGGCAGGCGAATGGCGACCCATCCGTGGCCTGGGACACGAAAGGAAACGCTTATCTTGCGTGCCAGAGCTTCCTGCGTGGACTGGGTACCAGCAACAACGTGGACGCCTCGAGCGCCGTATATGTGTTTCGCTCCACGGGGAACAGTGGTGCGTCATTCAACTTTCCGGGGCGGCCTGTCGTTGAGGACTACGACACGACGGGCGCGACGCTGCAAGACAAGCCTTACATGACGGTCGACAACCACGTGGGCAGTCCGTTTCAGGACCGTATCTACGTGACTTGGACGGACTTTGCGGCGGATGGCACGGGATACGTCTGGGAGAGCTATTCAAACGACTACGGCGAGCACTTCAGCGCGCCCGTCATTGTGAGCTCGAATAGCGCATTTTGCACCCAGACGTATGGGCTCGCGACGCCGCAAGGCAACTGTAACGAGAACCAGGATTCCCAGCCATTCACTGGTAGCGATGGCGCACTCTACGTCGTATATAACAACTACAACAACACACCCGCCGGCTCGGACAACCGTAATCAGATCTTGCTCGCCAAGTCCACCGATGGCGGCGCAAGCTTCGGCGCACCGGTGAAAGCCGCAGACTACTACGATCTGCCCGACTGCCTCACCTATCAGGGCCAGGATGCGGGTCGGGCCTGTGTTCCGGAGAAGGGACCCACGGCGAACTCCATCTTCCGTGCCGATAACTACCCAAGCGGTGCGGTCAATCCCCGCAATCCCCGACAGGTTGCCATCAGCTTTGGCTCCTACATCAGCCAAAACTCGCAGGAGTCAACCGGCTGCTCGCCCGCCGGGATAAGCGCGACGACGGGGCAGGATCTGTACACCGGAGTGAAAGCCCCCGGTCGATGCGCCAACCAGATTCTGCTCAGCGCATCAAGCGACGGAGGCGCGACGTTTACCGGCGGCACGCACGATCCGCGCATGCTTCCGGTGGTCAGTGTCCAGAGCAAGCTAGCCGACGCATTCTGGCAGTGGGCGGCATACACGCGTTCAGGAACAATCGCCGTCTCTTATTACGATCGTAGCTACGGGAGCGACAATGTAACGGGCTTTCTGGACGTGAGTGCCGCCTGGTCGCACAACGGGGGCACGTTCTACGCGACACGCGCGACCTCGTCCTCGATGCCGCCGCCGACACAGTTCAGCGGCCTGTTCTTCGGCGACTACGCGGGCCTTGCGGCCGTGGACGCGCTGCATCCGATCTGGATGGATACGCGAAACGCGGAACTGTTCCTCTGCCCCGGCACGGGGCTTCCGCTAGTACCTCCTCAGCTCTGCAAGGCATCGGCGGCGAATGCAGCCGTGGCGAACGACCAGGACATCTTCACGACGAGTATCTGGCTGAGCAACTGACGATCGCCGCCCCGCGCGCTCCCCTTGGCGCGCGGGGCCACGCCTTCGAAAGTAACAACTTCCCCAGGAGCGAAACAGCAGGGTGATCCCAGCGACTATGCCGGCGCGAGCCGCATTCACCATTCCGAGCGGTGAGCACCCTCCGGCGATCGTCCTTCGAAATACCCATAACGTACATAATGTGCATGGGCCTGTTCTATCCCATATCTTTTTTTGTAGTAGTCTTCGTCGACCGTCTGTGCCATGAGTATTGGGGTAAGAAAGCTTTTTATTTCGTCGATGGTCTCCATGCCCTTAGCGTTCGATCGCATAGTTGCGCCCTTGATTGAGCGGCAGAGTTCCGCGAATGGGGGCAGTTGCAGCTTCCTAAGAAATGAGACGATTTCCTGCGCGTCTGCAGCGCGTCCATCTTTCAGCGCCTGTATGCCTTTGCCGACCAGATCCGCGGAAAACCTGGTCCATTCGATTGTCATCAAGTTCGGGCGCAAATAGTTCGCATAAACTGGCAGTGCGATCTTCTGAATAACAAGCTCAATCTCATAGCAGCCTTTAGGATGCTGGCCCGGCAAAATCGCATAATCGAATCCGTCATCGATGTCCTTCAGTAAACGAATTCGATAACCTGCAACAGGCAAAGATTCTTCAACCTCGGCCAAGAGTGATGCCGGAGTATAGAAACGCTTATGATCGGCATTAAAAAGCGACGAAAGCGTCGGTTTGCGCTCGTACAGATCGCGGTGAGGAACAGCGATAATTAGGTAGCCACTAATCTTGAGAACTCGGTACCAGTCTGCCAGAACCGATCTATAGTCCTCAATGTGTTCAAGGCAGTGGCTGGCAAAGACGCTGTCCTGACTATTCGCCTCGAATGGGAGCGTAAGGCCGTCGTAACCCGGGTAATCGAGTCCGATCCCAATAGCATTTTCTGTAACGGGAACACAATTTAGATTCGCGTCTCGGTACCCGATGTCCAAGATCGAATCGCCGGATAGATACTTGGAGTAGAAGCCCTCCGCCTGTCTGCGTCGCTGATTCCTAGACGCCTCTGTTCCAACCTGCCTCGGCACTATGCACCTCACTATAGCGTTTGCATCGACGTACGATAAAGGAAAAGCAGCGCGATTTCATCATGGTCCCGCTCACCGATGATCCGGCGCGATTACGCCACGCAAACACGTTAAGTTCGCTCGTTCGGCCACTGTCGCAATGGATATGCCGGGTTGCCGGCAGGCGCCAACCGCTTCCGCCAGAGGCACTCATTCGCCTCTTCCGGCCAGGATTCAGTAAGGTCTTTGGATATGTGCGTTACCGAACGGACTGGATCGCAAGTAAGGTCCATAAGAATATGGCGTCCTTGCAATATGGATAGGCCAAAATGACTACCAGTGAAGTAGTACAACCTGACATCTTCGCGAAATATGGCCGGTCCTCCAGAGAAGCAATACTTACCCGCTGACTGTGTTGGATGTCCTCGCGACGTCAGGTGCGTCATGGGACGGAATCGATTCGAATTTTCTTCGGGGGAAAAATGAACATTCAGACATACGCTTTTCTAGTCGCTGGATCGCTATTGCTTGCCGCGATTGCCAATGCAGCAGATGTTGCGACCGCAGGTAAACCGCTGTATGTAGCCACGGGAATCAACGGTGAGGGGCTATATGTCTCAATAGATCAAAGGCTCAATTCTCCGTGTAAGAGCACGAACGTGTTTATGGCAACCAATGCGCCCCAATATAAAGAAACCTTTTCCATGGTGCTGCTTGCTTTGTCAGAAGGAAAGGCGATTACGCTTTACTACGACAACGTAATGTGCAACGGCGGGGGGAATCCGGTTTTGCTTGCAGTATCAGTTGGTCCTTAACCGGCCGCCATGAATAATTCTATTCGCTTCACGGTGTGCGCCGCCGCTGCGTCCATGTCTTTGTCGAGTGCCCTGGCGCTCGGAGATGTTTCCGTACTCATGAGCCGCGGTGATCACGCCGGTTCCGGTGCCAATCTTGCCGAAACGATTCTCAATCCGCTGACGGTGTCCTCGGGAAACTTCGGGAAACTCGCGAGCCTTCGCGTCGAGGGCTTCGTTTACGCGCAACCTCTTATCGCCGCTGGCGTACACGTTGGCGGGAAGACTCGAAACGTACTTTATGTTGCGACGATGACCAACGTGGTTTACGCGTTTGACGCTGACGATTTCACGTCGACTGGAGGATTGTTATGGCAGGTCCGCTTCAGCAATCGGGGAGCGGCGCCCGTGCCTAACGCAGATCTTTTTGGAGCGGCACCGCCTGACAACGGCTCAGCCACGTTTAACGAAGTGGTTAGGGGTGATATCGGCATCATGGGTACGCCGGTCATAGATGTTGTCAGTAATACAATCTACGTCTTGTCCCGCTGGAAAAGCGGCGGTTCATACAGTCACGCTTTGCATGCTCTCGACCTTTCGACGGGCGCTGAGAAGTTTAATGGTCCGGCTCAAGTCTCCTTTACGGACTCTACCGGACTGTGGACATTCGTTCCAATGGTTGAAGGGCAACGTCCGGGGCTCCTCCTCGTTGGCAATAATATTGTGGCGGCTTTTGGTTCCCTTCAGGATCAAGGGGACTATCACGGATGGTTGATGGCGTTCAACAAAACAACTCTTTCGTTGGTCGGAGCCTTCTGTACCTCTTGCGGTCCGACTCAGAATGGTGTTGGTGATAGGCCACCGTTCGGAGCTGGGTTTTGGCAATCGGGTCGAGCGCCAGCGGTAGACAGCGCCGGGCTGATCTATGCATTTACCGGAAACGGCTGGCCCACAGGTATTAAAACACCAATGAACCCAAACGCTTTGAGCTGCCTGATGAACAACCCAGTGCCCAATATGTATTTCGGCGAGTCCGTCGTAAAAATGGACCCGACGCATTTGTCCAACGGTAACCAGCTGCTTTCACCGCTTGGGTCCGTCCTGCCCAACGATTGGTGCACCACGCTTGATATGGACGACATGGACCTCGGCGGCTCGGGTCCGGTTTTGATTGCAGAGAATTCAAGAAGCCTTCTGCTCGGGGGAGGAAAAGACGGCGTTCTTCGAATGTTTGACGCGAACG
>Ga0307474_10003867_pt1 | contig 10779 bp, 10 predicted proteins | sample atmos_gasesECM1C_2_FD_203312 | JGI IMG/M metagenome (GOLD analysis project Ga0307474, IMG submission 203312) | Hardwood forest soil microbial communities from Morgan-Monroe State Forest, Indiana, United States - atmos_gasesECM1C_05 | ecosystem: Environmental > Terrestrial > Soil > Temperate...
CGGGAAGAAGCGGCGTGCCCGAAACATGACAATGGCGCCCGCGAAGGCACCCAGCAGGGCTATCACCGGCCACAGGGGGGTCGCCTGCGACCGCGACCACACGAGCACCAGGGCGGCCAGCGCCAGGCACAGGATTTCGATGGACCGGGTACTGCGCACGCGCTTACCTTGGACGAATCGCCGCGGATACCGACCCCAAGCCGCCGACGGTCGGCACCTTGAGTTCCTGAACCGCGCGCCGCACCTCGGCGTCACGCTGCAGCAGCGGTGCATCGGCAGGCACCGGCTTAGGCTGCGGCGTAGGGTCACGCTCGAGCTCGATGTCGGGCGCGATGCCCCGGTGATTGATGGATATTCCCGAGGGCGTGTAATAGAGCGACGTGGTGAGCTTGATGGCGCGGTCCCCGGCCAGGGGAATGACCGTTTGCACCGAGCCCTTGCCGAATGTCGTGCGGCCCATGAGCTTCGCGCGATGATTGTCTTTGAGGGCACCGGCGACGATTTCCGCCGCCGATGCGGATCCGCCGTTGATCAGCACCACGATCGGTGCGCCGTTCAGCGCGTCGCCCGGCGTCGCATCCATTTCAAATTTCGACTCCGGGGTGCGTCCTTTCGCGGTCACGATGACACCGGAGTCGAGAAAGGTATCGGAAACCGCGACGGCCGCCTCGAGCACGCCTCCCGGATTGTTGCGCAAATCGAGCACCAGCCCCTTGAGCGGCGCCGCGTTGCGCTTGCGCAGTTCCTTGAGCGCGGCCTCCAGATCATCCCCGGTGGTTTCGCTGAATTGAGAGACGCGCACGTACCCCATGCCGGGTTCGAGCAATTCCGACCTCACGCTGCGCAATTCGACGCGCGAGCGCTTCAGTGTGAATTGCAGGGGTTCGGCGCTGCCTTCACGCAAAATGCCGATCTTGACCGTGGTTCCTTCCTTGCCGCGCATGCGGCCGATCGTGTCCGCCAGGGTGGTCGTATTCACCGGAATGCCGTCGATCGTCGCGATGACATCGCCGGTGCGAATGCCGGCGGCGGCCGCAGGCGAGCCTTCGAACGGCGACACCACCACGACCTCGTCGTCTTCCATCGACACCTCGATGCCCACGCCCGAGTACTGGCCGGAACTCGAGATCTTGACCTCGTCGTACTCCTCGCCGTCGAGATACGCCGAATAGGGATCCAGCGAGGAAACCATGCCGCGAATGGCCGCCTGCAGCAGCTGGTGGTCGTCGACCGGATTCACGTACTCATGCTTCACACGCTCCAGCACGTCGGCGAGCATGCGCGCGTCCTGCCATGGCAGGTCGGTCCGCAGCACTTCCGGCTTGTCGGCGAGCACCATGCCGGCCAGCCCGAGCGACACGCCTGCACTCAACCCCAAGGCGAGCGGCCAGATATTGCGGGATTTAGGTTTCATCAACACAGCAGCATACGTGCGGCGGCGATCCGCCGCTAGGGCGAGGCGGCCTAGCTTAGCGCCGCCATTTTACCGATTGACGGATCGAACAAGCCGGTGGAGGTGGCGAAGCATGAATACAGCGGCAGGTCATGAATCGCATCATCCAGCGCCAGCGGCTTGCCGATGAAAAAGCCCTGGCCGTAGTCGACGCCTAATTGTGCAGCGCAGGCACGGATCGCGTCGGTCTCGACGTGCGTCGCCACGGTTTCGAGGCCAAAGGAATGCGCAAGCCCGGCGATGGCCAGGACCATGGATTGCGACCGGGTATTGTCGACGAGATCACGGCTCAGGGCCCCGTCGAGCTTGATGCAGGAGACCGGCAATGCGTTCAAACGAGTGAGCGCGCCCATGCCGCGGCCAACGCTGTCGAGCGCGAACGAGACGCCCTGCTCGCGCAATCGGCACATGAACGGCGCAATGGCGGCAAGGTGCTCGCTCGCAGCTTGCTCGGGAAACTCGAAGCCGAGGGTGCCGGGCTCAACTCGGCTCTTGCGCACGAGGTCGGCCAACATGCGCCAGAATTCGCCGTCGGCCAGCGAAGCCGCCGACAGATTCAACGAGAACTTCGCGGGGTGCTGGCGCAGCATCTGCCGGTGATCGGCCAGCCGCTCGATCGCCTGCTCGACCACCCAGCGATCGACGGCGCGGTGCAGGTCCGGAGCGGCGGCGGCGCCCATCAGTTTGTCGAAGCCGATCCGCGTGCCATCCGCCGCACGCATGCGCAATAGAATTTCGAAACGTGGGTCGGCCGGCGCCGAGCTCAAGGGCAAGATCGGCTGCGCCAGAAGCTCGAGAGTTTCGGCGGCCAGCGCGGCGCCGACCTGGCTCGCGAGAGCCGGGCGGTCCGCGCCGACCTGCTCGCCGCCATAGAAAACCTCCACTCGGTTACGGCCGCGTTCCTTCGCCGTTTGGCTCGCAAGTTCGGCGGCGGCCAGTGCGGTGTCGACGCTTCCGTCGGATTCGCCGAGACGGGCGACGCCGATGCTCAACGACACCAGCAACGGTTTGTCGCCGTGCGTGCGGCTCAAGGGGATGGCCGCGCTGCGCAGTTCCTCGGCAATCCGGGCTGCAGGTTCGATGCCGCACCCCGGCACGAACATGCAGAACCGGTCGCCTCCCAGGCGCGCCGCCAGCGTGCCCGCGCGCGCGCGCCGGGACAGGAGGCTCGCGACGCCCTGAATGACCTCGTCGCCGACATGCATGCCGTGATTTTCATTGACCACGTTCAGTTGATCGATGTCGACATACAGCAATCCGTGGCTGCATTGTCTGCGATCCCGCGCGGCCAAGCTTGCCGCGGCTTGCGACCTGAACGCCGCCGACGTCAGCAGGCCGGTCAGCGAGTCGAAGTTCGAACGCATGATCTGTGCGGCCTGGCGCGCCAGGAGTTCCACCGCGCCGGCATCGCACTGCTGAAAATCAGGATCGCCACCCGCACGGAACACGGCGAGCACGCCGACGACTCGATTGACCTCATTGCGTATGGGCGCGGAGATGGCCTTGAACGGCATGTGGTTGGCGACCAGCGTGCGCCCGTGCAGCTGGGCACGGGTCATCAGGTGGCGATGCATTTGCGCCAGGACGTCGTTCTCGATGCCGCTGGCTTGATCGGTCCGCTTGCGGAAAATCGTCAATTTCCGCTCGGGCAGCAGAATCGCCGCCGCCACCCCGGCGAGGCGCTCAATTGCCAGCGTCGGAATATGTTCCAGAGTCTCGAAGCCCCCGGGCGCTGCACCGCGTGCCGAAAGTTCGCTCTGCAGGCAGTCGAGCACCGGCTTGATCAAAGTGTAAACCGCGCGCAGGTCGAGCCGCGCCTCGTTCGTCGGCAGCGCGATGACGAGGAAACCCTTGAGTTCGCCGAGCGCGCCGCGGAGCCGAAATCCGTAGCGCGTTTCGGCGCTGTCTTGAGTTTCCATCAGGCCGTCGATCTCGCGGTCGCGCAAGGACGGTTCACTCAGCAACAGGGAAAGCGCGTATTGCACCCGGGATGAGCCCGCAGGATCGCTCGACCACCAGGAGGTACCGTCGGCGCTCGCGAACACGATGTGGCTGATTCTCGGACTCAAGCGCGCGAGCAAGCGCGCATAGGAGTTCCAAGTTTCAACCGATGCTGTCATCAGCCCGAGAATCCGACAATTGCCGCCGCGAATCCAGGAAGTGTTCGGCAGTTCTGGTCATACGACATAATCTAAGGATTCGTCTTCAGCCAATCCTTGGGGTCCACGGTTTTGCGGCCTTGGCGGATTTCAAAATACAGCTGCGGGGCGGCGCCGCCGGCGTCGCTCAAGGCCGCGATCACGTCGCCCGGAGCGACCCAGTCGCCCACCGATTTGTAGAGAACCTCGGCGTGACCGTAAAGCGTCATGTAGCCGCCGCCGTGCCCGATGATGAGCAGGAGCCCCAAGCCCTGCAGCCAATCGGCGTACACGACGCGGCCGAAGAAGGCGGCGCGCACTTTGGCGCCGCGCGCCGCTGCGATCATTTCGCCATGGCTGTAGCGCGCCGCCACCCGCCCCGGCACCGGCCACGGCAGTTTGCCGCGCATATGGTCGAAGCTCTGCGTCGAATCCACGGGAAAATCCTGCAAAACGCGAGCGAGGTCCGCCACCAGCGACTCCACCGCCTGTTCCTCGCGCTTCAAATTGGCCAGCTCCTGATTGCCGTTCACCACTTGCGTGGAGATCGCCTGGAGCGCATCGGCGCGCTCGGCGCGGGCATTTTCCACCGCGGCCATTTCATTGCTCGCCTCGCTTTCGAGAGTGCGCAGTTGCGCGCTTTGTTGATCGATTTCCGCGACCAACTGCTGCAGCTTGAGTTCCCGTCCTTGAATGACTTCGATCTTGCTGCCGCGCTGCTCCGCTAAATATCCGTAGTAGGCGAGCGTGCGTCCGAGGCTGGCCGGGTTGCTCTGGTTCAACAGGAGCTTGAGCTCCTCCTGCCGGCCGATCATGTACGCCGCCCGCACGTGCTCTCCCAAGGCGGCGCGCTCGGCCTGCAGCGCATTTTGCGTGGCCGTCAGCTCGCCGCGCAGCTCCGTTCGCCGCCGCTCCGCCGCGATTTTTTCCGCGCGCAGGGTTTCCAGCCGCCGGCGCTTCGCGGTGATGACGAGTTCCGCCGCGCGCAGCCGCGAGCTCAGTGCATCGCGCTGCTTGAGCTCGTCGCCCAGGCGGTTGGTGAGCGCCGCGATCCTCGCGCGCACGGCGGCGAGCTTGGCCTGCGCCTGCTCGGAGTCCGTTGGCGCGGCCGCCGCCGCCCATACGCCGCCGCACCATAGGGCGGCGAGCGCGGCGGCCGCGCACAGGCTTCTCGAGCTCGAGTTGCGAACGAGGTTCATGTGGACGGCAAGCATACAAGCCTTGTGCCCGCTGCTATACTTATCGGCCCGAAAAACCTATTGTGCGGGCCGCATGCAGCGACTGTTCGAGTACATTGGCCATCATCCATACCTCACGACCGCGGCGGTGCTGGCGGCGGCGTTCGTGGTTTTCTACGAGATCCGCGAGCGGCTGCAGGCCTTTGCCGCGTTGAGCGCGATGCAGGCCGTGCGCCTCATGAATCAGGGCGCTCTCGTCCTCGACCTGCGCGGCAAGGAATCGTACGACGCGGGCCACATCGGCGACGCGCGCAACATACCCGCGGCGGATCTCGAGGCGCAGGCCGAAAGCTTGAAGAAATGGCGCGATAAGGCCGTGATTACGTATTGCGACAGCGGCACCAGCGGCGCCAATGCTGCGCGGACGCTGATGAAGCTCGGCTTCACCAAGGTGTTCAATCTGCACGGCGGCTTGAATGCCTGGGTCAAGGACAATTTGCCGTTGGCGAAGACGGCGCCGGGCGGCAAGGCCGGCTCGAAATGACCCAGGCGGTCGTGACGGTGTACGTGTCGGACTGGTGTCCGTACTGCGAGCGGGCCAAGGGGCTGTTGAGTCAAAAGAACGTGGCGTTCAGCGAGATCAACGTCGAGGATGAGCCCAGGTTTCGCGAGGAGATGATGGCGCGCAGCAAGCGGCGCACCGTCCCGCAAATCTTCATCGGCGACAGGCACATCGGCGGCTGCGACGATTTATTCGAACTCGATCGCAGTGGGGAACTCGATCGCTTAATCCAGGGGGCTTGATGAACGAGGTTAGAACTCCGGGGCCAGAGGCCAACATCGGCGGCGTGCAAGTGAGCCTGCAAAGCGTTTACTTGAAGGATTGCTCTTATGAGTCGCCGAACGGTCCGCGGCTGCCGAACAATCAAGCATGGGAGCCGAAATTTCAGCTCAACATGAATACCTCCGCCGAGGAGCTTGCGGCCGACGTCCGCGAAGTGCTGTTGACCATCACGCTCGAGGCCAAGCAGGGAGAGGCGACGCTGTACCTGGTCGAAGTGAAGCAGGCGGGTGTGTTCTCGATCGCCGGCGCGTCGGTGGAGGATTTGAAGCGCCTGATCGGCAGCTTTTGCCCGAGCGTCCTGTTTCCTTACGCGCGCGAGGTGATTTCGGATCTGATCGTGAAGGGCGGCTTCCCGAATTTTCTCCTCCCCTTGGTCAACTTCGACGCTCTGTTTGCGCAGGCGTCCGAGGTGCCGCAACAGGGTCTGGTCAACTAGGGATAGATGCAGTACCGGCGCGCAGAACCGATCACGGTCGTCGGTGCCGGTTCCTGGGGCACGGCGCTCGCCATTCAACTGGCCCGCGAAGGGCACGCCACGAAGTTGTGGGGACGCGACGGCGCGCAGCTCGACGCCATGCGGCGTGCGCGCTGCAATACGCGGTATTTGCCTGACGCCGCGTTCCCGGCGAGTTTGCGCGTCGTCGACGACTTGAATGAGGCGCTGAACGGCGCAGGCGATGCGCTGATCGCCGTGCCCTCGCACGCATTTCGCGCCACCTTGGAAAACATCAAACCGCACTTGAGCCGGGGCACGCGGGTCGCGTGGGCGACGAAGGGATTCGAGATTCAGAGCGGTCTCTTGCCGCACCAGGTCGCCCTTGAGGTCATGGGTTCCCGATCGGGAGCGGTGCTGTCCGGCCCGACCTTTGCCAGGGAAGTCGGCGCCGGTCTGCCGACCGCCATGACGGTCGCCTCCCAGGATGTGCGCTTCGCCAAGGAACTGGCATTGAGCCTGTCGGGACCGAACTTCCGCGCCTATACGCAAACCGATATCACCGGCGTCGAGGTGGGCGGCGCGGTCAAGAATGTGATTGCGATCGGATCAGGCATCGCCGACGGCATGGGCTTCGGCGCGAACACTCGAGTGGCGCTGATCACGCGCGGACTCGCCGAAATGATGCGACTCGGCGTCAAGCTCGGCGCCGTGCGCGAGACCTTCATGGGGCTTGCCGGTTTGGGCGATCTGGTCCTGACCTGCACCGACAATCAATCGCGCAATCGCCGGTTCGGCATGGCGCTGGGCCAAGGTCGATCCACGAGCGAGGCACAGGCTGAGATTCATCAAGTCGTGGAAGGGCTGCCCGCCGCCGGCGCGATTCATGCCGTTGCGCAGCGCCTCGGCGTGGACATGCCGATATGCCGCGAAGTATACCGGGTCATGCACGAAGACAAGCCGGTGCGGGCCGCGGTGCAAGCGTTGATGGAGCGTGAAGTTCGTTCAGAGACCGAATGATGCCGCGGCGCCGGTAAAGCCGATTTGCCGCCATGCTTCATAGGCGACGAGCGCGACGGCATTGGATAGATTGATGCTGCGGCAATGCGGCTGCATCGGAATGAATATACTGTTGTCGCGCCCGGCCGCGCGGAGCGCAGCATCCGGCAACCCGCGCGTTTCGGGTCCGAACAAGAACGCGTCGCCGGCGCGGTATTGAACGTCGCTGTAGCGGCGGCGCCCCCCGGTTTCCACCGCGAACAGCCGAGCCGGGGCAATTTCGAGCAGACAATCGCTTAAGTTCGCATGGACTTTGACGCACGCCAGGTCGTGATAGTCGAGCCCCGATCGCTGCAGGCTCTTGTCATCCAGGCGGAAGCCCAGCGGCCGCACCAAGTGCAGCGTCGCGCCGCTGTTCGCGCACAGGCGAATGGCGTTGCCGGTATTCGGAGGAATCTCGGGCTCGAACAGCACGACGTGGAACACTATGGGTGTGGCGGCCGCGCCAGAATCACGCGCTGGGTCGGATAGTCGAATTCGACGCCCAGGCGGCGAAACTCATCGATGATGCGAAAATTCACGGCCTGTTGCAGATCGAGCAGCGGATTCAGATTGGGTTGCTGCACGAAATACGAGAGCTCGAAGTGCAGAGCCGAATCGCCCAGAGTCTTCAAATGACACCGCTCGAAACGAGCGTTCGCCTGCTCGCGCACGATGCCCTCGAGCAGCTTCGGTATGCTCTGCAGCTTCTCGGGCGGCGTCTCGTAGGTCACGCGAATGGTCGCCAGCGCACGCTGCTCCTGGGCGCGGCTGTAATTGCGCACCCGGCTCTTCAGGATATCGGCATTGGACAGAATGATTTGCTCGCCGCTCTCGCTGCGCAAGCGGGTGGTCTTGATGCCGATGTGCTCCACCTTGCCGACGAACGTGTCGAGCGACAAGCTGTCGCCGACGACGAACGGTTTGTCGAGCGCGATCGACAGGGAGGCGAACAGATCGCCCAGAACGTTCTGCAGGGCCAGGGCAACCGCCACGCCGCCGACCCCCAAACCTGCGAGCAGCGCGGTGATGTTGACGCCCACGTTGTCGAGCGCCACCAGCACCAACAACGACCAGATGACCAGGCGCGCGACGAAATTGATGATATCCAACGATCCCGCGAAAACCTGATCCGCTCCCCGCTCCAGCTGCTTCGACTCGAGATAGAAGCGCACCGATCGGCCCGCCCACAGTCCGGCTTGCAGCAGGATCAGGATCAGCACGAAACGGGAGACGATGTATTGAATTCGCTCCGGCAGGTTCAAGCTGTCTTGCGCCGCGTACAGCGCGACGGCGAAAAACAGGAACTGCCGGGTGTTGCCGGCGAGGTAGGCGAGGAGCCTCAAGGGCAGACGGTGTTGAGCGACCGAGTATTTCTTGTAGCGCGAAGCAATCAGCTGCCGCAAGATCCAAAGCCCGGACCAGACGGCGACGGCGACGATCCCGGCGATCAGCCAATCGCTGATTGAGTTGCTGAGCAGCAGCCGCTGCACCGTGTCGATTTTATGCGAGAAGAAGGCGCCCATTGGTTTTGATTATAAACCCCTGCTAGGCGACGTCCTCCATCCCCAATTCCTTCATCTTGCGAGACAGCGTGTTGCGGCCCCAGCCCAGGAGCTTCGCCGCATCCTGCTTGAGACCGTCGGCCTTGCGTAAGGCCACGCGGATCAAGATGCGCTCGACCTCGGGAACCGCTTGATCCAGCAGCCGTCGCGTGCCCGCGTCCAATTCCTGCTCCGCCCAATGCGAAAGCTTCGCCATCCAATCATGATTCGCAGCGTGTCCGGCCGGGACGCCGCCGAGATCGGGCGGGATATCCTCGGCGCGAATCTCGCGCCCGGGCGCGGTCACCGTCAGACGCCGGCAGGCATTGACGAGTTGGCGGACATTCCCGGGCCAATCGAAGGTGACGAGCGCGGTTTCCGCCGGCGTGGTCAGCAGTTTCGGCTCGACGCCGAGTTCCTGCCCGGCGACCGCCAGGTAATGCCGCAATAGTTCGGGGATATCCTCGCGCCGCTCGCGCAACGGCGGGATTTCGATGCGGATCACATTCAGCCGGTGCAGCAGATCCTCGCGAAAGTGGCCGGACTTGACGCGCGTTTCCAAATCTTGATGAGTTGCGGCGATGACCCGCACATCGACCTTGACGGGCGTTTGACCGCCGACTCGGTAGAACTCGCCCTCCGCCAGCACGCGCAGCAACCGCGTCTGCAGGGCCGGCGACATGTCGCCGATTTCGTCGAGAAACAAGGTCCCGCCGTCGGCTTGCTCGAAGCGCCCGCGGCGCAGGGCGTCGGCGCCGGTGAACGCGCCCTTCTCGTGGCCGAACAGCTCCGACTCCAGGAGATCCGCGGTAAAGGCCGCGGTATTGAGGGCGACGAAGGCTTTGTTGGAGCGCGGACTGTGGCGATGCAGAGCGCGCGCCACCAGCTCCTTGCCCGTGCCCGATTCGCCGGTGATCAACACCGTCATGCTGGAGCGGGACAACCTGCCCACCGCGCGGAACACCTGCTGCATCGCCGCCGCCTGGCCGAGCAATTCGGGGATGCTGCGCCGCGCGGCTTCGGCGTCGATGGACACGGTGGCCTGCTGCGCGGCGCGGCGCACCAGGTCCACCGCCTTGTCGATGTCGAAGGGCTTGGGCAGGTACTCGAATGCGCCGCCCTGATAGGCCGCGACCGCCGCGTCCAAGTCGGAGTGCGCGGTCATCACGATGACGGGCAGGCCGGGGCGCGTCGCTTGAATTTCCTTGAGCAGCTCGAGGCCGCTGCGTCCCGGCATCCGGATGTCGGTCATCAGCACGTCGGGCGCGCCGGAGCGCAGGGCCGTCAGGACATTGTCGGCCTGATCGAAGCACTTGGCGGTCATGCCGCTGCCTTTCAGCGCCTTCTCGAGCACCCAACGGATGGAGGCATCGTCGTCGACCAACCAGACCTGGAGCGGCTTCGAGTTCATGCGGAGTCCATGGGCAGAGAAATGACGAATATGGTTCTACCCGGGGCGCTGTCGAATTCGATCAGGCCGCCGTGGCGGCTGACCAGATCCTGAGCAATCCCCAGCCCGAGGCCGGTACCGTCGGCGCGTCCGGACACCAACGGATAGAAAATCGTGTCGCGAATTTCCGGCAGCACGCCCGGGCCGTTGTCCTCGAATTGGATGGAGGCGACCAGCCGGTGAGGCTGCGCGCCTACGCTCGCATTGTTCGCGGCGCGAGTTCGAAGGATCAGCCGCGGCGACTGCACGTGCCCGCCGGACAACGCCTGCAGGGCGTTGCGCCCCAGATTCAGCATGGCCTGAATGATGTGGTTCGGGTCGACCGTGAGGGGCGGCAGGCTCGGATCGTAGTCGCGCTCGACGGTGACGCCTTCGGACGCCTCACTGCGCAGCAAATGATAGACGCGTTCGAGCAGCTCGTGCACGTTGATCAGCTGCTTCGCGGGCGGGCGCCCGGGCCCGAGCATGGAGTCGAGCAGATTCGTCAGCCGGTCCGCTTCGCTGATGATGACGCGCGTGTATTCCCGCAGCGCCGGATCCAGGAGTTCCCGTTCGAGCAGCTGCGCGGCGCCGCGCAAGCCGCCGAGCGGGTTTTTGATTTCGTGCGCGAGCTGGCGGACCATCAATCGGCTCCCGCCCAATTGAGCGAGCAGCGCGTTCTCGCGAGTCAGGCGCCGATGCTGGGTGATGTCTTCGATTTC
>Ga0307474_10003868_pt1 | contig 10777 bp, 9 predicted proteins | sample atmos_gasesECM1C_2_FD_203312 | JGI IMG/M metagenome (GOLD analysis project Ga0307474, IMG submission 203312) | Hardwood forest soil microbial communities from Morgan-Monroe State Forest, Indiana, United States - atmos_gasesECM1C_05 | ecosystem: Environmental > Terrestrial > Soil > Temperate...
AGACGTTCGCTTGCGTTCTTCGGCAGCCACCGGCTGTTCCAGCAGTTTTCGTGTTCGTGCAATTTCCTTTACTGCCGCATCGTACTTCTGCTGCAGCGATTCCTTGTCCCCTGGGCCTTCTGTAGACACGTTGCGAATAATAAACAACCGGTGCTGCACGTGGTCAAACGCGATCAGCCCGTGATAAAACATCAGCACCGCATCAAACAAGCCAATCTCGTCGCGCAATTTTTTCGGGATACGCTCGATCAACCGCACCATGTCATAACTGAAATAACCGATGGCGCCGGCAATCAACGGCGGCAATCCGGAAAGCCGGACCGGCTTAAATCTTCCAGTCCGTTCGCGCAGAAACGAAACCGGATCCTTTTCTTCCCAGATCACGCGATCGGGCCCTTCGAGCACGCACGCGCCGTTCGCGTAGCGAAAAACCTCTTCCGGATGCGCACCAGCAAAAGTGTAGCGGGCGATTTTTTCGCCGCCTTCAACCGACTCGAGCAGAAACGAATAACGCGCGCCTTGCGCGATGCGCAGATACGCGCTAACCGGAGTCAACAGGTCGTTGAAAAAAACATCGTAAACAGGAATGAGGTTCCCCTGTTTGGCAAGTTTTGAGAAGTCAGCGAAAGATGGCTGGATCATTTGCCGGAGTAATCAGTCTCTGCGATCAGTCTTCGACAACATCCCGAAGGGCCATACTTCGCAAAATCCAAGGCCCATTTCGGTCCGCCAATTATCCACTAAAATCAGCCATCGCGCTTGGATCACTCAGCGCAGTCTTCATTTTTTAATGTGGCTTGCCTCATCCGCGCGAAGCTGTGCCAGAACCGTGCGCCGCATCACCGCTTCCGGAGCGGCTTTTCCCATCCACAATTCCCATTGCGCGAAGCCTTGCGCCAAAAACATTTCCACTCCCGAGATTACGCGAATTCCCTTCGCGTCGGCTATTTTCATAAGTTGTGTGCGAAGCGGCCGGTAAATCAAGTCCAGCACAATCTTGCAGTTCAGCTCGCGCGGGAAGAGCGGCGAATTTCCGGCATGCGGGTACATTCCAACTGGCGTGGCATTCACGATTGCTTCGAAGCACGCTGATGCCAAATGCTTTCGCGCAATTGCTTGGGCCCCGCAGTCCCGCGCCAGTTCACGCGCAGCCGCTTCGCGCCGCGCGCAAATCAGGACCTCCGCTCCTGCGTCTGCGAGCGCGAATGCGGCGGCACGGGCTGAACCTCCTGCGCCGAAAACCAAAACGCGGCTGTCGCGCAAACGTAGCCTGCCTTCGAAGGCACGCAAAACTCCCAGATAATCCGTATTCGAACCGCGCAATCCGCCGGCTTTTCCGATGGCAACCGTATTCACCGCACCGATTTTCTCCGCCATCGGCTCGCATTCAGCGAGATGCTTCATGATGGTCTGCTTATGGGGAATGGTGACGCTGAATCCACGCAGACCGAATTCCGGTATCGCCTGCAGAAACTCTTTCAGATTTTCGACGAGGAACGGAAAATACGATGCATCGCGTTTTGCCTCAACGAAACCCGTGTTGTGCAGCAGCGGCGAGAGCGAATGGCTCACAGGGTTTCCAATCACGCCGTATATTTTCGTCTTGCGGCTGATTCCATCGGCTCGATAGAGCCGCTTGAAATCGTAAAGGCTGACCTGACCGGGCGCGGTCGCATGGGAAACCGGAGCGTAAGCCAGAGCGCTACCTTCTCGCAAAGCAAGCAATCGCGCTGGAAGCCCAATTTCTCCCATCGGCACCGACACAATATCGTTCGAAGCATGCGCCAGGCGCAAAAGGCGCAGGCTGTCTGAAATCGTCAAAGCTCGCGCGGCGATCTTGATCGCGTCCGCCTCGCCTCTCCGCGCATGGACCAACCGCCGTGGCAACGGTGGCGTGCGTTGGAAATCGTGAAAGGACAACAGAATTTTTGGCGGAATAGGAAGCGATCGCGCAGCTTGCCCGGGCAGCTCGCGTAACGTCTCGATTTCGAGGTCGCACCATTCGCAACCGGCCTCACGCGCCTGACTTAGCCAGTACAATTCGGCTTCGGCGCCGCCGGCAAGTTTGCCTCCGCCCAAAATACGGCGGCAGGTTGCAACCAGCGTGAGTCCTCTGCGTGGGTAGCGGCCAAGGGCGGCGAGGAACCTGGTACGCTCGCGATCGGACCGCAACCAATCCAGCCGTAGTTCAACGGTTCGGGTAGAAAGACGAGCCCCACGCAGTTGACGCATAGCTTGCCGCGCCGTGGAGGTGGCAACAACGGCACACAAGCGGTCCGGAAAGGCTGATCGGCGTTGTCGGGAGCTTGGCATATGGTTGAAAACAAAAGATATAGCACGGGCGTATCAAACATGTAAAGCGTCCTTAGCCAATTTCTTGACGGTACTGGAACGCGTTGCTATTTTCGGGTTGGACAGTCCCCGCACGGCCCCTCTGGGCGTGCATTTGAAGGAGTCTCGAGATGCGCGCAAAGCTCTCAGGTTTGTGCCTTTCCCTGGTTTTCGGTGCCGCATGCATGGGCCAGGATACCCAGGTTTCCGGTACCCAAACGAGGCAGGCACTGAACCACGCCTGGCCAACGACGGTTTATTGCTCAGGTTTCTACACCAACCAAAAAGTTTCCGATGATCTCAGACTCGTTAGCGGCGAGCAGTCCGCCTACAAAATTAATTTCGTCGAGCGGGATATCGTGTATCTGAGCAAAGGCCTGAATCAGGGCGTGAAACCTGGAGACCGCTTCTCGGTGGTGCGCCAGGAAGAAGACAAGGATCCCGTGCTGTGGTTTAAGTGGCAAGAGAAGTTGACACACGCCATGGGCAGCCATTATCTGGATCTTGGGCAGTTGGAAGTCATCACAGTGGAACCAAACATCGCGATTGCCAAAGTTGCGATGAGCTGCGACTTGATGCAGCGCGGCGACATCGTTCTGCCGTTCGCAGAACGGCCTGCGGCTCCTTACAAAGAGACCTCAGTTTTCGATCCCTTTGCACCAGTGAGCGGAAAGCCAGTCGCGATGGTGGTCCGAGGACGAGATACCGCGCAAGTGAGTGGCCGCTGGGACTCGCTTTACGTCAATCTTGGAACCAGCCAGGGAGTGAAGGTTGGCGATTATTTTCGAATTTTCCGCTATCAGGGGATGAGTTCGGACACCACTCCCGGCGACAAACACTCGCAGGACATGCTGTATGGGTTTGGCAGCAATCCCAAGCACTATGCGTGGAACGATTTGCCGCGCGAAGTTGTCGGCGAGGGCATCGTGTTGAACGTTAGCCCAAATTCCTCGACCGTCCTGGTGACAGTTTCGCGACGGGAGATTTATTCTGGGGACTACGTGGAGCTGGAATAGCGAATATCGAATCGTACTGATTTCATTGGCCCGCGAAGCATCCGCTTCGCGGGTTTTTGTTTCCTGCGCGGCTCAGTCGCGGACCGGAACGAAAGGTTCAGACGCGAGGCTGGTAATTCTAATTTGAATACAGTGAAACGATAGCCGATGTCCTCGACGTCTTCATGCGCGCGTCACATGCGCGCGTCTCACATGCGCGCGTCAACATGCGCGCGTCTTCATTGACTTGGCTCGCACCAGAAACTAAGATACGCGGCCAGTGGCCGACGTCTCTTCGTTCATCGGACAAACCATTTCGCACTACCGCATCGTCGAGAAACTCGGCGGCGGTGGCATGGGCGTAGTGTACAAGGTGGAAGACACCCGCCTGCACCGCTTCGTGGCGCTAAAATTTCTACCGCCGGACATCGCCCGCGACCCTCAAGTGCTGGCCCGCTTCCAGCGCGAAGCGCAAGCCGCATCCGCATTAAATCACCCCAACATCTGCACAATTTATGACATCGGCGAGGAGAACGGGCAGGCCTTCATCGCCATGGAATTTCTAGATGGCGTGACACTGAAGCAATTCCTCGCTGGCAAAGCTCTAGATTCGGAAAAACTGTTCGAGGTCGCCATCGACATTGCTGCCGGACTGGAGGCCGCGCACTCGCGGGGTATCATCCATCGCGACATCAAACCAGCGAACATCTTCGTAACCAAACTCGGCCACACCAAGATTCTCGATTTCGGTCTCGCAAAAGTTTCATCATCCACCGAGGGCTCACGATCCGCGATGGATCACAGCGAATCGCGCACCATCGAAGACCAGTTCCTTACCAGTCCCGGCAGCACCATCGGCACCATCGCATACATGTCCCCGGAGCAAGTTGGTGGCAAAGACCTCGACCCGCGCACTGATCTTTTTTCTTTCGGTGTTGTGCTTTACGAAATGGCTACCGGCAGTCTTCCGTTTCGCGGAGACACTTCTGGAGTCATTTTTCGCGATATTCTCGATCGCCCGCCAGTTCCACCTTCGCGTGTTAATTCTGCGGTTTCTCCGAGACTCGAGGAGATCATCCACAAGTGCCTGGAAAAAGACCGCGATGTGCGCTGCCAATCTGCTTCGGAACTTCGCGCCGACCTTAAACGCCTGAAGCGCGATTCGGACACCGCGAAGAGCCAGCCCATGCAGAGCGCTTCGAGCACATCGAGCACTTCAGGTCTGGCAACTCCGAGTCCGAGTCTCCCGCCTTCGCGCCGGTGGATTTGGGCTGTCGGCTTGGCGGTCGTCGCTGTCGTCGCCACTCTCGGGCTCGCCTGGATGCGCGCTCCGTTGCCTCCGCCTCGCATCCTCGCAACCAGACAACTCACCCACGACAGTACGCAAAAATCCCAGCTTATGACTGACGGAAGCCGCATCTATTTCGTCGAGGGTTCCGGCGCGATTCAAAATCTCGCGCAGGTTTCAGCAATCGGTGGTGAAGTTGCCACCGTCAGTTCGGGCTCCTCGGCGTTTCCGACCTCTTTATCGCCCGACGGCTCTGAACTTCTTGGCAGTGTGGGTTTTCCTGATGGAGAAATATGGGCCATTCCCGTGCCGGCGGGTTCGCCTCAGCGCATCGGCGATCTGATGGGCCACGATGCCGCCTGGGGACCCGACGGACGATTGTTCTTCGGTAAAGGAAATGACATTTGGATTGCCGAGCACGATGGAAGTTCTCCGCGCAAGCTGTTAACTGCGGCGGAATTTCCGACGAAATTCCGGTTTTCTCCTGACGGGACTCATTTTCGGTTTACTGCAGGCAGCTTGACGACTTCACTTTCTTCTCTCTGGGAGGCGCGGCTGGACGGCACCGAGCTTCGCGAAATCCTCCCGGGATGGAACAAGCCTCCGGCAGAGTGTTGCGGTGGCTGGACCCGAGACGGAAGATACTTTGCTTTTGTCAGTGTCCGTAACGGTATCAGTGACGTCTGGACCCTTCCGGAAAAGGCTTCCTTCGGGCGCAGCGTCTCGCATCTGCCGGCACAACTTACCACCGGTCCGCTGCAGATGTCCGAAGTCCTGCCTACGAAGGATGGAAAGCAACTTCTTGCCGTTGGCTCGCAGTTAAAGGGCGAGTTGGTGAAATTCGATACCAAGACCGGTCAGCTGGTCCCGGTACTTGGTGGCATCTCCGCCGGGGACGTCGAATTTTCTCGTGACGGCCAGTGGGCCGCCTACGTTCAGTATCCCGAAAACACTCTCTGGCGCTGCCGCGCCGACGGCAGCGACCGCCTGCAACTTACCCACTCGCCAATGCAAGCAGCCCTTTCACATTGGTCTCCTGACGGGCGGCACATCGCGTTCTCTGCTGCAGTGCCAGGAAAGCCTTTTCGTGTCTTGGTAATCTCGGTGGACGGAGGATCGCCTCAGCCGATCAATCCTGTCGAGGAATCAGAAACGGATCCTACCTGGTCCGCCGACGGCGGCATGATTGCGTTTGGCCACAACACGCTGACGGGCAACAACACTGACTATATCGGCTTGTATGATCTGAAATCTCGGCAAATCACGCATCTTCCCGGTTCGGAAGGGCTATTCGCTCCCAGGTGGTCGCCCGACGGAAGATACATCGTCGGAGAGTCCGCCAACAATTCCACTTTGATGCTCTATGACTTAAAGGCCCAAACTTGGAAAAAGCTTCTGGAGCCCACGGAACTTTTGGGCCTTTTCGGCTACATCACGTGGTCTCGCGACAGCTCTAGCTTCTATTTTGATGCCACCGGCAAGAATCAGCCGGCGTTTTACCGATTTCGTATTAGCGACGCCAAGCTCGAGCGCGTTTTCGATTTGAAAGCGTACCGATTATTCCCTGGCCAGTTTAGCGCTCCCTGGACCGGCCTCGCACCTGGCGACGCACCCCTTTTCGTGCGGGACATCAGCACCTCGGAGATCTACGCATTCGACGTCGATTTTCCGTAGAATCGTCGTTGCCTCGGACTGGTTGGATAGCGCTCGTCGCAGAACGTCGTTTCTGGATAGTTCCTATAGCCGACAATACCGGAAGCCAAGAAGGCAGACAGAAGGCGCTGTGCAGTATCTAGATTGCCATCCTCCTACTACTACACTAGATGCGGCGCAGCGAGGCCGATCTGTGAAGCAGGAACCCACCGAAGCAAGCGGATGAAAAACGCCGCCTCTGCCGTAGGAATCCTCGCCATTCGTGGCGAGGAGGATGTCTCCACGGGCTTCACATCGGGCCTTATCCGGCCCTAGGTCCATGTTTCAGAACGCGGAGAATTTATGACAGAAGCATAAGAAAGGCAAGCCTTATATCCCCGGCCTGAAACGCCGAGGCTTTACGGCCAAGAGGGTAAGCTCTCATAAATACTTGGATCGCAGAGTTGAGATGCTTCTGGATTGCGCTATACGCAATGCACGAGCACGGGTGTGTTCAAGTCGGCTTCTGCGCCAGTAACGTTGCTCTTCGCTGAGTTCGGCGATGGCTGACAAAGACTGCGGATTCAGCCGGAAACCGGGCCCACATCTTCGCGGAAGGTTTCGCAGGTAAATGCATAAACCTTGGTTTGCGGAGCGCGCCAGGCATCGCGCGGCAGGCCGGCTTTACAGCAGGTTTCCTCGAGAAATTCCTCGCGTGAGAGTTTATGTTCTGTGGCAACTTGCGGAAGTAACAAACCATGGTGATTTTCCGTGGCAATTAGCAGTCCGTGTTTGCCGATTTGGATTTGCTGAAGCGCGATGAGGAAAAGCTCGGAAAGTACGGAGATCTCAATCTTCAGACCAGATAGCTCTTCCCGCCGCAGCGGAGGAAAGCGTGGGTCGCGGAAGGCCGCACTTTGCGCGCAGTGAATGATGCTCTCTCGAAGCGGCTCGCTCGGTTCAATCACGCCGATACAGCCACGAAGTTTGCCGAAGACTTCGAGTGTTACAAACACTCCCTGACTCACGGAAAAGCAAGAGGGCTCGGATGCGGTACGGCTAAGCGGTTTATCGTCGAGCGCGCTGACGATGGCGGCTCGTGCCAAGGCGAGCATCGCGCGGCGATCTGCCGCCGAGAATTGATTTTCAGGAAGGGACGACATCCTCGGACTTTGCGCGTCCTTCCATCATACGCAATTTTCTGCGCTGGGTGATGCGGCTGTCGAGCTGGCTCCAAAACCGGAAGAAATATTGCGCCGCGGAAATCAATGCACTGGCAACCACCAGCCACAGCAGCACGTGCGCAACTGGTTTGAGGGAAGTATAACGGGAGCCGGCGATCAGGACGGCAACGGCGCACACCTGCAAAACCATTTTTGTTTTTCCGAGAGCCGACGCGGAGATCGTGAAGCCTTCGGCCGACGCGATGTTGCGCAAACCAAGCACCGTGAATTCGCGGCCGATGATGATTACAACCATCCACGCCGGGACCAAATGCATGTCCACCAAGGCGATAAAAGAAGCGGAGATAAGAAGCTTGTCTGCGATGGGGTCGAGCAGGATACCGAGTGTGGTGACCTGCAGGCGGCGGCGCGCGAAATATCCATCTGCCCAATCCGTGGCTGCGGCCGCAAGCAGGATTAGAACTCCCCAGAACTCGAAGCGCATTTGAAATCCCCATAACTCCACGTTCGGGCTGCGGGTCAGTAGCACAGTAATGAGCAGGGGCACAAAAAAGATGCGTAACAGCGTGAGTGAATTGGGAAGGTTCATAAGGCGCTAAGCGCCCGCAACCGCAAACTGGTTCGGATACGGCGCCAAAACGACTATAAGCTTCGAGTCGGTAGCCGTCAACGGCGGCAGGAAACCGCGATTTCTATCGCCAAAGGATACTTGTGGGTTAACACCGAATTGGCTGGGAAAAATAGCAATACGTATACCTTCTTGTAATAGGAATGCCCTATAGCTGTGCAAATTCGCAAAACGAAATAGTGCCGGAATTTGCAGCATAAGCGGCGTTCATCGCTCAGTAACCTAATATAACGTGCTTGTTTTCAATTATTTACAGAAGCCTTTTAATTTGCCGCAAAATACCTAGCGGCCAGAGTATAACTTTTGGGGAAACTGGGCTTCAGCGATTTCCACAAGGATTTCCACCGTTCCGGCCGCGCTCCCGCAGGTCCACTGAGTGCCGCAAGAGTATTGAAAAATCAGGGATTACGGGCAGTTCAACCTGGTTTACTCGAACGTCAACGCTGCGAAGGACCGGCACGCATCGACTAAGTACTTCAGATCGTCCGTGGCCCTCGTAGCAGGCGCGCGGGAAGCAGAAGAATCGCACTTAGCAGAGCGAAAACTCCATGTAGTGTGATGCCGATGAGTCGAAAGGGCAGACTGATGAGCCACACAAACGGATAAGCGACGAGCGCCAGCAAAGCAAGCGGCCAGCACAGTACAAACAGAATGCACCACAGGAAGAATCCGGCCATGGGTCACCTCTCTTTTCAGTAGAACGATGGCGGCCGCTAAAAAGTTCCGTTAACCGAGAAGTGCTGCAACTTCAAACGCCGCGCCACAGAAACCGGAATTTCAGCGTCGAGCAGCATATGCGAGTCGGCCAACTCTGAATGATATACGTGGCCGAGCGCGTGAACCATGGCGAGCGTGCGTCCTTCGGTAAGCGGCAGGCGCAAGGAAAGTCTCTCCACCGGATCGCCTGGCATGGCGTTGTCCATACGCAGCAAAAGTTCGTCGCGACCTTCTCCGGTGACCGCCGAAACCAAAATCGGCGGCGTGGTTCCTTCAGGCGGATGCATTGCAGATTTTTCCAATTCGACGCGTTCATGAGGAGGAAGCAAATCCATCTTGTTCCACACATGAAGTGTAGGACGGCCTGCGACACCGAGTTCAGCAAGAATCTTTTTCACGGCTTCGTCGAGTTCCTGATTATGAGCGCTCGAGACATCACTGACGTGCACGATCAGCGCGGCTTCCTGCACTTCCTCCAGCGTCGCGCGAAAAGCGTTCAACAGACCCTTGGGCAAGGCGCGAATAAATCCAACGGTGTCGGAGAGAAGAACACGGCGGCCCGACGGCAAACGCAGCGCGCGAATGGTGGGGTCGAGCGTAGCGAACATACGCGAGGAGACCAGGACTTCCGCGCGGCTGAGCGCGTTAAAAAGCGTAGACTTGCCGGCATTGGTGTATCCGACCAGCGCGATGGTTCCCAGCGGCACCGAATTGCGCGCTTCGCGGCGAAGAGCGCGTTGTTTGCGCACCCCTTCAATATTTTTTTCGATTTTTGATACGCGATCGCGAATGCGGCGGCGATCCGTTTCCAGTTTTTTTTCGCCGGGGCCGCGCACGCCGATGCGGCCGGCGCCTCCTCCGGTGCCACCGGAGCCTCCGCCGCCGCTTTTGCCACCCAACCGCGACATCGCAGTGCCCTTGCCGGTGAGCCGCGGCAGCATGTAGTTCAATTGCGCCAGTTCCACTTGCAGTTGGCCTTCGCGGCTGCGCGCGTGCCCGGCAAAAATATCCAGAATCAGTTGTGTGCGATCGATGACGCGGCGTTCGGTATGTTCTTCGATGTTGCGTTGCTGCACCGGCGTAAGATCGGTGTCGAAAATAATCAGGGGAGCGTGTTTTGCGTTGGCTTCGGCGAGAATTTCGTCGAGCTTGCCGCGGCCAACGAGAGTGGCGGGGTCGGCCTTATCGCGCAACTGGAAAACGGTTCCGGCGATGTCTGCGCCTGCGCTTCGCGCCAGTTCGACCAATTCCACAAGAGCTTCGCGTTCGGGCGTGCCCACTGGCCGGCCCGGGACTCGTGGCGAACGCTTCCAAGCCACGCCAACAAGGAGAGCGCGTTCAGTCGCAGGAATGGCTTGCGTAGTCTTCATCGTGCTGGTTGGCAGGAAGGGCTGCAATTCGGACGAATGCGAAGTCAGAATGTGGCATCTAGCCGAGTATACGCCCGATGCAGTCGCGGCGGAAATGCGGAGAAAAATCGCCGCTGTGCTCTTTCGTCACTCTTACGTCTCGCGCTTTGCAGTGTCAATCGCTTGCCCGAAGGCGATCAGGTTTCCGTCCGGGGCCAGCACCAGCAATTCTCTTTGCCCATAGGGCTGATTCACGGGACCGTACACATCACGCTCGGGAAGGGTGTCCAGTTTCGGCTTCAGTTCCGCGTATAGCTGATCAACGTCTCGAACATCAATGTAGTAAGCAAAGCGGCGATTGCCGGGCGGTGCTCCGTCCGGCCCCTTTTCTTCGAGGAGGCGAAAGCCAACGGTCTCGCGATGCAGATAGGCATAATTGGCCATACGCAGCTGCGTTTCGAAACCAAGAATTTTGTTGAAGAATGCCAGAGCTTTTTCGATGTCTTGTACATGCATAAACGGAGTGATCTGAATGAAGTTCGACATCGCAGTTCTCCCCGACAGACGTTAGCACAATCAGGAATGCGATGATTGCGGCGCGAGCTGAGCGGTGACCCAATCGCGAGCTGCCATCTGCACGCTGTCGTTGTCAC
>Ga0307474_10003869_pt1 | contig 10773 bp, 7 predicted proteins | sample atmos_gasesECM1C_2_FD_203312 | JGI IMG/M metagenome (GOLD analysis project Ga0307474, IMG submission 203312) | Hardwood forest soil microbial communities from Morgan-Monroe State Forest, Indiana, United States - atmos_gasesECM1C_05 | ecosystem: Environmental > Terrestrial > Soil > Temperate...
GACCCACTCCCCGGGGTCGTCGTCGCCCGGGCTGGGCACGCCGCCGGCCTGCTCGTACTCGGCGCCCTTGTGCACGAACAGCGTGGCGTCGCCGCCGTCGTCCAGGATCATGTTCGGGCCGTCGCTGTCCGGCCAGGTCAGCGCCGCCTCGGTGCAGCGCCAGTACTCCTCGAGGGTCTCGCCCTTCCAGGCGAAGACGGGGATGCCTTTTGGGTCGTCCGGGGTGCCGTCCGGGCCGACCGCGACGGCCGCGGCGGCGTGATCCTGGGTGGAGAAGATGTTGCAGCTCGCCCAGCGGACCTGCGCGCCCAGCGCGGTCAGCGTCTCGATCAGCACCGCAGTCTGGATCGTCATGTGCAGGCTTCCGGTGATCCGGGCGCCGCGCAGCGGCTGGCTGGGCGCGTACTCCTCGCGCACCGCCATCAGCCCGGGCATCTCGTGCTCGGCCAGCTGGATTTCCTTACGTCCGAACGAGGCGAGCGAAACGTCGGCAACCTGGAACTCGTCGAGACTCATACCTTCTCCTCAGTTAGCGGGACTGGCGTCAGCCCAATATGCGCGGCGATCTCGGCGGCCACCTGGGGGCCATAAGACTCGCCGACGCGGGCGAGCAGCCCGTCCGGCTCAAAGATGTACTCCTGCGTCCCGGATGTCTCCATAACCAAGGCGGCCATCGCGCAGCCCAGCTGTGCCGCTCGCTCATGCCCTAGCCCGTTGCAGATGCCGGCCAGGAAACCCGCGCGGAAGGCGTCACCGGCTCCGGTTGGATCGGCGGTCTGCTTCAGTTCGGCTGCGGCGACCGGAACCGCCGGGCCGGCGGCCGACTCGATGATGGCGCCCTTCGGGCCGGTCGTGGTCGCCCACGTACCTGCCCGGCGCAGGAGCTGATCGGCAGGCCAGCCAGTCTTGCGGATCAGCAGGGCCCGCTCGTACTCGTTGGTGAACAGGTATCGGGCGCCGGCCACGAGCCGACGCAGATCCGTTCCGTCCATCCGGGCGATCTGCTGGGAGGGGTCCGCGGCGAACGGCACTCCTGAGTCCCGGCAAGCCTGCGTGTGCCGCAGCATCGCTTCCGGGTCGTCGGGGCAGATAAGGACGATTTCCACGTCATGATCGGATCGCAGGATCCCGGCCAGGTCGATGTGCCGGGCTTCATTCATCGCGCCGGCATAGAACGAGGCGATCTGGTTGTTGTCGGCGTCGGTCGTGCACAGGAAACGGGCGGTATGAAGGCGTTCGGAGACCCGCACGTGCCGTGTGTCAACGTGGTGCTCTTCCAGCCATTGCCGGTAGCCGGTGAAGTCCGCGCCGACCGAGCCCACCAGCATCGGCTGCAGCCCGAGCCGGGCCATACCGAACGCGATGTTGGCGGCGATGCCGCCCCGGTGGATCTGAAGCTCGTCCACCAGGAAGGACAGCGATATTTTATCGAGTTGGCCTTCGACCAGCTGCTCGGTGAACCGGCCGGGGAAGGCCATCAGGTGATCGGTGGCGATAGACCCGGTGACGATCTGTCTCATCGGCTCACCGCTCCGCGGTAACGAGAGCGGCCGATTCCCGCAGGACCTGCGCCTTGTCGGTGTGCTCCCACGTGAAGCCGTCCTCGTCCCGGCCGAAGTGGCCGTAGGCCGCGGTCCGGCTGTAGATGGGGCGGTGGAGCTGCAAATACTGGCGGAAGGCAGCCGGGCGGAGATCGAAATGCTCGTTGATCAGCTCGAGTATCCGTACCTTCGGGACGCGTTCGGTCCCGAACGTTTCGACGAGCAGGGACAGCGGGCGCGCGACGCCGATGGCGTAAGCGACCTGGAGCTCGAGGCGGTCGGCGAGTCCTGCCGCCACGACGTTCTTCGCGACGTACCTGGCTGCGTAGGCCGCAGACCGGTCGACCTTGGACGGATCCTTGCCGGAGAACGCGCCGCCGCCATGCCTGGCGAAGCCGCCGTAGGTGTCGACAATGATCTTGCGGCCGGTGAGGCCCGCGTCCCCGACGGGACCGCCAACGACGAACCGGCCCGTCGGGTTGACGTAGAAGTTCCGGCGCAGCGTCTCGGCGTCATAGAGCGACGGCGGGATCGCCTCCAGGACTACGTGGTCCCATAGCGCGCTAGGGAGCTGGTCCTCAGACCCGTCCTGATGTTGCGCAGAGATTAGCACCTTCTCGACCCCGACCGGTATGCCGTCGCGGTACCTGACCGTGACTTGCGTCTTGCCGTCCGGCCGGAGGAACGGCAGCTGCCCGGATTTCCGCACGTGCGCGAGCTGGCGCGCCAGCCGGTGCGCCAGGGCGATCGGCATGGGCATCAGTTCGGGTGTCTCGTTCGTGGCGTAGCCGAACATCATTCCCTGGTCGCCGGCGCCCACACGGTCGAGTTCGCTGTCGCTCAGGGCGTGGCGTGCCTCGTGCGCCATATCGACGCCTCGGGAGATATCAGGCGACTGCCTGTCCAGCGCAGTGAGAACCGCGCAGGCGTCGCCGTCGAATCCGCAAGCGGAGGTGTAGCCGATGCCGCGGATAGTCGACCGGACAATCTCGGGGATATCCAGGTGCGCGGAGGTCGTGATCTCGCCGGCCACGAGCGCGAGCCCCGTGGTCAGCATCGTCTCGCAGGCTACCCTGGAATAAGGGTCGGCAGCCAGCGCCGCGTCCAGGACGGCGTCCGATATCTGATCGGCAACCTTGTCGGGATGGCCTTCTGTTACCGATTCGGAGGTGAACAGGAATTCACCATCGCCGGGGCTGATTGTCATCGCGCAGCAACTCCTTTTCCTGTGGCGGCTGCTCTTTATCATGGTTGTGGGCTCGTTCGCAGGATTGTCGGCGTCTGGGCTGGTATCAACGGATTCCATGCCAGCGTCGCGTCGCGTGTTTAGGCTGACCGCCGCTCGAAGATGTTGACCACGCTCGCGACATTGTCGCTGCCGTGCCATCCTCCTGCGTTCTGCGTCAGCGCGATCCGGGCATCCGGTACCTGCCGCTCACCCGCGGTGCCGCGCAGCTGGGTGACGGCCTCGACGATCTGGGCCAGGCCGGTCGCGCCGATGGGATGCCCGCGGGCCAGCAGGCCGCCGCTGGTATTGACCGGCAGCGAGCCGCCGAGCCCGGTCTCGCCGCTACGGATCAGCGCCGCGCCGCCCCCGGGCTCGGCCAGGCCGAGCTGCTCGTAGATGACAAGCTCCGCGGACGCGGCCGCGTCATGGACCTCCGCGCAGTCCAGGTCGCCCGGTCCGAGCCCGGCGATCTCGTAGGCGGCATCGGCGGCCAGGCTAGTCACGCTCATGATCCCGCCGACCGGGGCGGACCTCACGGCCGAAGCGAGCACCGCGACCCTGCTGCCCGGCGGGCACATGTCGCCGCTGACCAGCAGCGCTGCGGCCGCTCCGTCGGATATGGGCGAGCACATCTGGAGCGTGAACGGCCAGACGATCCCCCGCGCCGCCAGCACCTGCTCGACGGTGAGCTCGCCGCCGTATTGCGCGGCCGGGTTCAGCTTCCCGTGCCGCTGGTTCTTGACCACGACCTGGGCGAGGTCGGCACGTGTCGCGCCCGTCCGCTCCATGTACTGCAGCGCGGACTCCGCGTACATGTCCATGAGGAACGACCGGCCGGGCGGCAGGTCCGCGGGCGCGGTCTCGACATCGACCGAGCCACCGATGGCGGCGAACGAGCGCGCTTTATCCGGGTGGGTCATCTTCTCGGCCCCCACGGCCAGCGCGATCTGGTGCATGCCGGTCGCGACCGCTTGCCAGGCGAGATGGAAAGCGGTGGAGGCCGAGGCGCAGGCGTTCTCCACGTTGAAGACCGGGATCTGGCCGAAGCCGAGCGGCCGGAGGAGGAACTGCCCGGCCAGCATCTCCTGGCCCGTCATCGATCCGGCGACGGCATTGCCGAAGTAGCAGACCTGGACATCCTCAACGGCCTGGCCGGCATCCTTCATGGCCGCATAGACGGCCTCCGCGGTGAGATCCTTCAGGCTGCGGCCCGGCTGCTTGGCGAATCTTGTCATCCCGGTCCCGGCCACGTAAACGTCGCGCAGCATGCTCATTACCGGCGGAAGGTCAGGTAGGTCCAGGTACACGGGAATGAGTCCTGGCCGGGGAACAGCTTCTCCAGGCTGTACCTGATCAGGAACAGCCGCTGCTGAACCGCCTCAGCGGACGGCGGTGTGCCTTCCACCTTCTCGGATCCGCCGACCCAGCTGAGCACGCCGTCGTGATAGGTAGACAGCAGCCGGTACCACTCGTCGACACGAGCGAAGATGGTCTCTTCGAAGACGTGGAGAGCGGTGAACCCGGCGTCCCGGAACGCCTGCACGTAGAGGTCGAGGGGCCGGACGGGGACGAATACCTTCTCCCTGAGCTTCTCGTGCCTGGACATCAGGGCGGTATCCTCAAGTGCCGCGCGGTACTGGGCGAATGCTGGCTCGGCACTCACGAGCTCCGCAGCTATGTCGTTGACCTTGGCCACGGTCTCGTCGATGATCCATTCTTCCGGCCTGGCGTTCGGGTTATGCATGTTGCCTGAGCAGACGAATGCGAGCCCGCCGGGCCGTAGCATGCGGGCCCAGGAGGCCAGCGTCTCATCGAGGTCGTAGTAGAGATGGATGGCGTTGGTGGAGGTGATGGCGTCGGCACCCCGGGCGAGCAGTGCCGGTCCGGTGACCTCGTCCAGTGTCTGGAGGCGCTTTTCTGCCTTGAGCCAGCGCAGCAGGCGGAAGGCCACCCGATCGTCGCCGCGGAATGCCTCCAGCGCGACCCGGAGGAATTTCGGCGAGGCGTCCACGTTGAGTATGCCTACCGGGTAACTGATACGCTCGAGCAGGCGCCGGGTCAAGATCCCCGTGCCACTGGAATAGTCGACCAGCAGGTCGTCGGGATCCAGCGTGGCCAGCACCTGGGCGATCGTGGGCTCCAGGTTCTTGTACCATCCGTGGCTGCCGACGTCATCGTAGTTGAGGCCGAATTGGTCGACCGGCTGGCGGGTCCACTCCTCGTCCGGGATCCGGGCGAAATCGCCCGGCCAATCAAATTCGTCAGTTGACGTGAAATCAGGCCTGGTTTGGACGGACGTAATGCTCATGGGCATCTCCGGGTAGTTCGCCGACTTCTGCATCACGATTATCCCGCGGCGCGGTACCGCTGGAACAGCCGGCACGTCACACAAATTGTCAGTAGCGATGCTTGTGTATCGGATACAAGGAAGGGCTAACGCTCCGGGATAGACGACCGACCGAGGGAGCCGCGTAGATAAGCGATTGTTTCGCGGAGATAGCTGATCTCCTGGCGCTGCGACTCGATGACCGCATCGGAATCATCAGCGGACCCGGACGCATCGATAACGTATCCGCAGCGCGGGCATGGGAATTCGCGGGACGTTACGTCATTCATGCGGCTCTCGCAAGCAATTAGGGCTGGCATCTCGCCGACGGACCGCTGCGGCCATTATCCCATGATGCATCCGTCGCATCTCTGGTGGAAGGGGTGCGCGGGCACGAATAAGGTGGCGCAATTCATGTGCCGCGGCCACAACGCCTGTCATTCCGCTCGGCCGATGGCGGGGTGCCCGGGAGACACCGGCCCGTGCTCTCCTGCAGGTAAGCGCGCCGACGGTATACTGAAGAGGAGTCTTCCAGGAAGCGGTGGCGCGTGGCAACGACCGACAGCGGACGCGAGCGGGTAAGCCGGGCAGCGTATGAACTGTTCAGCCGCGAAGGCGTCCGGGCGGTGGGAGTGGACGCGGTCATCGCCAGGGCCGGGACAGCGAAGATGACGCTCTACCGGAATTTTCCGTCCAAGGACGACCTGATTCTGGAATTCCTCCGGCGTCGCGAGCAGCTCTGGACGCATGAGTGGCTCGAGGCGGAGAGCCAGCGACGCGGCGAGACGCCGCGCGATCAGCTGCTGGCCATATTCGATGTGTTCTCCGACTGGTTCAGCAAGCCGGATTTCGAGGGCTGCTCATTCCTCACGACCATGATCGAGGTCAATGATCGGGAGCACCTGGTCCACCAGGCAGCGGTCGGGCACCTGGCGAATATCCGGGGCTATATCGAAAGGCTTGCCACCGAGGCCGGGATCCGCGGCGTCGATTCATTCGCGCGGAAATGGCACATCCTCATGAAGGGTTCCATCATGGCAGCTCATGAGGGAGACGTGGAAGCGGCGGCCCGCAGTCGGGAACTCGGCGAACTGCTGCTCAAAGAGAACGGCTGCTAAACACCGGAGCACGGCAGAGCTTAAGACCGGCGACAGGGTGCCCGGACCGTTCGGCCAAGACATCCTGTCGCCGCATCCAGGTCAGCCGGTGCCAAGCTTCTCGGCGGCCAGTTTTGTCCCCTCCACCCGGTTGGTGATCTTCTGGAATGCCGTATCACGGGCGAAATCGGGCGACCCGTGGCTGGGCTTCTCGTCGATGCTGAACGGCGAGAAGCCGCAGTCGTCGGTCGAGCCGAGTTGTTCCTTCGGGATGAAGCTGGCCGCGCGGACCAGCGCGTCGCGGACCTCCTCGGGGCTTTCCACCCGCGGGTTCAGCGGGTTGATCACCCCGATGTAGGCCATCTGCGTCACACCATTGGCGTCATCACGCAGGTGCTCCCCGATGAGCTTATAGACCCGGTCCTTGTCCCGTTCGCTGGCCAGCTGGATCAGGAAGTAACCGGCGTTCATCTGGAACATGCTAGGCAGTAGGTCGCTGTAGGGCACGTCGGCGCTGTGCACCGAGTCGCGGTCGCCGCCCGGGCAGGTGTGGATGCCGATCCGGGTGCGCTCGTCCGCGGTGAACCGGTCGAGCACGCGGTTGTTCAGCTCGATGAAGTGCGGAAGCATGTTACGGCCGGTCCAGGGGTTGCGGGGGTCGTTCCTGGTGGCCAGCCGTCCTTCTGTGAAGTCGATCGATACCCGGGCGGCCCCCGCGGTGAAGGCCTGCCGTATGTCCTTCTCGCACTCGCTGACCAGATCCTCCTCGAAGGCCTGCCGTGAGTAGCCGGGGATCTGCTCATCCAGCGGGTACAGCAGAGCGAGCATGGACGGCGCGATGACCGCCTGCTTCATGGGCCGGTGCGCAAGCCCGATTGATTTGCTCAGCGTGTCTGCGGCGTAGGTCTTGTACCGGAACGGCCCGCCGGTAAGCCGCGGCAGTTGCCGAGTGTGGCCGTCGGCGAAGATGGCGAAGTACTGGCCTCCGTCTCCGGCCAGGTGGTCGGCCAGTCCGGTGCCGGCCAAGGTGTCGGTGATCGCGTAGGTCGCGAAGCTCGACCAGCGCTGCTCTCCGTCGGAGATGATCGGCGCGGGGGTCGCCTCGTAATGCTCGATCGTGTCCTTGACCGCCTTGTCCTGCTCGGCCTCCAGCTGGTCGCGGGTGATCTGGCCGGCGTCGTACTGGGCGTAGGCCTCCTGCAGCCAGCTCGGGCGCGGCAGCGAGCCGACCGGCTCGGTGGGGATCCCGGTGGCGGTCCTCGGGTCATAGTCGGTCATGGCGTCTGGTCCTCCTTAGGTTGTCTGCGAGCGCGGCACTGCGCCGCACGGGACGCGAACCCGCACAACCCGGCTGAGCGGAAGCTCGTTCGGAGAGCGCGCAACCCGCCGTTCCACTGAGAGAGACCGGCCTGTCTCATCTGCTTAGGTGGAGCATAGACCCCGTGCCGATGCCGGTCAACGGGATGTTACGTAGATATTTCGCTGATAGTTCTTGGCTAGCCGGCCAGCGCTTAGTATCGTGAGAGAGACCGGCCTGTCTCTTCGTGTCAACCCAGCTGGCAATGAGGTCAGCCTGGCAACCGGAGCAGCACGGTCCCGGCTGCCTTGCCCTGGCCGTGGCCCTTGGTGGTACCCGATGGACGCAGGCTCGCGGCCCGATTCCCGTCCGGCGCCGGACCTCATATCCGGCGATCGCGTGCTGGTGTGCGACGGCGCGATGGGCACGATGCTGCATTCGGCCGGAGTGCCGCTTGACCGGTCCCTGTCGGAGCTGAACCTGGCTAGACCTCATCTCGTGCGTGACCTGCACGCGGCGTACCTCGCCGCCGGCGCCGACATCGTGCAGACCAATACCTTCGACGCCAACCGGTTGCGGCTGGCCAGGTCGGGCCTGCAGGACAGCGTGGCGGAGATCAACATCGCCGGGGCACGGCTCGCGCGCGAGGCCGCGCGAGAGTCCCGCTCGCCAGCGCTGGTCGCAGGCAGCGTCGGACCCGTGATGAGCGCCGCCGCGCCGCGGACCCCGTACCGGGATCGCGAATCGATCTTGCGTGAGCAGATCGCCGCCTTGGCCAGCTGGGTAGACCTGATCATCCTGGAGACCTTCGGCGATACGGAGTCGCTGGCGCAAGCCGTGACCGTCGCGCTCGACGAGTGCGATCTGCCGGTGATCGCGCAGCTGACATTCGGTGATGACGGGAGGACCCTTGGCGGTGAGGAATCGCGCGAGGCAGCGGCGACGCTAGCCTCGCTCAAGGTCGCGGCGATCGGCGCGAACTGCACTGTCGGCCCGGCCGCCTTGCAAGACGTCGTAGCAGAACTCGCCGCAGGCTCTGAACTACCGGTGAGTGTCCAGCCCAATGCTGGTGTGCCCCGCCGACTCGGCCGTCAGCTGCGCTACGCACGCGACACCGAGTACTTCGCCGACGCGGCTCGCCAGTTCGTGGCGGGCGGGGCGATGCTCGTAGGCGGATGCTGTGGCACTACTCCCGCGCACATCAGGGCCGTTGCGCGCGCGGTGCAACCATTGCGGCCCAGCCAGGCGACCGCCGTTGCCGCGCCTGCTCGCCGCCGGCCGGCGATCGTCGCCGTATCCCCCAGGCCAGCCGTCGAGCCGCCGGCCGGATGGCCTCATCAAGGCCGCTTCATGGTAGTAGCCGGGGTGCGGGCCCCGCGAGGCCAGGACATCAGCCAGTTCACCGCCCACGCGGCCAGGCTCCTCTCGGCTGGCGCCGATCTCCTGGCCATCACCGGCCAAGAGACGTCCGCGGCCCGGGTTAGCCCGGTAGCGGCCGCGGCCGTGTTGCGCGAGCGCACCAGCGCGGACGTTATCGTCACCATGGATGCGGCAGGGCGAAGCCTGGCCGGGCTCCAGGCAGACCTGCTCGGCGGCCACGCGCTAGGAATTCAGAGCGTGGTGTGCCGGAGCGGGACACCGTGGGTGGCAGGAGACTACCCGGACCCGTACTCCATGGGAGACGTCGATTCGGTCCGCCTGGTTGCCGCGCTGGCCGGCTTGAACGACGGCGTCGACTGGCGCGGGGTCACCGCCCCCGACCGGACCCGCTTCGTGATCGGCGCCTGCGTGCACACGGGGGCGGCCGATGCAAGCCAGGAGCTGGCCCGCTGCCGGGAAAAGGCGGAAGCGGGCGCGCATTTCCTGGTCACGGAGCCGGTCTACGAGGTCAACGTCGCGCTGCGCCTGCTGCGCGAGCTACGCAGCCGCGGTGTCGAGCTGCCGGTTCTGGCCGTCTTCGCCCCGTTCGGCGACGCCAGGACCATCGCCCGGCTCATGCACGAGGTCCCCGGAACCGCTTCTTCTTACCCGGTCGTATCGGCGTCAGCGGACCCGGTTTCCGCAGTGCTGGAAAGCGTAACGCAGCTCCGCGGCCTGATCGCGGGTGCGCTTGTCCATGCGCCAGGGGAACCAGACGAACGGATGACGAAGCTGGTCACCGAGCTGGCCAGCATGCGGCAGGCATCGTGAGCACCACGGGAAGCGGAGCTATCGCTGGATCCGATCCGGGCGCACGCCCGGCGGCCGACGGAGCCAGGCCCGCGGATGACGCGGGCCAACTGCCGGGCCTGGTATCGGGATTGTCGCGGCAGAACTCGGTGTACCGGCGCATGATGACCGCGTGCGACAAGCTGGCCGGGGCGGCCGTGCAGGGCGCCGACGTCCCCGACCTGACCGGGATTTTCGCGGAGACGGCCGGGAAAACGGTCGTGCTCTTGGATCCAGACCTCCGGCTCCAGGCGCAAGCGACCAGTTTGGGGGCACGCGAGATGACGGGCCGATGGGATCCCGGCGACCCGAGCATCGCGAGGCTGCTTCGCATGCTGACGGCTGAGCGCAGGCCGCTTCGGATACCGCCTGTGCCAGGCTCCGCGCTCCCATACGGCTGCCTGGCCACGCCCGTAATCGTGGGCGAGGCAGTTCTCGGGTACTTGCTGGTGCTCGACGAGACGGCTGCCGATGCCGACGACGTCGATCTCATCGTGACCAGCTACGCGGCGACCGTGTTCGCCCTCACCCTGGCCAGGACACGGACCAGCTTGGAACTCGGCCTGCGCTACCGCGGCGCGATCGTGGATTCTCTCGTCAGCGGGCACTTCCTGGACAGCCACGACGCTCGCCGCAAGGCCCGCATCCTCGGCGTCGCCGACGCGCAGCCCTTTCGGGTCGCGGTAGCGCGAGTCAACTCCCCCGCCGTTTCCCGCCGCGGCCGTCTGGACGAAACCGAACTCGCCGAGGGACTGCTCGCCCGGCTTGCGGGCTCACTGCAGTGCGCGGCCGCGATCCGCGGCCCGGAGCTCGTGATCCTCTTGCCGGAGCAGGAGCATCGGCAACCCCAGGTGCGGAACGCGGGCGCCAACGCGGACTCCCCGGGGGCGCGCACCCAGCTGTTGCTTCAGAGACAGATTGGCGCAGCCGAACTTACCTGTGGGCTGAGCGAGCTTACTCCGTTGCCGGAGATGGCTCCCCAGGCCTTGCGGCAGGCTCAGCACGCCATCGACCTGGGGATCCGGCTCGGGCGCACCGGCCAGACCATCAGCTACGAGGAACTTGGCATATACCGG
>Ga0307474_10003870_pt1 | contig 10773 bp, 8 predicted proteins | sample atmos_gasesECM1C_2_FD_203312 | JGI IMG/M metagenome (GOLD analysis project Ga0307474, IMG submission 203312) | Hardwood forest soil microbial communities from Morgan-Monroe State Forest, Indiana, United States - atmos_gasesECM1C_05 | ecosystem: Environmental > Terrestrial > Soil > Temperate...
TGGCCTCGCTTGACTCGATTTCACGAGAACTGGGTGCGCCGTGGTGTCTTGAAGATATTGGTATTTGGTCAATCGGACCATACGCCATCCCCTATTTCGCGCCACCTATCTTTTCAGTGGATGTTGCCGAAGAAATCGCCACTGGAATACTGTCTGTGCAACAGGCAAGCAGTGTCCCGTTCGCGGCCGAGGTCCCGGCTTGTCCGTTTTACGTCGGGAACCTCAGACTGGAAGAGTTCTTCAATATTATAGTTAAACGCTGCGATTGCCCCCTTGTTTTGGATTTGAGTCACGTCTACTCCTACGCTGTCGCTCAAGGCATTTCCTGGCGCTTAGCCCTCTCCTCCTTGCCTTTGGATAGTGTCTGGGAGATTCATGTTTCGGGGGGTGTCGTCAGCGACGAGTCGGCTACCCGTTACATCGACACCCATAGTCACGCCATTATGGAAGAGGTGATACAGCTCATGATCGAGGCGGCTAGGAAATGCAAGAATTTGAAGGCCGTCACATACGAGGTCGGTGTTGGTCTCAGCGCGGATCTAATCCAGCAGGATTTCAATCGAACAGAAACAGCCCTTCGTCAAATCGGATGGTCATCACCGCTTGAGACCACGATTCCCGCTCTGTCCTGATGAATTCCCCAGTGAATGCCCGCAAGTTGCTTCTGGGGCCTGAGCCCGAGGGGGTTTCTCTGACTGGAAAGGGATTTCGCGTAATGTTTCTGGACAGCGGGGTCCCGCACGGAATCGAATTTGGTGGGAGACTCCGTAACCTGAACAGTAGTAGCGGTTGGGATGACAATTCTGACCACGGCACGCGGGTGGCTTCGATTTGTGGTGAGGGGCCTGAAGCCACCGATTTGGAAGAAGGCCCCCTCGGATTGGCTCCTGGCTGCGAAATCGTAAGTGCTCTGTACGCACCCCTTTGGCCTGACCAGTATCGCGAATTCTTTAAGGAGGTTACTGCCTCGATTGGCGGAATCCACGTTCTCGGCATTCCGTGGTCAGCTCAAGAGAACCATTGGCTGGCTCATGACGGTCGGGGCCAATTCAATTTTATTGCGGAAGGGTCAGAGCCCGCAGTTGTTGTGGCGGCCGCTGGTCATGATGGAAACGGGCGAATCCGATTTCCAGCGTCAAGTGAATCAGTTATCAGCGTCGGAGTTCACGAGCCTGATGGCTCAGTGTCGGGGTTCTGCGGCACCCAACCGACACAACGTAAGCCAGAGCTGATGGTGCCGAATTTGTCGTATTTTGCGCGCTGCCCTGACGTTACTTTGGGGCGTCTTAGCGGCACATCGGCGGCCGTTTCTATAGTTTGCGGGTTGATTTTGTTGTGGTGCGAAAGATTGGCCCAATCTGGCTTGCCGATTTCGCCAGGAATCCTCCGTGCAGCGTTGCTTGCGTCCTCGGAGCCTTCGGCGATCGATTCATCTCGGATCGTGCATAACAGCGAAAGCCTGATCGGCACTGCACCCTTTTTCGCGCTTGAAGTGCCTGCAAGAAAGGAACGTTGTTACATCCAAGGTCGTTTTCGGCAAACTGGGAAAGTCGCAATCGCGGCTTTCGCGACGGGGGAAGTCGTCCGATCGGCCAGGTTGTGGATGCCTCGCCGACCTGTTGTCAGAATCTCGACCAGTGCTTCGATAAGTTGTTCAGCCGGTTTGCGATGGTCACTTGCAGAGTTATGCGGTCGGCCAGGCGATACCTTTCGTGCAGAAATCGAGGTGGAGGGGCACTGCAAGTCTCTTTCAATCGCCATAACCGGCGGTAGCGAGATTTTACATGGTCACGTTCCGCTGACGAGGCAGAGTGCGCGCCGGCACTTTACTGTTATTGGGGTATCAGCAAGCCATAACGGTTCTGCTTGCGTCGTTCAAGACGGAATTGTGCAGACTGCGATACAGCTAGAACGAATAACTAGGAGAAAATGGGACGGCGTTGGCTATTTATCATCTGCCCTCGCAATTGACTATTGTCTAGACGCCGTGGGTCTTGCCGCAAGTGAGGTTGATTTCTTCGCCTTCAACGCCCAACCCCTTCTTCCTGGCTGGAGCGGCTTGACACAACCCTGTGCGGATTCCGATTTTTCGACTTTCGATCCGTTTGATAGCAAGGCATTATTCGTTTCACACCATCTTGCGCACGCGTTTGCCGCATTCTCAGCATCGCCGTTTTCGTCAGCCACAGTGTTGGTGTGTGACGGCTCAGGAGGGGCCGTTGCTGGCGCTGACGACCTCATCATCAACGGAGATCAGCTCAAAGAGTACTTGCTGAGACCGCTTCAGGCTAGACCTGCCCTCCATGTCCAATCCACGTATCTATTCGACCGAACTAGCTTCAGGCTCGTAGACCGAGAGTACGCGGAATCGTTCAATGTGAGATGCGGGTCATCTTCGCTCGGTGAGACCTACGCTGCTGTAAGCCAGTATATTTTCGGGGATTGGCGCGACGGTGGAAAAGTGATGGGCCTTGCGCCGTACGGATCAGCAGATGCAGCCGGTACCACGTTTCTGTATTCCGACAGCCAAGACCGACTGCAGTTTCGATCAGATTGGAAAAACTTGTATTGCACAGCAACGCACAAAAGATCCCCGATGCATTACCGGCATCTCGCCGCTCGAATTCAGAAGGATTTGGAGACGGCGCTTCTTCAGAGAGTCGCCACGGCAATTAATAAGACAGGAGAGAAGCGCCTCGTTTACACAGGTGGCTTGGCTTTGAACTGTGCTGCTAATGAGAAAATCGCTAACATTGTGGATAACTTCTATGTGTTTCCGGCGAGTAATGACGCCGGTATCGCCGTCGGAGCAGCAGCTGCCGCCGCATACCATGCAACATCAAGGCTCCCGAAGCCAAAGGTCTTTTTCCAGGAGTTTTCTGGATTCTCGTATGCAGAAGAAGACTATCGTATTGCCATGCGGGACTATGCCAACTGCTTGGATAAAAAAGACTTAGACCTCGCAGAGGTCGCTGAATGTCTCGCTAAAGGTGAGGTCGTCGGTTGGTTTGAGGGCTCCTCAGAGTTTGGTCCAAGAGCATTGGGGCATCGATCAATATTCGGGGATGCGCGTCACAAAGAGATTTGGACAAGAATTAATTCGTCAATCAAGTATCGCGAAGACTTCCGGCCCCTCGCGCCGTGCGTGCCTATCGAATGTGCTGAGCGTTACTTCGAATTGGAGGGAGCCTCGGAATACATGCTGAGAACAGTTCGAATCAGGCCCCAATTTCAATCGCAACTGGCGGCGGTTTGTCACGTAGATGGTACCGCTCGGGTTCAGACCGTTGATAAGCAGGTCCTTCCCAGACTGCATCAGCTGTTGCAACTCGTCGAGGGATTCACCGGAGTACCTGTACTCGTGAACACATCATTGAATGTTCGCGGCGAGCCGTTGATTGAAAAACCCATTGATGCTATTGAAATGTTGTTGTCGACTGCTTTGGACGTTCTAGTGCTTGGAAACATGGTTTTGCGGCCAAAAAGCCCTCGCGACGCAGGCTGTTTAGGACTGCAAGACGCTGTGTGCTTGGCGCCCAAAACCGAGCTTCGCCTTGCACGATCGAAAGAAGGTTCTGAAGCTAGGATCTCCTCGGAATACGATTGGAAAGTTGATTATCGTATTCCCTTATGGCTGATGGAGTTGCTTTCGCAAGCGGACGGAAGGAAGATGGTAAGCGAATTGATTGGGGGTACGGCTTTGAAGAGTGCCGAGGACAGCACCGTCCTTCCGTGGTTGACCGCTCTGTGGAAAGAACGCTACTTGCTCATCTCACGCCATCAATGAGTACCTCGTTTTCAACATACGGATCTTCGATTGTCAACAAACGTTGGCATGCTCTGCGAGACCTTGCCGGTACCGATGAGACGAGTATCGTCCAGGGAACCAGCTATCGAACGGCGAGTGTCCACTCGACTCTTCGTCGTGCTCGGAAGCTGAAAACTGCATTGGGGGTTACGAGGATTGCAGAGTTGACTGAGCTCGACCGCCTGGGCGTTCCTGTATTCGCAGCGGTGCGACCGGAGGTTTCACAGTTCCAAATTACGGCTGCACAAGGTAAAGGCGTTTCCGTAGCACAGGCGTTGGCTTCCGCAATGCTCGAGGCGGTAGAGCGTCATGCTGCGGCACATTACAGCAAACTTACCATATCGTCAATTGAGGAGTTACGTCTTCGCGGGCTCGATGCACTCACCCCAGAGATGTTGGGCGGGCGCTCATTAGACTCCGCCGCACAGATCGAGTGGGTGGAGGCGATCCGACTCCGAACCAACTCGCGAGTACTTGTTCCCGCTGCGGATGTAGTTTATCCATATGTTGCCCCGAGACACATCGCTAGACCATTTCGGCCGTCGACAACAGGATTGGCCGCAGGCAATTCGACCAATGAAGCCGTTTTGCATGCTCTCTTTGAGGTTATTGAAAGAGACGCGGTATCGCGGTGTTTTGTGAGCGATTGGCCAACATTGGTCGATACTCGTTCTATAGTCGATCAGGTTCTAGTTGGGTTGGTCGATCGAATCGAAGGTTCAGGCATTGAACTTGCGATCCTCGATTTGTCAGGTTTCGCTGTCGTTCCAACATTCAAGGTCATTGGCCTTGACCCAATGTGGCAGGGTCCGCAAATGATCGTGACTGGCCAAGGAGCACATATAGATTGTCGGATCGCGCTGCGTCGCGCGGTCCTGGAATTTGTTCAATCGAGAGCAGTCGCGATTCAGGGAAGTCGGGAAGATCTCTCCCGATATCAGCGTGATTGGAAGGTCGACAACGCGGACGCTCGTTTCCAGTTTGAACTCATTAGACACACCGCTCTTCAGAAGGGTCTGAGCTCACCCCGGAAAACGGTGCGTCCCGTCGGCGGAATCACAAAAGCGTTGAGGCTCGTCTGCAGTCGTCTTCTCAAGGCCGGCTATATTGATGTCTTGTACACCGACCTTACCCACGACGAGATTCAGATCCCCGTGGTTCGTGTCATCGTGCCAGGTATGGTCGACAGTTTTATTGACCCCAGTCGCAAGCCAAAATGTTCAGACATCGTGGTATGCCTATAGTTTTTGCCGGGCCCTCCCTTGCCCTTGTGTCGCAGGAATTGCGGGAACGACTTGATTTACGTCCGCCCGCTCGGAGGGGCGACCTCATTGGGGCTACCATCAAAGTCCCACCGGGCACTATGCTGTTGATCGATGGCCTGTTCGGCACCGACCTCAGTGTTTCCCCGGCCGAATGTCGTGAGGTCTTGAAGCTGGGATGGACGTTAGTTGGTGCGTCAAGTATGGGCGCGTTACGAGCCAGCGAGCTGTGGTCTGTCGGAATGATTGGACTTGGTGAGGTGTTCGCGATGTATCGTTTGGCGATAATCCGTTCGGATGCCGATGTCGCCGTGAGTATCGATCCTCGCACTTTCGAAGCTTGTACCGTCTCCATTGTCTCCATACGGGCTATCCTGTCATTCCTAGAGTCCCGGCATCTCATCACAGCGGTGTCAAGTAGGAAATTGTTAATGGAGGCTAGAAAGATCCATTGGTATGAGCGAGATTGGGGTCAGTGCATCGCGCGTTGGGAGAACGTCGGGCTTGATCCAATCGCTCTCGAACAAGTTCGCAAGCTGGTAGCTTCACCATGCGCTGATCCGAAGCAGCGAGATGCAGCGTTTGCTATTGCCTGCATCCTAGCGCGCCGTTGGGCCTGGTTCTCAGCGATGCCATATGTCGGAGCTATTCTGTGACGGAAACTTTTGGGGAACAGCGAATCGGTCCGGGACTCGTAACTTTGGTTGTCGCAGATCCCGCATATAGTGACGCGTGGTGGACCTGGCGACAGCAGCCTAGCGCGCGAGCCCACATGCCTCTGGAGCCGCTCACAGCAGATCAGCTTGCAGCAAGGCTGAAGGCAGCTGGATCCGATCTCGCGGATGTGACGAAACCGGAATATCGCTGGATGGTTCGATATCAAGATTCAATTGTTGGAACAGTTGCTGTGACTAAACCGTCTTGGAAGATGGGCCACTGCGAAATCTCTTATATGATCGATGAATTGTTTCAAGGACGAGGACTTGGCAAGGCCGCTGTTCGGTGCCTAGTTGACTTAGTCATGCGCGTCGACACAATGCATAAACTCATAGCGATCACGAGCGTCGACAATGTTTCGTCCATAGCTGTACTGCAGAGCACCGGTTTCGTTCTGGAAGGGCGCCTGCGCGAACATTTTCTGATAGAAGGCCGACGAATTGATCAGTTGCAATGGGGGCTGCTTCGGCGAGAATGGGAACAAATATCGACCGAAACAACTGACTAGCAAAGTTGCAAGCTTTGCAAAGATCCCAGTGGAGAGTGTTTGTAGCGCACTGAAGCCGGTGTCGAAAGGAGGGCCTTGCGCTATCGGCGGTACTGGCACGAGATAAAGAAGGGCAAGAAAGCGGAGTCTGAAGGCGTTCGCTTGGACGTAGAAGACGCTCGTTGGCGGGATGAAATGTAGTAACGACGAACGGTGGCTTTTGCGCCTCCCGCAACCCGCGCCGTTTCGCACGAGTTTCTCAAAGTCTTCCGTCAACGGCATCGATCCGTTGAAGGACCTGCCGGATGAGCCCCACTTCGTCACGAATAGCTGAGACAGGTAACCTCGTTGCCTGCCGTTGTTCAGGGGTTGGAGGTAAAGTCTGTTTCGTGTTTTATCGTGTACTAGGGCTTCAATGTCGTCACTCGTCATTTCTGTATGAAATCCTCGTTTGAGGCCCCAAATCCGCAACACCGTTGGCACAGCAATTTCGGAGAAGGCTAAGTAAAGGATCGCTTCTTTGTGTTCCGACAGTCAGCGGAAGAAATGTGGTTCGCGGCCGCCAAACTCTGGGACACTAGTGGCTCGCCAGATCGGTGCAGACATGACTTGCCATCTTGATGGTGATCTACACAGAATCGCTTCCGTGCTGATGGGGGAACCCAAGCATCGCCGATGTCGGCCGCCACTATTGGGCTGGCAAACGGTATACGATTCAGCTAACAATCCTGTTATGAGCACCGACAAACTAAAGAGTCTCGGCACGCGTACTCTCAGCCTATGGCGCATCGTCAAACTTTTTCGGGAGGTCGGCGCTAAAGGTGTCCCGGTCATAACCGCCGAAGTCAAACAGAAAACGGCACAGATCCTGGACACTCTCGATCCAGTCACGCGCATGGTTTCACAGATCAATGAACCGGGGTATGCACACAAGGTGTTGACCGACACAACCGACGCGGCCGCAACAGCTGCGGTGTCCGCCATTGAAAAAACAAGCCTTGTCCTCGGGCATTCGATCCTTGATGAGGTCATATCCGAATGCTGCGATATATCCTCTGAGCTCATGCCCGAGAAATGGTTAGGCCTTGTGTTGGAACGAAAGCTCACTCTGAACGAGGCGCTTGGGACACCAGTCGCCGATATCAGCCAACAAATGCTCACCAAGTATCTCTTTCAACTCAAGAGAGAGTCATTGCGCACGCGCATTGATCGCCTGAATGAGCGCTATCAGCCTGCGCCGGCGTTCGACTACGACGGCAGCTCCTATAAATTTGATGCTGATCGCTTGGGGGTGATCGATCTTCACCGGCAGAGGATCATTCACCAGGTAGAGCTTGCTCGCAGTGAACACGATAACGAACTAGACGATCTCCATTATCTCGAAGCCACCTGCTTCTATTTTATAAATATCGTCGCGCATAAGCATGGCCTTACCTTCGACCCTACGCGCGAAGTGGTCGATCTGCTGAGATTGCGGGACAGCAGTCCTGTGCAGCTCGTATACGAAGGGCTACTTCTCGCAACATCACTTCCTTCTGCCGAAGAACATGTGTGGAGCAGCGGCGGACAGATCTTTGCGAGTGACAATCGAAGATCGAGGCAGCTACCGCTCTTGATGCCAGCCGCAACACCAGACCTCTCTGTCGATCACGAGCGACTTGTTTTCGTGAAATATCGGAAACGAGCGGGTAATATGTCTCGCGATGGTTTCGTGGACGGTCGTAACGCTTACATTGGGGACATCTGGATGTCAGCGATCGATGGATCCGGTGCCGAGATCGTCCTGGAGGGCGGTCCCCGACCTGGTCTTGCTCCTCCCGTTTCTGGATTTCCCGAAGAGCTCGAGGGTATAACCAGCCCCAAGTTCGACCCTGAGGGACAGCGAGTATATTTCATTGCGGATGCATGGGCGACCTCAGGGGCAATTTACGTGCTCGATTTGGGAACCCGCGAAGTCAAGTTTCTTACCGACGGCAACGGTTTTGCCGTTCTGCATGGTGAGCCACATCGCGGCTCACTTCTGGTCAGTAAACATCGCTACTACGACGCCCCACAGCACGGTTCGTACGATCACTTCTGGTTAGTTTCCGCAACTGCGAAAGTCGGAGAGGATTACGGTCCAGACTTCAACGGGGCACTTACCAGGCTCTACGGCTCTGGGGGACGAAAGTTGGCACTTCCGAATCTCATATAGTAGTTAAGACTCTTTCGCCCCATTCAACACTCTGACCCGCAGTGCGCCACACCATCCGCCACCCTGTAAACGATTGGCTTTGGCGACCGATTGCCGAACTCTCTTAGAAATGCCTGGTGTGGATTGGGTTCGACTTTTCATCGGTTCATGGAGCAAACCGGTCTCTCTCGTGTGGTCCTGTGAGCACCTCCCAATTGAAACTCTTGGCGGCAACAAACGAGACAATATCAGCAAATGACTTCTGGAACCCCCCGGTACTTTTTGTGAGCAACTCAGTACAGAATTCTAGTGTGCTGCCTATGTAGCCCTTTTCACCTTCATTTTCGACGCCCCGACCACGGACATGTTCGCCCATTCGGTAGTAGGCCAGTGGGAAGGAATGTGCGTGGGAGGACAGATAGCGATAATACCCCCTGGTTTTTGGATCGAAGCGCCCCATTCTTTGCATGATTTCGTCCTGCGTAAGAATGCTTGGCCGCTCTGCTTTTAAGACGACCTTTTGGAGAGTTTGGGACAACCGCGAAAAACAAGGATTCTTTTTAATAATCTGCTTCAGTTCATCCGCTTGCTGCTCGAATCGCGCTAACTGTGGATCATTCGGATCAAATGCGCGAAACATTCGTTGACGCTCCTTGCAGTCGTGAAGTTGCATGACTTTAAGACGAAGAAGCCACTCCTCTTCGCTAACAGGTTCAATAGCGAGGTAAAAGAAGTGAAGAGCACACTCATACAGATTTCGTGACAGCGAGGCGATGGACCCGAAATCCCAATGCTTTCCGTTTGGATTCACCTTGCTCCGCGGGCAAAGGAACAAAATGCTCAGAGACGTGGTACACAGCCGCGTGAAGAGCACCGAGGCCCAATAGCGGCGGGGACCGGAATCCAGGCCAGCTGCGGAATAGGAACTGTTTACGGCATGGCCGACAGCGTCGCTGAAATTCGAGAGGGCAGAGGAGTAATACCCTTCAATTTCACGGCTATGAGTGTCATGAGCTGAGAATGAAGGTTTCGATTGCATCATGTGGCAAGTTTAGCGTTTGTCGGAACACTTGCGCGAGAGGAAGGCCAGCACGGGTCTCATTCCGCTATGATGAACCCGACAGGTCTGCGTGACCTGGGGCTAGCGAGATGTGTATCGCCTCGGTTGTTGCGGACGACTGGATCACCAAGGGTTGTCATATCCTCGTGGACGGAATTGAACTAGCTTTGAGGCCCGATCATCTCGGCGGTATTGTTTTTTCCAGTGTTTTTTCATCTCCCGCCGAAGCCGTCGTCGAGGCGGCCAAACGGCGGGCCAGAGAAAAGTGTCTGGCCAACCGTGATCAACGCGAACGATGGCTTGAGAGCATTCAACGGGCCAAGGTCCATTTAATCTCGCATCGCGGCGCGTTGCGCGAACTAGCGGTCGGTCGAGTGGCGGAGTTGCATTTTCTGGAGATTGCGCTGACACGGTATGGAGACAAAGATGGGCGCTAATTTCGCGGCATTCCTGCGCACAGGCCAACTCGGCCCACTAACGTTGGGCATGGCACCTTCCGCCGTTGAGTTGCAGCTCGGCGCCCCCGACGCACGTTCACGAAAGCACAACCCATTAATACTGAAGTATGGCCCATTGGAGTTGGCGTTTTGGAGCCCTCGGTCTCAACCGCCGCAGCTAGCGCAGATTCTGATGTCGGTAGTCCATGGGTTGGGAGAACTCCCACCAGCACTGCAATTTGATGACCTTATGCCAGCTGCAGTGAGCCGCTTCAATGACTTTAGCCGTTTTGTGGAACAGATCGGTGTGTGGCCAGATGAAACTCTTAAAGGTGATCGCGAAAGTTCGATTCTGTTGCCATCTGGTGTAAAAGCGTCCTTCATCGACGGTCAGCTAAGCGCACTTTCCTTGTCCAAACGGGAACGGGACTTGAATCGACCTCCAGTCCTCACCGACGAGCGTGAACCTTCCATTGGTCAGGTCAGGCTTCAGCTCGAAGAAGCGCGCAACGCGCTCAGGCTTGGTCTTGAGTCTGCCGCTGTGCTCTTGGGATGGGCAGCGCTCGAGGCTGCAATGCGTCGGGCTGCGCTGTCCGCTGGCTACAAGGGGAAACTTCGTGTGCAGCCCACCATACTGATCCGCGAGCTTTATGCGTTAGGTATTCTAAACAGCCAAGAAGTTCAAGCGCTCGAATCCGCTAGACAGCAACGCACGACAATTGCGCATGGTCTCACGTCGGCACCAGTGGATCGCCAGGCTATTCTGCAAATCATCCAGCTCGCCGAACACCTCCTGAGTGATTGACCGCTTGTCTACAAAATGCGCCCT
>Ga0307474_10003871_pt1 | contig 10771 bp, 14 predicted proteins | sample atmos_gasesECM1C_2_FD_203312 | JGI IMG/M metagenome (GOLD analysis project Ga0307474, IMG submission 203312) | Hardwood forest soil microbial communities from Morgan-Monroe State Forest, Indiana, United States - atmos_gasesECM1C_05 | ecosystem: Environmental > Terrestrial > Soil > Temperate...
CGTTGCGATCGGGTTCACAATCCTCGCCGTGGAAGCTTTGTACTTCCTTGCTCCGAATGTTAAGCAACGTTTCTTGGCCACACTACCGGGCGCGATCCTCTCCGTGGCCTGCTGGCTTGCGCTCTCGTATCTACTCGGTCTCTACTTTCGGCATTTCGCAAACTTTAACAAGACTTACGGAACGCTCGGTGCAGGCATTGCGTTGATGACGTGGCTCTATTGGACAGGCTTTGCCATGCTGGTCGGAGCGGAACTTAACTCCGAACTGGCGAAGATCAGCAGCGGCGGCAAGATCGAAGAGAAGCACGAGCCTCCCGTGGTTACAAGAATTGATCTTGCGGGCTGAACTCTCGGTTCTGCAACGCCTTGGTTCTTACGCAGCATGTTTTTGTCGCCCGCGAATCAAATCATCGAGAGGGGAAAAAGAAAACGCAGATCGAGAAAGCGGCTGCAAAGTTCTAGCCAGCAGAAGCGGAGTAGAGGCTCTGCACCTCTATGCTTCCCATCCCATTGACTTGGTGCTTCTCGACTTCGCGAACAGCGGCACGAAGTGTGCCAAACTCGCGAAAGGACAACGGAACACAACTTAGGTCCAACAGGGGCCTGGCGGCAGCATGCATGAAAGCTAGTCAACCCGAGATTCCAATCGTGCTGCTGTCCGCCGATGATGAGCTACCATAGTAACGACGAACACCACGGGTGTAAAAACAGCCCGGTGGTGCGTGAGCATTATTTGCCATACAGACAACGACATGTTCCTTGCCGCAAGCGAGAAAGCGGGATTACCCATTTTCTCAAGCCTTTCTTTTCTCCGGTCGAGTCACGGACGATGAATCCGCCAAGCCGTGACGTGAAAACCTGGGGATGGAAGGCTTGAGGCAACCATCCCCGATGCCGTTGTGCGACACCCATCAATAAGGAATTCCGTAGCAGCGGAATTTTGCGGCAACCTGCAAGTTGTCCATCTTGGCTAATACTCAGGTCCGAGGGAAAAGAAGAAGGTTGCGAAAAAAGGAAGTGTTTAGGGGCCGGCCAGTCACCCTGATCGGTGACATTAGTCACTGGTTTTTGGCGGCTCGATGCTCTAATGTTAAGTACTGTCGGTCCACATTTTCTCCCCCGCGACTCCAACCTCCACAAAGTCCAGCCACGAGCCGAGCTTTGAGTGAGGCATCCCCCAAATTCAAGTTTCACGACACGAGTAGTCCCGTGAGTTGTCGGAGTCTTGGTTCAAAATCGCTAGGAGTCAACGGTGAAAGTTTATGTCAAGCTCGCTTGTGTCCTGTGCATAGCGGCGCTCTGGCGGACGACAGGAAATATGGCTTTCTGCTATTTGTTCTGGATGACCACGCTTGCGTGGGCAGTGCGCTACATTGTGCGTGCCAAGGTGAAAGGCGGACTCTTTGTTTTGCTGGGAATCACCTGCAACGCTTTAGTTACCTCATTGAACAAAGGTGTGATGCCATCGGTTGGAATTCCTCCTACATTCCAGCCAGCGGCTCCGATTTGGAATGTTTCCGGCAAGGGGCAATGGCTCACGCTTGCAGACCAAGCAGCCTTGTACCGTTTCAGCATTGGGGACGTGTTTCTAATCGCGGGCTCCCTAACGTTTCTGATCCACACAGTGCACCGCCTGTTCGTCGTAACCCCCATCAAGGAAGGGGAGCCATCGATCCACTCGCGCCACGTCGTCGGGACTCCGGAGGGATAGGCATGGCCGGATCAAGACGTCAGTCGCCGCCAAGCACGCCTTTGAGAAGCGGCAGCCCCGCCCCTCCACGGAAAGGACGAGCGGACGGTGCCTGGTTACGTCGTTAACCATGTGCGGCCGCTGGAGTGCGGCGGCCCTGACGCGCTTGCGGTGGAAGACGGCAGCGGACCGGAAGGCAGACGGGCAAAGCGGACGACGGTGAATTTCCTCAGATCAGTTCAGACAGCTTCAGGTTGACTCCATGGACGTTTCCAGAAATCAGGAGCATGATCGCACTCACTTGCGGGATTTGGTCACCGCTGTCACATCGGGGGTGAGCCAGTAAGGGGAGTCGGAGACTGGGGGAGATTTCCGACCCCCAAGGGTTTGGGCCCGTCACTCGCTGCAAGGCAAACGAAATTCACCCAACCAACCACAAAAATTCTCAAGCATACCCATAACACCCAAACCCTCCTCCCGCCAGCCCAGCGGGTTCCCAGAATAAGGAAGCTAACCCTCGGTGCCCCCGGGCTGCGTTGTTGATGAACTTCAGTTGGAGTCAAACCATCCCTGACATGAACGAGACCAAGGCTTAATTCCGGCTAATTTTTTGGGCTCTGAATTCCGCCAATCGGCGGCAATAGGTGTCAGCGGCGTTAACATTCTCGCTTCTATAGTCGAACTGATTAATGTGCTCGATAGGCATTTGGCAAATGGACTTGGTACTGCCACAGCCATTGATGAAGTCAGATTCGCCTTGGCTAAAGCAGAAAGGCACCATCAGCAGGGCAAACAAAACAGCCACCACGGTATTTAAGACAGTACCAAGAGTTGAGTCCTGCTAGGAATTCACACACTCAACCCTCTACAATATCCCCGGCTGTCAAAAATCGGGGGGGTAACAATGGGAAACCTAGCAAATGCGCTCCAACAGCTTCGTGCTGAGCGCCGGGAAGCACAGTCACATGTTGAGAAGTTGGATAAAGCGATTGCAGTCATCGAGTCACTAAACGGTACGGGAACAGTAGGAAAAGTGAACCAACCAACAGGAATCACATCGGCACCGAAGCGTTTTATATCGAAGGCTTCACGGTTGAAAATGGCGCGGGCGCAGAAAGCAAGATGGGCAAGGGCTAAGAAGGAATCGCAGCCAGTATTAGTGGCGGCAGCGAGAACGACGGCCACGGCTCTTGCGAAGCGCACGATGTCGGCATCAGCGCGCCGGAAGATCGCCGCTGCTCAAAGATCGAGGTGGGCGAAGTTGAGGGCGGGGCAGAAGAAGGCGGCGTAGACCGAGGGAGCCCGCGGCAACTGGTGGCAGGCTCTTGTGTTTTCCAGCCGCTGTAAGGGAAATCATGCCAGCGTTTTCTTGACTGGCTGCAGGGGGTGCTAATCCGATCCGAGACTTTCCAAGTAGACGAGGCCGCCAATCGACAGAAGAAATACTGCCGTTGGGACAACTTTGGGAACAACACCGCGAGTAACCCACAATTATCGGTAAAAACAGAATTAGCAATGCTCCCACCCATAAGCCAGTTCGGATCAATACACGCTTCGTCGGGCTGGTAGACAAAGCGCAATCTGCACAGAGCAGACGCCTCTCGGACGTGGTGACGTATAATGTGCGCCCACAATTTGTGCACGCCGATTCCAGGCAGCGACCGATTCTCCGGCGCTCTTTAACCCATGCTCGGATCGGTTGCACAAAATCGGTGGGCCACTGGGCTTCGGCGGTAAGCACAAACGCTTCGGACGCTCGATCAAAGCCCAATACCACGCCGTGACCAGGGTCGGCGAGATTGACCCTGTACCCGAGCTTCCCCACATCAGAGCAGAATTCCTGCCGCTTCATCGTTCGTATACCCTTCACTCTCCATACAGCCCCCCAGAATGCCCACGCGAACTTGGAGCCCTCCATCGAAGGACGAGTGAGGACGAACAATTTGTCCTGCAAACCTTCGCTGCGCAAATGTTCGAACTCCCATCGCAGATTGTCCGACTTGCTGACTTCGACGATGATCGCAGCCGCCCTTTGGGCCAATGCATCGAACTTATCCTTCCACTCGTCATCTTTTGCATACACCCGCAATGCACCCGGGGGTGCCAAGTAATCTTGCGGACTGCCAAGCGCGACAAATGGCCCAATCCAGTATCTAAGGTCATTGCCGAGGTATTCTTCTAGCGTCAACCCGATCTTTTGGTCCCTGCTAGAAACAGCGGCATGAAAGCTCTTCGCCCACTTGCCGTACTTCTCCTTCGTACCCATGATGAAGAATTGCGACTCCTGATTGAAGGCACGAAGAAAAAGCACCGGCGGACGCTGATCTTTCTCCAGCACCTTTTCCATCGCGGGTATGTGAGGCTTCGCTCACGGCGGATCAGGTAACGTCCCGCGAACGTAAGCATGAGGCCCAGTGTCACACTGGCTGAAAAGCTACGAGACTCTGCGCGATGAACAACGAAGACCATCCACGCAATGATCAGCGGTATCAACATTGCCAGCACGATGAGAGCCTGCCCCACTCGGCGAAAAGGAAACCGTGCCCTCCGCTCTCCGAATCTCCGCATCTGGCGATGAGGCAGGATGAGAACAAGCAACAACATCACCACAACGGAGCGCAGCACTGGTACCCAGAAGAAGCGCCATAAAAATACAGGGAGGCTGTTGTATCGACCGGATTTAGAGCGATTGTGGCGGCGATGCCAACGGCAAAGCCAACGAGCACGAATGAGGAAGCTGTCGGGGGCTGATATCCCTTTTTGCGAGCTTGGTGATAAGTAAAGAATACCGCGACTGTCGCGACAAATGCCAGCGAGAGCGCGAAGATGACAAAAAGCAATAGGTCCCCAAGTATCTCCATTGGAGTCACCTCGACGTGCTCTGCGGCTCCTCGCAGCCCTCTTATTGTGCCAGCTTCCTCGAAACAAGAATACTCGCTGCGATCAAGACAAAGAGCCGATCCATGTTCAACATATGGAAAAACGCAGACTGGGGGTGCTCAAATGGCTGGGAACAATCCCGGCTGTTGGAGTCTACACTTTCTGCAATCATGAGTTCAGGCCCGTGAGTGCGATGAAGGGCGCGAGGGCCGAAGATATAATCAAACTTGATGGACGGGGGTATAAGGGAACGAGTGGAGGCTCTAAGGCGAGAAATCGCAGAAATTCGGAGGCTGAATCTAGAATATTTGCAACTGTCCGGCTCGCACCCCGTGGCAGTGAACGATCACGCGAGACGCGAACAGAGGCTGAAGGAAATCATGAATGAGTTGAACTCCATGCCTGATTGGAAAAAACCATGGGGCACCGCCCAAGAAGTCAAAGGAGAGCGGTCACCCATTATCTGCAAAGGAGTGAAACATGATGAAAACTATGCCCATAACGCCCACTCCGTTAACGACAACCCAACAAACAACCGAGTCTACTAGTGAACGTCAAGAGCAAATCCGTCGTCGTGCCTACGAACTGTTCGAGCAGCGCGGGAGAGAAAATGGCCACGAGTTAGACGATTGGCTTCAAGCAAAGGCGGAAGTGACTCACCAAACGGAGCGCAAGGCGAAGGTGAAGGCTGGAAAGAAGGCCGCTTAGAGGGAGGGTCGGCCCGATGGCAACCATAAGGTTCTCGCCAAAAGATATCAGGACTGACCCGCTAGCGCATGAACTGCAAACTCATTTCTGATTAGGGACTGCTTGTTTGGCGATTGGGAGGCTGCATTCGAACCATTTCAGTTCAGTTTCAGCATCTTCGCTTGTGGTGTGGTCCGAGGTACAGCCACATCTGACACAGAACCATTCTTCAAGTTCAGGATTCCATCGCAGTTCCGAATGTTTCATGAAGTGCGCTTTTCTAACTCCGTACGCAGCACTCTCAATCCGTGGAGAGCATCGGCGATAGCCTGTGGTTCCTCAGTTTCAGGCAGGATCACCCATCTGCTCGCACATATACAGTAAACGCGGCTTTCAGCTCTGGCTTGCGGTTGCTGTGACTTCTGGGCTCGTCGTCCTCACCCTCTTATGACCGTCCATGCGAAATAGTTCCGCAAAACTCAGCTTCCTTTATGTATGTCATGTCGAACGAGCAGAAAAGAACTAGGCTGCGAGTTTCCTGTTGCCAGTCAGTCACTCAGCCCAAACAACTCAGAACGTTGTTGGCGTAATGATACGACGTTCGCCGTCCTAACCCGCTGTGGAAAATGTTCTCACACTCGGCGACGCCGACGACCGAACGAGGAATGCGCAAAAAATAAAAACACGGAACAGAGAGGGATTCCGGCCCGAGCAGGGGAGATGGGCAATAAACAGAAGGCGGATCGTGAGGGTCCAAATGTCGAACGCCAACCCGACGCTAACCCATGACCGCCAAGGTTCACCGCGAACCGTGATTCAAAAATAGCGGGCGCTTCGGACACGGACAATACTGTGCGTACTGTACCGAACAGTCGCTGACCACTCAGCTCGCTTTGTTAGCAGCGTTTGCAGCCGCCAAATCGGGAGCCTTCGCCACACACGGATGCTGCGCTTCCAGCAGTCGGTCAATCTCTCCAATCAAAGCCGTCAACTTTCTGGGGTCCTTTTCCTGCGCGGCCCAACTCGCACAGTTCCATCCAACTTTCTTTCTTGTCCCAGACCATAACCGTGCAATTGGTAACGAATTACTCACCGGGCCGTCAGGATTTTCAACAGTATGCGATGTAGAACCATCAGACAGAACGCGGCATCGAATATAGAACTTTTGCCGAATGCCATTTCGTGCCGCGCCTTGTTCGTGAAGATTGCTGAAGCTGAGTCATGTTTACAAGCGTGAACTATGGCCAATCGTAACGTGACGGAGCTGCACGAGGAACTCAATCGACTCACGCTAGAGCATACTGAAAGCGTAAGCGCAGAGACGTTTCTTGGAAGACTCGACGAAGCGGCTTGGCTCCGGCAACAAGAGCGGCTCAAGCGTATCCGCGAAGTGTCCGCTGACCTACTGGTAGCTTTGGAACGACGTGCAGCGTAGCTTCTTGTCAAGCCCCGGCTCTTAGATGTGTTGAAAAGGAGAAACGGATGACAGAAAAGCCGACAGAAAAGCCAAACGTGACTCTGCCCGGAACCGTTGAGAAAATCATCAAGTCTCCCGATCCGAGCGAACCGGAGAAGGCCCAAATATCGGTCCAAGGCGGCGATCCTCTGTATCAGGAAATCCGCATTGAGAACTCGCTAAGGGACGAAAACGGCAACGAGGTGAGCCTCAAGAAAGGTGCCGAAGTTGACGTTACGGTTGAGGCAGAAAAGAATGCAACAACTCCTAAAAGTGATGGGGAAATGATTCTCGGCGGCGACGCTCAGTAGACAACTACAGGGCCGTATTCAGGAAGGTCCAGAATGCGCTGCCGCTCTGCTACCGACTCTCGACCATTCCTCAAAAGGCATTGCGGATGGCCGCAATCGTCCCGGGTTCATAACATTGCCTGGGTCGAGTCCAGCTTTGATTGCAGCTACCGCCATCACACCCACGGGCGAAATGTCATCCGTGAGCCACGGCAGGTGTTCGGTGCCGACCGCGTGGTGGTGTGACAGGGTGGTCCGGTGATCGATGAACGACTGCTGTACCGCTCGTTTCGCGCGCAGATACTGATTCATTTTGCGTCCATGTTGCTGCCGGCAGGCGAATGTCAAATAGAGGCTTGCCCCGCACTGATAGGTGTGGCCGATGTGACATCCGACCCAGGCTTTTACACCGCCCTCACTATCTAAGATCGCAGCGCGTAGTGCTGCAGTCGACGCTCGATACAGAGGGACGATGTTGCTCCAGACCGTTGAGGTCTCGCTCACGTCAGAGGTGATGCCGCGATCCAGGAGGAAATCACGTATGTGTGGAAAATCGTACTTGGTCGACTCGAAAGACTTTCTCTCACACCTGAAGCAGCCCCACACAGTTTTACTGTAGCTCGGACTGCGATGTTGGGCAATCAGGTCGGCTATGTCAGGATACCCTGTCGTAAGCGCAGCATCACCGAGGTCGATTAGGCGACCTCTCAAGATCGTGCCCGAGTCATGAGCAAACAGGAACTTATGTTTTCACGTTTTCAGGTGGACTCCGACGACGTTGTCCAAAAGTCGGCTTCTGGGAGATCACTATTGATCGCCTACAAGAGCGTTTCTTGGATAACGTCCGTGTGGCCGACAACCGGCAGTTATCTCGCCGCGTCCACACTTATCCCTACATAAAGCAGGTGTTCTTGGCTCGACATGCTCCTGCCAGAGCCGTCATTCGTTGACTGAACGCTATCGGCTCCTTAAGATGAAGCGACCGAAAACTTCGGATCTCCGAATGATTGGCCAGACCATCTCGCACTACCGCATCGTCGAGAAGCTCGGGGGCGGCGGCATGGGCGTGGTCTATAAAGCTGAGGACACCGACCTTGGCCGCTTCGTGGCCCTTAAATTCCTGCCCGAGGAACTGTCGCGAGACCCGCAAGCACTGGAACGGTTTCGCCGCGAGGCGCGTGCGGCGTCGGCTCTCAATCATCCCAATATCTGTACCATCTACGAAATCGGCAAGCACGGTGAGCAGTCGTTCATTGCCATGGAGTTTCTGGATGGCGTGACTCTGAAGCACCGCATCGCAGGGCGTCCCATGGAAGCGGAGAGCTTGCTGACGCTCGGAATCGAAATTGCGGAAGGCATGGAGGCCGCGCACAGCCAGGGGATTATTCATCGCGACATCAAGCCCGCCAACATCTTTGTCACCAAGCACGGGCACGGCAAGATCCTGGATTTCGGATTGGCCAAGGTGATGTCCACGGCAAGCTCTGCCAGCCAAGCCGGGGCAGAGCAAGCCATGGCCACGATGGACGAACAGCAGCTCACCAGTCCGGGCACGGCGCTGGGCACCATCGCTTATATGTCTCCAGAGCAGGTGCGTGGCAAGGAACTGGATGCGCGCACCGACTTGTTCTCTTTTGGCGCCGTTCTCTATGAGATGAGTACGGGTACCTTGCCATTTCGAGGCGATACCAGCGGTGTAATCTTCGAATCCATTCTGAATCGAGCGCCCGCCCCAGCGATCCGCTTGAATCCTGATATACCGACCAAGCTGGAAGACATCATCCATCGCCTGCTGGAAAAGGATCGTGACCTGCGCTACCAGAGTGCTGCCGATCTGCGCAGCGATCTAAAGCGGTTGAAGCGCGACACGGAATCGAGCCGAACCTCGACAGCGGCGCAGGTTTCTGATCGCCACACGGCTGCGGGGACATCTTCTGGGCGCGAGGAGATGACGTCCGCCGTGGTCTCCGGGCGCGCCGCGCAGGAGCGCGATTCGATTAGCGACTCACAGCAAATTGCCGGCTTAGCCTCCCGACACAAGATGGCTCTCGCTGTGGTGTTGGGTCTAGTGGTGATCATTTTGGCTGTGTTCGGGTTCCTTCTCTATCATGGGCGGAATGACGCGAACCCGGGCGCTAATGCACCTGCAGGACAGGTCAAAATCACGCAAATCAGTCACTGGAATAAACTGATCGATTCAGCCAGGCTCTCGCCTGACGGACACACAATTGCCTTCAGCTCGGCTGCGGGGGGAGTTGAACAAGTCTTTCTAATGCTCACCTCGGGGGGCGAACCGCTCCAGTTGACCCACGATGAGGGAGACAAGGTTGTCGAGAATTTTTCTGCTGACGGTACCGAAATCTACTACACGCGCAACCTGGGACGTGATGAAATTTGGGCGGTGCCCACTTTGGGTGGCTCTCCACACCGCGTGGTCGCAGGCAGCTTCGTAGTACCCTCGGCGGACGGCAATTCACTCTTCTACCTGAAGACGGATGCGCCCCAAACCGTGTTCCGCACCGGAAAATCCGCGCTTAACGAAGAAGCGCTCTTTAGTTTCGACAATCCTCCCCTTGCAATCAAGTCAATTCTGCCGTACCCCGATGGAGAGAACCTGCTACTCACGTCATTCCAGCATTCCTCCAACGAATATCGGTTTCAGCAGGTGAACTTGCCCCGCCGTAAAGCAAAAGGCGTGGGCGTGTCCTTCGGCATCCCAGTGATGCCGGTGTGGGCGGAGGCCGGGAAATCGGTGCTCTTCAGCCGCGATGTCAATGGCCTCATCAACCTTTGGAAGTTTGACTTGGCGAATCAAGCTTTGACGCAGATGACGTTCGGGCCCGGTCCAGATTACTCCCCGCTACCAGACCCGTCCGGCAAGGGGATTTACTACGTGAATGGAAAGCAGTCTGGCTTCCTCACGGTCTACCATCCCCAATCGCATCAGTCGATGGACATCGCTTCTGAAAACAGTTCGCAACCCGCAATTTCGCCTGACGGTAAGCGAGTGATGTACCTTAAATTTATGGGGCCGAGCCAAAGCGAACTTTGGGTGTCCGACCTGGACGGTAGCAACAAGATCAGACTGGCGGCCTCGGGGAATTTTGACACTGGTACGTGGATGCGCGACGGGTCGCGGGTCAGTTTTGAAGATCGCACAAGTCAGGGGACGAAAGCGTTTGTAGTCGGGGCTGACGGGCGTGACCTACACGAAGTGGAAAAAGTCGAAGGCTTATCCGGCTTTATCACATGGTCGATCGACGGGAAAGCACTGTACTTCTCCACCAGCACACCGGAACACCCGGCGTCCACATGGAAAGCTAACGGTGACGGTTCCAACCCCCAGGTTTTTGTGCAGGGCTGCGCGAACATGCTGGATGCTTCCGTGGATGGAAATTATTTGATTGGCTTTAACTCCTCAGGCAATAAGGTCGGCATCTACGAAGTCTCCATCTCCGACCGAAAATGCACCTCCTTAATTCCTGGTGCCGTAACTTATGGCCTCTGGTTTGGGCGGGACGGCAAATCCTTTGTCTATGCCAGTACAGCGCAGGACGGGATGGTGTTTTATCGACAAGGATGGCGTGACGGGCAACTGGCCGGTAAACCCGAAGTAACTTTGAAGCTTCCTTTCGCCTTCCACCTGTATTACCGAGGCAACGCCTTTGATTTTTCCCGCGACCTTTCTTCCATCGTCTATTCACGTCCCGGTGGCGAGGCCGACCTTTACTTGCTAAGCCAAACGCCGTGAAGACATGGTTCCGGGAG
>Ga0307474_10003872_pt1 | contig 10770 bp, 7 predicted proteins | sample atmos_gasesECM1C_2_FD_203312 | JGI IMG/M metagenome (GOLD analysis project Ga0307474, IMG submission 203312) | Hardwood forest soil microbial communities from Morgan-Monroe State Forest, Indiana, United States - atmos_gasesECM1C_05 | ecosystem: Environmental > Terrestrial > Soil > Temperate...
CCCGCCGAAGCGACCGTCAAGAGTCAGGCGAAGGCGGGCCACTTATCCATAGCATCGGCAGGGCCAGTTGAAACGATGTCCATGAACCGTACAGATGAGTGGTAAGATTAACACGGCCATGATGCTGTGCCGCGCAGGCATACTGGGACTCGGCAGTCTAAAACCGCCCCGAGCGTTCCCAAACTCGTCGCAGGCAACGCGATGCCGATGGCAATGACGATGCTGTGCCGGATCGCGTCACGCCACTCCCCGCTGCCAAGCGCATCGCGATACCAACGCCACGAGACGCCCTTGAGCGGAGCGGCGAAAAACGCCTCCGAATTCACCGACATGGGCACCGAAACGAAGATCGGCAAAAGCAGAAAGGCCAGCGCCAGCGTGCACCACGCGAGTAATGCGCGTGGACGGCCCTCCAGGACCAGCGCTATTTCCAGCAGACGACCGCACCACCGCGCCATAGTGCGTCCTTGGCGCCAGCTCCTTCAGCGCGGTCGCTGAATCCTCCAAACGCGTGATCTCGATCGCTCTGCCCATCCGCCGTGCCCTCTCTGCCGATCGCCTCGACACGCAGAGAGAATTCTCTTCAAGTTGGTCCGGGTATCGCACCGCCCCGAAGAGCCGATGCTTTCCACGGCTACTGCGGTCGCTGACGTCAGACGAGTTGTCTCTTGGAACCCCTTCGCTCGGGTTAGGCCCTCCGCTCTCATGAGAAAAACGCAGCGGTCAAGTGCCAATACCTGGGCGTTGGTGTAGTCACGCGTAGCGGCGGCTCACTGGTATTATCCCAGACTGGCGAGCTCCCGCCATTCCGCCTCGGTGATGGTGCGTACGCCGAGTTCCGTCGCCTTCCGCGCCTTCGATCCCGCATCCGCCCCAACTACGACGAGATCAGTTTTCTTCGACACGCTGTCGGTAACCTTCGCACCCAATTCCTCGGCGCGGGCCTTCGCCTCGGGGCGCGTCATGGTTTCCAACGTGCCGGTGAAGACCACAATCTTTCCCGCGATCGCACCACTGGCAGCCTGAAGCTGCGCTGCGTCCTCGATCGTCAGCTCCCCGGCCAACTCATCCAGCAACTCGATATTGCGCTGCTCGCCGAAGAAATCCGCCAGCTCCTCGGCAATCGCCGGTCCGATGCCGATAATGTTGTCCAGCTCGGCGCGCGCCTCCGAATCTGGTTCCGCGGCCGCCAGCATCTCACTGCGCCAGTTGGCGAAGCCACCGTAGTGACGGGCCAGCAATCGCGCATTCGTCTGACCGATGCGGCGAATGCCGAGAGCGTAGATAAAGCGCGCCAGGGGGATGTGCCTGCGTGCCTCGATCGCGCGTGACAGATTGTGCGCCGACAATTTGCCCCAGCCTTCGCGCACGGCAATTTCCGCCTCGCGGCTGGGTAGGTGGAACAGGTCGGCGGGGCTGTGCAGCCAGCCTTCCTCGTAGAATTCGCGGATGGTCTTCTCGCCGAGCCCGTCGATGTCGAACGCGGGGCGGGAGACGAAATGGATCAGCCGCTCGACTCGCTGTGCTGCGCAGATCAAGCCACCGGTGCAGCGGCGCACCGCTTCTTCCGGCGGACGCACGGCATGGCTGCCGCATACCGGACAGACCTCCGGAAATACGTAAGGTTTGGCGCCTTTCGGTCGCCGCTCCATTACCACTGAGACGATCTGCGGTATCACGTCACCAGCGCGCTGCAACACCACCGTATCGCCGATGCGAATGTCTTTGCGGGCGATCTCGTCCTCGTTGTGCAGTGTGGCGCGCTGCACAAGCACGCCGCCGACGTTGATCGGTTCCAACTCCGCTACCGGTGTCAGCGCACCGGTGCGGCCGACCTGGATGTGGATGCCTTGCAGCACGGTCATCGCCTGTTCGGCGGGAAATTTCCAGGCGATCGCCCAGCGCGGTGCGCGGCCGACAAAACCGAGTCGCCGTTGCAGTGCCAGATCGTCGATCTTGTAAACCACGCCGTCGATGTCGTAGCCGAGACTGGAACGTTCGGCGGCTATTTCGGCCTGGAACGCCGCGGCTTCCGCTTCGCCGCTTAAATGGCGCGATAGCGGATTGACCTGGAAACCCCAATCCCGCAGTCGCTGTAGATAGTGCCAGTGCGTATCGGCCACCGGCTCGCTCGATTCCCCCTGGGCATAAGCGAACAGCGACAATGGTCTTCCCGCGGTGATCCGCGCATCGAGCTGACGCAAACTACCGGCAGCGCCGTTGCGCGGATTGGCGAACACCTTCTGTCCCGCTTTCGCCTGCGCTTCGTTGAGCTTCAGGAAGTCCGCCTTGTTCATGAACACTTCGCCGCGGATCTCGATCAGCGCTGGCGCGCGTCCCTTCAGCCGGTCCGGCACCGAATTCATGGTGCGCAGATTGGCCGTGACGTCCTCGCCCTCCGTGCCGTCACCGCGCGTCGCGCCGCGCACGAAGCGGCCATGTTCATAGGTCAGGTTGATCGACAACCCATCAATCTTCGCCTCTCCAACGAAGCTTAGCGGCGCGTCCGCGGCAAGGCCAAGAAAGCGGCGCGCGCGGGCACAGAACTCGGTGAATTCCTCCGGGTTCATCGCGTTGTCGAGCGAGAGCATCGGCATGCGATGAGGGATTTTGGCGAAGCCGCTCTCCGGCGTATCGCCGACGCGGTTGGAGGGCGAATCCGGGCGGATCAGATGTGGGAAACGTGCCTCGATTGCAGCATTCCGACGGCGCAGCGCGTCGTAGTCGGCATCGGTGATTTCCGGTGCGTCTTGCTGGTGGTACAGACGATCGTGGTGCGCGATCTCCCGTGCCAGGGCCGCAAGTTCCGCGGCCGCGTCCTGTTCGGTCAGGTCGTCCGATGAGGCGGTGACGAGTTCGGACTTGCGCGGCGCGCGGCTCATGCCGTCGTCTCGCACGTTATCTCCGCGCACGCGGCAATCCGGGCCAACCTTAGGAGATGTGCGGCTGGTGTCCTGAACCTGAAGTTCTCTGTAGGGCGCGAACTCCAGCTTCGAGATGCCAGCTCTTTGCTTTCAGTGGCCCGCTTATCCCCTTCGTCCGCTGGAAGGAGCGGCGAACTTCGGGGACAGGACACTAACCCGGATCTCCGCCTACGCGGAGATGACACCGGAGTCCACCAACTCGCCGCTATCATGCCGACGCCCCTAACAGATCGTCGGCCGCGGCGCGGGCAGCTTCGGTGACTGTCTCACCTGCCAACATGCGGGCGATTTCCTCCCGGCGCTCCGCAGCGTCAAGTTGATCGACCCGTGTGGCGTTGCGACCGCGCGCGGCCTGCTTGGAAACGCGCAAATGCGCACCGCCGCGCGCCGCGACCTGTGGACTGTGAGTCACAACCAGAACCTGCACTCGCTCCGCCACCCGCGTCAGGCGTTCGCCAACCGCCGCCGCGGTGGCACCACCAACGTCCGCATCGACCTCGTCGAACACCAAGGTCGGAATGGGGGACCCCGACGACAATACCACCTTCAATGCCAGCATCAGGCGTGACAACTCCCCACCAGAAGCGACCCGTCCCAGCGATGCCAATTCCTGTCCCGGATTGGTGGCAATCAGGAAACGCACGGAGTCCGCGCCGCCCGGTCCCCAAACGCCTTCCTCCAGTGCTGCCACCTCGGCATGGAAGCGCGCCTTGTCGAGCCGCAGCGGCGGCAGTTCTCTGGTAACCGCACGGTCCAGTCTGGTCGCGGCAGCCCGTCGTGCCGCGCCCAACGCCGCCGCGCACTCCTGATAAGTCGCGCGCGCCTGAAGGACCGCCTGTTCCAATGCCACGACTTCCGCCGCGCCGGTCTCCAGCGCAGCCAACCGGGTGCATAGCGTATCAAGCAGCGCCGGCAACTCTGCCACGATCACCGCATGCTTGCGTGCCGCCGCCCGCAGTGCGAACAGCCGCTCCTCGGCCTGCTCCAGCAGGCGCGGATCGGCGTCAGCCTCATTCGCCAGCCTTGTCAGAAAGGTTTCCGCTTCGGCCAGCGCTTCCTCCGCTCGTTCCAAGGCGATAAGCGCTGGCGCTGCCGGATTGACTGCATCAGGCTGAGCGGGCGTGACCAACCGCTGCAACGCGCGCGATGCCGCCCGCAACGCCACGGCTGGACCGTGATTCCGCCGGTCGTGCGGCGCCAGTTCGGAAAGTGCCGCCGCGATCGCCTCCGCGCTGCGTTCGCCCTGCTGGAGACGATGCCGCTCTTGCGCCAGTCGCTCCTCCTCCCCCTCTTGAGGACCCAGGCCAGCCAGTTCGTCCACTGCGTGACGCAGCCATTCCTCATCGCGTTCCGCCGCGGCAATCGCCTCGCGCGCAGTCTCCAGCGCGGCGAGCGCATCGCGCCATCGCCGCCACGCCGTTGCGGTGCTGTCACGCAGCGGCCGCGGTACGGCGAACGCATCGAGCAGCGCCGCATGGCTCGCCGCATCGGCCAGACCGATCTGCTCGTGCTGGCCCTGCACTTCCACCAACAGCGCGCCCGCCCGGCGCAGCAGCGCTACGCCGACCGGCTGATCGTTGATGAACGCACGGGACCGCCCGTCCTTCGTCAGTACACGGCGCAGCACCACATCGTCGTCCGTGTCCAGTCCCTGCTCGGTCAGTAACGCGACGACCGGATGCCCTGGCGGCGGCGCGAAGCAGGCGGTGACACTCGCCTGTTCCGCGCCTGCGCGCACCAGCCCTGCATCCGCGCGAGCACCCAGTGCGAGTCCAAGACTGTCCAGCAGGATCGATTTGCCGGCGCCGGTCTCCCCGGTGAGCACTGTCAGCCCCTCACCGAACGACAGGTCCAGCCGCTCGATCAGCACTACATCGCGAATGGCAAGCGCGCTAAGCATGCGGCTGCTGCTGCCGCATTCGATCAGAAAATCGAGTGCCAGGCGCGGGAGAAGAAGCCGCGGTCGTCCTGCGGAGTTCGCGGTCCCGGCCGCTGTACCAACCCGTTATCGAACAGATCGTTGTAGCTGTCCTCGTACCACCGGCTGCCAGGGTAGTTGTAGCCCAGCACTGATGCCGTCTTCCTGGCCTGATCGCGCAGGCCAAGAATCAAATAAATCTCGGTCAACCGATGCAGTGCTTCGGGGACGTGATTGGTGGTCTGGTAGTCATCTACCACACGCTGGAACCGGCCGATCGCTGCCTCGTAGAGATGCTGGCTTTCGTACCAGCGACCGATCTCCATCTCCTTGCCGGCCAGGTGGTCGCGACCCAGATCGATCTTCAACCGCGCATCGCGGGCATAGGCACTATCCGGGAAGCGGTTCACGACTTCCTGCAGCGCATTCATTGCCAGTTCGGTGCCGCGCTGGTCGCGCTGGATGTCGGCGATCTGCTCGTAATAGCACAGCGCACGCAGGTAATAGGCATACGCGACGTCGCGGTGCGCGGGATGGAGCTGGATGAAGCGGTCAAGGGTGCCGATTGCGTCGGTGTAATGGTTCTGTAGATACTGCGTATACCCTTGCATAAGCTGGGCATTCACCGCCCAGGTCGAGTACGGATAGTTCTGCTCCACCAGGTTGAACTGGTCGGTGGCCGAACCAAAGCGGCGCGCATTGAGCGCATCGACGCCGTTGTTGTACAGATCCTCGACCGGCGCCACGGGTCCGTTCTTATCGGCCTCCACATCCTTGGAGCTGCCACAGCCGGCCAGCACCGGCAGCACAGCGAGCAGACACAACGCGAATCGGCGCCGCGCACGGCGGAATATTGGGTCAATGTGATTCATCGCCGCCACTTATACCATGCGACGCCGCAGTGCGAAGCAGGGGGAACGCGGATCAGGCCGCGGCAACTGCCAGAGGTGCCATCGAGGTCTCCCGCCATGCAGAATCATCGGCGAAAAGCGCCCGCAGCAGCCGGTTGTTCAACCCATGCCCCGAACGATGGGCCATGAAGCGGCCGTGTAGCGGAGCGCCAGCGAGTGCCAGGTCGCCGACCGCGTCCAACAGCTTGTGCCGGGCGAACTCGTCGGGCATGCGCAGACCGGCGGGGTTCAGTACGCGCGCCTTATCCACTACCACGGCGTTATCCAGGCTGCCGCCGCGGGCTAGGCCGGCCGCCCGCATCTGCTCAATTTCTTCAGCGAGAGTGAATGTGCGAGCGCGCGCCAGCTCATTGCGGAAGCTGTCCGGCGTCAGGCGGAGCGACAGCGCCTGGCGACCGATCGCCGCAGCGGCAAAGTCGATCGACAGCGCCATGTCGAGGCCGGTCATTCCGGGGTTTGCAGGACGCAACTCGACAAACGCGTCACCATCCGTGATGCGAACCGGTCGCCTGATCTCGATAACTGAACGTGGTGCATCCTGCTCGATGCTGCCGGCGCAATCCAGCAGGAACACGTATGGCGCAGCCGAGCCATCGAGAATGGGTACTTCCGGCCCATCGACCTCAACCACGAGATTGTCGATGCCGCAGCCAACCAGCGCCGCCATCACGTGTTCGACCGTGCCGATCCGTGCGCCGCCCTGTGGCAATCCCAGCACCGTGGACAGCGTGGTATCGACGACGCTGTCGAAGCGCGCCCGAAGGTCCACGCCTAAATCAGTACGGCGAAACACGATGCCATGATCGACAGCCGCAGGCCGGAACGTGAGGCTGGCGCGACGTCCGGTGTGCAGGCCAACGCCGACACAGCTTATTGGTGCCTTCAGCGTTCGCTGACACCATGTGGTCGTCGCCGAGACCAGTTTTTGCGGCAGCCCGTCCATGTGCATGTTCTCTTTATCGCGACCCACGCGGCTGCGGCATTTCCCGCAACCGGCCGCAAGCTAGAGGTCGGCGACGAAGCGTGGCGAGTCAATGTTTGTTTCTGCGTGTTTCCGTCCAAGCCATTGATTATATGTCTTTTTCGTGCGTCATAGTGTAACCGGACGTTACGATGATTGGCGACGCAGAAAAGCCGGAATATCCAGGCCTTGGACCTCCTCGCCGGCGGTCTGGCGTACCATTGCTCTGGGCGGCTCTGGCGCAGACGTCTGAAGTGTCGGTTCGGAACGTACGGGGGCCGAATCAGTAGCGACGGGAGGCGCATGATGTCGGCGACGGAACGCCCCTGTCATAGCAACGAATAGGCTTGGCCTGGTTGAGTCGACGGCCGGTTGGGGAGGGGCGGCGACGGGCTGCGACGGTTCTGCAAACAGGCCGCCGCGCGATGCGGTCGGCGCCGATCGCAACCCGGCATGCTGTGGCAGCGGCGAAGCGGCGCCCATATCGTGCACGCCGGACGTCGCGCCGTCCGCCAAGAGTTCAACCGACGATGGAAGCGCCTCAATCATTGGTGCGGTTTCCGCCATCACGTCCGCCACCGCAACCAACTGTGGAGCCATCTGGCGGAGCGGGTGCACGCTCATGCCAGGGGTCGCCATGCCAGGTGTCGGCGCAGGAGGGGCACCGGCCGGCCGAGCCACTGCCATGCCAGCCATGGCCATGGGGTGCGTCGGATGCGGAATGGGCGCGGGCGCCGGCATCGCGCCGCCTCCGACGGCGACAAGACGCGGGCGCTCTCTCTGTGCCGGCGAGTCGATGCCGGTGGCGACGACGGAGACCCGGATGCGGCCTTGCAGCGCTTCATCGATCGCGGAGCCGAAGATGATATTGGCTTCCTCGTCCACTTCCTCACGGATGCGATTCGCCGCCTGATCAACCTCGAAAAGCGTCAGGTCATCGCCGCCGGTGATGTTGATTAGCAGGCCCTGCGCACCCGCCATCGAGGTGTCTTCCAGCAGCGGATTGCTGATCGCCGCTTCAGCGGCACGGATGGCACGGTTTTCGCCCTCAGCTTCGCCGGTGCCCATCATCGCCTTGCCCATCTCCGCCATCACTGTGCGGATGTCGGCGAAGTCGAGGTTCACAAGGCCGGGCGCCATCATCAGATCGGTGACTCCGCGTACGCCCATGTAGAGTACCTGATCCGCCATCTTGAATGCATCCCGCCATGTGGTGCGCTCGTTGGCCATGCGGAAGAGATTCTGATTGGGAATCACGATCAGCGTATCGACGTATTGCTGAAGTTCCTCGATGCCTTGATCGGCACAGCGCGCGCGGCGTACGCCTTCAAATCCGAACGGTTTGGTCACAACGCCGACGGTCAGGATGTTGCGTTCGCGCGCCATGCGCGCGATTACCGGTGCAGCACCCGTGCCGGTGCCGCCACCCATGCCGGCGGTGATGAACACCATGTGCGCGCCGTCCAAATGGCGATACAGCTCGTCTGCCGCTTCTTCTGCGGCGGCCTTGCCGATCTCCGGCTTGGCACCGGCGCCAAGGCCCTGAGTGATGTGCGGGCCAAGTTGGATCCGCCGGTCCGCCCGACTGTGCATAAGCTGCTGCGCGTCGGTGTTGGCGACGACGAACTCCACGCCCTGCAGGTTTGCCGCGATCATGTTGTCGACCGCGTTGGTCCCGCCGCCGCCGACACCGATCACGGTGATGCGCGGGCTGAAGTCGGTCGTTGGGGTCGGTGGAATAGTCAGATTCAGGGTCATAGCGACTTCTCCCCTAGTCGTGTCGATTCGTTGAAGCGGGTGTTACGACAGATGTTCCGATTCGCGCCCAGCATCAGACGCGCTCCTTCAGAAAATTGACCATGCGACGAAACCAGCCCGCCGGGCTGTCGGCTTCCATGTCGACGTCCTGCATGGTGCGTCCCTCACCGGACGCCCAGGACAGCAGGCCCGCGGCAGTGGCGAAGGCCGGACCGGATGCCGAATCGGGCAAGCCACGCAGCGCGATCGGACGACCAAGCCGCACCTGCTTGTTCAGAATGCGTCCGGCCATTTCGCGCACGCCGCCGAGTTGGCAGGCGCCTCCGGTGAGCACGACACGCGTCCCCGCGGCGCGTGTCAGGCCGGAGCTGTCCAGGCGCTCCTTCACCAGCTCGAACGTCTCCTCGATGCGCGGGCGGATGATGTTCACCACCATGCTGCGCGGCACCTTGGCGATCTGATGCTCTTCCTCACCCACCAGCGGCACCGGCAGCATTTCGCGCTCATCGTCAGGGCAGGACTGCACATTGCCGTACAGTGTCTTCAGCCGTTCGGCATGCGCGACCGGCGTGGACAACAGCCGGGCCAGATCGTTGGTGACGTGTACGCCGCCGACCGGAAGCTGCGCCGTGTGCAGTAACTGACCCTCGGCGAACACCGCCATGCCGGTTGTCCCACCTCCCATGTCGATGATGGTGGCGCCGAGTTCGCGTTCATCGGTGACCAGCGTCGCGAGACCAGCGGCCATCGGCGCCGACACTAGTTCGCCGATGTCCAGGTCGCAGCGTGCGATGCAGGCACCCAGCGAACGCAGCGCGGTCGAGGAGGCGTCGATGATGTGCAGCCGGGTCGTCAGCTCTTCGCAGAACAGGCCGCGCGGATCGGCAACATGGTCGGTCTGATCGACGGCGAATGTCAGCGGCAAGGCATGGATCGCTTCGCGACCTTCGGCGGCGGCGCGCGCCCGGCCCTCGTTCACCACGCGACGGATGTCATGGTCTTCCACGGCACGCCCGCCGACCGGCCACTGAACGTTGAACAGCCGCGATTCCGGCTGGCCGCAGGTCAGGTTGACCGTGACGGCGCGCAGCCGCGTATCGGCCATATCCTCCGCCTGTCCGACGCAGGACCTGATCGCCTTCTCCGCTTCGTCGATATCGACGATGCTGCCCCCGCGCACACCGCGGCCCTTCTGCCAACCAAAGCCCAGCACGCGCAGTGTTCCGTCGCTTTCTGTGCGACCGATCAGGCAGGCAATCTTGGTGGTGCCGATGTCCAGCACGCCGAACGGGCCTGCTCGGCCATGCCGAGGTCGAACCGGTTCGTCCGGCCCACTCGGTGGCGGTGGCAGCACGCGACGCGACATGTCATTCAAGACACGCTCCGTTGTGGTCGTTCATCGTGTTGCTCCGGTCACGTGGGCTTCTTTGGCGGTGGCGGTGCCGCCGCGGCGTCGGCGTCCGCGCGTGGACGCAGCACAAGGCGATCGGCAAGACGCAGGTCGATGGCGGCAAGCGGGCGGTCAAGCAGATCGTGCTGCTGTTGAAGTTGCATCAGCCGATCGAGCGCCGGGATCTCGTGCCCTTCGGGCAGCATTACGACGGCGCCGTTGTTGAGGTTCAGGTTCCACCGCCGCTCGCCGACGCGCACTGCGGCGATTACGTGTTTCTGCAATTCCGGCCGGTCGGTCAGCGCGTCGATCAGGGTGGCTGCGTCGGCGGGCGCACCAGGCCCGACGACAAGCGGAAGCTGACGGAATTCAGCAACGTTCTGATTGGCGACGAGTTGACCAGCGCGGTCGATCAGCACGAACTTGCCCTGGTTCTGCCAGATCGCGAACGGACGGCGCTCTTGTAAATTCACAACGACTGTGCCGGGAAGCCGCCGCTCGACTGTGGCGTGCTCCACCCATGATAATGACTCGACACGCTGACGCGCCTGTTCGAGCGAGAAGCCGAGGATTGGGTCTCCCTTGCTGACCCCGAGTGCCGCGCGCAGCAGTGGTTCGGGCGTGTTGGCACGGCCTTCGACCACAATGTCGGTGACGCGCAGACCGGCAAAAGCCGTGGCACCGCCAAGGCGTTCGCGCAGTGTGGCGAGCGTGCCGCCAGGCGCCGCGGAATGCACGGCCATGAGCCCGATCATGACCACCACCAGCCCAAAGGCACCCCAGCCAACCGGACGCAATAGGTGCTGCTGCCGCCGCAGCAACAGCTTCAACCGGGCGGGCCGATCCTTGATCGAATTGCGCGGGCTGCGGGCTACGCGCGGCATGTCGCGTTCTCCACCATCCACGCG
>Ga0307474_10003873_pt1 | contig 10769 bp, 10 predicted proteins | sample atmos_gasesECM1C_2_FD_203312 | JGI IMG/M metagenome (GOLD analysis project Ga0307474, IMG submission 203312) | Hardwood forest soil microbial communities from Morgan-Monroe State Forest, Indiana, United States - atmos_gasesECM1C_05 | ecosystem: Environmental > Terrestrial > Soil > Temperate...
GCCGCGCTGCATCTGCCGCAGGAGCGGTTCGAAGCGGCGGCGCTGGCGCAGCTGCTCGCCAGCCTGACGCGCGAGCGGATCCTCGACATCGCGCTGCGGGCCCGCTCGCTCGGCCATCCGGGCGCCACCGCTGCCGTGGCCGCGGCGATCGAAGCGCTGGTCCAAGGCAAGACGGGGGCCTTGCGAAATGAATAACAGATGGGGAAAGCGCGCGCTATGAGGCACGCGATCCGTCAGATCCACTTCGTCGGCATCGGCGGCTCCGGCATGTCCGGCATCGCCGAGGTGCTGCTGAACCTCGGATACGTGGTGAGCGGCTCCGACCTGGCCGATTCGCCGGTCACGCGCAGGCTGGCGCGGCTGGGGGCGCGCATCGCGGTCGGACACGATGCCGCGCACGTGGCCGGCGCCGATGCGGTGGTCGTGTCCTCGGCCGTGCGTGACGACAATCCGGAAGTCGTGGCGGCGCGCGAACAGCGCATTGCCGTGGTGCCGCGCGCCGTGATGCTGGCCGAGCTGATGCGCCTGAAGCAGGGCATCGCGATCGCCGGCACGCATGGCAAGACCACCACCACCAGCCTGGTGGCGAGCGTGCTGGCCGCCGGAGGACTGGATCCGACCTTCGTGATCGGCGGCCGGCTGAACTCGGCCGGCGTCAACGCGCGCCTCGGCGGCGGCCAGTACATCGTGGTGGAGGCCGACGAATCGGACGCGAGCTTCCTGAACCTGACCCCGGTGCTGGCGGTGGTCACCAACATCGACAACGACCACATGGAGGCGTACGGCCACGACTTCGGCCGGCTGCGCCAGGCGTTCGTCGATTTCCTGGCGCGGCTGCCGTTCTACGGCCGCGCGGTGCTGTGCATCGACGACGAGCACGTGCGCGAGATCGTTCCGTTCATCTCCAAGCCGATCGTCACGTACGGCTTTACCGAATCGGCCCAGGTACGCGCGGTGGTCGTCAAGGCGATGGGCGCGCGGATGCGCTTCACGGTCGAGCGCGAGGCGGCCGCGTCGATGTCGGTGGAGTTGAACCTGCCGGGGCGGCACAACGTGCTGAACGCGCTGGCGGCCGTCGCGGTGGCCGGCGAACTGGGGGTCGGCGACGGCGCGATCCTGGAGGCTCTGAGCGCGTTCACCGGCGTGGGGCGCCGCTTTGCGCGCCATGGCGAGATCGCGATCGCCCGGGGAGGCTTCACGCTGATCGACGACTACGGGCATCACCCGGCCGAGATCGCCGCCACGCTGGAGGCTGCGCGCGGCGCCTTTCCGGCGCGCCGGATCGTGCTCGCATTCCAGCCGCATCGCTTCACGCGCACGCGCGACTGTTTCGAGGATTTCGTGCGCGTGCTGTCGGGCGCCGACGTGCTGGTGCTGACCGAGGTGTACCCGGCCGGCGAGGCGCCGATCGTGGCGGCCGACGGCCGCTCGCTCGCCCGCGCGCTGCGCGTGGCGGGGCGCATCGAGCCGGTGTTCGTCGAGCAGGTCGAGCAGGTGCCGCAGGCCATCCTGGATGCGGTGCGGCCGGGCGACGTCGTGATCACGATGGGCGCCGGTTCGATCGGGTCGGTCGCCACCCGGCTGGCGCAGGGGCAGGCGGGAGGCCTTGCATGAGGCAGCTCGGGCGCGTCGGTGTGCTGTTGGGCGGGCGCTCCTCGGAGCGCGAGATCTCGCTGATGTCGGGGCGCGCGGTGCTGCAGGCCTTGCGCAGCCGCGGGGTCGATGCGCATCCGTTCGACCCGGGACTGCAGTCGATCGGCGAGCTCGAGCAGGCCGGATTCGATCGCGTGTTCGTCGCGCTGCACGGGCGCTTCGGCGAGGACGGAACCATCCAGGGCGTGCTGGAGACGCTGCGCATCCCGTACACCGGCAGCGGCGTGCAGGCTTCGTCCATCGCGCTCGACAAGCTCGTCACCAAGCGGTTGTGGATCTGGGCCGGGATCCCGACGCCGGCCTGGCGCGAGCTGGAGGCGGGCGGCGACTTCGACGCCGCGCTGCGCGAGCTCGGCGGCGCGGTCGTGGTCAAGCCGCGCACGGAGGGCTCGACCATCGGCATCAGCAAGGTGACCTCGAATCGGGACGGCGAGATGGCAAAGGCGGTTGCCGAGGCGCTGCGTTATGACACCCGGGTGTTCGCCGAGGAGCTGATCGACGGCCGCGAACTGACCTGCGCGATTCTGGGCGCGGGCAGCGGCACGCAGGCACTGCCGCTGATCGAGATCCGGGCGCCGCAGGGCAACTACGACTACCAGAACAAGTACTTCAAGGACGATACCCAGTACCTGTGCCCGGCTCCGCTCGATGCGGCGCTCGCGCAGCGGATCCAGCGCGTGTGCGTGCAGGCCTATGCGATCGTCGGGGCGCGCGGCTGGGGCCGGGTCGACGTGATGCTCAAGCCCGGGGCGGACGGCGAGCAGCCCCTGCTGCTGGAACTGAACACGTCACCCGGAATGACCGGGCATTCGCTGGTGCCGATGGCGGCTCGCGCATCCGGCATCGATTTTCCGGACCTGGTGCTGCGGATCCTGTCGGAGGCGGCGCTGGAGGTGGCCACGTGAGCCGGGGGCAGGCGCTGCGGTGGGTCACTGCATCGTTGCTGGCGGGCAGCGTGCTGCTGGTGGGCGCCGCGCTGGCGCTGAAGCTGGCGCAAAGCCGCTCGTTCGATATCCGGCGCATCGAAATCGCCGGCGACGTCCGGCACATCAGCCGCGCTGCCGTGCGGGCCGCGGTCGGCGGGCGCTTCGCCGGCAGCTACTTCACGATCCGGCTCGACCAGGCGCGCCATGCGTTCGAGGCGCTGCCGTGGGTGGCGCAGGTCTCGGTGCGGCGCATCTGGCCGAACCGGTTGCGCGTGACGCTGACCGAGCACCGGGCGCTGGGGCAATGGAGCGACGGCCGGCTGGTATCGGACGCGGGCGTGCTGTTCGTTGCCAATCCGGCCGAGGCGGAGGCGGACGGAGCGCTGGTGAGCTTTTCCGGCCCGCCACGGTACGCGCCCGACGCCGTGCGCAACTTCCGGCTGTTCAGCGCGCTGCTGGCGCCGCTGCAGGCGCGCATCACCGGGATGCAGGTGTCCGACCGCGCGTCCTGGAGCCTGACGCTGGCGCCGCGCCTGCGCATCGAGCTGGGGCGCGACGATCCGCCCGGACGGCTCCGGGACAGGCTGGCCGCGATCGTGTCGGCCTATCCGGTGGTGATCGCGCGGCTGGACGGGCCGGCCACCCGGATCGACGCGCGCTACGAGAACGGATTCGCCGCCGCAAGGACGCGATGAGACCGGAAAGCAAGGACCTGATGGTCGGACTGGACATCGGCACCTCCAAGGTCGTGGTGGCGGTGGCCGAGATGCTGCCCGACGCGCGCTTCCAGGTGATCGGCCTGGGGCAGGCGCGCTCCGAGGGCCTGCGCAAGGGCGTGGTCGTCAACATCGAGGCGACCGTCCAGTCGATCCGGCGCGCGCTCGAGGAGGCCGAGCTGATGGCCGCGTGCCGGATCGCCAACGTCTTCACCGGCATCGCAGGCAGCCACATCAAGAGCTTCAATTCGAGCGGAATGGTGGCGATCAAGGACCGCGAGGTGATGCCGCCGGACGTGGACCGGGTGATCGAGACCGCGCGCGCGGTCAACATCCCGACCGACCAGCAGGTGCTGCACGTGCTGACCCAGGAATTCATCGTCGACGGCCAGGAGGATATCCGCGAGCCGATCGGGATGAGCGGTGTGCGCCTGGAGGTCCGCGTCCACATCGTCACCGGCGCGGTCAGCGCCGCGCAGAACGTGGTCAAGTGCGTGCGGCGCTGCGGCCTGGAAGTCAACGACCTGATCCTGCAGCCGCTCGCCTCGTCGCTGTCGGTGCTGACGTCGGACGAACGCGAGCTGGGCGCCGCGCTGGTCGACATCGGCGGCGGAACGACCGACATCGCGATCTTCACCGGCGGGGCGATCCGCCACACCGCGGTGATTCCGATCGCCGGCGACCAGATCACCAACGACATCGCGATGGCTCTGCGCACGCCGATCCCCGATGCCGAAGAGATCAAGCTGCGCTACGGGGTGGCCAAGGAAGTTCTGGCCGAAAGCGCCGACCGGATCGAAATCCCCGGCATCGGCGACCGGGCACCGCGGCTGCTGTCGCGCCAGGCGCTGGCGGCGGTGATCGAGCCGCGCGTGGAGGAGCTGTTCACGCTGGTTCAGAAGGCGCTGCGCGAATCCGGCTACGAGGAAATGCTGGCGAGCGGTGTGGTTCTGACCGGCGGCACCGCGCTGTTGCCCGGCATCGCCGAGCTGGCCGAGGACGTGTTCCTGCGACCGGCCCGGGTCGGCTGGCCTGGCTACAACGGAGCACTGGCCGACGTGGTCCGCAGTCCGCGCTTTGCGACCGTGATGGGACTGCTGGCCGAGGCGCACGCGCAGCGCCTGCGCGGCCGCAAGCTGGTGGCGCAGACCGGTTCAGTGAAGCAGACCTTCAGACGGATGAAGGAATGGATCGTCGGTAATTTTTGAACGCTGTTCTTGGTACGCACACAGGAGGTCCTATGCCATTCGAAATTCTGGAGACGGAAACCCAAGGCACCGTCATCAAGGTGATCGGCATCGGCGGAGCCGGTGGCAATGCCGTGGAACACATGATCCGGCGCGGAGTGCAGGGGGTCGAATTCATCTGCGCCAACACCGATCACCAGGCCCTTTCGCGCTCCAGCGCGAAGAACGTGATCCAGCTCGGCCAGACGGGCCTGGGCGCGGGCAGCCGCCCCGACGTCGGGCGCCAGACGGCCGAGGAAGGGCGCGACCGCATCGCCGATGCGCTGCGCGGGGCGCACATGGTGTTCATCACGGCCGGCATGGGCGGCGGCACCGGCACCGGCGCAGCCCCGGTGATCGCGGAGATCGCAAAAGAGCTCGGCATCCTGACGGTGGCCGTGGTATCGAAGCCGTTCGATTTCGAGGGGCCCAAGCGACTGCGCGTGGCCGAGCAGGGCCTGGTCGACCTGCAGGACCGCGTCGACTCGCTGATCGTGATCCTGAACAACAAGCTGGAAGAAGTGCTGGGAGAGGACGCCGAGATGGCGGACTGCTTCCAGGCCGCCGACGACGTACTGCACAACGCCTGCGCCGGCATCGCCGAGATCATCAACATCCCGGGGCTGGTCAACGTCGATTTCGAGGACGTCAAGACCGTGATGGGCGAGCACGGCAAGGCGATGATGGGCACCGCCACCGCCAGCGGCGCCGACCGCGCGCGCGTGGCCGCCGAGCAGGCGGTCGCCAGCCCCCTGCTGGAGGGCGTCGACCTGTCGGGTGCGCGCGGCGTGCTGGTCAACATCACCGCAAGTCCCTCGCTGAAGATGCGCGAAACGCGCGAGGTGATGACTACGATCCGCGAGTTCGCCGCCGAGGATGCCACCGTCATCTTCGGGACCGTGTGCGACGAGTCGATCGGCGATGCACTGCGCGTGACCGTGGTGGCCACCGGCCTGGGCAAGGCGGTCGCCGCGAAAAAGGCGCCGCTGACGGTGCTGCGGCCCATCGTCGCCGAAAGCCCCACCGTGATCGGCTCCACGTCGGTGCCGGGCCATGACTACAGCCACCTGGAGACCCCTGCCGTGTGGCGCTCGCGCGATGGATCGGCGGTGCGCGCGACAGCGATCGACGAGCTGCCCGTGGAGCGGTTCGACATACCGGCTTTCCTGCGCAAGCAGGCCGACTGATTGCAGCGGCCGGCGCCGTCTGCGCCGCCGTTCGTGGTTCCGGCGCCGGCGTCCGCGCCACGGGCGCGTGCCGGCAAGTCAGAGCATCCAGGTGATCAGGACGGCGACCAGCACGTCGCTCCAGCTGATCACGGCGATGACCAGCACGGCCATCAACACGTCGTCGACCCGCGCCGTCCGAGCCTGATACTCCGCGATCCGGGTCAATCGGCGATCAGGCGCGCGCGCAGTCCGGCGAGCGGCTGGCAGATGCTCGATTGCGATGGCTTGATGACTCATGGCAGTCCCACTGGTATTGGCGATGGAAGTCGACATTTGAAAGCGGTCAGGGCGTTGCGTCACCCCGCTTCTTGTTCTCGAATTTTTCCAGGCGGAATCGTCGCGTCGGGTGGGTTCGCGCCCGTCAATTCCAGTATTGCCGGCGCGGCAATCACGATGCGAGAATCGCGCCCCCGACAACCAACAACAAGGAGATCCTCATGACGCGCGGTTCCGCTGCGATCGGACTCGCCACGATCGGAATAACCGTGGCCGCTGCGCTGGGCCTGTTGAACCCGGTCCACGCACAGACAAACGACGGCAGGAAGTGGGTCGCGACCTGGACCACTTCCCCCGTGAACACCTGGAAGGGCAGTACCGCGCCGGCGCTGGTCAACTTCGCGTTCCCGTTCACGGCCCCGGCGCTGCCGCAGGCGCAACACCAGACGTTGCGGATGATCCTGAAGCCCGATCTGTGGGGCGACCCGATGCGGGTGCGTCTGTCCAATACCTGGGGCCCGCAGGCGGTCACCTTCGGCAAGGTCGCGATCGGACTGCAGTCCTTTTCCGGGGCCACCGTTGCCGGCACCAACCGGGTGGTGACGTTCGGCGGGCATTCCATGGTCACGGTACCGGCCGGCGCCGAGGTCTGGAGCGACCCGGCGCAGCTCGGCTGGGTGCCCGGCGATGAACCGCCCGATTCGACCAGCCCGGTGCTCGAAGGCCGCAATCTGGCGATCTCGCTGTATATCCCGGGCAGCAGCGGCCCGATGACCTACCACGGCACCGCGCTGCAGGAGTCCTTCCTTGCGGCGCCCAACAGCGGCGATCATGCCGAAGACGATTCCGACGCCGCGTTCCCGTACGAGACCCCGTCCTGGTTCTTCGTCGATGCGGTCGACGTGATGGCGCCGGCCGACACCCGCGTCCTGGTCGGCGCGGGCAGTTCGTCGGTCGACGGATCGATCACGACGCCCGACCAGAACGACCGCTTCCTGAACTGGATGTCGCGACGGCTGCATGCCGCTTATGGCAACCACGTTTCGGTCGTCAACGCGGGCATCGGCGGCGATACGGCGGCCATCCCGAACCAGCCCGGCCAGAGACGTCCGCTGCTGCAGGTCCTGCCCGAGCGTTTCAACCGCGATGTGCTCGGCGTCAGTGGCGTGAGCGACGTCGTCTTCTATGCGGGAACGAACGACTTCGGCGACGGCATTCCGCCGGCGCAGAGCATCGCGTCCCTGCAGACGATGGTTGCGAAGCTGCATGCACTCGGCATCAACGCGATCGGCGCCACGTTGATCTCGAATGTCGGTCAGGCCGGCACGACGGAGGCCACCTACCAGGCGCACGACGCGATCAACGCTTTCATCCGGGCCCGCGGCAACTTCGACAGCGTCGCCGACTTCTTCACCGTGACCGCGGACCCCAACAACACGGATGCGTTCGGAAACCCGATCCTGTACCCGCAGTACGCGACGCACAGCGATCCGAACGGCCCGCCCGACTTCCTTCACGTCGGCCGGGCTGGCGCTCAGGCGGAGGCGAATACGCTGGACATCAATTTCTTCGCGCCGGGCCAGCATCGGCACGACTAGGCCGAAGGGATGTGCCGGCGGTCTTGCTGACGCCGGTAACCCTTTGCAACACCGTCAACGTGGACGGCGGCGATCCCGTTATCGAATCACGTCATCCGGTAACGGAGATCTCCATGGACAGGTCGATATCCCGAATGTTCGTTCGCCGCATCGGCGCCCTGCTGTTGGCAATGGTCGCGCTCACCGCGGCTTCCACATCGAATGCCGGGGTGTATCTGTCGGTAACGATCGCGCCGCCGATGCTGCCGGTGTATGAGCAGCCGCTGATTCCCGGTCCCGGAACCATCTGGACGCCGGGTTACTGGGCCTGGGGTCCCGACGGGTATTACTGGGTGCCCGGCACGTGGGTCGTGGCGCCGTATGTCGGCGCGCTGTGGACGCCGGGTTACTGGGGCTGGGGCGAAGGCGTGTATATCTGGCATGCGGGCTACTGGGGCCGTCACGTCGGTTTCTACGGCGGCATCAATTACGGATGCGGGTATACCGGCGTCGGATACCACGGCGGGTACTGGGAGGGCGAACACTTCCGCTACAACCGGGCGGTGAACCACGTCAATGTGACGAGCATCACCAACACCTACAACACCCCCGTCGTGAACAACACATCCGTGGCGCGCGTCAGCTACAACGGCGGCTCCGGCGGCGTGAGGGCGCAGCCGACGTCTCAGGAGCGGATCGCCGAGCGCGACCGGCATACGGCCCTGTTGCCGGTGCAGGCGCGCCACGAACTGGCCGCCAGTTCCAACCACGCGCTGCTGGCTTCGGTGAACAACGGGCGTCCGGCGCTTGCCGCGACCGCGCGGCCCGAGCGATTTGCAGCCGGGCCGGGACCCGTGCGAAGCTTCTCGCAACAGGCCGCCGTGCGGTCGGGCCCGGTGCCGCCGAGAAGCGGTGCTGTCAACCCGATACCACGCGCGGGCAATCCGCAGGGATCACCGGCGGCGCGCATGCGACGGGAGGGTCCGCCGCCCCACGGTGGCTCGGACGAGCGCGCGGGCGAACGCCAGCGTTCGTAATGCTGGGCGCATCTTGGCGTGATACGCTGGCCGAGACGTTTGCAACGAGGCGCCTGATGTCCCGCCACGAACTCGCGCAGTTGAATGTCGCCGTGATGAAGGAACCCCTGGAGTCGCCGGTCATGGCCGACTTCGTGGCGAACCTCGCGCGCGCCCCGTTCGCATTGGGCGATGCCTGCCCGGCTACGTAACGCTTCAGCGGACACGGCGCGGCACTCCGGGCGGTAGCGCGCTGCAACGGCACGCGTGCGAGGAGTAGCGCCGAAGCGATGCGGATCAAACGAATACTGGCCGGCCTGCTGGCGGCGACGCGATCAGGCCGGCGCAGAAGCGACCACGTGGTCGAGGCGCCGGGCACTCAGGCGACGGTGCTTCAGGGGCAGCCGGGACAGTTCGTCTCGGCGTCCTTTGCCCATCGGGACGGAGTGCGGCCCTACAAGCTCTATATCCCGACGAGTTACGCGGGACAGCGGCTGCCCCTCGTCGTGATGCTGCACGGTTGCGGCCAGACGGCCGATGCCTTTGCAAGCGCCACCCGGATGAACGCGCTTGCGGAGGAGCAGCACTGTTTCGTTCTCTATCCCGAACAGACGCGTGCTGCCAATCGTTCGATGTGCTGGAACTGGTTCAAGCGCGCCGACCAGCGGCGCGGCCAGGGCGAGCCGGCCATCCTGGCCGGCATGACGCAGGAAGTCATGCGCAGCTACCGCGTCGACGCCAGCAGGGTCTATGTGGCCGGGCTGTCGGCCGGTGGCGCGATGGCCGCTGTGATGGCCACCGTCTACCCCGAGATCTACGCGGCCGTCGGCGTTCATTCGGGGCTGGCGTGCGGAAGCGCGCACGATCTCGTATCCGCGCTCGCCGTGATGCGCGGAATACGGGCACCGTTGGGGGACGACCATGCTGCGCCGGCAGCGCCGATCATCGTGTTTCACGGTGACCGGGACAGGACCGTGCACCCGCGCAACGGCGAGCATCTGGTCTCGCGATCGCTGCGGCAGATTGGCGCATCGAGCGCCGGCGCCTCGGTCGAACGCGCCCAGACGCCAGGCGGCCGCGCATATACGCGCACCATTCACCGCGATTCGACCGGGCGCGTCGTGCTCGAGTACTGGAAAGTGCACGAGGGCGGTCACGCGTGGTTTGGCGGGAGCCCGCGCGCCTCGTATTCCGATCCGAACGGGCCCGATGCGGCGCGTGAAATGATCCGCTTCTTCCTTCAGAACGCCCTGGAGCATCACCCGGTCGACCGCTTTCTGGTCGCGTAGCGGTCCCCGTGTTGCGGATTATGCGCGCGGCCCCGGCCGCTCACGCCGCCTGCGCGAATTCGCTGACGATGCGATTGAAGCGGTCGGGCTCGTCGACGAACAGCGCGTGGCCCGCGTGCTCGAACCACTCGATGCGCGTGGCGGGCCGCTCGCGCTGCAGGTTGCGCGCCTGCTCCAGGTAGCGGCTGGTCACGCAGTAGCACAACGGCTTGGCGAAGGACCGTGCGATATTGCGCCAGTGCTCGCGCGGAAACGGATACGACAGCAGCGCGATGGCCGCATCGAGCGGCATCCTGAGCGCCGCCCGCTTGAGGCGCTCGATCTCGTCTTCGGGACGCGGGCGCGCGAACATCCCCCGCACGAAGCGATCCACCGCGGCGGCACGGTCGGCGCGCAGTTCCTCGATGAATTTGGACGGGCGCGGCGCCGGAGGCTCGCCCACCGAGTTGTCCACCAGCACCAGGGCCGCCAGCTGCGAATCGCCGAAGCGGTACACCAGGTCCAGCGCGTCCAGCACGCCGAGCGACCAGCCCACCAGCACGGCGCGCGGCAGCGGCGCCAGCAGCTCGCGCAGGTCGCTGGCACGCTGCTCGGCCTCGTAGCCGGCCGCCGGAATTTCCGAGTCGCCCTGACCCCGCGGGTCCAGCGCGAGCGTGCGGAAGCGCCGCCCGAGCCACGCCAGCTGCGCCTGCCAGATCGTCGCCGGCATGCACCAGCCGGGCACCAGCACGATCACCGGCAGAGCCGCATCGGCCGACGCAGGGCCGGCCTGCAGCACGTTCAGGCGTACACCGTCGCGGGTGGTGATCCGGTAGCTGCGCAGCGCCGGTTCCTGCGTGGCTGCGGGCGCCCCGGCGAAGGTGGCCGCCAATGGCAGGGCCGCGATCAGGCGCCGGCGCGCACGCGAGATGCGCACTTCAT
>Ga0307474_10003874_pt1 | contig 10767 bp, 10 predicted proteins | sample atmos_gasesECM1C_2_FD_203312 | JGI IMG/M metagenome (GOLD analysis project Ga0307474, IMG submission 203312) | Hardwood forest soil microbial communities from Morgan-Monroe State Forest, Indiana, United States - atmos_gasesECM1C_05 | ecosystem: Environmental > Terrestrial > Soil > Temperate...
GCCCTCGCCCGCGGCTTTTGACTTTGACGTCTCGCCGACGACCGAGGACCGACGACAGCTTTTGGCCAACGACTAACGACGTTTTTGCAGCCAACGATTAACACCAGCTTTTAGCCAACGACCAACGACCAAGGACCAACGACTGATCCATGAAAACTCTGGAACGTACCCTGACCATCATCAAACCCGACGCGGTCAAGAAGAACGCGATCGGCGACATCATTGAGCAGTTCGAAAAAACCGGCTTCCGCATCCTGGCCATGAAGATGCTGGAAATCTCCAAGCACCAGGCCGAGCAGTTCTACGCCGTGCACGCACACCGTCCGTTCTACAACTCGCTCACCAATTTCATGTCGAGCGGACCCATTGTGGTGCTGGCGCTCGAGAAAGAAAATGCCATCGCCGACCTGCGCAAACTGATGGGCGCCACCAACCCGGCCCAGGCCGAAGAAGGCACCATCCGCAAAAAGTGGGCCACGAACATCGAGTACAACGCGATCCACGGCTCAGACGCCGACGAGACCGCGCGCTACGAGTTGAGCTTCTTCTTCGCCGGATACGAACTGGCGAAGTAAGCGAGTTCTCGGTTTTAATGTTCTTGGTGAAGAGCGCATTTACCACAGAGACACAGAGGCACCGAGAAGAGCAAAGAAATTCAAAAATAAGGCTTGTCGTGGAAGCATCGGACGCTTTTGCATTACCTGAGACCTGAGACCTGAGACCTGAGACCTGAGACCTGAGACCTGAGACCCGAGACCCGAGACCCGAGACCCGAGACCTGAGACCCGAGACCCGAGACCCGAGACCATGCCTCTAATCCAAATCACCATGCTGCAAGGCCGCACGGCCGATCAGAAACGCAAGCTTGCTCAGCGCATCACCGACGCGATGGTGGAAGAAGCAGGCGCCCGCCGCGAAGCCATTGTGGTCACGTTTGTCGAAGTCTCGAAGGAAAGCTACGCCTCGGGCGGAGTGCTGATGGCGGACAAGAACAAGTGAATGGGTCAAGCACGTTGCACTTCGCAAGATCGCTCCATGGATGAATGGCAGCCGGCAACGATCGAGTACGTCAAGGAACTCTTAGCTCGAGATCTGTCGGACTGCAACGAAGAGCAATCGTCGCTTTTCAAACGGTGCGCGGTTGATCCCTACCCTGCGCCGATCATTCGACATGGCAACAGCAGCACACTTGTTGTCGTCGCGCGTAACCATGACGAAGTCATCTACTACGAGGACATAGAAGAAGGCTTCAATGTCTCCCCGGTGGGACCCACGGGCGAAATTCTCGAACACTGGTGCAACCAGGACGAACTGAAGTTTGCTCTGAATTACTGGATTGAAGGTCGCAAGCCGTCGGCCAAGTGCGGCCCGGCTAAGCCGATCGCATAGGCTCTTGTCGCGGGCGAGGGCGCCCGCGCTACACCTCACCCCAGCGGCTCGAACAAGTGCCCTTCCACCCGGTCCGCGACTTTGGGCAGTTCTTTCCTGGCGAATTGTAAGAAGTGCGGGGCGGCGCGATGAGCTTCCAGAGCAGCATCGTCCTTGTACTGCTCGTAGATGAAGAACCGGCGCGGCTCCGTCTTGTGCTTATGAACCACGTACATCGCGCAGCCCGGCTCCTTGCGCGACGCCTCGGTCAGCTTCGAAAAGATTGCGGTCGTTTCATTCTCACGTCCGACCTTCGCCATCCACGTCACCGCCAGCACCACCATCGCCACGCTCCGTTGTCTTAGCTGTCAGCCCTCAGCCGTCAGCTATCAGTGAAAGCAACGTCGATTGTAGCGCCGCCGTCCCGGCGGCTGTCCGGTCGGGCGTCCCGCCCGCCGCCCGGCTTACCCACGGACTAACTGCCCTCAACGACCCCCACTGACAGCTGATAGCTTGCTCTACCCCACTCTCGCCGGGTGCCCCATCCTAACGTCGCGCTGTTTGCGACGTCAGGGTGGGATTCCACAACACTCCGCATTCAGCCGGGATCGTTCCGATCCAGCTAAGAGCTAAAGGCTAACAGCTAAGAACTGCTCTCCGCCGCCGCCTTGATTGCTTCGGCAAATTCGTCCACGAAGATCGTGTGATCCCGATCGGGTCCGGTCGACACCATCCCAACCCGAGCTCCGCTCTCCTTCTCCAGGAACGCCAGATACTCGCGCGCCGCCTTGGGCAGCTTCTCCATGGCCGTGATGCCTTGCGTCGATGTCTTCCACCCCGGCCGAGATTCGTAAACGCACTCGATCTTGTCGTACCCGCTCGCCTGCGCGGGAATCTCGTCGGTTTTTCGGCCGTCGATTTTGTAGCTCACGCAAACCGGAATCTCGGCGAACTCGTCGAGCACGTCCAGCTTCGTGACCACCAGCCACGAGATTCCGTTAATCATGCCAGCGTAGCGGAGAAGAGGCAAATCCATCCAGCCGCAACGCCGGGGCCGGCCGGTCACCGCCCCATATTCGTTCCCCCGCGCGCGCAGCAACTCTCCTTTGTCGTCGTTGGCTTCGGTGGGGAAGGGACCGCCGCCCACACGCGTGCAGTAGGCCTTCGTGACGCCAATCACCATGTCGATGGCAGTCGGGGCGACACCGGTGCCGATCACCGCGCCCCCGGAAGTCGCACTCGAGGAGGTCACAAACGGGTAGGTGCCGTGATCGATGTCGAGCATCGCGCCCTGAGCGCCTTCGAATACGATGGACTTGCCGTCGGCCAGAGCCTTGTTCAGGTAAACGGCCGTGTCGCGCACGAAAGGGGCGACCTTCGACGCAGCCGCCGCGTACTCCTCGTACATTTTGTCGGCATCGAGCGGTTCTGAGTTAAACAGCGCGTGCGCAATCATGTTCTTTTCGCGCACCGCATTCTCGATGTGTGTCTTGAGCAGCTTAAGATCGAGCAGGTCGGCAACCCGCAGACCGCGGCGGCCCATCTTGTCTTCGTAGGCAGGACCAATTCCGCGCGAGGTCGTGCCGATTTTGACGCGACCGGGAGCGTTCTCCGCGGCCAATTCGATCATCCGGTGATAGGGCAGAATGACTTGCGCCCGGTTGCTCACGAAAAGATTGCCATCGACCTGCACGCCCGCCTCGCGCAACGCGCCAACTTCCTTCAGGAAGGCCATGGGATCGAGCACCACGCCGTTGCCAATGACACTGCAGCAGCCTGCACGCAGCACCCCGCAGGGCACCAACTGCAGAATGAACTTTTTGCCATTGATGATGACGGTGTGTCCGGCGTTGTGTCCGCCGGCGTAGCGGGCCACGACAGGGAAGCCCTCGGAGAGCACATCGACGATCTTGCCCTTGCCTTCGTCGCCCCATTGCGCGCCCACAATGACCGCAGTCCTGCCCTTTTTCACATCCAGCTCCGTCACGCCAAGATTCGCAAATCGCCCAGGTCGCACACACACGCTTCGCCGCGGTTCGTCGCCGTCTGGAAGGAATGACTGGGATTTGAGCGGATCGGAGTGTGTACAAGTAAGAATACCGTGGAGGAAGAGAATCGGCAATCGAGGGGCCGGTACCCGGCTGCCTGGCGGGCAATCGTCGCTGGTTGCCGAGCATCGAACAACTTTTGGCCGTCGTTCCCGGCATGGTTTCTGAGATTGAAGAGAATGTCCGACCACCCTGGTCGCATTAACTTAATGATAACTTGTCCGCTACGGAGGCCGTAGGGCAACGTTCGGAGCCTGAGGCGACCTTCAGAGTCAGCTTCGACCCCGATCGTCGCTTGTAGAGCTTCTAATCGCCAGTGGCGGGCATTCTGTGAGCTGTCTGCGGGGTGGTTTTGCGGTTGGTCAGTGCGGTTGACGGGTTTTCAATGACTTAGCTAAAAGTGAACCAAAAACCAAATCCCTGAGCGTCGTCCGGGAATCCGCGACCTGTCATCCAGCATCTATCACCCGTGGCGTCCTGGCGGACGACTGCACTTCAAGACGATAGACTAATTCCGTGCCCGAACTCCCAGAAGTAGAAACCATCGCGCGCGGCTTGCACCAGCGCGTTGCCGGCGACACGATTGAGTCGGTGTGGCTGGGGTCGAAGCCGCAAACCATGAAGTCGGCTCCCGCCGAAATTGCCGCGACCCTGGAGCACACACGCATCGCGCAAGTACGGCGAATGGGCAAGCACATCGTTTTCGATCTTGAGCGTAACGGTGCGCGGACACCCTTGTCCGCCAACCTGTCGACAAGAACTGATCCAGACCCGAAACGAAAATCCGCTAAGCCGCGAAAGAAACCCGTCGCCCTTGGCCCGCACTCCCAGTGGATCGTGCACCTCGGCATGACCGGACGGATGCTGGTCTGCGATCCTACTGAAGAGATCGTCAAGCACACGCACGCTATCGCAACGCTGGCTTCGGGACGCGAGATCCGGTTTGTGGATCCGCGCCGCTTTGGGCGACTTAGCGTGGCGAGCCAGGGAGACTTCGAAGCAGGGGGCGTTGAGCCGCTTGAAGTCGAAAAGCAGCGGTTTCTTGAACTTTTCCGCGGCCGTAAGACTCCGATCAAGAGCGCCCTGCTGAACCAGAAGCTACTGCGCGGCGTCGGCAACATTTACGCGGACGAGTCGCTATTCCGAGCGGGACTGCGCCCGCGCCGGCGTGCCTCAACCATCACACACGAGCAGTTCGAGAGCCTTTACCTTGCCGTGCGGGAAGTTCTCCAGGAAGCCATCAAGCTGGGCGGGTCGTCGATCTCCGACTATGTCGATGCTGACGGGGAAGCAGGTTTCTTCCAGTTACAACATCGAGTCTACGGCCGCGAAGGCGAACTCTGCCTCGTGTGCAAGACTCCTATCAAGCGGGTAGTCATTGCGGGCCGCAGCAGCCACTACTGTCCGCATTGTCAGAAGTAGCGATTCAGCGCATCCTGGAGTCACGTGGCGAATCGGCATTGCTCTTCAAAAAGCCTTTAACCGCAAAGATCGCGAAGAGCGGTCGCAAAGATCAATAAGGAAAGCCCCTCGCGAGTTGCATTGAATCGTTACACGACTGGCCTTCTTGACGTCTCCGAGGGATTCGGAAATCGACAATCCCCTTTAGCCGGTGTACCCTGTTTTGTTTTTCTGACGCTACTCGACTGTTATGTCCAATTTTGCCATCGGTGTAGATCTTGGCGGAACGAACCTGCGCATCGCGGCGGTCGATGAGCAGGGTCAGCTTATGGAGAAGGTAACGCTCGGCACCAAGACCGTGCTTGGGCGCGATCAAGTCCTGAACGACATGTGCGAGGCGATTCGCCGCGTCTCCGACAAGTACAAGTCTTCGGGCACGTTGTTGGGAGTCGGCATTGGCGTGCCTGGCATCATCGATATGCAGACGGGCATGGTCCGCGAGTCGCCGAACTTGCCCGGGTGGTCCGAGTACCCGGTGCGAAACGAGATCGAAAAACGTCTCGGCGCTCCGGTCATTTTGGAAAACGACGCGAACGTGGCCGCCTTCGGAGAAAAGTGGCTGGGCGCCGGGCGTCACGTGGGCGATATGGCCATGCTCACGCTCGGTACTGGGGTCGGCGGCGGTCTTGTCCTGAACGGAAAAATCTGGCACGGCATGACCGGCATGGCTGGTGAGTTCGGGCACATGACGGTCGATCCCGAAGGCCAGCAATGCGGGTGCGGGAATCGTGGCTGCCTGGAGCAATACGCCTCCGCCACCGCCATCATGCGCATGGCGCGCGAGCTGATTGCCACCGGCGACGCGCCCGGGTTAGCAAAAGCGGCAGGCTCCGATCCCGAGTTCAGCGCCAAGGAAATCTACAACCTGGCCATCCAGGGAGACGAGCAGGCGCGCCGCATCTTCCGTCGTGTGGGCCGGGCGCTGGGTATCGCGCTCGCGGCCATGGTGAACGGACTGAACCTGGAAATGTATGTCATCGGCGGCGGCGTCTGCAGCGCCTGGGAGGCGTTCTCGCCCGCAATATTTGAAGAGCTGCGCCTGCGCGCGACGGTGTACGCGGCCACCGCGCCGACTGATCCACAAAAGGTCCCGTCGGGAGCATCCGGTCAGGTCGAGCCCGAGGCCGGTCGAAAAACCATCATCACGCGGGCTCTCCTCGGTAGTGATGCGGGACTATTCGGTGCGGCGCGTCTGCCGATGACGCGGGAATCGTAGTTCCTCCCAGCTCTATTCTGCGGCAGCCATGTTCTTCTGAGCGCAGCGACGTGCTAGCACTTCAGCGTTTGTCGTTTGGGGCGAGGCGCCAGCCGAACGAATCGCCCCAGAAACGGAGAAATAGAGCGGGATTCCCACGGAAGACGCAGGCACCCAGGTTTCAGGTCAGTGCGGGCACTCGAACTTGTGGGCCAGGGTTTCGGATTCTGCATAAATTTCCACTTCGCGGCAGCCTTCCGCTTTGAGATCAGTCTCCAGTTTCTGCAAGAGATTTCTCCGCATGGGAAATCCGTCGATGAAGTGCGCGGCGGCGTCGGGCAGGAACAGCCAAACCGCCGAGCGTCGTCCGCCGACGATTCTTGCCGCCTCTCTCGCTGCCCAGCTTTCGTCGGCGATCGCTCCTCTCGCCGCACTCGGCGGCGGATTACCCACAATCTCCTCTGCCCGACCGTCAAACCCGGGAAAGGCCAGGCTTTTGCAGTTACTGGAGCGTTCATCCGAGCCCTGCACATAGCCCAGTTGCGCCGCGCGCAAGCACTCGGCGGCACGGTCAATTCGCTGCTCGAGCAGGTAGGTGTGATTCCAGTCGCCAGCGTAATATCCCCACTGTATGTACCTGCCGAACACCAGGTAGACCGGAGTCGGCCCTTCTGCGTTCACGCTTCTGACGACGTCGCGAGTGCCTTCCTTTTGATGCGGGTGTCTGGCCAACCATACGGTGTCTCGTGTTGTGGGCAAGACAAACGCTCCCGCGAGCGCCACAAATACCAGATCAGACATTCTCCCCGGGACTAAGTCGGCCACCGCGGATATGCCCGATGCCAATATCCAAGACAGCAGTGGGAAAGCAAACAGCACCAGCCGAATCACGATGGGGTATTGCTTCAGGACCGACGCCAGCAAGACCAGCGCCAGCGGTCCAGCGGCTAACACCGCCATCGACGGCCCCTGTTTTCTCGCAATGGCATACACTCCCGCCACAAATAACCCGCCGAGAACCAGGGGCGGTATCCTTGCCACCTCAGATGCACCCAACAGGAATCCAAGAGCGGAAGAAAGGTCGCTTCCGAACGATGGCGACGTCAGTTGTAGAAGCTTGGGCGACCAGAAGGCGCGCATGAACGGGCTGTGGATGGTCGCTCGATACGAGAACAAATACAACACGAGGAACACTCCCAACCACACCGCCGAAGCGGTGGCCAGTTGCTTTCTCCATGTACTCGAGGATCGGAATCGTGGGTCCACGACTGCTGCCGCGCCGATGCTGGCCAGCACGAAGGCGATCGGTTGCGAGAACAATAGTGCCGCCGCGCCGCCGACTGTCACCTTGCGCCAGTTCTGATCCGTAGAATTGCCTAGCAGGTCGATTCCCAACCACACAACCAGTACCGTAACCAGTGCGTCGATCCCGTACTGCTTGACCTCTGCTGAGTAATAAATCAGGGAAGGCGAGAGGCTGACTAGCGTCAGCATCAAAAAGGCCACGCGTTGCTCGAGCACACGTCGGAAAAGTGCCCAGATCAATATGACGAGTGAACACCCTGCGAGCAGCGGAAGAAAGCGAAGCGCAAGTTCCGAAAACCCAAGTACGCGGCTCGTGGTCTTAAAGAGAAGCAACAGTCCGAGGGGCATCGTCTGGTCGTAGCTGAGGGGACGCAACAAACCGGAAAAATCGCGGAATCGCAGATTGAGAGCAACCGCCACTTCATCTCCCCAGAACGACCGGTTGGCCAGGTAATGGGTAATTCTGAGGGCAATTCCAACGCCCATGATCAGCGATGCCAGCACTCGCTCGGCGCGGCCCCTCAGGATAACCCTATGGCGTTCTCCGGCAAGCGCCTCCCCCTCAAGGTCTGCCAGCTCAGAGTCACTTCGACGAGAAAAGTGCTGAACTTTCTCTTCGGCAGCTTTCAGTGTTGGGGACGGATCAGGGGTGGGGTTCGTCACGTTGGAATTGTGCTACATGTCCTCAACTGTCGCAAAATCCCTCTCTAGCAATGTCGGCGATATCAAGGCACCCTGGAGGCCCCGAAGAACTCCGCCCCGGCCGATCCTCTCGGTCAACGAAGTTACTTTTCTGCCGTGAGCGCGCGTACGAAGAATTCGTTCTGCTCTGGTAGCCCCAAGGTCACTCGAATGGATGTAGGTGCGCCCCAGGCGGCGAGGGGCCGGACCAGGACTCCTTTGCGGCGCAGGTTCCGCGCGAACTCGCGCGCGTCTTGTCGCACGTCGAGCGCGATGAAGTTCGTCCAGGTTGGAATCATAGCGTAGCCCAGTCTCGTCAGTTCGTTCTCCATCCAAGCGGCTTGCTCGGCGTTTTTCTCCAGAGCTTGCTGAGTGTGCCCTTGGTCATCGAGAGCGGCGATCGCTGCAGCTTGGGCCAGCACAGAAACATCGAAGAGATCCTGCATGCGCGCAACATATCCCACCAATGCGGCTGGCCCAAGCGCATACCCAACGCGAACTCCCGCCAGCCCGTGCACTTTGGAAAACGTGCGCAGTACGAGAACGTTCCGGTCGGCGCGAACATGGTCGAGTGAGTGCGAGTAGTCGATGCCGCGCCTCGCCGCGAAGAATTGCGCGTAGTCGGAGTACGCCTCATCGAGCACGACGACGACATGCGCCGGGACACTACTCAGGAACTGATCGACCGCCGCCGCATCGGCGAGCGTCCCCGTGGGGTTGTTAGGGTTCGCAATGAACACGACGCGCGTGTTCGCGTCGATCGCTCGAAGAATTGCGTCGAGATCAAACCCATTGTGCAGTGCCGGGACTTCAATGAGCTTCGCGCCGGCAGCCTGCGTCACGTCTGGGTAGGAGATGAACGAACAAGTGCTGGTGACTGCATTCAGACCGGGGCCAAGCAGGGTGCGCGCGATCACCCCCAACAGGGCTGTCGTGCCGTTGGAGATGAGAACCTGGTCCGCAGAGATGCCGTGAAGCTGGGCGAGTTTCCGCCGCAGGTCGATCGCGTCATTGTCCGGGTAGAAGTGAGAACGCTCCATCGCGGAACGCATGGCAGCGAGAGCCTTCGGAGAGGGCCCATACACGCTCTCATTGGCGTTCAGCTTGATGAGCGAGGGCGAAGACTGCTCGGGAGTGCTCTTGGTCTGCGGACCGGCGGCGCGCGCGGGTTCCGTGACTAGATCGAAGAACCGGTCCATAGGAGGCGTCAGGAGGCTGCTTCGCGCTTTGTGCCCTGGTTCTGTCCGGCCGCGGTACGCAACCGATCAACCTCTTTGGTGGTGAGTGTGCGGAATTCGCCCGGCGGCACGTCGAGCGCGAGTGGCCCATACTTCACGCGCTTGATTTTCTCCACGTGATGGCCGACCTCTTCGAACATGCGGCGAATCTGCCGGTTGCGGCCTTCGATCAACGTGATCTCATACCAGGGATTGGGCGCGTCTTTCACCAGGCGGATTTTCGCCGGAGAGGTACGGACGCGCTTGCCTTGGTCGGTCGCGATCGATAACCCGCCGCGAAGCTTTGTAAGCGCCTCCTCGCTAGGCTTGCCGCTGACCTTGACAACATAAGTTTTTGCCACGTGCGAGGCTGCCTTCATCAGTTTGTGCGCGAGGGTGCCGTCGTTGGTCATCAGCACCAGGCCCTCGCTGGCGTAGTCGAGGCGGCCCACGGGATAGACGCGGCTGCCGACTCCGCGGATCAGGCTCATGACGGTGGGCCGCTTTTCCGGATCGCTCACGGTGGTCACGAAGCCGACAGGTTTATTCAACAACAGATAAACGTGACGCTGCGCGCCGTGCAGAAGCTTGCCATTGACCCGGATATGATCTTTTTCCGGATCGGCCTTTGACCCCAGCGCCGTGACCGGTTGCCCGTTCACGAGAACGTGTCCGGCCGTGATCAGTTCCTCGGCCTTGCGGCGCGAGGCGACTCCGGCGGCAGCAATGATTTTCTGCAGACGTTCGGCAGGCATGGCTTCTTTCCGCGTAGCGCGGCAAATCGTCTAATCGCCGGCCTTGCTGGCGTGCGTTTCGATCGCCGGATACTCAGAAGTCTCGGCCTCGGGCGATGTCGTTGCCGCTGCAGCCTTCGGAGCCTCGTCAGGCTTGGATTCCGCAGGCTCAGAGATCGGAACCACCGCGGCCTCGGTTCCGGCAGCAGGACTGCTGTCCTCGCCCAGCAAAAGATCGGCCTGGAACGACTCAGCGACCAGCTTCTCGAACTCCTCCATGCTGGGCAACTCGTTCACATCTTTCAGACCAAACCGCATGAGGAATTCCTTCGTCGTTTTATAAAGGATCGGCCGCCCGATTACCGCTTTGCGGCCCGCGGTCGTGACCAGCTTGCGGTCGAGCAGCGTAGCGATCACACCGCCCGAATCGACGCCGCGAATCTCGCTGATCTCGGGGACGGTAACCGGTTGCTTGTAGGCGATCACGGCCAACGTCTCAAGAGCGGGAAGTGAAAGTCGGATTGGCGGCTTCAGGCTCTTGGCGAAGGCACGCACTACGTCGTGCTGCTCCGGCTTGGTCGACATACGGTAGCCGCCGGCCACCTGGCGAATCTCAATGCCGTGCTCGGCTGATCCGTATTCGGCGGTTAGCTCTTCCAAGGAGGCCCGCACGCGCGATTTGGCCTCGGCCTCGTCAGCGCCCTCCTGTTCCGACAGAAGCGATTCCTTCACCAATTGGAAAATCTGCTCGAGGGTGA
>Ga0307474_10003875_pt1 | contig 10763 bp, 7 predicted proteins | sample atmos_gasesECM1C_2_FD_203312 | JGI IMG/M metagenome (GOLD analysis project Ga0307474, IMG submission 203312) | Hardwood forest soil microbial communities from Morgan-Monroe State Forest, Indiana, United States - atmos_gasesECM1C_05 | ecosystem: Environmental > Terrestrial > Soil > Temperate...
TCCCTACGCACCCAATTCGCCGTATTCGGCGAGCAAGGCTGCGTCCGATCATCTGGTTCGCGCCTATCACGAGACCTATGGGCTCAAAACCACGGTCACCAATTGTTCCAATAACTATGGCCCGTACCATTTTCCAGAGAAATTGATTCCTCTGACCATCGTCAACATTTTGCAGGGCAAGCCGTTACCGGTGTATGGCGATGGCCTGCAGATTCGCGATTGGCTACACGTAGAGGATCATTGTACGGCGATCGGGCTGGCACTAACCAAAGGCAAGCCTGGCGCCGTCTATAACATTGGCGGCAATAGCGAGACGACCAATATTCACATCGTACACAGCCTGTGCGACCTGCTGGACGCAGCGCTAACGGCACGTCCAGAGTATCGGGCCGCATTTCCGGCTTCACCCACGTACAGTGGAACGAGGGCCATCCAATTGATTACCCACGTACGAGACCGGCCCGGTCACGATCGTCGGTACGCCATCGACTATTCGAAGGCATCGCGACACCTAGGTTATTCACCGGCGCGGAACCTTGAAAGCGGGCTGCGGTCCACGGTGGACTGGTATTTGCGGAAAGTGAAATGGTGGCAGGATTTGCTGGGCCGAGACTACGCGGCGTGGCTGCGTAAGAACTACGATCGCTGACAATTTGGTGCAACCATGGCGCGGAGTCGCGGGACGCCGACGCAACCATAGGATCGCGAGATGACGGTTTAGTATACAATTTCGCGGCTGAGCGTTGGCCTGAAATTCATAAGTTCCAAAGGGTCTTTCAAGAAATGAGAGTTGTGTCTTTCGCGGCTTGCTGGAGGCTAGCCAGGTCCTTGAGCGCCGCGATCACAATGATAATGATCGCGGCCGCAGTCGGGGCGCAGACGCCCAGTCCCAGCTCAGACCAATTGAACATCCTCAAGAGTCTGACCCCGGAGCAGCAGGACTCGCTGCTGCAAAGTGTGCTCGGCAAAGGGGATGGGACAAACAAGAAAACCGATTCGCAATTAGAGTCGCCCGAGACGGTGCAGAAGAGGAACGACCGTACGGGTGAGCGCGGGCAGGAGAAGGAAAAGAATGAGAAAACAATTGATGGGCGCACCTTGCGCAAGTTGGACGAAGACCCGGAACTGCGTGCGGACGACTATGTTCTGATCGATTTGACTCCGGTGGAGCTCGACAAGGATGGGAATCTGATAACCCACAACTCGGGCAATCAGACACCGGGATCCGCGTCGCCATCCGCTTCCGGATCCGCTACCACCAGCCTCAGCTCAAGCGCCGCGGTTAACGCCGCTGAATCCGCCGGTAGGGACACCAAGAACACCCCGCCTGGCGACTTTGGTCGCTTGCGTATCGAGCAGCGGACGAGAACGACGGAGGAAGCGACCAAGTCGGCGGCAGTCAGAGATCGAATCCTCAAGGGCAATCCATATCAGTTAAATCGCTTTGGTGTGCTGGAAATTCCCGGCCTTCCCTCGATACCGTTGGCCGGCCTCACGGCTGACGAAGCCACCAAGCGCCTGAGCGCCGACCCTGATTTACGTGACTATACGGTCAAGTTGACATTGTTGAGGCTCGAGCCACAAGACGATGAAGGCGCCAAGCCTTTTGGCTACGACTTGTTCCAGGGAGTCCCAAGCACGTTCGCGCCGGTTAAGGACATTCAAGTTCCGATCGACTACGTCGTGGGACCTGGAGATACGTTTAACATCCAGCTTTACGGCAATGAAACAGCGTCTTATTCGCTGACGGTCGGTCGCGACGGCCAGATCAAGTTTCCCAAGCTCGGCCCAATATCCGTGAGCGGAATGGGCTTTGACGCAGCGCGCGCGACGCTCGAACACCGCGTGGCCCAGCAACTGATCGGCACCCAGGTCAGCGTGACCATGGGTGATTTGCGCTCAATTCGGGTCTTTGTTTTGGGTGAGGCGGAAAAGCCCGGCTCGTACACGGTAAGCGGTCTGTCCACGATGACCAATGCGCTATTTGTGAGCGGCGGCGTCAAGACCATCGGTTCGCTGCGCAACATCGAACTGCGACGAAACGGCCATCTGGTCTCTGTGCTCGATCTTTACGATCTGCTGCTGCACGGGAATACCAGCGGCGATCATCAACTGATGCCGGGCGATGTCATCTTTATCCCGCCCATAGGATCCACGGTAACGGTGTATGGCGCGGTCCGACGCCCGGCCATATACGAACTGAAGAAGGAGAATACCGCACAACAACTCGTCGAAATTGCCGGTGGCCTCAAGCCCGATGCGGATGCGGAACTCGCTCAATTGGAGCGCATTGAAGCGTCGCGGCTACGAGAGATGCGCAATATCAATTTGAATTCGCCCGCGGGCCGCGAAACACCGGTTTCGAATGGCGACAAGCTGCGTGTGCCGGCGATCAAGCCCACCCTCGAAAATTCCGTGGAGTTGTCAGGTTACGTCTTCCGTCCGGGCGCCTTCCAGTATCGACCGGGATTGAGGCTCAGCGATGTTTTGACGAGCTTTGATGAACTGCGGCCGAACGCGGATCGTCATTACGTCGTCATTCGCCGCGTCATTCCGCCGGAGGAAAAGATCGAGGTGGTGTCCGCCGATCTCGAACGCGCGCTCAGTGCGCGTGGTTCCGCGGCAGATCCGGAACTGCGGCCGCGCGACAAAATAATTGTATTTGATCTAACCGCCAACCGCGCACGAACGGTGACACCGATCATCGATGATCTAAGGCTGCAGTCATCTGCCGCATCGCCTGCTCACCTGGTTCTCATTTTTGGCGAGGTCAGAGCACCGGGCACGTACCCGCTCGAACCTTCCATGCACGTCAGCGACCTGATCCGCGCGGGAGGCAGTCTCGACGATTCTGCATACACTGGCGAGGCCGAACTGAATCGCTATGAAGTTGTTGATGGCCAGGAAAGGCAGACTGCGCTGTTGCAGGTAAATCTTGCAGCGATTCGTCAGCATGAACCCGGGGCGGACCTGGAGCTGAAACCTTATGATATTTTGGTCATCAAGAAGACATCGCAGTGGGAGGCACCCGGGACCATCGTGTTGAACGGCGAAGTGAGGCATCCCGGACGATACCCGATACATCACGGCGAAACGCTCTACTCGGTGCTCCAGCGCGCGGGCGGACTCACCGATATCGCATTCGACGAGGGTGCGGTGTTTATTCGCGACGAGCTAAAGCAGCGCGAAAAGGAGCAATTGGAGAGTTTGAGCAATCGGTTGCAAAGCGATCTGGCGGCACTTTCACTCGAGGCCGTGAGTACCAGTGCCGTCACGAATGGCGGCGGAGGCGGCGGAGGGAGCGCGGGACAGGCGCTCGCCATCGGCCAGCAGCTGATTCAACAGCTTCGCAACACCAAGCCGGTGGGCCGGTTGGTGATCGATGTGCGTCAAATAGTCAAGGGCCCGGCCGGGGGGCCGGCAGATGTGATCTTGCGGAATGGCGACATACTGCTCATTCCGAAGAAGATGCAGGAAGTCACGATATTGGGCGAGGTACAGAGTCCGACCTCGCATTTGTTCCGTGCGGGCTTGAGCAGAGACGATTACATTGCCAAGAGCGGCGGAACAACGCAGAGGGCCGATCGCAAGAGAATTTACATCGTGCGCGCGAATGGCGATGTCGTATCCGGTGGACGCTCAGGATGGTTCAGACGTACGCAGTCCGTCGACGTACGCCCCGGCGATACCATCGTGGTGCCGCTGGACACCGAGAGAGTAGCGGCGCTGCCCCTTTGGACGTCGGTTACTACTATCATCTATAACCTAGCTATCGCGCTCCTGGCGATTCATAGCGTCCAACCCTGATGTGTGCGAATGAACCGCGACATGTCTTCTGATCTCGGCGAATCACTTGACCTGTTTCAAGTGGTCGCCTTGGTATGGAACCATAAATGGACGGTGTTCTTTGTTACCGCCATTTTTGTCGGGTTGGCGGCGGCATACGCTTTTACCGCCAAAGAGCAGTTTCGCGCCGAAGTCCTGCTTAAACCTGCGGACACGAAATCGCAACTGGGAATGTCCGGTGCGTTGGGCGGATTGGGCGGCCTTGCCAGTCTTGCCGGAATTAACGTCGGTTTAGGCAACGCCGCGGAGCCGATTGCGGTGCTTTCGTCGCGGGAATTTACCGCTGCATTCCTGGAGGATCAAAACCTTTTGCCGGTGCTGTTTTCGGGCAGGTGGGATAGCGCAAACAAGCGTTGGAAGCCTTCCTGGCTCTCCGGGTCTCCGGATATTCGTGACGGCGTTCGATACTTCGACAGATCCGTTCGAACTGTCAGGGAAGACAAAAAGACCGGGTTCGTCACCATGTCGATCGAGTGGACCGACGCAAATGTCGCCGCAAACTGGGCAAATTTGCTGGTCGAGCGCGTGAATGAGCGGATGCGCAATCGGGCGCTCGCCGAATCCGAGCTAAATGTCGCCTACTTGAAGCAAGAGCTGGCGTCCTCAAACGTCGTGTCTCTTCAACAGTCCATAGGTCACGTGCTGGAAACGGAACTTCAGAAATTGATGTTGGCAAAGGCTACTAAGGAGTATTCCTTTAAAATAATCGATCATGCCGAGGCTACCAAATGGCGATCTTCGCCGCGTCGCGTATTGGTCATTGCGGCAGCATTCATTTTAGGGCTGGCTTGTTCCGCTTTCTACATCGTGGCGAGGTACGCGGGGCGTCGCGCCGGCAAAAAATGGGACGTCGAAAAGATGGGAACTGCTTAAGCTAATAGAAACTTTGTTTCCCCAGCCCAGCGGTTCCGGAGAGGCTGGCTATCCAGATGCAAATCGCGCCGAAGGTTCATTTTGAGAGAGAAAGAGCAGTCGAAGCGCATTGGGCTCGTGATACCGACGCTCAACGCCGGAAAAAACTGGAGGTCCAGCCTAAGCGCCATCGAACGACAGTCTCTCGTGCCGCAGCGAATACTAATTGTCGACTCGGAATCGACTGACGAGACCGTCAGAATCGCTGAATCGAGCGGATTTGAGGTCAAGACAATTCGACGCTCGCACTTCAACCACGGCGGAACTCGTCAGTGGGCAGCGGAATATCTCAGCGAATGCGAAATCATCTTGTTTTTGACACAGGACGCCATTCCCGTTTCGTCCAACGTATTCGCAGAGATTGTGTCGTGCTTTGATGATCCGACAGTCGCCGTCGCGTATGGGCGGCAGCTTCCTCACCAGGGGGCGACGCCGATCGAGTCGCACTCGCGGATTTTCAACTATGGGCCGCAGTCGGCAAAAAAAGATTCAGCCTCGATCGAGAAATTGGGTGCAAAAGTATTCTTTTGTTCAAATTCCTTCGCCGCCTATCGGCGCTCGAGACTCATTGAACTCGGCGGTTTCAGGGCAGACCTGATTCTCGGCGAGGACATGGAGTTTGCCGCTCGGGCGATCAAAGCAGGGTACGCCAATATGTATTGCGCTACGGCATGTGTATTCCATTCGCATGACTACACCGTGCGGCAAGTTCTGCGGCGATACTTCGACATCGGGGTATTTGATCGAAGGAATGCTTGGATGCGCGAGCATTTTGGGTCCCATCGGGGCGAAGCCGCGCGCTTTGTCACTTCAGAGCTGCGATATGTGGCTTCGATATCGCCATTTGAGATTCCCAGGGCGCTGCTTCAGACGGCTGCAAAACTCCTCGGCTATCGGTTGGGGCGACTCGAGCAGCTAGTCCCGAGGATGATGAAGCAAAGACTCTCGATGATGCCGAGCTTTTGGAATTAGCCGGGGAGGGGCGGCAATGATTCAATCAGAAGAATCGCGGTAATTCGCTTAGTCCCGCCGATATGTGCGGGACATTCGAAATCGCCAGCGCAGGAGTCTGGGAATCCTGAACAGAATCAATTGAATGAAGATGATGCGCTTTCCGAGCATTGACCCGATGGAACCGTGCGTCAATTTTGTGGCGTTTCTGCGGTGCCGCCGATAGTCGATCAAAGCCTCATCCATAAAATGGACTCGACCAGCGACAGTTGTGCAAAGACCGATCCATTCGTCATACATGCTGATTTGCTTCGGGAATGGCAGGAACAAGTCTTTTGCATCCGAGCGAATGGCCATGCAGCAGCCGACAAAACCATTTTTATAAAGATTGCGCCAGAAACCTGGACCACTGCGCCTAAAGGAAAACAGCGATTCATTCAATATGCGCCGTTCCGCATCCACAACGCGGGCGTCCGATACGACCAATAAACAGTTGGTTGCGGCAAAGACCTGCAGTGTCCTTTGCACCTTGTGGGTTCGCCAAATGTCGTCTTGGTCAGAAAGGAAGATATGTCTGCCCTTCGAAGCGCCAATCGCCCTCTCAAAGGACGCGATTGGACCAATATTCAATTCATTGAAGAGCAGAACGACGCGAGGGTCCGCCATATTCTTGATGAGCTGCATCGACCGGTCGGTGGAGTGGTCATCGACGATGATCACCTCATCCTCATCCCCCAGTTGATCGAGAATAGACCGCAGTTGCTCCTCGAGGTAGCACTCACCGTTATAGACTGCCATGCAAACTGAAATCGAAGTCATAGACTCTCAGGAAGCCATGTTGTCGAAACCCTGCTTCCTTGCGCCAGTTAGTAGAATTTGTAGTGCGGCCTGGCGCCTCGGATCCACATGAAAATGTTTTCAATGGAATTGAACGCCAGGTAGAAGGTGAAAAGCGTGTAAAGCCTGATTATGAAGTAAGCGCCGTCGAATAATAAAGCTAGAGGCGCCATTACCAAGCTGGTCCAAAGAACGACGTGCATGATGCTCAGCGCGGCCTTGTTGATCAAATGGCGCCGCGCGACAAACAGCCCGAACGAGGTCGCAATCACGACCGCTCCGGCAACAAGCATATTGCCATAGTGGAGAAGTAGTTCGATCGCAAAATTTGAATTGGGGACCAGGCCATTGGTCGCGAAATTGTAGTTGTTGGTAGCAAGATAGAGGATGTATTCCCCAGCTGATTGAAACTCAGGCGTAAAGAAGAATCTTTTGTAGAACGGGTAAAAATAGAATTCGGTCAAATTTATATTTCTCGCGGAAGTAATGTCCAAATCGCTGAACGCAATGAACGCGAGATTGTCGAAACCCCCGAACAGGCGGGTGGCAAATCCCTCAAAGGCACCTCCAGGCCCGTTCTCGCCGGAATCCGCGCCGACAAAAACCAAATATAGGGGCAGTATGAATACCAACGCGCACGCGGTGACCGCGATCCATCTCCTGGTGCTGGTAATGCGCCGTTTCAGTTCGTGCATCTGCGCGTTCGATTGTGGAGCGCGGGCTCTCAGATGCAGAATGTAGTCCCCGGTGAAAAGAAGCAAAAGAGTGGTGACAACCACGGCGGATTTTGAGCCATTGAGCACGGCGCTTATGGCGGCGACGACGACACCAGCGGCGCCGACACGCTTTACCGCACGCGAATCCGTCAGCAGGTAAACGAGCAAGAGTACCGTGCCAATGTCGGGTGTCAGTAGAACAAGGGATGGAATCGCGGTTGTGCCAAGTTCGCTGCGGGCCTGCGTTCCGGCGAACAAGGGCATGATTCCGAAGATTTGGTTCACGACCAAATTGACCAGCAGCAGACCGAGAAAGAAGCATGCAAAGTAAAAATGATGCGTGTGCTGATCGCTTAGCGCTATAGAGCGCTGCAGCATCGGCGCGCGGGAAGCCAATGCCGCGGCAAAGACGAAAATGCCGTTGAGGACGAGAACATCGACGTACGATTTATTGACCGGGTGAATCGTAACGATAAATAGTGCGCCGGAAAAATAAAAGGCGAGAAGAATAATCGAGATGTTCAGCGGGTCCGTAAAGCTGATGATTGATCTGGCGAACAATATCCGCAAGAACGCATACGCGCCTCCTGCGACCAGCAGAAGCCATCCGAATCCCTCAGCTAGATAAGACAAATCCATGAATTAACCTACGTCGGCCTGAGCTGAGTCACGCGACAAAGCGTCGTCTTAGGCGCGCAAAAGCAGATTTAATTTGTCGGAAGTAAAAGTATAGGTTGAAGTAAATCAAGAAGCGGGGCCGCGAGAGACCATTAATCAGGTAGTCGACGATAAATTTCTGTTCCACAGCATTACGCGATTGCGAAACGCCGCTTACATCGTAGCGGGCAATTGGAAAGCTCGCTTTGGTAAAATATGCAGAATCTACCAAGCTGAAAAATAAGTAATCGGAAATCGTAAGTCCGCGAGAAACCAAGTAAAGACCGTAGTCGCCGTGCAGAGCTTTTGAATAAACAGACGCTTGGTGGTTGATGATTTTACGAAGGTGATCGCACTCGTAGGTTTGCAAGCGGCGGCGCCCGTGTTTGTCCGTGTGTGCAAGCACAACATCCGAGTAAATAAAGCGCTTTGCGTTCCCACAAGGTCTAATGTACCGATCCACCAACGTCCGTATGGTGGAGGCCGAATCGAAGGTGTCGCCGGCGTTCAGGAAATTGAGCCAATCGCCGCTCGCCCGGCGAATGCCTTTGTTCATTGCGTCATACAGGCCCTTATCGGATTCGGACAACCACAGATCAATGGCGAAATCGTATTGCTGAATTATTGCGACGGTGCCGTCGTGAGAGCCACCGTCAACCACTATGTACTCGATGTTGTCGTAAGTCTGCTCGAGCACACTTCGTATGGTGGGCTCCAACATGGCTTTTGCGTTGAAGGTAACGGTTATTACCGTTACCAGTGGCCCAGGCGATGCGTTCTTGAGGAAGCCCTTCTTTCGCAGCCCTCCGGATACGCCAACCGACGAATCAAGCACGGTGGACAAATCGGCGCCCGCCATGTTTGTAGACCGCACCAAATTGCGCGTAGTACTGAATTGCTTGTCGCCGTTCTCGATTGTCATGAGATTCTCGGAATAAACGCAACCGAGCTGTGGTCAGCGGCAATATCTTAGCGGACCATAGCGTCCGATGCAGAAATGCACAAACCCCAGCAGCATCATTTTCAATCGCAGGGCGGTTTGGTCCTCGAAAAAAATCGCCTTCAAAACATCCTTCATGATTTGCAGGCCGAACGCCGCGAGAAAGCCGGGTCTGTGGAATATGAACTTCATTGCGACATAAAAACCATTCCTAACGTAATAATAGGAACGAAACGGCCTGTGAGACACGTACTGAAGCCGGCCGAAGAGCAAGCGGGCTTCCAAAACTTCCCCGAGTGAGTGATCCAGCGCGACTTGGGTCAATTGTTGGACCTTGTATCCGGCTCGGGTCAGGCGAAAACAGTATTCAGTGTCGACGTGATCTATAAAGAGCTTTTCCTCAAAGGGACCGCAAAGGGAGAATGCCCTTAAATCTAGCGCGCTTCCCGAAGTCATCAACTGATTCACGGTGAGAATCGCGTCCGACGCATTCATCGCGCGGTGATCAGCCAGTTTGGATACTTGAATCGGAGCAAGGATGGCGACCTTTTGTGCTGCCCGGCTTCCAATGGCCGCTTTTATTGCATCATAGGTGGCTTCTTCCATCAGGCTGTCCTGATCGAGCATTAACATCCACGTGAACTGTTTATCGATCGCTATGCGTGCGGCGGCATTGAGCGCAGCAGCGATACCAGTGTTGGCACCCATCGGCGAGTAGCAAAGTGTCGGGCTGGTGGTGAGGGTATCGGCCAGATCTTGCTTGTCGGTGTTGTCAACGATGATTAGAAAGTCCATGAAGCGCAGGTAATAGGTTATTCTTGCGATTGCCGAAGCATCTGGGTAATAAAGGACTATGGCGGTGGCAATAGGCATACGACTGGACCCCTCGAGTGATGTCAGCAAAGCTCTGGCTCAGATGAGGTGGTTCTAGTCACTGTCCGCATTGCTAACCGGGATGAGCTTAGTAGGCGCTGTTTCGACGCCATGTTTCAGGCGCTTCAAAATAACGGCTACGTACCAGACGCAAGGTCCAGCGCTCAGCACCAAGTAAGTCAGGATGGTTGCCCAAGGAATGCCGGTTATACCAAATTGGTGGATAAAAAATACCTTTGTTGCGAGACATCCGATCCCAAAAATAGCGGCAATTATCACTTGGAATTTAATGATGGAAATGCCATTTAGAAAAACCGCAAGCGCGTCACCGCAACACGTCACAACCGTCCAAACGGCGAGACCCAACAGCAAGAAAAACGTCGGGTGAATTCTGGGCCCCACCCACCAAAGAATCAGCTGGCGGGAGAAAAGCAGCAACACTAGCGCGCATGCCGTGGAAATCGCGAGAACTAGAACAATAGAGCGGGCAAGTGTGCGACGGACCCAAGCCACGTCGCCCCGCGAGACAGCCTCACCGTAGGCTGGCCAAAGAGGTGCAACTAACATTCCCAACAGCATGGCGACGGCGGCAAAAATGCGCTGCGGAACAGAATACTCCGGTACATTAATAGCGCCGAGTATCCGGGCGATAATGAAATTATCTGCCGAAAATGACACTGCTACAACCACCTGAAGTACAAAGAAGAGCCCCCCGAGCTTGCCGATGTGCACAATGGTATTGGTGGACACGTTCGCAAATCTCGGGCGCAAATCGGGGCGCACATAACCAAAAAAGTGCACCACGTTCAGTGCGGTGGCAAGCAGGGGTGCGCCCGCGATCGCAACGATCAGCATGGGCAGGCCCATGTGAAGCCACATAGCGCCAATCAAACCAAGGAAGCCTGCGCAGCTCCCGGCCAACTGCCACAGGCCATAACGATAGCCCTGCTGCAGCCCGAGTTGCACCCGCTGGACGACATCCATTGCGATATTGAACGCAAAGCAAACGGCAAATACCGCAAGGGCCGGAC
>Ga0307474_10003877_pt1 | contig 10760 bp, 9 predicted proteins | sample atmos_gasesECM1C_2_FD_203312 | JGI IMG/M metagenome (GOLD analysis project Ga0307474, IMG submission 203312) | Hardwood forest soil microbial communities from Morgan-Monroe State Forest, Indiana, United States - atmos_gasesECM1C_05 | ecosystem: Environmental > Terrestrial > Soil > Temperate...
GTCGGGGTGTGGAATCGCGACAGTGCCAAGACGAAGCCGCTGGTCGAAGCCGGCGCCAAGGCCTTCGCCTCGCCCGCAGCGCTCGCGGAAGGCTGCGACGTCATCATCGTCATGCTGCTGAACGACGCGGCGACTGAGGCCGTCTATCGCGGCGCGAACGGGCTCTTGAAGGCCAAACTCGACGGCAAGCTCGTGATCGACATGAGCACGATCCGCCCCGACACGATGATATCGGCCGGCGAAGCCGCGAAGAAACTCGGCGCGGCTTTTGTCGAAAGCCCGGTCGGCGGCAGCAAAGTACCGGCGCGGGAAGGCAAGCTGTTCGCCTTGGTCGGCGGGTCGGACGCAGACGTCGCGCGCGCCAAGCCTCTGCTCGAGCAGCTCTGCCGCCGCATCGAACATGTCGGCGGCCTCGGCGCCGGCGCGGCCCTGAAACTCGCCGTCAACCTGCCGCTCCTCGTCTACTGGCAGGCACTCGGCGAGTCCCTCACCATCTGCAAGCCGCTCAACCTGCCACCGGAGCGGCTGATCGATATCCTCTCCGACACCGCAGGCGCGCCAGCCGCCATGAAAGGCCGCGGCGCTGTGATCGCCAAGGTGCTCGGCGGTGCGCCGCTCGGCGAGACCGCCTTCGGCATCACGGCCGCAAAGAAAGATCTCGCCACTGCCGTGCAGTTTGCCGCGTCCCTCCATGCCGAACTGCCGGTTGCGAAAAGCGCGCTGGCCTGCTTTGAGGAGGCGGAGGCGGACGGACTGGGCGACGCCGACGCCACCACGATTTCCGTTCACTGGACCCGGCGCAAACCGAAAGCCTGATCTCGATAGACGAACTTCAACAATTTAACAGAAGAGCCCTCTTCCATGATCGATGCCAAAAACCGCTATGGCCGCACTGCCGCCCGCAATCACGATGCAGACGGCCTCGCGCGGCGCCCCTCCTCCACCACGATCGACATTCACGCTCATATCGTGGTGCCGCAGGCCGCCAAGGTCGCAGGACCCCATGTCGATCTCAGCCGCATTCCGCTGGCGCATTTCGCAGACAGCGCCACCAGGGAAATCAATGCGCAGCAGGAAAAGGATGTTGCCGAGGTCATGACGACCATCGACCGCCGCCTGTTCGATCTCGACAAGATGGGCATCGATATCCAGGTCGTCGCGCCTGCCCCGCCGCAGTGTTACTATTCGGTCGATCCGAAGATCGCGGAACAGGCACACAAGCTCGCCAATGACGGCGTCGCCGAATATTGCGCGCGCAAGCCGGATCGGTTCGTCGGCCTCGGCGTCGTGACCTTGCAGGAGCCCGAGCTTGCGGTGCGCGAACTCGACTACGTCATGAAGGATCTCAAGCTGAAGGGCGTCGAGATCCTGACCAATGTCGACGGCCAGGAATTATCCGATCCGAAATTCCGCCCCTTCTTCGCGCGTGCCGAACAACTCGGCGCCTTCATCATGATGCATCCGAACGGGTTCACCCATGGCGAACGGCTGACGCATTTCTATTTCAACAACGTGTTCGGCAATCCGCTCGACACGGCGCTTGCGCTGCACAACCTGATCTTCTCAGGCACGCTGGCGCGCTTCCCCGATTTGAAGCTGATGGCCGTGCATGGCGGCGGCTTCCTGCCGGCTTATTCCGGCCGCATCGACCATGCCTGGGGTGCGCGTCAGGACGCGCATGCCAACCTGCCGCTGCCGCCGACGACCTACTTGCGTCAGGTTTATCTGGACACGGTCGTGTTCAGCTATCACCAGCTCGCTTATCTGATCGACGTGTTCGGGCCCGATCGTATCATGATGGGCACCGACTATCCCTTCGACATGGGCGAATACAATCCGGTCGGGCATGTCGCCGGCGTCAACGGCATGGACGAAGTGACGCTGGCGCAAATCGCCGGCGGCAACGCCGCGCGCGTACTTGGGCTGGATGTCTGATGCGCGGTACTCACCTCTCCCCGCTTGCGGGGAGAGGTCGATCGCGCATCGATCGGGTGAGGGGCATTTTTCGGTGGGAGCGCGCTTGCGGTGACTCCCCTCATCCCAACCTTCTCCCCGCAAGCGGGGAGAAGGAGCTCAGCCCGGCTGCGGCTCGATCCTCAACAGGTCATGCTCTAACGCTTCGCGGTGGCCTTGTAGTCAGGCTGCTCGAACGGATGTGAGCTCTTGAATTCCGGCAGCGCAAAACAGCGATCCGAAATGCTTTTGACCAACGGGTACGGATCGAGCGCGATCTTCACATACTGCGAGCCGACCACCTGGCCGGCGATGCAGATATCGGCCAGGCCAACGTCCGCGCCGAGCGCAAACGGCGCCGGCTTGCGGCGTGTCAGCAGCCGCTCATAGGTCGCGAGCGCCTCGCGCGTCCAATGTGCGCCCCATTCCTCGATCGCATTGGCGTCGGCGCCGAAGGTTTGCGCCAGATGCTTGCGTATCCGCGGCACGGTCAGCGGATGCGCATCGGCAATCGTCATCAGCGCCAGCGATCGCGCATAAGCCTTCTCCTTGATGTCATCCGGCAACAGCCGCGGAGCGGGCTTGATGTCGTCGAGATATTCCATGATCGCAAGCGACTGATACAGCGAATGACCGTCATGGATAAAGGTCGGCACCACGTGCTCGGGGTTGACATCGTCATAGCCGGGCTTGAATTGCTCGCCTTGCAGAATGTCGATCGAGATTTCCTCGAACGGCAGCGCCTTCAACTTCAACGCGACGCGGACGCGAAAGGACGCAATCGACCGCCAGAACCCGTAGACCGTGATGCTCATCGAAGATCCTCATTCAACCGAGCCGCCAAAGCCGCATGCTCTTAGCATCCGCGCCCTGTTAGACAAACACCTACTCTGCCCGATTATGCTGCTGCCAGCGCAACAAATAGGCCTGTAGCCGCCGGATCCCGGCCGCGAGCACGACACCGACCAGCATCAGGACGGTGACTGCGACCATCATGCCGGAGGCCTCGCCGCGCGCCTCGGATTCGATGATCAGGCGGCCGATGCCTTTTTCAGCGCCAATGAACTCGCCGACGATCACGCCGATCAGCGCAAAGGAGATCGCCGGCGTCAGCGAGGCAAACACCCAGGCCATGGTGGACGGGATCACGACCGTGCGCGTGATCTGCCATTCACTCGCGCCCAACAGCCGCGCCGCGTTGACGAAGCCCTCGTCGATCGAGCGCGCGCCTTCAAACGTGTTGAAGAACACCAGGAACACCACAACGATCCACGAGGTCACGATCTTGGAGGTGTCGCCGATGCCAAACGCCAGCACGATGATCGGCGCCAGCGCAATCCGGGGGATCGAGTTCACAGCGGTGATGAAGGGTTGAAAGATCGCGCTCAGCCGGTCCGATCGGCCCAGGATGAGCCCTGCGGCAAAGCCCGAGATGACGCCGGTGAGGAAGCCGAAGAACGTGTTCTTCAGCGTAATCGCGGTTGCGACCCAGAGATTGTTCTCGGTGCGCGCCATGCACTTGGCAAATTCGCCGTTGAGCCAGCCATTGAAAACGCCGAGCTTGGATTTGAGGCAGCTCAGGATCAAAAACTGCTCGAAGATCTCCGACGGCTTCGAGATGAAATAGGGATCGAGCAGGTCGGGCACGAGCCAGGGAAAACGTGTGTGAAACTGATAGCCCCATTGCCAGATCGACAGCACGGCAATGCAGATTGCGGCCTGCCAGGCGAGCGTGCTAAGCGAGCCCCCGCGCGCCTTCATCGCTCGCGCCCCTTGACGAACTCCTCGCCCAGCGAGTGCCAGATGTGCTGGAACAGTTCCGCGTAGCGCGGCGTCTCCCGTACCTTCACGGCGTCGCGCGGCCGCGGGAAATCGACCTCGAACATGTCCTTGATCTGGCCCGGCCGTGCGGAGAACAGAATGATGCGGTCGGCAAGCGTCAGCGCCTCGCCGAGATCATGCGTGACGAACAGCACAGTCTGCTGCTCGCGCTCCCATATCCGCAAGAGCACTTCATGCATGTCGATCTTGGTATGAGTGTCGAGCGCACCGAACGGCTCGTCCATCAACAGGATTTGCGGCTCGACAACCAGCGTACGCATCAGCGCCGCGCGCTGGCGCATGCCGCCGGAGAGCGCCGACGGATAGGCCTGGTCGAAGCCCTTCAGGCCCGCCTGTGCAATGCAGGCCGCGACGCGTTCCTTACGCTCGGCTTCGCTGGACCCTGCGAGCTCCAGTCCATAGCCGATATTGTCGGCCACCGTGCGCCACGGGAATAACGTGTCGCGCTGGAAAACATAGCCGACATCAGGCGTCGCTTTGCCGGGCACGATCGGCGTGCCGTCGATCAGGATTTGCCCGCTCGAAGGCCTGATCAGCGTCGCGATCATGTTCAGCACGGTGCTCTTGCCGGAGCCGGACGGCCCGAGCAGAGCGACGAATTCGCCGCGACGAACGCTGAAAGAAACGCCGCGCACCGCTTCGATCGCGGTGCCGGCGAGCTGAAACGTCTTGTTCAGGCCCCTGACCTCGATCCGGCTGACATCCTGCAATCCCTCAGGCGGCATGGCGTCCCCTGCCCTCAGATTTCCGACGCCGCTCTGTCAACCCGGGTACGCCTTTTTCGCAGCTTGCACGAAATCGGGAGCGACGACTTCGGCAATGGTCAGCGGCTTGATGCCGGTCATCTCGCGGAACCAGACCTTTTCGCCGCGCGAGAAACTCTCGGCATCGATGACGCAGTTGTAATCGGCGACCTTCTTCAGCGCGCCGATTTCCAGAATGTTCGCCTTGCGCGACGTGCTGCCGACATAGGGCTCGATCGTGTCATAGACCTCTTCCGCCGAGTGCGTCTTGATCCACTGTGCCGCGCGCCACAATGCCGTGGCAAAGGCCTGAATCTTTGGCGCGTCCTTGTCGATGGTCGATTGCACCGTGAAATGACAAGTCACCGGCACCTTGCCGCCGATATACTTGTTCCAGATCGCCTCGTCGGTGCCATCGAACAGCAGCGTGCCCCAGCCTTGCTCCTTCGATTCGTCGAGCAACGACAACGAACTCACGAGCACATCGACCTGCTTGCTCTTCAGCGAACCCAGCATGGTGTCGACATTGCCGGTGCCGATCCAGGTCACCTTCTCGGCCAGCCCCATCGTCTCCATATAATAAGACGACCAGACATGGTTGGTGCCGCCGAGCGAGGACACCGAGACGATCGGCTTGCGGCCGTCCGGGCGCTTCCACTCCGTCAGCTTCTCCAGCGTCGTGATGCCCTGATCCCACAGATCCTTGCGGATGATGAACATGACCGCACTGCTGCGGGTGTCGGTCGGCATCAGAATGCGGCCAGCACGGCCGTGATTGGCGAGTTGCATCGGATGCGTCACGTCGCCGATGCCGACATCGCCTTGCGAGGAGGCAATGATTTCGCGCGTCTTGACGCCGCTGCCGCCCTGGATGAGCCTGCAGTCGAGGCCAGCTTCCCTGAAATAGCCAGCGCGATCGGCTACGAATTGCGACTGGTAGATCGGGATCGCGACCGGATAGATCGCGCGGCCGCTACTGCCTTCGGCGCGTGCTGAGCCTGCCGCAAAGCTCGCACCGCCAGCGATCACGGTGAGCGCGGAACGGCGGGTGATCAGCATCGACATCACGCTTTCTCCTTCGCGTCGTTTGCGACCCTGTCGAGCGCGGCAAGCACGGCATCGCCCATCTCTTTGGTCGACAATTTGCGAGCACCGGATTCAGCGATATCGGCGGTGCGTGCGCCGTTGGCGAGCGCGAGATCGACGGCTTTTTCCAGCAGATCCGCATCGTCCGGCCGATCGAGCGTCATGCGCAACATCATGATGACGCTCTGGATCGAGCCGAGGGGATTGGCGATCCCTCGACCAGCAATGTCAGGCGCACTGCCGTGCACCGGCTCGTACAGCGCCTTGCGCCGGCCGTAGCGATCGACCGGACCGAGCGAAGCCGACGGCAGCATGCCGAGCGAGCCCGACGCCATCGCCGCGCAATCAGACAGAATGTCGCCGAAGATATTGCCGGTCACCATCACGTCGAACTGCGCCGGCTCGCGCACGATCTGCATCGCGGCGTTGTCGACATACATATGGCTCAGTTCGACGTCCTTGAATTCCTCGGCATGGAGTGCGGTGACCTCTTCGCGCCACAACACGCTGGTCTCGAGCACATTGGCTTTGTCGACGGAACACACCTTGCCGCGCCGCGTCCGCGCCAGTTCGAAGGCGGCGCGCGCGACCCGTCGCACCTGGCTCGTCGTGTATTGCTCGGTGTTGAAGCCGCGGCGCTGGCCATCTGGCAATCTCTCGATGCCGCGCGGTTCGCCGAAATAGATGCCGCTCGTCAGTTCACGGATGATGACGAAATCGACGTCCCTCAGCACGCGGGCTTTCAGTGGTGCAGATTCCGCCAGCGCCGGATTGGCGCGAATGGGCCGCAAGTTGGCATAGAGGTCGTATTTGCTGCGCAACGACAGCAAGCCGCCTGCCTTGCGCGCTTCCGCCGGTACCTCCTTGGTCTCCGGCCCGCCGGTCGCGCCCCAAAGGATCGCGTCGGCTTCTGTCATCGCTTCCGCGGTGTCGTCGGGAAGCACCTTGCCGGTCGCAAGATACGGAATGAGACCGTATTGCGCGTCACGTAACACCATCGGCAAGCCACGCTTGGCCGCAAACCATTCGAGGACACGCCGGGACTGCGCAGTCACCTCCGGGCCGATGCCCTCGCCGCCGACCACGGCGATCTTGATCATGTTGGACGAAGAACTCATGCGTGATCTCTTGCCTGGTCTCTTGCAAAATGGATCCAGGGCCGGTCCTTGCGGTCGGCGGCCTGAAAGGCGCGAATTTCCGCGTCGCGTTGCAGCGTCAGCTCGATCTCGTCGAGGCCCTTGAGAAGGCCGGCACGGCGGCGCGGATCGATCTCGAAGCGATGCACTTTGCCCGACGGAGAGGTGATCGTCTGCTCTTCCAGATCGATGGCGACACGCCCCGCCCCCTGGCTGTGCTCGACTTCCATGGCGAGACCATCGACGATCTCCTTGTCGACCATGATCGGCAGGATTCCGTTCTGGAAGCAGTTGGCGAAGAAGATATCGCCGAAGCCGGAGCCGATGATGGCGCGGATGCCGCTTTCCTGAAGCGACCACACCGCGCCCTCACGCGACGAGCCGCAGCCGAAATTCGGGCCCGTGATGAGCACTTCCGCGTTCCGGTAAGGCTCGCGGTTGAGGATGAATTCCGGATTCTCCGATCCATCCGGCAGATAGCGCAGCGAGCCGAACGCCCATTTGCCGAGCGTCCCGCGAATGGACGTGCCGACCAGGCGCTCGATGCGGATGATCACGTCGGTGTCGATATTGCTGCGCATGATGGGAGCGGCGATCGCGTTCAGTTTCGTGAAGGCCTTCGGCATCTATCGCTCCATCATCCGCACGTCGGCGATTGCGCCCGAGATCGCAGCCGCCGCCGCCATCGCCGGACTGGCGAGATGCGTGCGCGCTCGCGGCCCCTGCCGGCCGATGAAATTGCGGTTGGAGGTCGAGACCGAACGCTCGCCCGGCGCGACCACTTCACCATTGGCGGCGAGACACATCGAACAACCGGGCTCGCGCCATTCGAAGCCGGCTTCGATGAAGAGCTTGTCCAACCCTTCCGCAACCGCCTCGCGCTTGACAATCTCCGAGCCCGGCACCACCCAAGCGCGCACGCCGGCTGCGACCTTGCGGCCACGCGCGATTGCAGCCGCTGCGCGAAGGTCGCTGAGGCGGCTGTTGGTGCATGACCCGATGAAGACCCAATCGACGGGCGTTCCCGCGATCGGCGCGCCCGCCTTGAGGCCCATATAGTCGATCGCGGTTTCGATCGCGGTGCGGCGCACGGGATCTTCGATGTCTTGCGGATCTGGGACATGGCCGTCGACGCCGACGACATGCTCGGGGCTGATGCCCCACGTCACCTGTGGAATGATCGTGTTGACATCGATCGTCACTTCGCGGTCGAACACCGCATCCGCATCGCTCGGCAACGCACGCCACGCCGCGACCGCGCGATCCCATAGCGCGCCGTGCGGCGCATAGCGGCGGCCACGGACGAATTCATAGGTTTTCTCGTCCGGCGCGACCATGCCCATCTTGGCACCGAGTTCGATCGAGAGATTGCAGATGGTGAGCCGCCCCTCGACCGGCATGTCGCGGATCGCGCTGCCGGCATATTCGACCGCATAGCCGGTGCCGCCGGCGGCGCCGATATGACCGATCAACGCGAGAATGAGGTCCTTCGGTGTAACGCAGGCGGACATCTTCCCCTCGAACTTCACGCGCATGGTTTTCGGCCGGCGCTGGATCAAGGCCTGCGTCGCCAGCACGTGCGCCAGTTCGCTCGATCCGATGCCGAATGCGAGCGCACCCAAGCCGCCATGCGTGCAGGTGTGGCTGTCGCCACAAACGATCAGGCAACCGGGCAGGCTCAAACCGAGTTCAGGGCCGATGACGTGAACGATGCCCTGTCCGGGCTGATCCAGGTCGAACATCGTGATGCCGCTGGCCGACGTTTCAGCCCGCAGCTCTTCCAGCAATTCCAGCCCGACCTTGGTGGTGCCGGCGCGGCCATGCGCCGATGAAATCGCGTGGTCAGGCGTCGCGAAAGTCAGTTCGGGATTGTGAACCGGAAGATTGCGGCTCTTGAGATCGAGCAGGCCGCGCGATCCGCCGAGGTCGTGCAGCAGATGGCGATCGATGTGGAGAAGGTCGGTATCATCGCTGATGCGCGCGATAACATGCTGGTCCCAGATCTTGGCCAGCATGGTCTGGCCGCGGCCTTGTGTTCCCAAGTTTGCCTCCCTTTATGGCCACGGAGTTTCACCGTCATCCGCCGTTTGGCACGGCTTGGGTCATGAGAGCCTCTTTGGGCCCCGGCCTTGAGCAGCATCAAAGCACAACAGCCTCCTCCTGGGCTAGGCCTTGCGGAGATGACAGTCCCTCGAACCGCGGCCCTGCAACGCGCAAAAAGCGCCGCGCCCACCGTTCGCCCACTATTTCAGCAGGGCGGCGAAGGTCTTTGCGAAGGTATGGGCATCGCCGGGCCAGCGTGCCGAGACATAGTTGCGATCCTGCACGACGAAGGCCGGCCGCGCATCATCCATGGTGTCGCGCTGCAAGCCGGACGTCTTGCGCCGGAATTCCGGGTCGTCTTTGGGAACATCGAGAAAGTCCGCGGGGTTCGCCAGAGCGCGCGCGACTTCCTGCTGCACCGACATATAGCCGGCCGCCTCGCCGGGCTTTTCCAGGTAGGTCCGATAATAATTCGCGTCCCAGAACCGCGTGATGCGGGCGACCTTCCACGCGCTGTTCTCAAGCGCCCAGGTCAACGCGGTCGTCTTGTAGCCATGCAGCACCGAGCGGCCGGCCTTCGACGAGAGACTGCGCGCCGCGAGCAGAACGCCGTGGCAGATCGCGGCGACCGGCTTTTTCGCCTCGAAAAAATCCACGACACGGTGTTGCAACGTCGCACTCTCGAGATAGTCGCGCATGCCGTGCGCGCGGTGGCCGCCCGGCAGCAGCAATCCATCGAAGGCGGACACGTCGATCGCGTCCCAGCGCAACGGTGACGCGTAATTCGGATCGACGATCATCGCCGCATAGGCGTTGCGTGCGTCGCGATTGGCCCGCATCAAAAGGCCGACGAGCGGTAATTTCCGCAACAGCGGAATCGCGCCCCACAGATCGAGGCCTTCGCCAGTCGGCATCATGTCGTCGGCGGCTGCGGGCTTTCCGTCAGGCGTCGCGAACGTGACGGCGTGGCCCGCATTCGACAGCACCTGCCAACTGACAGCGGCTTCGCTTGGATCGAAGTCGCGCGCCGGCAGAGGGATAAGAATGCGGGCCATGACAGCCTTAGACCATGAAGACGGTCGAGCCCGTGGTCTTGCGTGCGGCGAGATCCGCGTGCGCCTTGGCGGCGTCCTTCAGGGGATACGTCTGGTTCACGTTGATCTTCACCGCGCCGGAAACGACGACCTCGAACAGTTCCTTCGCCATCGCGCGCAGGTTTTCGCTCTTGGCGGCATATGTGTTCAGCGTCGGGCGGGTGACGTAGAGCGAACCTTTCTGAGCGAGCAGACCGAGGTTGAGCGGCTCGACGCTGCCCGAGGATTGCCCGAACAACGCCGCGACCCCGAGCGGCGCGAGGCAATCCAGCGACTTCAGGAATGTATCCTTGCCGACCGAGTCGTAAACCACAGGCACCTTCTTGCCGCCGGTGATTTCATCGACGCGCTTCACGAAATCCTCGCGCGAATAAACGATGGTGTGCGCGCAGCCGTGGGCTTTCGCCAGCGCGGCCTTCTCGTCACTGCCGACCGTGCCGATCACGGTGGCGCCAAGATGCTTCGCCCATTGCGACAGGATTAGCCCGACGCCGCCGGCCGCGGCATGAAGCAGGATGGTGTCGCCTGCCTTGACGCGATAGGTCTGGCGGATGAGATATTGCACGGTAAGGCCCTTGAGCATCATCGCAGCCGCGGTCTTGTCGTCGATGCTGTCGGGCAGTTTGAGCAGGCGATCGGCTGGAATGAGGCGCGCTTCCGAATAAGCGCCGAGCGGCGCCGCGCCATAGGCGACGCGATCACCGGCCTTCAGATCGGTGACACCTGATCCGACTTCCTCGACAACACCAGCACCCTCACCGCCCAAGCCGCTCGGCAGCGCCAGCGGATAAACACCCGAGCGATTGTAGATGTCGACGAAGTTGAGCCCGACCGCCGTGTGGCGAATACGTGCTTCACCCGCG
>Ga0307474_10003878_pt1 | contig 10759 bp, 10 predicted proteins | sample atmos_gasesECM1C_2_FD_203312 | JGI IMG/M metagenome (GOLD analysis project Ga0307474, IMG submission 203312) | Hardwood forest soil microbial communities from Morgan-Monroe State Forest, Indiana, United States - atmos_gasesECM1C_05 | ecosystem: Environmental > Terrestrial > Soil > Temperate...
TTTCCGCACCAAGCAGCCGGTCATCATCTTTCCTTCCTCCGGAACCGGTGCCTGGGAAGCCGCGCTCGTCAACACGCTCTCGCCCGGCGACAAGGTGCTTTTGGCCGAGACCGGGCAGTTCGCGGTGCTCTGGCGCGGCATCGCCGAAAAATTCAAGCTCGATGTCGAATTCATGCCGACCGATTGGCGACGCGGAGCCGATGTGGGCGAGATCGAGGCGAAGCTGGCCGCCGACCGGACGCACCAGATCAAGGCGGTGATGGTGATTCATCACGAAACCTCGACCGGCTGCGTCACCCATCCGTTCGAAGTGCGAAAAGCGCTCGATCGCACCAATCACCCGGCGCTGTTGATGGTTGACACCATCTCGGGCCTCGCCTCGCTCGACTACCAGCACGATGCCTGGGGCATCGACGTGGCGGTCGGCGGCTCGCAGAAGGGCATGATGCTGCCGCCTGGTTTGAGCTTCAACGTGGCTTCCGAGAAGGCGTTCGCGGCTTCGAGAGCAAATTCATCGCTGCGTTCCTATTGGGACTGGCAGGACATGCTGGAGTTCAACAAGCTCGGCACCTTCCCCTACACTCCGGCCGTCAATCTCCTCTTCGCGCTGAGGGAATCGATCAAGATGCTGGAAGAGGAGGGACTCGACAACGTCCTGGCCCGCCACAAGCGCCACGGCGCGGCAACCCGGGCGGCAGTCAAGACCTGGGGGCTCGACCTCGTCTGCCTCGACCCGAATGCCTACTCGCCGGCGCTCACCGCGATCATGGTGGGCGAGGGGCACGACGCCGACGCCTTCCGCAAGGTGGTGCTGGAAAACTTCGACATGTCGCTCGGAACGGGCCTCGGCAAGCTCAAGGGCCGGGCATTCCGGATCGGCCATATCGGGCACTTCAACGACCTCATGCTGATGGGAACATTGTCGGGGGTGGAGATGGGGCTCGATCTTGCCAAAGTTCCGCATCGCGGCGGCGGCGTCATGAGCGCCATGGAGGTCCTCAAAGGCCGCGATGTGATGGCGATGCCGAAGGCCGCGGTGGCTTGAACGCTGAACCCAACCACAGCGTTGCCATTGCAGGCGCGGCAAGGTCGCGCGTCGTTGCAAAGGTCGTCAACACTGAACCCGCGAGATAAAGAAAGAGCGCGAGAGATGAACGCCCCCGTGCAAACCAATGAAGACCTCATTTACGCCGTCGAAGGCGGTATCGCCCGCCTGACCTTCAACCGCCCGCAGGCGCGCAATGCGCTGACCTTTGCGATGTACGAGCAGATGGCCTCGATCTGCGAGAACATCAACGCCGATCGCTCGATCAAGGCGATGATCCTCACCGGCGCGGGCGACAAGGCATTCGCCTCCGGCACCGACATCTCGCAATTCCGCGCTTTCAAGACCGCGCAGGACTCGCTCGACTACGAAGCGCGGATCGATCGCGTGCTCGGCACGCTGGAGCAGGTGCGGGTGCCGACCATTGCCGCCATCGCTGGCGCCTGTACCGGAGGTGGAGCAGGGATTGCCGCCTGTTGCGACATCCGGATCGGCACCGCCTCGACGCGGATCGGCTTTCCGATCGCGCGCACGCTCGGCAATTGCCTGTCGATGTCCAACATCAGCCGCCTGGTGTCCCTGATCGGGCCGGCGCGCACCAAAGACCTGATCTTCAAGGCGCGGCTGGTGGAAGCGCCCGAGGCGCTCGCGCTTGGGCTGCTCAATGAGGTCGTGCCCGACGTCGAGACGCTGCAGCGCCGTGCGGACGAGACCGCGAAGCTCGTCGCCGGCCACGCGCCGATCACGCTCGAGGTGACGAAGGAGGCAGTGCGCCGTATTCGCCGCACGCTCTCCCGCGACGAGGGCGAGGATCTGATCCTCAAGGCCTATATGAGCGAGGATTTTCGCGAAGGCATGGACGCCTTCCTCAACAAGCGCACACCGAATTTCAAGGGGAAGTAGCGCTCGCGATTCGTTGCATGGTCCCGAGCCGTCATTGCGAGCGAAGCGAAGCAATCCAGTGCCTCCTTCCCGTCATCGCCGGGCCTGACCCGGCGATCCATCGATCTTCGGAAGGCTTTTTCGCAAAAAAGGGATGGATGCGCGGGTCAGGCCCGCGCATGACGACGAGGGAAGTTCGTTCGGGAAGCCTGCTATTGCGTAATCTCATCGTAAAGATCATGCCAGTGAGGATTGATTGAAAGGATGAGATCAATCTTCCACTCACGCGGCCAATGCTTGATGTTCTTCTCTCGCTGGATCGCCGCGGCTGCCGTCTCGTGTTGCTCGTAGTAGACGAGCATTTTGACGTGGTAGCGTTTAGTGAAGCCTTGCACGAGGCCTTCGCGGTGCTCGAATGCCCTGCGGATCAGACCGTTGGTAACGCCGACATATAGAGTGCCACCAGGACGGCTGGCGAGAATGTAGACCCACAAGGTAGAGCTCGTATGCTGCTGGTGCGCCACTTTAGTGAGGGCGATGGATGCGCGGGTCAAGCCCGCGCATGACAACTCATGAGACCTCAGTACCTTGCCACCACCGGGCCGTTGAATTTGTAGTTGATGCCGAGCCGCACGATGTTGTCGGTGATGTGCGAACTGTAGTTGCTGACAATGACGCCGCCGCCGAGCGCAGGAATGGTGGTCACGAACGATCCGTTCACCTTGCCGAGATCGACATAGAGATATTCGAGCCTGGCCGTCCAGCCGCCGCCGATCGCGCCCTCGATGCCGGCGCCGGCCGTCCAGCCGACATTTGCGGTGGTGGCGGCCGAGAACAGCACCGGTGGCGCGCCGATCACCTCCTTGGTATCGACCTGGCCGTAAGCGAGACCGCCGGTGGCGTAGAGCAGGAACATCGGGCTCACGGCAACGCCGGCGCGGCCGCGCACGGTTCCGAACCAGTCGATCTTCTGCTCCTGGCCTACCGGAGTGAGCAGCGCAATGGCTGCCGGAGGCTCGCAGGACGAGCAGGTGAAACTACGCTGGCCCTTCTCGTTGCTGCCCTGGATATCGGCCTCGATGCCGAACACGAAATTGCGGATCTGCCAGTTATAGCCGATCTGGGCGCCACCAATGACACCGGTCAGGTTTGATGTGCCTGCGTTGGCAAACAGGGACGCCCCTGCAGTGCTGGTCAGCGTGGAAGTGTCGTGCGACCTTCCGAAGCTGTAGCCCACGTTGCCGCCGACGTAGAAGCCGGTCCAGTTGAACAGGGGCTCGGCGAAGACCGGTGCCTTGGTGTAGGGCCACAACGGCAGATCGGCTGCGAATGCGCCCGTCGCGAGCAGGTTGGTCACCGCGGCAATGCCAATCAACGTGCGCTTCATCGAGAGTCTCCGGCTGGATTTGAGAAATCGACCGGAAGAATAGCCGAGAGGGGTTTACCGTCCGTCATGCGAGCGGCATTGGCATACCCAGCCTCGAGTTGTAGTGAAAATTTTATTAAAATTGGCAGGCATTTGATCGGCCGGATTTCAGTTGCACCTTTTCGTTGACGCAAAACTTCACGCTCGATCCGGCATGGCTGCGTTCGTCTTCTCACTCGTCCGCAGGACCGTAACCGGCCATGCGCAGGCGAACCTTCTCGATCTCTTCCTTCGAGAGCAGCGGAGGTTTCCCGACCTGCAGGCAGCCGTGGTATTGCCGCGCCAGCGTTTCGACCTCTACCGCAAGCCACATGGCTTTCGACAGCGACGGCCCGACCGCGATCATGCCGTGATGCGCCAATAGGCATGCCGACCTGTCTGCAAGCGCAGTGACGGCTTGTTGCGACAGTTCCTCCGTTCCGAAGGTCGCATAGGGCGCGCAGCGAATGGTATCGCCGCCGGCGCAGGCGACCATGTAGTGGAGCGGCGGAATCGCAAGTCCCATGATCGCAAGGATCGTCGCATAGGGCGGGTGCGCGTGGACGACCGCGTTCACGTCCGCGCGCGCCTTGAGAATGTCGCGGTGGAAGCGCCATTCGCTCGACGGCCGTTGTTTGGCATCTCGCGGGTCGTCCAGCTTCATGAACACGATCTGACCGGGCTTCATCGTCTCATAAGGCGTACTGGTCGGCGTGATCAACATGCCGTCCTCGTGGCGCAGGCTGATATTTCCTGAAGTGCCCTGATTGATGCCGAGCTGGTTCATCTGCCGGCAGGCGTCGATGATGGATTGCCGCTTCGCCCGGTCGCTCGTGGTGGACATCAGTTTTTTCCTGAACAAGGTGAGGTCGGCTGTGGCCGATCAATGCCCTCAAATTAGCAGTTCTTGCCGATTATAAAAGCTTGGCCGTTCGGTCCTGACATTCGCTTCCCGCTTCGGCGGGCACTTGTCCGTATCTTGCCATCGAAGAATCCGCCGTGCGCGCCCGATGGGGGGATGTCATTATTTTTGGTGGATTTAAGTTTTGCGAAAAATGGCGCTAGTGACCGGCGCCAACACAGAAGGTTTGAAACGCGAGTCCGATTGAGTATTGGACCGCACGCATAGCGTGATCCATGTCCAGTTCATTTCACAACGCCGACATGCGCACCCATCAGAGGGTCATGCTGACAGGACTGATATCCTGCGCCGCGTTTGTAGCCATCAGCTTTTTTGCCAGAGAACAGTCCGACAACAACTACGTCCTCATCAAGGTGGACAAACCGGTTCGTACGGCGGACAGGCCGCTGCCAGCCAAATAAATTTCCTTGGAGCGGGGGTGGTCCGGATTTTTGGAATTTGGGGCGCGCACCAATCTCGAAACAGCATTTTTTGCGCAGTGCCATCGCCCCCGCCGGCACTGTTCTCAAGACGGCCTCAGCTCGCCGCCGCGCTGGGGTCGTTTCTTTATGCATGGTTGGTCGCAAATTGCTCAGGCATCGAATGGCCATTTGACGTTCGTCAAGCCGGCGACCGCGGCGCGACGCATTCTCAAGGCAAAATCGCGTTACGCCCACATTAACCAAGAAAGAGCTTCCGGTTGCCCGCAGTGCACGCTTAATGCGCGCTTAAGATATTTGCGCGACTGATAACCAGCCAGCGCAAAATAATCATTCACGCCGCAAGAATTGCGAGCGTAACTCAGCGACGGGTTTATCACGCAGCAAGAATTGCGCGCGTAGCCCAACCCCTAAGGAGGGGTTGCATGAGAATGCTTTTTGTCAGCGCTCTGGCAGCGACCCTGGTCGGTTGCAGCTGTTTTGTTTCACCGCAAACTGGAATTGAAGCCTGCACCGGCGCTTCCGGCAACTGGTTCGCCTGTGTAGACCGGGGGGCTCTGATTCAAACGGCCGAACCCGAACTCGCGTCCTCCGACGCGACACCCGTAAGGCCAAGGACCAAATCCAAGGTCGCAGCCAGGACGGAAAGGTCGCCTTCGGCGCGTGGCCACGACAAGAGCCGTCCGGTCACGGGAACGGAAAAGCCCACCGCGAACGCAACACCGGCCGAACCTGCCGGATCTGGTCTCCCCTCCGACGCGTCCGATCCGATTCTCGCCAAGGCGAAGATCACGGTCGCAGCGAAGCTGGAAGACCCGGCATCCGCCGAGTTCGGCGATATGAAGCGCTCCATGCGAATAAATACGCTGGGGCAGTCCGTTGATACGATCTGCGGCCGCGTCAAAGGCAAGAAGGCGTCGGGCGAAGGTACTGCAGACAAACCATTTCTGTATATCGTGAAGGACGACGAAGCATACGTCGTCGACGGTCCTCCCACTTCGGCCGCGGCGACCGCCTATCGGAATATCTGCAATTAAGCCATTTCTGAGCGTAACGTTATGGATTTTTGTCAACACTAGTCGAAGCTGAACGGCTAGGCATTTTCTGAATGCGGGAACATGATGGAAGATCTCGCCAATCCTGCAAAGCTCGTCAACGGGTTACAAAAAATGCCGGCGATCGCGATCATCGAAGATCGGCTGCTGGCACGCACCTGCATCGTAGACGTATTGAGGAGGGAGTTAGCCGGATTCGAAATCGTTGAAATGGCGACGACAAGTCACTTAAACGGACTGTCGGGGAGAGATGTCCGGCTGATCGCGTTCAACATCGAAGGCAAGCAGATCACCGATCCTTCCATCGAGGACCGTCTCGCGTTTATCGAAGAGTCCTTTCCGAATGCGCGCGTTGCGGTGTTGTCAAGTCGAGACGACGAGGACACTGCCTCGGCGGCGATGCAGCGGGGCGTCCACGGCTTTTTTCCAACCTCGATTGGCGTCGAGGTTGCCGTCGCCGGGTTGCGACTTGTGCTCGCAGGCGCCGTGTACCGACCGCTGCCGATCAGGAAGCATGAAGGGACCGGCCTCAGAGGGATGTCGGAATTGACCGGCGTTGGCGAGCTATCAGCAGCGAGTGACGAAAAGGGGATCGCAGGGATCGCGCCCGAGAGGACGATGGCCGGTCTCACGCCACGCGAACAACACGTGCTCGCAGCACTGAAGCTTGGTCTTCCGAACAAGTTGATCGCCGTCAGACTCAACCTCTCCGAAAATACGGTAAAGATGCATATTCAGCGCATCATGCGAAAATGTTGTGCGCGCAACCGCACAGAAGCGGTCCTTCGTTGGAGCGGACATTCCAACGGTTACGCGCGCTGACGCCCCTTCTTCCTGAAACTCCTCCGCGGCTTCCAAGCTGGCTCAATCCTCGCGGAACGCCCGGTTGAAGCTATCCAGCAGGGGCTTGAGCGCATAGAGCGCCACCGTGCCGCGGCCAGTCTTGATGAACACCTCGGCGGGCATTCCCGGAATGATGTTGATGCCGTCGATCCCTTCCGCCTGCGGGTCCTGAACCCGAATCCTGGTCGCGTAGTAGGGCTGGTCGGTGCGCTTGTCCAAAAGACGGTCGGCAGACACGTGCGTCACAGTCCCGCGGAGCCGAGGTACCCGGCGCTGGTTGTAGGGCAGGAGGGTCACATCGGCGTCCAGTCCGAGGCGGACCACATCGATGTCCTCGGGCCTGACGCGCGCAGTCACGACCAGGCGATCTTGCCGGGGAACCAGATCCATGAGAGGCGCGCCTGCGCCGATCACGCCCCCCAAAGTATGAACCCGCAGCTCGGTAACAACACCATCTTCAGGCGATTTCACCAAAGTTCGCTGCAGCTGGTCGTTGGCCGTCTGAAGTCGCTCGCGTATCTGAAAGATTTGATTCTGTACCTCGCGCAGCGACTGCGCAATCTCGTTTTGCCGGTCGTTCTCCAGCTTGAGCAGAGTCGTCTGCGACTCGCTGATGACCTGCTTTGCGCGCGAAATCTGCGCGCCAATTTCGCCACGTCGTCCTTCGATGTCAGCCGCTTCCCGTTCAAGGTTCAGAAGACGTGGGCGCCGCTCAAGACCCTTCTCGACGAGAAAGGCAACAGTCGCCGCTTCATCGCGCACAATTTCAATGCGCCTTGTGGCCGCGTTCTCCTGTGCCTTCAGGCCCTCGATTTCCTTCTCGACCTGCGACCTCTTTTCACGATTGACGGCTACTTGCGACTGAAACACCTGCCGACGGGTCTCGAAGATGCTTCTCTGTCCCGCAAGCACGGCAGCAACCGACTGATTTTCCTTCTGCGCATTCTCCAATTCGGGCGGAAAGGAGAGCAGCTTTTCGCCGCGCTGTTCGGCAGCTAGCCGCGCTTCGCGCGCGATCGCATCCCACAACTGGCCTTTCAGGCTTTGGACTTCGGCGCTCGCCTTTGTGTCCTCCAGCGCGATCAGCACCTGGCCGGCGCGGACCAGATCACCGTCGGCGACCAGAATTTCCCTGATGATGCCGCCTTCAAGGTGCTGAATGGTCTTTCGACTCGACTCGGATTCGACGGCACCGAAGGCAATCGCAGCGCTCTCGAGTGGGGCGAAGGTTGACCAGGTACCGAGACCGAGCACAAAGGAGATGACCAGCAGATTGCCTGTCAAGGTGACGGTGCGAAGCCTGGCGTGAGGTGAGGTCGGCACCGGGGCCGAGCACCATGGAAACTCAAGAGGCTCGAATTCGTCGATTGCGGTAACCGCGAGCCCGACCCCCCGCTTCGCGAGAGGAGGGGGCGAAGGCGCCCGCGTGTCTTGTGGATTCCGGGTCACGGCGCAACTGGCTCCGGTGACACGTTCGCAGTTGCGGGCGCACTCTCTGGCAACGTGACTTGCGGCGCGACCTGCGGTCGGCTCAAATGCCTCTCGAAGATTTCCTCGCTCTCACCGAACGCGCTGAGTGCGCCGCGCTGCATGATGGCAATCTTGTTCGTGGCCGCGAGGATACCCATTCGGTGGGTGACGATTACCACCGTGACGTTGGCGGTCTTCATTTGCTCGATGGCATCGATGAGGACGCGCTCGCCGACATAGTCGAGGCTGGCATTCGGTTCGTCGAGGACCACAAGGCGCGGGGCGCCAAAAAAGGCCCGCGCCAGTCCGAGGCGCTGGCGATATCCGCGCGAAAAAACAAGACCACCACTCGGAACAACTGTGTCATACGCCAGGGGCAGCTGCATGATGGTCTCATGGATCCCGGCGAGCTTCGCGGCTTCGACGACCTTTTGCAGATCGGCATCATCCAGCCGCGCAATAATGTCCTTTATCGTTTCCCCAAAGAGGTTGATGTCCTGGGGCAGATATCCAAGGTGGCGGCTGCCTCGCCCCTCGCGCGAGACCGAAACATCAATGTTGTCAAGCAGGACACGACCCTGCGTCGGCACGGAGATTCCGGCGATGATCTGGCCGAGCATTGATTTGCCAGAACCTGATGGGCCAATGATGCCGAGGCATTCTCCGGGCACGAGATCGAACGAGACGCCTTTCAGCAGGAAATTGCTGGACCCCGGCAGCTTGACGCCAACATTGTCGACGATGAGACCGCCGCGTGGTCGTTCCGACGGAATGTCCGTCTTCTGCGCGACTGCGGGAATAGCGGCGAGGATGCCGTCGAGCCGCCGATAGGCGCTCAAGGCAATCGCGAGCGATTTCCAGCCAGCAATCGCGCCCTCGACCGGCGCGAGGGCGCGGCTGAACATCAGTGTCGTAACAAAGATGATCGCGGGACTTTTGCCATAGTCGAGTACAAGCCACGCGGCCGCGCCCATGATCAGGACCTGCGCCAGCGAGCGTATCGGCTTAGCGACAAGCATGACGATCTGGTATCGCCGCTGGGCCACGTCGTGCTCGCGTCGCTCATCCTGCGCGTCCTGATAGATCAAGCGCGCAGCGCCGTCGAACATCCCCATGGTGCGGATCAAGTGAACATTGCCGACAGCCGCCGCGAGCCGGCCGTAGCTTCTGGACAATGCAGCGCCGGACCTGGCCAGCGCATCTTTGGTGAGCAGCTCGCCGGCAAGGGTGAGGCCGAACAAGAAAAGCACGCTGCAGGCCCCTATCACTCCAAGCAGAGGATGTACGAGAAAGAGGACACTGAGGAAGAGAGGAACCCAAAGCGCGTCAAACAGCATCGGGCATGCGTTGGAGTCGATAACCTGACGCAGAACGGTGAGATCCCGATACGCTTCCGATGCCCGCCCCGAATCAATGCGGAAGGCGTATTCGAGGCAAGTCGAGAGCACGGAGGGACGAAGCCGGTCTTCGAGCCAGACACCGAGCCGGCCCAATACTGCGCGACGCAGCGCGTCAAGCACTCCCCCGACCACGACCGTGAGCGCGACGATAACGGTGAGCATCAGCAGCGTGTCGCCGCTCCGGCTCGACAGGACGCGGTCATAGATCTGAAGCAGGTAGATGGAAGGAGCGAAGAGCAGCAGATTGTAGCTACAACTGTATGCGAACACGAGGCCAAGCGGGCCTGCACAGGCCCGCAGTGCCGCATTCAGCGCGGTCTGTGGCGGCGGCACGAGATGGAGGCGGATGGGCGGCATCAGCATTTGTCGTTACCGCAAGGGATTTTGGGCGCGATCGGAGACCGGCGGCGTGCGCCGCTGGTCTCCGCCACCCATGCGATCGTGGGTCAGACGTGGATGTGGCTATCCAACTGGACCTCTACATTCCCGCTGTCCAATACCATGTTGTCGCTACCGCCGTTGCCGCCGATGCCGGCCATGATATATGCGGACTGGTCGACCGTGGCGGTGTTCGACTGGTGCGCATGCGTGTCGGCGTCGATCGAAGAATGAACCTTATGGCCGTCGACCGTGTTGGTGGAGCCGGCCGAATTGCTTTGATCGATGTTGGAGTACGGCTTATTGATGATATTTCCGAAGGAATAACCGTCGCCACCATTTCCGACGGAGACGCTGGTGTCGATCGACTTGAAGTGGATTGAATCGGAAGCGCTGATTGAAGGTTTTGTAAAGGTCATTCGAGTTCTCCGTGTTATCGGGATCATTCCCAGGTGGAGATGATCAATTTACGCATCTAGTTTGGCCCGTGCACCCTTTAACGGAATAGATACCAAATGGAATGTCGATCCGGTCCGGGTCGGATACACCCGAATGGCTACATGCCCCACGGGCCCTACGTAGAAAGGTTCGGTCGGCACGCCTTGCCGTGCGCCGGTGCGTGCGCATTATTCCGGTCGTCATCGCGCATCAGGTTGTTGACCGAGCATGATCTCCGCCCACACGCAACGCGTTTGTCGCGCAGGAAAACCGCTACACACTTTTCCGGATGATGCTCTATGCGACCAAGTGAAGATCGGACAGAAGATGCGCGGCGACGTCACCGCCTAGCGCAAAGTTGTCGTGGCCGCCATTGCCGCCGATTCCGGCCATCTGGATTGCGCTCTGGTCGATGTGCACGTTGTTGGCCTGATCCGCTTCGGCCGTTGAATGGGGCCCCGCGATCGCGATGTTGATCGGAGCATAGATCGCGACGCTGACA
>Ga0307474_10003880_pt1 | contig 10755 bp, 11 predicted proteins | sample atmos_gasesECM1C_2_FD_203312 | JGI IMG/M metagenome (GOLD analysis project Ga0307474, IMG submission 203312) | Hardwood forest soil microbial communities from Morgan-Monroe State Forest, Indiana, United States - atmos_gasesECM1C_05 | ecosystem: Environmental > Terrestrial > Soil > Temperate...
TTTCACTTATTCTCCAGTCGTAGGCTTGAGTCGCACCTCTAGCTGAGGCGCGTTACCGCGTGCTCACGCTGCGTCCAATTTTTCCTTAGCTCCTCTGCAAAGTGTGGCGGGTTGCAGAGTTTTCATGGGTGAATGTTGCGGCGAGAACAATAGGAATCCGTCTCGCCTTCGTGAGAGCCATATTAGCTGTTGTAGCGGATGGGGAAAGATACCGTGTGGGTCATTACCGTTCAGTTACTAAAGTGCCGCGTGGAAACGTTGCAGGAAATCATTCCATAACAATGTCGGCTCCCAGAGGTCGATGAGCGTAACCGCCGCGATTTTTCGACACGATCTGATTTCGATTCTATGAGCGAAGGTAACCTAGACGCCAAAAGCCGTGCCTTCTACTCTTTACCGAGAAAACGATGCTATTCGTCCTTGGAATCGTCGCCAGGCTCGCGGCTGTACTGGGAATGGTCTTCATCCTCACCAAAACCTTGCCAAGTATGCCCAACAAGGTCTGTCGTTTTTTCTTGTTGTTCATACTGTGTGTGCCATGGAATTTCGTTGTGAATTACTTCGATGTGCGGCTGCTTGGGTACCACGAGATGGACTGGACTGGGGCATCCATTATTGCGTTGCTCTTTGCCAGCTTCGGAACCTTTTGGCTACCACAATCGCACAACTCAAATACGCCATAACCTACGTTTGTGCGTGCACGGACAATCTCGCTTGCGGGGACAACTGTCGGTAACACGCGTTACGCTCATGGACCCTCACTGAGCGAGATGGCGATCTTACCCCGGCCGCGAAAGGTCAAGGAATTACGAACCTGCCGTAGAATATAGGACGCGCTGCAAGGGAGGTTTCAGATGGGTTTATCTGACGACCGACACTCCGATCTTTGGCCTGCGCTTCCGCTCGAATCGTGGAAAGATACCTGTACCACGCTGCACATGTGGACGCAGATCGTTGGCAAGGTGCGGCTGGCGCTCACTCCGCTGGTGAACCACTGGTGGAATGTGCCGCTGTATGTGACCTCGCGCGGGCTGACCACCTCTCCGATTCCCTACCGCAACCAGGCGTTCGAAATCCGGTTCGACTTCATCGACCACCAACTGGTGCTGCAGATGAGCGACGGCTCCCGCAAAACTCTGCCGCTGGCGCCGCGCCCGGTGGCTGACTTCTACCAGGAATTCATGCGCATGCTGCATTCCTCAGGCATCGAGGTAAAGATCTGGCGAATGCCCGTGGAAATACCAAATCCCATCCCCTTCGATGAAGACCGGGTGCATGCTTCCTATGATCCTGAAGCCGCGCACAAGTTTTGGCGAATCCTGCTGAGCGTGCAGCCGGTCTTGGAAGAGTTTCGTTCGCAATTTATCGGCAAGTGCAGCCCAGTACATTTCTTCTGGGGCAGCTTTGATCTGGCGGTAACCAGATTCTCGGGCCGCCCTGCGCCCGCGCGTCCCGGCGCCGACCGGATCACGCAGGAGGCTTATTCGCACGAGGTGAGCAGCGTCGGATTCTGGCCCGGCAGAGCGGGCATCATCGATACGGCGTTTTATTCGTACGCAGCTCCCGAGCCTGAGGGATTCCGCAATGCTCCCGTCCGGCCTGAAAGTGCTCGTTACGATGCGCAGTTGGGGGAGTTCATCCTGATGTACGACGACGTGCGGAGGGCCGAGTCTCCCGCCGCAACCCTGCTGGAGTTTTGTCAGAGCACATACGAAGCCGATGCGACGCTCGCCAAATGGGATCGCGCAGCGCTTGAGCGACACCCTGCGAAAACAATGCTCAACAAATCTGCATAACTGGACCGGACGTCGACAACACGCTCATAGCCTGGTGAAAATCACCGCATCCCAGCCCTACCCCAGGATTGCGTGGGTCATCGCGCGCCACCAGGAAGGATTCACGCGCCACATGTAGATCGCAAGGTTTTGTCCAACGATCAACGCGGGCAGTGCATAGAAATAGATCTTGTGCACGCGCCGATCGACCACAAGATCGCGCACGATGCCGAGGCCCATCAGAAGGTCGAGGCAAAGATAGAAAAGGTTATGGTCGAAGACAAAGTCAAAGCGGCCAACGGGCGCGTCCATGAGCCCGCAGGTGGCGATGAATACGAGCCGGCGATGGAATTCCGCCCTCTTCCTCCAATAAATGGCGAGAGCAATGAGCGCGCCAAAGGCGATCATGTCGAACAGTGGGATCGACAGAAAGGCATCGGCGCCGGTCTGATGGAGTTGAACTGTGTCGAAACGGGCCATTATGACGGCGATGACGACGCCCAGGGGAACCATGACCGTGGCGAGGCTGGCTCCAAACCAGCCCAGGAAGCGATGCACGTTCACCTTGTGGACCCGGACCAACGTGGACTGCGCGATGAAAAAGGCTACCCAAGCCGCGAATGCGGCGCCGTGAATCCAGAGAAGAAAGGGCCGCGGCGGCGCGGCATGAAAGAGACCGGCGTTGATGGTGCGGCTGAAGCCCCACACCACAAGCGCCGCGAATAGCAGTGACATCGAGAAATAGAAATATTGGTGTACGAACCGCCTGATCTGGGGCGTCGTGCTGGTTCGTTCTTCCAAGAGCACTGCAGGAGAGACTGGTTCTGCGTCGACGAAGGGCATAGGCGTGAAGATCCTATCTGCGGGGGCGCCGCTAAAAGGGCCGCCCGGCCGCGAGACAGTTTAGCCTGGAATAGATCTCACATCATTGACGAAAACAGTGGACAGCCTCCCGCCGCCCTCATCGCGAGGTATCCTTTCGCCGTCGCCGCTGCTCGCTTGCCTTTATGATTTCGCTCAAATCCATCACCGGCCGTATCTCAATCGGCCCAAGTCCATACTTAAAGCCGGGTTGCTGTGAGACAAGCTGGACGGCGTGATTGAGGTCTCGCGCCTCAAGGATTTGAATGCCGCCAAGCTGTTCCTTGGTTTCCGCATAGGGGCCGTCAGTGGTCACGACTTTGCCGTTTTTCCAGTAGAGGGTCAGCGCGGTCTCGGGAGGCTGAAGAGGCACTTCGGCGACAAGATGTCCGTTGGCGCGCAGATGGTCGTTGTGCTCAAAGCATTCGTCGAACGTTCGGTGTTGCTCGTCCTCGGTCATCCCTTCGAATTTTCCTGGCTCGAGATATCCCAAACAGATGTATTTCATTGGTTCCTCCTTGTGTTCGGTAGTGGCTCAGTTTGGCCTTTACACGACTTTGTCATCCTGAGCGTAGCCGTCTTTCAGGCGTAGCGAAGGATCTCCCGCTTAACCGGCCTAATGCATAAGCCAAACTGCACCACTACCTTGTTTCTTGTGACTCAGAGCCGCAGCTCATCGTTCTATTGTCAGATAGTCGTTCGGGAGACCGAAAATCGACAGCTACTCGATTTTTTTTGCGTCGTCAGAGGAATCTGTGGGTCGCTGACTTGTCAAATGGCGGCCGGAAGGTGGGTTCGAGGGTGCCCCATCCCTGCGCTTTTCGCACGGGCAGGTAGCGATGCTGCCGGCGCAACTTTTGTCCGTTCTGTACAAACCCCGTTGCGTATGCGTTCGTGGTGCCCGCCCTTCGCTAAGGACGCGAAGGACGGGGCACCCCACTGTGTTGGTTATGCCAGCAAGATCAAAAGCGCCTGGGCCACCTGCCAGTCAGATGGACAGAATTTTTCGCGTCATGCCGATGTGTCCGGGTCCACGGGAATTGGAGGACCGGTAGGAAGCGCCATTTGTTCCGGCTCCGGTGCTGGTAACGCCGCTGCCGAACTCAGGTCCCGCCACAACTCCATAGCGGTTTCTGTTCGTGCCGCAACGTGTCGTCTCAGCGCCTTTTCGAGCGCGAAGCTATAGGGAGCGGGGAGCTGCAGCGCGAACTCTCGCGGCTTGCCCGCAAGTATTTCCTCATTGGTGAATCTAATCTCAGCACCGTTTAGCAAGTGAAGAAACAACAAACCGCAATGGTAAATATCAATGCGATGGTCCAAAGGCCCGAACTCTTTGGGGTCCAGGACTTCCGGTGGGAGCATCCACTGTGCTCTTGTGTTTGTGGCATCCACTTCGCTGAACAGTTTCGCAACCCCCAAGTCACCCAACTTAAAATTCAATGCTGCCTGGGGGTTGTCCATGAGCTCATCACGTGCGAAGGCGGCAAATACATTGTTGATATGAATGTCCTGATGCACGTAGCCGTGCAAGTGAAGGTAGTTGACCGCTTGCAAAAGGCACCGTGCGATGGCCCTTATCCACAACTTGCCGTCAAACGCGTCTAGAGCAAACAGGTTGGACAAAGGACAATGGCAACGCTCCGTTACGATGTAAACAGTTTCGTCCAGGTGAAACACATCAAACACGTAGGTGACGTAGGGATGACGCACCACCATTAGCTTCTCAAACTCATCCCGCGCCGCCTTTTCGATGACCTCATAAGGTGCCTTGCCCTTTAGCACCTTCACCGCGAGACTGTTATTCCAAACATCCACGCAACCGAACACAAGACCGAAAAAACCCTCACCAATTTTTTCGCCGAACGTGTACGTGGTGTGCGTGAGCAGGCTGGTGATTGTCTCGCCGGGATTGGGGGGAATTACTAGCGCTGCCGGAGGCGTTGGTGTTGGTTCCGCTGCGAGCGGCGCGGGTGTTGCGTCCGGGGACGATGCTTGCAACAGTGGCGCGGGGTCAGACATGACCGCATGATACACCTTTTCGCTTTTTGTGCGCCCTTCTCGCGAAGCGGAAATTCCGGGCGGGTGGCCCGCCTTTAACGATCTTCGCGTGCACCATTCCCACTGAGGGTGCCCCATCCCTGCGTTTTTGGCACGGGTGGGTAGCGATGCTGCCGGCGCAACTTTTGTCCGTTCTGTACAAACCCCGTTGCGTATGCGTTCGTGGTACCCGCCCTTCGCAGAGAACGCGAAGGACGGGGCACGCCACTGTGTTGGTGATGCCAGCGAGATCAAAAGCCTGGGCCACCCGCCAGTCAGACTTTCGGATGCTGACCGCATCGGGCCAATTGGCGTATCCTACGACGCAATGTCAAATAGAATCGGTGCCAAGGGCAAAGATGCAGGCCAAGAACGAATATGTCCAAAGAATTGATCGCGTCATTGACTATCTTCGCGGGAATCTACATCGCCCGGTGAAGCTACCTGAGGTTGCTGATGTTGCTTGCTTCTCGGAATTTCACTTCCACCGGATTTTCAGAGCGGTTTCTGGCGAAACCCTGAATGGTTTTACGAACCGGCTTCGTCTCGAAAAGGCCGCTCGTCTGCTTCGTTATTCCGCACAAAGCCTGACCGATATTGCGTTAGATTGCGGTTTTTCGTCGTCGGCCACGTTTTCACGCGCCTTCCGATCCGGCTACGATACTTCGCCAAGTCAGTTTCGAAAAAGCGGCGAGATCAAAAAGAGCAAGATTTGCAAAGAACTCTTTCCGGAAGATGCATATGGTCTCCCCATGAGCGCGGAGGAAAAGAGAGCCGCGTTTCCGGTGAGGTTGATCGACCTTCCCGAAAGGCAAGTCGCCTATATTCGGGTAACGAATGCCTTCGAACTGGACAGAGTACTTGCCGCCCTCAAGACAGTGATCGAATGGGCCAAATCCGAGGATGTTTTTTCGCAGGGAATTCTTTTCGGAATGACAGTAGACGATCCACACGTGACGCCAAAGCATCTTTATCGATATGAGGTCTGTCTTTCGTCGTCTCTTCCCTTCGAGTGCATGGAAGGAATGTCGAAATTGAAAATGCCAGCCATGCGATACGCCGTCATAAAGGTTTCCGGCGATATCCATAAGGTAGCTACGGCTTGGGACTACCTTTACAGAGATTGGCTTATCAACAGTGCCTACGAGCCCGAGCATGCGCCAGCGCTTGAGGTTTTCCTGGACAAAGAAAGCGCGACGGATTGGTCGCACTTTGAATTGGAACTATGCCTGCCGGTTCGGAAAACGGCAGAGATGCGGGGTGGGAGGAAGTCATGATCGACGGAATTGGCGGCGTTTTTCTGTTTTCCAACGACACAAAGAGATTGGCGGCCTGGTATCGCGATTGCCTCGGAATCGTTGCTGCAGGCGAAGACAGCGAGTGCAAATCAGTCTATGCAACATTTGATTCTCGGGATATTGAAAATCCGGAGATCAAGAGAACCCTAGCGTGGGCGATTATGCCCACGGAGCAAGACATCAAGGATAAGCCACGAACGGGTCAAATTAATTATCGAGTGAAGAGCATGAAAGAAGTCCTCAACCATCTTACGAGTAAAGGCGTGGCAATCGAAAAGACCGCGGAATATCCCGACTACGGGAACTTTGCATGGGTCAAAGATCCGGATGGCAATAAGATCGAGCTCTGGGAGCCATCCGAGAGCGTATAGAAATCCAAATTTGTGACGCTCCGGAGTCTTCTCATGACTGAGTACCTTGCGGAGCCGGGTAGAAAAGAAGCTCGCGCACCTCGCCGGGCACCTCGCACGCGATGGCAGCCTTCTTTGCCCATGCGAGTGCCTCATCCATATTGGCGGCTTCCAGTATCCAAAACCCGCCCATGTGCTCCTTGGTCTCGATGTACGGCCCGTCGGTGACGAGCACCTTGCCGTCGGACCGGTTTCGCACCGTCTTTGCGTTGGCGGCCGGGGAAATGCCGCAGGCGAACTTCCTGGCGCCGGCAGCAATCATCTCGCGGTTGAGCGCGTGGATCTCTTCCATCATCTGTTCGGTTACGGTGGAAGGGTCGAAGTTGTCGGGGAGGTAGTTGCAAACCAGATACTGTGGCATGACTTTTTCTTCTCCTGTGATGGTCTTCTTCAGTCTTTGAGCGGGCCGATTGCCCCGCCTTCACCCTATAGTCGAACGGCCCGACGGAATTCGACCAATCGTCCAAGAAATTTTGGCGGGTGGTGCAGTTTGGTAGGGAAGCGAGCCAAACGCGCGATCATTGTGTCGCAAAAAACGCGACACATCGCGCGGCTCGCCCAGATCCTTCGCCGCGCGAAGAACGCTTGCTCAGGATGACAATTAAACTGCACGACTACCAAATCTTCTTCTTCCGCGCTTTAGAACTATGCTTTTGCGCCTGGTGATCTCAATATCTGCATCGGCTTCGCAGTTTGCTGAAAAAGTCGAATTCCAATGCCCGGCCCCTAAAGGGGTATCTGATTTCAAACGACTTGCGGTATCGCTAAAGCGATACCCTGATACGAAACGCGAGTTTTTCAGCAAACTGTTCTGACGAGTCTTTTTTTATTTCAACTGCCGAATCCGCTCCTGCAGGAATTGGCGCTCGGGTTCCTGTTGGGTCAGGGCCAACGCCTTCTCATAAGATGCCCGAGCCTCGGCTGTCCTGCCGAGCCTGCGGTACATATCTGCACGGGCGGAGTGCGCCAGGTAATAATTTTCCAACTCGCCATGTTCCAACACCGCGTCGATATGCGTCAGACCGGCCTCTGGACCATCGCACATGGCAATGGCCACGGCACGATTGAGCTGTACAACTGGCGAAGGCTGAATTTGTAGCAACCGGTCGTAAAGCGCAACGATCTGCCGCCAGTCCGTCGCAGCGACCGATTCCGCCTCCGCATGAACGGCCGCAATCGCAGCCTGCAGTGTGTAGGAGCCGAAGCGGCGGGACTTCAGGGCTCTCTCCAGCAATGCCACTCCCTCCGCGATCTGCTCCCGGTTCCAGAGCGAGCGATCCTGGTTCTCCAGCAAAATCAGCTCTCCGGCCGGAGACGTTCTCGCGGCACGACGGGATTCGTGTAGCAGCATCAGGGAAAGCAGCCCCATCACTTCCGGCTCTGGCTGGAGTTCGGTCAGCAACCGGCCCAGTCGAATCGCCTCGCCGGTGAGGTCGGCCCGCGTCACCTCCGCTCCCGCCGCAGCCGAATAGCCCTCGTTAAAGACGAGATAGACGACATGAAGCACGGCGCCCAGTCGCTCCGGCAATTCCTGCGGCGTCGGCACCTCGTACGGAATCGGTGTCTCTCGAATCTTTGCCTTGGCGCGTACAATGCGCTGCGCCAGCGTACGCGGAGTGGTAAGGAAGGCCTTTGCGATCTCCTCGGTGGTCAGCCCGCACACCTCACGCAAGGTGAGCGCAACGCGCGCTTCCGGCGGTAGAGATGGATGACAGCAGGTAAAAATCAGGCGCAGCCGGTCGTCTTCCAGGGAGACACCCTCAAGGCTGTCCTCTGCGTTGAAGCTTTGCGCCGAACTCGATTGCGCTTCGAGATAACGCACGAGCTCATCTTGAGAGGCATCAAATCTTGCCCGTCGACGCAGAGTATCAATGGCTTTGAATCGGGCCGTCGAAATCAGCCATGGTCGCGGGTTGCCGGGCACGCCACTGGTCGGCCACAGGCTCAGGGCAGCCGCAAAGGCTTCGTGCATGGCCTCCTCGGCAAGATCAAAATCACCCAGCAAGCGGATCAGAGTTGCCAGGATTCGTCCGGAATCCACGCGATAAAGGGAGTCGAGCAATTCGCGTATCTGGTCGTGTTTGTGCTCGGGGAAACGCTCGGACATGACGACGACCTTAGCAAACCAGCTACTCCGAATCAATTTGGCAAAATGGCGGATCAATGCAAAGTGCACTGAAGCGGAAGTTGCGGGGAGTAAAAAAGATTCGCAGGCAGCTATCTTCGAGTGCCTAGAAAAACCGACATTGCGGCGCGAAGGTCGTGTTCGAGTTTCTCCCATTTTCCAGGCGGTGCATGTTCGGCCTCCTGGGAAACAGCAACGATGGTTCGCAACGCCGGCGGTGCTTTGTGCCATTCGCAGAGGTGGACTCTGATGTGCGTGGCCTCGTTAAAGATATTCGACTCGCCAGACATAGCCCTGGTTACAGCCTCGGTCGCCAGAGCGAGTCGCGCCTCCTCTTTTGGAATAGGAGCTTTTACTCCCATTTCACGGAAAGCTGAGTCAATTTCCTGGAGTCGAATATCCCTGGCAACCGGATTTATCAGTCCGGCCAGCCTCCGCAGCGCTGGACCATCAAAATTGTGCTGCAGCGCTTCAGCGGAGATGGCTGGTAAATGCCAGTAGCTCAAATCTCCGAAGTAGTATTGCACGGCGAGTCTCTCGGGATCGAAGCTAACGTGGCTGGGTGATTTCTTCATTGCTCCTAACATAGAACGTTACGGAATTATCTTGCAAAAGTCCCCGCATTGCCAATTGGCCAGTGGTGGGGGCCGGGTTACCCCACGCCTCTTCGCATAACCACATACTCTTTGCAAAGTACCCTAATTGTTGTGACGGGCGATTTCACTCATTCCTGAAGTCGCAACCTTCCCAAATACCAAGGGATCGGACGCTAAGCCTGCGTGGGAAGCCGTACCCTTCATCTGGTGGTTCGTCAGAAATGGAAGCGGTAGCGGAGTTCGACGTAGGCCTCGCGTGGGTTGTTCCAGTGGAAACCGCCGAAGGTTTGGCTGTTATCGAGCTCAACTCGGCGGTTCGCGACGTTCATCAGGTTGATCGTAGCGGACAGATTGTCAGTGAAAGCTTTGCCTAACGCAAGGTCAAACGTGGTGTGTGGCGGAAGGTGTCCGCCAGGATAGGGCTGGCCGACGAACGCGTTGGAGAAGCCGGAGCCGTAATAGATGTTGGTGGAAAGATACGCACGTCGCGGGAGGGTGACTTCTCCGCCAAGGTTGAGCGTGTTGCGCTGGTCGTGATCAAGGGGACAGAGGCTCGTGGCGGGGTCGGGATCGCAAATACTGGTGATGTTGTTCGTCAGGCCTCCGTTGACCGGGCCTCCGGCCTGGGCGACCTGATTCGAGTAAGAGAGATGAAGCTGGGCGAGGTGCGCGATGCGCGGGGAACGAAGGGTAAGTTCCCATCCGCTGATGTGGGCGCGATCGATGGTGACGGGAAAACAGGTGCCCGAGCCGATGCAGTTGTGGTCGAAGAAATTGTGGGCACGGGTGACGAAGTTGTCGGCGTCGATGGTCCATCCGCGCCAGGGAATGGTGACGCCGAATTGGTGTTCTTCATCGCGCTCGCCGAACAGCGGGGCGAAACCGCAATCCGTGGAATTGCAGAAATTCTGCAGAGTTCCGGAGATCGTGATCAGCGGCGGGGCCTGGTAGTAGTGTCCGTAGAAGGCGCGGAACGTCCACTTCAGGTGCGGAACCGTGACGGCGGCGCCGAAACGCGGGCTGATCGCGTTTTCATCAATGACTCCGGAGAAGTGAGTGGGCCGCATCCCAGCGGAGAGAGTGATCCACGGCAAAGGTTTGAATTTATCGTCGAGAAAGAATGATGCGAGTCCGCCGGCGGGATGTTCACGGTCGTTGAGCACGGGTGATCCGGCCTGCATGATGCCGAAGAATTCGTTGTTGCGCTGGTAGAAGCCGTAGCTGCCTGCCTGAAGGTCATTTTTCGCAAAGCTGGCGTTGAAAGCGATTTGCGCTCCGGCGTAGTCGGACGAGCGATGGTCCGTGGACGCGCTCGGATCGTCGGTGGGAAGGCTGTCGTAGTTGGCGCGGTTGTAGTGGTAGAAGGGCGAAACGGTGAGCAGTGACTTGGCGTTGAAGGTGTGCACCCAGGAAACATTGCCGAATGCGTCGGCTTCGTGCTGCGTGTCGCGCAGGCCGACGGTTGGATATTGCGCCTGGAAATCGTTGGCGGCACTGGGGGCGTTCTCGATGTCGTTGGCGAACGGATCGTAAGGAATCTGATAAAAGTCGCGGCGCAGCGATGAAACGAAGCGAAGCTGATTGTTGGAATCGACATTGAAGATGAGCGATCCGAAGCCGCCGTATCCATTTTCAGCATCGTGGACTACTTGC
>Ga0307474_10003883_pt1 | contig 10743 bp, 9 predicted proteins | sample atmos_gasesECM1C_2_FD_203312 | JGI IMG/M metagenome (GOLD analysis project Ga0307474, IMG submission 203312) | Hardwood forest soil microbial communities from Morgan-Monroe State Forest, Indiana, United States - atmos_gasesECM1C_05 | ecosystem: Environmental > Terrestrial > Soil > Temperate...
GGTGGGCACATCCTCCCCGCGGCGGGCCGCACAGCTTAGAGCATTGGGTCTCGGTTTGGAAATCCGCCCCCTACGAGGCAACCTAGATACCAGGTTGAACAGGGTAAGCAGTGGTGATCTTGACGCCGTCGTGGTGGCCCGGGCTGGTCTGGCCAGGCTGGGTCGCCTCGACGATGTCACCGAGACGCTAGAACCGGTGCAGATGTTGCCCGCACCGGCGCAAGGTGCGCTCGCGGTCGAGTGCCGCGCCGACGACGACCGGCTGGCGGCGGTGCTGGCCGAATTGGACGACGCCGACACCCGTGCGGCGGTCACCGCGGAGCGAGCCCTGCTGGCCGAACTGGAGGCGGGTTGCTCCGCACCGGTGGGCGCGATCGCCGAGGTGGTCGAGTCCATCGATGAGGAAGGCCACGTCTTCGAAGAGCTGTCGCTGCGCAGCTGCGTGGCGGCGCTGGACGGATCCGACGTGATCCGCGCGTCCGGCATCGGCACTTCCGATCGGGCACGGGAGCTCGGGCTCTCGGTCGCCGCGGAGTTGTTCGAGCTGGGCGCCCGTGAGCTGATGAGAGGAGCGCGGCAATAACCCGCGCGAGAAAATTGAGTGGGAGCGACAATGACGACGCGAGGGCGTAAGCCGAGACCGGGCCGCATCACGTTCGTGGGCTCCGGTCCGGGCGACCCGGGATTGTTGACCACGCGGGCCGCCACGGTGCTGGCCAACGCTGCGCTGGTGTTCACCGACCCCGACGTACCCGAGGCGGTGCTGGCGCTGGTCGGCAAAGACCTGCCGCCGGTCTCCGGCCCGGCGCCCGCCAACCCGGCTGCGGGGAAGGCCGACGAGGCCGCCGACGGAGACCAGGGCCACGGCGCGGCCGCGGTGATACCCGGTGGTTCCGATATCCGCCCCGCGCTGGGTGATCCCGCCGAGGTCGCCAAGACGCTGACCGCCGAGGCCCGTTCGGGCGTCGACGTGGTGCGGCTGGTGGCGGGTGACCCGCTGACGGTCGACGCCGTCATCACCGAGGTCAACGCCGTCGCGCGCAGCCACCTGCACATCGAGATCGTGCCCGGCCTGGCCGCCACCAGCGCCGTGCCCACGTATGCCGGGCTGCCGCTGGGCTCGTCGCACACCGTGGCCGACGTGCGTGGCGACGTCGACTGGGAGGCGCTGGCGGCGGCTCCCGGACCGCTGATCCTGCAGGCCACCGCCTCGCGTCTGGCCGATGCCGCCCGCACCCTGATCGAGCACGAGCTGGCCGAGACCACCCCGTGCGTGGTGACCGCGCAGGGCACCACGTGCCAGCAGCGCTCGGTGGAAACCACACTTGGTGGGCTGACCGACTCGGCGGTGCTGGGCGGCACCGACCCCGCGGGTCCCCTGACCGGACCGCTGGTGGTGACCATCGGCAAGACGGTGAGCAGCCGGGCCAAGCTGAACTGGTGGGAGAGCCGCGCCCTGTACGGCTGGACCGTGTTGGTCCCCCGCACCAAGGATCAGGCCGGCGAGATGAGCGAGCGGCTGACGTCGTACGGCGCGTTGCCGATCGAGGTGCCGACCATCGCCGTCGAGCCGCCGCGCAGCCCCGCTCAGATGGAGCGCGCCGTCAAGGGTCTGGTCGACGGCCGCTTCCAGTGGGTGGTGTTCACCTCCACCAACGCGGTGCGCGCGGTGTGGGAGAAGTTCGGCGAGTTCGGCCTGGACGCCCGCGCGTTCTCCGGGGTGAAGATCGCCTGCGTCGGGGAGTCGACAGCCGACCGCGTCCGGGCTTTCGGGATCAGCCCCGAACTGGTGCCCGCCGGCGAACAGTCCTCGCTCGGCCTGCTCGACGACTTCCCGCCCTACGACAGCATTTTCGACCCGGTGAACCGGGTCTTGCTGCCGCGCGCCGACATCGCCACCGAGACGCTGGCCGAGGGACTGCGCGAACGCGGCTGGGAGATCGAAGACGTCACCGCCTACCGGACGGTGCGCGCCGCACCGCCGCCGGCGGCCACCCGCGAAATGATCAAGACGGGCGGCTTCGACGCGGTGTGCTTCACGTCGAGCTCCACGGTGCGAAACCTGGTCGGCATCGCCGGAAAGCCGCACGCGCGGACCATCATCGCCTGCATCGGGCCCAAGACCGCCGAGACCGCCGCCGAGTTCGGGTTGCGGGTGGATGTCCAGCCCGATACCGCCGCCATCGGCCCGCTGGTCGACGCACTGGCCGAACACGCCGCGCGGTTGCGCGCCGAGGGCGCGCTGCCACCGCCGCGCAAGAAGAGCCGCAGGCGGTAATGGGCTACCCGCGGCAGCGCCCGCGTCGGCTCCGCACCACCCCGGCGTTACGTCGCTTGGTGGCGCAAACATCTTTGGAGCCAAGGCATTTGGTGCTGCCGATGTTCGTGGCCGACATTCGCGAGCCGCGGCCGATTCCGTCCATGCCCAACGTGGTGCAGCACACCCGGGATTCGCTGCGCCGCGCCGCCGCCGATGCCGTCGGCGCCGGGGTGGGCGGGCTGATGCTGTTCGGCGTGCCGCGCGAGGAAGACAAGGACTCCACCGGCTCGGCCGGCACCGACCCCGATGGCATCCTCAATGTCGCGCTGCGTGACCTGGCCAAGGATCTCGGTGATGCCACGGTGTTGATGGCCGACACCTGCCTGGACGAGTTCACCGATCACGGGCACTGTGGGGTGCTGGACGCCAGGGGTCGGGTGGACAACGACGCCACGTTGGCCCGGTACGTGAAGCTGGCTGTGGCGCAAGCGGAATCGGGCACTCATGTGGTGGGGCCGAGCGGGATGATGGACGGCCAGGTGGGCGCCATCCGCGACGGCCTGGACGCGGCGGGCTACACCGATGTGGTGATCCTGGCCTACGCCGCGAAGTTCGCCTCGGCGTTCTACGGCCCGTTCCGCGAGGCGGTGAGCTCCAGCCTGTCCGGAGACCGGCGTACCTACCAGCAGGAGCCGGGCAACCGGCGGGAGGCGCTGCGCGAGATCGAGCTGGACCTCGACGAAGGCGCCGACATCGTGATGGTCAAGCCCGCGATGGGCTATCTCGACGTGGTGGCTGCCGCGGCCGACGTGTCGCCGGTACCGGTGGCCGCCTATCAGGTCTCGGGGGAGTACGCGATGCTTTGCGCTGCCGCTGCGAACAACTGGATCGATGGGCGTGCCGCGGCGCTGGAATCATTGATCAGCATCCGGCGTGCCGGAGCGGATATCGTGCTCACCTACTGGGCCGCAGATGCGGCGAGTTGGCTTTCGTGAGTGGCGCAACCAGCGGGGAACGATCACGAGATAGGGCTTGCGATGACACCAGCGAGGGGTATTAACCCGAAGCCATTGTTCTACGAACCCGGTGCCAGCTGGTATTGGGTGCTGATGGGTCCGGCGGCGGCAGCAACGATGATGCTGATCGAACGGTGGAGCGGCGCCGGGGTCGGGCTGGTGGTTCCCGCGATCTTTCTGGTGCTGGTGTCGGCGTTCGTCGCGTTGCAGGTGAAAGCGGCGCGGATCCACATCTCGGTAGAGCTGACCGAAGACGCCCTGCGGCAGGGCACCGAAACCATCTTGCTACGCGAAATCGTCCAGGTATATCCGGAAGCCGAGCATCTTGAGGCTTCCGGGACGGACCTGGCGAGGTGGCAATCTGCGCGGGCGCTGGGCGAACTGACCGGCGTACCGCGTCGCCGGGTGGGCATCGGTCTCAAGCTCAGTGGAGGCCGCACCGCGCAGGCCTGGGCGCGTCGTCATCGTCAGCTTCGCGCGGCGTTGACTCCGCTGGTCCAGGAGCGCGTGGAGCCCGCCCGATCGGACGCCAGCGACATCGATCACGACGACGACAACGGGTCACCGCTGTGATTGCCCGTTACCGGGCTCTGGTCGAACTGGTCCTGGCTTGTGCCGCGCTGGTGGGCGCGGGGGCGAGCTGGTCGCACGCACGTCGCACCGTGGGCGTCGCGCCCATCGCGGACGGGCAGCCGTTCACCACGTCGTTGGTTTATGGCCCTCAGCTGTTGCTGCTGACCCTGGTGCTGGTGACGACCGCAGGCGTGCTGACCGTGGTCGGAGTGGCCGGGCTGCGGCGCGCGCGGGGCGCCGGCCGGTCTTTTTGATGAGGCCACGCCACGTCCCGTCACGGCATCGCGGCGCTCGCGCTGTTACGCTGCCATAGCTGCCGGTTGCTAGTCGGGGGGCTTGTGAAATGCCGAGATCGCCCGGTCAGCCGAACTAGAAGGCGAACGAAACAGCAGGGTCCGGACGGAAAGAGCATTGTGCGCGGCGGAGAGATCAAGGCCCTGACGGGACTCCGCATCGTCGCCGCGGTGTGGGTAGTGCTGTTTCACTTCCGGCCGATGCTCAGTGATGCGTCGCCTGATTTCCGCGACGCTCTCGCGCCGGTGCTCAACTGCGGCGCGCAAGGCGTCGACCTCTTCTTCATTCTGAGTGGGTTTGTGCTGACCTGGAATTACCTCGACCGCATGGGCCGGTCGTGGTCGACGCGCGCCACCCTGCACTTCCTGTGGCTGCGGCTGGCCAGGGTGTGGCCGGTGTACCTGGTCACACTGCACCTCGCCGCGCTGTGGGTGATCTTCACCCTGCACGTCGGTCACGTCCCGTCGCCCGACGTGGGTCAGCTCACCGCGATCAGCTATGTGCGCCAGGTCCTGCTGGTGCAGTTGTGGTTTGTGCCGTTCTTCGATGACTCCAGTTGGGATGGGCCGGCCTGGTCGATCAGCGCGGAATGGCTGGCCTACCTGCTCTTCGGCCTACTCGTGCTGGTGATTTTGCGGATGAAGCAGGCGACGAGGGCGCGCAGCCTGATGTTGCTGGCGTTCGCGGCGTCGTTGCCGCCGGTGGTGATGTTGCTGGCCAGCGGCCACTTCTACACGCCGTGGAGCTGGCTGCCGCGGATCGTGACGCAGTTCACCGCCGGCGCGCTGGCCTGTGCCGCCGTGCGTAGGTTGCGGCTCACCGATCGCGGTCGCCGCGTCGCGGGGTACATCTCCCTGCTTCTGCTGGCCGCCATGGTGGGCGTCCTCTACTGGTTTAGCGCGCATCCGATAAGCGGAGTCGTGGAGAACGACAGCGGCGGGGTGGTCGACGCGCTGTTCGTTCCGCTGGTGATAACGCTGGCGATCGGCCTGGGCAGCCTGCCGAGGCTGCTGTCGACGCGGTTGATGGTTTACGGCGGGCAGATCTCGTTTTGCCTGTACATGGTGCATGAGCTGGTGCACACCGCCTGGGGATGGGCCGTGGAACAATTCGAGCTCGTTCCGCAGGACAATCCGTGGAAGTGGAACGTCATCGGCCTGCTCGCGATCGCTATGGGTCTTTCGAGCCTGATGTATCACTTCGTCGAGGAGCCCGCCCGACGCTGGATGCGCAGGATGGTTGACGTCAGACCCGTGGACACGGAAGCCGAACCCGAGTCGCCCGCCACCAAGCTCCACCAGATCGACGGTGGGCTGGAAGCGGTTCCGGCCCGCGCGGTGTGACAAATGCCACGGTGCGCGAATGGCGCTGTGCCCCATAGCCTCTGCAGCAGGTTGACGCGAGGTCGCATCCGTTTCCTCGTACGATTCCGTTGACGGTGCGGCACACGAGGATGCCGTTCACGGGGGGAGGTAGTGGTGAGTCGTCTGGCCACCTTCGTCATCAGCCTCACTCTGCTGGTCGGTGTGGTCTTTGCGGACATGGCGTCCCCGGCCCGGGTGCGGGCCTACCACGTGGTGAGCCTGGATTCGCGGCTCAACCACGTCGCGGTGATCGGCGACTCGTATACCACCGGCACCGATGAGGGCGGCTTGGGCCCGCATGCATGGACCGCTCGCGCCTGGCAGACGCTGAGCGCGTGCGGAGTCCGGGTCGCAGCCGGCGTGGCCGCCGAGGGGAAGGCCGGCTATGCCGTGCCCGGCGACCACGGCAGCCTCTTCGAGGATCTGACTGCCAGGGCGGTCAAGCCCGACGATGTGCTGGTGGTGTTCTTCGGCTCCCGCAACGACCAGGGCGTAGACCCCGGCCTGCTGACCGAAAGGGCCCGCGAGGCCTTCGATTTGGCGCGCCGCTTTGCGCCGTCCGCGCGGTTCCTGGTGATCGGACCACCGTGGCCAACCGCCGACGTGCCCGGCTCCATGCTGCTGATTCGCGACGTGCTCAACACTGTGGCCCGCGCCGCGGGAGCGGCGTTCGTCGATCCGATCGGTGACCGCTGGTTCGTCGACAGGCCCGACCTGATCGGGCCCGACGGAGTGCACCCCAACGACGCGGGGCACGAGTATCTGGCGGACAAAATCGCGCCCCTCATTCGCATGCAGCTGTCCAGGTGAGTGAACCAGCCGCGCAAGGTGTTCAGCGTCAAGACGGCGCAGGACTCAGTCTTCTGCGTGCCGGTCGTGGTCCCATTGCTCGAGGCGCGCTTGCAGGTGCATCAGGCCAATCCCGACGACCGGTGCGACAGCGGCAATGCAGACCAGCAGCAGCGGAGTCATCTCCTAAAACCTCCAAAACCCTTCACTGATAAGACGTTCGCCTGCGACAAGAAGTTCATTACGAGCTCATTCATCGGCCACCGCGCGATCGGCCAGCGCGCCCAGCACGGGTGCCAGTAGCTGCGCGTACTCGGTCGTCACATGGTTGTCGTCGCGGAACACCAGGGTGTTGCCGACGATCATCGGGCAGCGGTCGGGGGTGCAGAACAGGTCGGTCAGATCGGCGTAGTGGCCTCCCGCGCCGGCGGTCGCCGTCTGCTCAGCGGCGATTCCGTTGGCGTTGACCGCGACCAACCGCGGTGGCGCGCAGGCGGTGGCGTCGTCGAGGTGTCCGGACAGGCAGCTGGGCGCCGAGGAACGCGGATCCGCAACGGGCCCCAGGACCAGGACGGTCGCGCCGATGCTGCGCAACTGGGCGACCGTGCGGCCCACGGTGTCGATCCACGCCGGGTCGTACGACGTGAAGCCGAAGTCCGCGCCGTAGCGCCGGCTCATGCTCAGCACCACCAGACGCGGGCGTTCGGCCTGCAACCGCGCCATGATCTGGCCGCGCCACTGCCCGCACTCGGTGTACTCGCGGCCCAGATACGGGCTGACGATATGCAGCTCCTGCAGCGGGCAGGTCACCTTGGCCAGCGTCTCGAGCCGCCAGTGTCGCTGCTCGGCGACCTGCTGGAACGCCGGGTTCCACATCGCGGCATGCGAATCCCCGACCAGGGCCACCGTCGTTGGCGAGGCCGTGTCGCCCGACGCGCACTCGGCTTGCCCGACGTCACGCCAGGATCGCGTGCAGCCGTCGACGAATACGGCCGCCTTATCGGCCGGAGCATTGGCCAGTGACGGGTCCAGGTTCGACGGGACGGCGCGCAGGTCCGCCGACGCCGCGACCGCGTCGCGCACTTGCGCGAACGCCTGGCGCACGGTCGCTTCTTGTGGGCTGAGGGTCGGGACGGGCGTCGGGGGCAGCGCAATGATGTTGGCCTTCGGCGCGGCTTGTCCGTGACCCACCGGCACCGGTATCACCGTCAGCAGCAGCAGGCACGCACACGCGGTGACGCCGCTGGCGACGCCCCCCGCGACCAGGCTGGCCTTCGCCGACCGGCGCAGGTCGGCCGCGAACCGGCCGGGATTTTCGACCAGGTGCAAGGTGATCACGGCGAGTCCGGCGGAGACGGCGGTCGCGCTCAGCCGGCTCGGCAGTCCCGCGGGCAGACCCAGCAGCGGCGGCATCAGCAGCAGCACCGGCCAGTGCCACAGGTACCACGAGTACGACACCCGGCCGATCGATCGCATCGCGGGCCGGCACAGCACGCGGCCGACCCCCAGACTTCCGGTGACACACCCGCCACCGATCACCAGCGCGGTACCCAGCGCGGGCAGCAGCGCCGCGGTGCCGGGATACGGGGTGTGGGGGCCCAGCTGGGTGCAGGTCAGCACGATCAGGACCAGGCCACCCCATCCCACGATCGCCGCGGGTAGCGGCGGCAGCCGACGCCACTGCTGGATCGACAGGGCCACCAGACCCCCGGCGGCCAGCTCCCAGGCGCGGGTGGGCAGCGAGAAGAACGCCCACGGCGGTGACGCGCGGGTCCACAGCACGGCTGCCGCCAGCGACGCCGCGGCGACCAGCGCAAGCACCACGTACGGTGTCGCCCCGGATGCGGCGCCGCTGCGCAGACGACGGACCAGCCAGGCGGTACCGATGATCAGCACCGGCCACACCAGGTAGAACTGCTCCTCGACGCCCAGTGACCAGTAGTGCTGGAACGGCGACGGCGGCAGATTCGAGTCCAGGTAGTCGGTGCCTTGCATGGCGAACCGGTAGTTGCCGACGTACAGGGCGCTGGCGATGCCGTCCCCGAAGACGCTTCGCGCCTGCAATGGCGGCAACACGACGGCCGCCCCGACTGCCGTGGCGATACCGACGGTGGCGGCAGCCGGCAACAGGCGGCGCGTCCGCGCACCGTAGAAGCGGCCGAGCCGGATGGTGTCGGCGGTCGCCACCTCGCGCCAGAGCAGCCCGGTGATGAGGAAGCCGGAGATGACGAAGAAGACATCGACGCCGACGTAGCCGCCGGCGACGCCCGGTATGTCCGCGTGGTACAGCACGACCGCGATCACTGCGACGGCGCGCAAGCCCTCGATGTCCGGGCGAAAGCCGGTCCGCTTCCTGCGCTCCGCCACGTGAGCGGGCGGGGGTGCCACCCGCTTGCGGGGGAGGCCGGTGGTGTCTTCCTGCGGAAGTGTCATCTGTCCCGGCTAGGACGCCATCCAGGCCAGCTCGCCGGGCAACTGCGCTCGCCAATAGTCGATGTCATGTCCGCCTTCCGAAAAGCTGCCCGCCGGCGATGTCTTCAGCTGGTTGACGAATTGGCGTGTGGCGAAATAGAAGCGGTCTTCGGTGCCGCAGTCGACGCGCAGCGGGATCTGTGCCAACGCCGGCAACCCCACCACGTTGTTCTGCATCCAGTCGTCGTAGCTGTCGAACGCTCCCGGGGTGCTTCCGGTGAAGGAGGTGAACAACGCCGGACTGATCGCGCAGATCCCCGCGGTGCGTGACGGGCCCAGCTTGGCGCCCAGGTGCAGCGCCCCATATCCGCCCATCGACCACCCCATGAAGCCCACCCGGGAGGTGTCGAAACCCATCGAGGACAACATCGGCAGCAGCTCATCGAGCACCATCGCACCCGAGTCCACGCCGGAAGCCCTTCGGTGCCAATAGGTATTGCCGCCGTCGACACCCACCACGGCGAACGGCGGCTTGCCCTCCTTGACCAGTTTGGCCAGCCCGTCCTCGACGCCGCAGTCGAGCATCATGTTCGCGTTGCCGTCCTTGCCGTGCAGCGCGACCACCGGAGGCAGAAATCCGTTCTGGGAGTTCTGGCCGGGCGGCAGGGCGATCACCCAGTTGGTCTTGACACCGCCTCGGGCCGCCGAGATGAACGAGCCGGTGAGCCTGTTCGGCAGGCTGCTGGCGGCCGAGGGCTCGAACGGCGCAGGAGCTTGCGGCGGCGCCGCCTGCGGCTTGAGCGGATCCAGCAGGGCGCTCAACGCCCATACGCCGGCGGCCGTGGCACTGGCACCGGCGCCCATCCGCAGGACCGTGCGGCGATTCAGGTCAGGCACGAGCGTCATAATGCCGCCTGCACTGGGATTTTCCGGCTGAGCCACGCCGTGCCGCTGCGATTGTGATGTAGCGGTCACGAACCGGTTGCGTGCATCGCGGCGGGTCGTGGCCCGGGATTCGCCCGGCAGCCACCCGTACGCCCAGTGTTGATGAGCCGTTCACCCGGCAGACACCGACTGAAGATCTAGAGCCGGTACGCCTCTGCGGCATGGGAATGCAGCGTTTCGTCGGCGTGGTTTCTGTCGCGGTCCTCGGTCTTGTCAACGCCTGTGCGCACCAACCCACGGCCCCGGGCGCGGAACCGGCGACCGCTACACCGATCCATCATCTGGTGGTCATCTTTGACGAGAACGTGTCCTTCGACCACTATTTCGGAACCTATCCCCGCGCCGCCAACATCGATGGCCAACCATTCACGGCCAAACCGGACACCCCCGCGGTCGACGGTCTGACTCCAGAGTTGTTGACGCGCAATCCCAACGGGGCACAGCCGACACGGCTGGGCGGACCGGGGCAGCAGGTGACCTGTGATCAGGACCACGCATACCAAGCCGAGCAATTGTCCTTCAACGGCGGTGCGATGAATCGGTTTGTCGAGCACGACGAGGGCGAGCCGTGTTCACCGCCGGCGTTCAACGCTGCTGGCCTGGTGATGGACTACTACGACGGCAACTCGGTGACCGCGCTGTGGAACTACGCACAGCATTTTTCGATGAGCGATAACTTCTACAACACCACGTTCGGCCCTTCCTCGCCCGGCCACATCAACCTGGTGTCAGGCCAAACCCATGGAGTGACAACCAAATTCATGCCCGGCGGGCAACCCTTCCCTCCGCGCATGGTGATAGACGACGCCGGCAACGGACAAGGGACCCTCATCGACGACTCGCAACCGTTCGGTGACGACTGCTCTTCTCGTGACCAGGTGCAGTTCGGCCCCGACCATAAGAACATCGGTGATCTGCTCAACGCCAAGGGCGTTGGCTGGGGATACTTCCAGGGCGGTTTCAAGCCAACTGCCCGCAGGCCCGACGGCACCGCGGAGTGCGGCGCGACGCACAACGTGGGTACGGCTGTAGGCGGAACCGGCAAGACCGGGGCGTCGGCGTTCGGGACCAAACCCGACTGCGGCCCCCA
>Ga0307474_10003884_pt1 | contig 10741 bp, 6 predicted proteins | sample atmos_gasesECM1C_2_FD_203312 | JGI IMG/M metagenome (GOLD analysis project Ga0307474, IMG submission 203312) | Hardwood forest soil microbial communities from Morgan-Monroe State Forest, Indiana, United States - atmos_gasesECM1C_05 | ecosystem: Environmental > Terrestrial > Soil > Temperate...
CGAGCGGCTTCTCATCGAAGCTGCGCAGCAGGACCCCGCCCGCTTTGCGGACCTTTATGAAATCAACTTCGAGCGTGTGTACGCCTACATTGTGAGGCGGGTGGGCAACCGGACTGAAACCGAAGACCTCACCTCGGAAGTGTTTCACCAGGCGCTGGCCAACCTGAAACGATTTGAATGGCGCGGCATTCCGTTTGCGGCCTGGCTGTTCCGAATTGCAGCAAATCTGATTTCAGACCGCTGGCAGCGCTCGGGCCGGGAAGTCCCCGACGATTCGGGGAAGATCGAATCGGCACAGGTCAGCCCGGCGGAAATCGAGGAAGTGGAGCGCCGGGCCACACTATTTCGGCTGGTCGGCACACTGCCGGCCGAACAGCGGCGCGTGGTTGTGCTGCGATTTGTCGAGCAGAAAAGTATCAAGGATGTCGCGCGGGAGATTCGCAAGTCCGAGGGTGCAGTGAAGCAGCTACAGTTCCGCGCGCTCAGCAGTCTGCGGGCGCGCATGGAGGGTGCCGATGCCTAAGCGCTCTCTGAACCCGGGAAATGGCAACACGAAGAAAGTCGAACAGCTCAACAAAGCTGTAGAGGCGATGCTCGCCCGCAATGACGGCAAGGTTGGCAAGGCGGAGCCCGCTGTCGAATCGCTGGTGCGGATCGCCGCCGATCTGCGCGATCTGCCCCGCGAGAGTTTCAAGGCAAGACTGAAATCTGAATTAAAAGGAGGAAAGATCATGTCCACCGTCGCAGAACCGGTCACAACTGTTCACGTGAAGGCCGCTCCGAGAATGGCATTCAAAAACGCCAGCAAGGCCATCGAGTTCTACAAGCAGGCTCTCGGAGCGCACGAGACTTTCCGCTTTGAAGTGGGGGGACACATCCCGCATGCCGTGATCGCGATCGGCGATTCGAGCATTATGGTGACGGAAGAGTGGCCCGAAGGAGGGCGATTCAGCGCCGAGACCTGGGGTCACTCTCCCGTAACGATGAGCTTAGAGGTGGATGATGTGGACTCTTTCGCCGCGCACGCGGAGGCTGCGGGGATGAAGATGGTCATGCCGCCAACGGACCAGTTCTACGGACGCCGGGACGCTACGCTAGTCGATCCGTTTGGCTACACGTGGAATGTAAGCACCATGAAAGAGGAAATGTCGGTGGAGGAGATGCACCGGCGCATGAAGGGGATGACGAAGGGGCCGGAAGGCGGGCAGCCCGCGCAGAAAGCCAAGGTCGATCCAATTCCGCGCGGTTATCACACGGTCACTCAGTACCTTGTGGCGCAGGACGCCGACGCCGTGATCAATTTCGTGAAGAACACATTCGGCGGAGAGGAGACCTTCCGCGCCGTTGGATCAGCCGGCGGCTATCACTGCGAGGTGCGGGTGGAAGACTCCATGTTGATGATCGGCGGCGGAGGCCCGGGCTTGTCGTGGAAGGGTGATTCGATGCTGGGCGCGTTTCACGTCTACGTTCGCGATTGCGATGCCGTCTACCAGCGCGCGCTGCAGGCCGGAGCGAAGTCGCTGGCGGAGCCCGCGGATCAGGAGTATGGAGAGCGGTCGGCCAGCGTGATCGATGCGGCCGGCAATCACTGGTATATCGCGACCTTCAAGAAGACCGGCTACAAGTGGGAGGGAGCGCCGACGATTCAGCCGTATATGCATCCGCTGCGGGCAGAGCCCGTGGTCAACTTCCTGAAGCGCGCTTTCGGCGCTGAAGAGCTGGGGCGATACACATCCCCGGACGGCGTGGTTCATCACACCACCGTCAAGGTCGGTGATTCATACCTGGAAATGGGCGAGGCCCACGGGCCGTATCAGCCTATGAAGTCGATGTTCTACCTGTATGTCCCGAACGTGGATGACGCCTACAAAACGGCATTGGCGGCCGGCGCGAAGTCGATGAAGGAGCCAGCGGACCAGCCTTACGGCGACCGCGTCGGCGCAGTGACGGATGCTTTCGGCAATCAATGGTGGATCGCTACGCATGTGAAAGATGTGAGCCAGTAAGCAGCGAGGGCCGGCTTTCGGCTTTCGCTCGCCGGCTTTCGGAATTCTTGAGTAGCTGAAGCCGAACGCCGGTTACTCCTGCCCTTGTCCGTTTCCGGACAGCCTACTCCACAACCGCACAAACGTTTGCGTTTCGCCGCCTCGCGCTGTACTGCATCCGCACTATGAAATCAACGGCTTGCACGAAATTGGAAGTCTGGCCAGCGCCGTGCATTCCCTCACGCCATGGAAGCCTTAGCGATGCAGCCAGCCTACTCCAGCGTACCCCCCGTAACCGGCCGCGTGCTGATTGCCGACGATCAGAAGCACGTCGTCGAGGCGCTGCAGTTGCTCCTGAAAGGCAATGGCTTTCTGACGGAGGCGGTCACGCATCCGTCGCGTGTGTTGCCGGCGGTGGAATCGGGTGAATTCGATGCGGTGCTGATCGACCTGAACTATACCCGCGATACTACTTCCGGGACAGAGGGGCTGGAACTGCTGTCGCGAATTCGATCGATCAACAAACTGCTGCCGGTGGTGGTGTTGACGGGATGGGGCAGCCTGGACCTGGCGGTGGAGGCCATGCGACGCGGGGCTTCGGATTTTGTGCAGAAGCCCTGGGAAAATCTGCAGCTCTTGCAAAAATTGCAGGAGCAGATATTGCGGGCGCGGGCGGAAGGGCGCGTGCAGCGCCAGTCAGACGACGAACTGCAGGAAGCGCGCGAGATTCAGCAGAAGTTGCTGCCCAAACAATTGCCGGAAGTCGCGGACTATGACCTGGCTGCGACAACGCAGCCGCTGCGGTTCGTGGGTGGCGACTATTACGATGTCGAGCGCGTTAGCCCGCACGAGACGCTGCTTTGCATCGCCGACGTAGCCGGCAAGGGGCTGTCGGCGGCTCTGCTGATGTCGAGTCTGCAAGCCACGCTGAAGCCGCTGATCGCGCAGAAGCTGGCGCCGCGCGAACTTTGTCACCGGCTGAATCGCATCCTTTGCGATCTGACGCCGTCAGGGAAGTTCATCTCTTTCTTTGTCGGTCTTCTGAACAGCCGCGACCACCGGCTGACTTATTGCAATGCAGGGCACAATCCGCCGCTGTTGATTTGCGCCGATGGACAATCCACGGAACTAAGTGCCGCGGGAGCCGTGCTAGGCCAGTTTCCGGATTGGCGCTATGAGCAAAGCAGCGTGCAGATCAATAACGGAGACCGGTTGCTGATTTTCACCGACGGCCTGGTCGAGGCTTGCAACGCAGACGAGGAATTGTTTGGAGAGCAAAGCTTGGTTAGGATTGCAGAGGAGAATCCTGGCGCCAGCGCCAAGGATTTGATGGGCCGGCTGATGTGCGCGGCCGCGCAACATTGCGGCGGGCGTTTTCAGGACGACGCCACGCTGCTTGTATTGAAGGCGCTTCCATAAGTTCAGAACCAACGACCAAGAAGCTGGAGGATCCAATGGTTTTTTAACTACTCCGAGCGCAACACACTCATTGGGTTCATTGACATTGCCCGCCGTGCCGGAAAGTAGCATGCTGCGAGAGCAACTGATGCGAGAACCAGCAATGCAATTGCAAAGCTGAGCGGGTCATTCGGCGTTATCCCAAAGAGCAGGCTTCTTAGCAAGCGGGCCGCGCCTAGAGCCGCAAGGCCACCGATCAACATGCCTACTGCGGCAGATCGCATTCCTTGACGAATGACCAGGTTGAAGACCTGCGCCCGCTGAGCACCCAACGCCATCCGTATTCCCAACTCTCTCATGCGTTGCGCCACAGTGTATGAGAGGGTTCCATAAATCCCTACACCGGCAATGACCAAGGCTAACAACGCGAGTATCGCAAACAGAGAAGCGTTGCTCCTCGGCTGAGCGGCGGCATCGGACATCAGGTCGAGGCCGCTTTCCAAATCGGCGATTCCAACGTCGCTACCGAGTTGGTAAATGGAGCTTCGCAAGGCGGGCGCGAGCGTCAGTGGATTCGATGCTGTGTGGACGACGAGCATTAAGCTCGAGGGCATATTCCCCTCAACCTGCGCCAACGGCAGATAGACGACCGGTTGCGTCTGTTTCAGGTCCTCCCACTTGAGATCGCTCACCACGCCCACCACCGATTGAACCGTTGCGGCGGTGCGATTGTTGAGACGGAACGTCTTGCCCAAAGGTTCTTCGTCGGAGAAGACGCGGCGGGCAAGGGACGCGCTGAGGATCGCCGTCTTGGGTGCGCGCAAGTCGTCCCTTTCGGTCAAGGCGCGCCCGCGGATTATGGGGATTCCGAGTGCCTGAAAGTAGCCGGGCGTAACGTATGTTACGGCAACGGTTGGCAGGCCTTCCGGGGTCGGCGGGATAGGGCGGTCGCCGCGAACAAACATCGTCCAGAAGTGATCTCCGGTCGGCTGAAGCGGCATAGTCATTGTGAGGCCGGCAGACACAACGCCGGGCAATTGCGGCAAGCGATCGAGCAGATTGCGATAGAACGACGACCGCTGCGAGTCGGTTGCATACACCGCCGACGGCAAACTAACCCGCAAGGAGAAGAGGCCATCGGTGCGAAAACCAGGGTCAGTGTGGCTCAACTGATAAAGGGAATTCACCAGCAAACCAGCGCCGGCGAGGAGCATCAGGGTGAGAGCAAACTCCGATACGACCAACATTTCGCGGGTACGACGCCCGTGTTCCGTCGCCGAAGACGTCCGCGAGCTTGCGCGAAGAGAGCCTTGCGGTTCCATTCTCGAACCGTGCAGAGCCGGCAGCAGGCCAAAAATAAAGGCGGTAAAAGCCGTCAGCGCCACGGCGAACGCCAGCACCTCACTGCTCAAGCGGACTTCCTGAAGCCGCGGTAACTGGCCGGCGAAGAGCACAATAATGAGCCGCTTGCCGGCAATCGCAGCACCGATTCCAAGGGCGCCACCAAATATCGCCAGCAGAATGCTTTCGGTAAGCAACTGCTGAACGATGCGTGCCCGGCTTGCGCCCAGCGAAATTCGCACCGCAATTTCGCCGCGCCGCACACTCGCCCGCGCGACGAGCAGGTTGGCGAGGTTGGCACAAGCGATCAGCAACAGCAAGCCGACGGCGCCGGCAAGAACGATGAGAGCCGTACGATTGTTGCCCACCAATTGCTCCCTGGCGCTAATTACCGAGTTCACGACACCGCGGTCTCCCTCGTAACTCTGCGCCAGCCGGTCCTGGATGGCTTGCAATTCCTGCTGCGCCGTTGCAATGCTCACTCTTGGATTCAGGCGAGCGATGGCGTGCACCCAGCGCGAGCCTCGAGGAACCTGGTTGCCGGGGCGCATGGCAAAGGGCACGCAAATCTGCATCCGGGGAATCAGCGCTGTGAAGTTCTCGGGCATTACACCGATCACGAGGTAGGGTTCGGCATCAAGTCGGATAGTTCGGCCGACGATGTCGGAGTTCGCGCCAAACTTGTCTTTCCAAAGAGCGTCTGTGAGCAGCACTACGTGCCGGTTGCCCCATTGCTCTTCGTCGGGTGTGAAGATGCGCCCCAACTCGGGAGCGATTCCCAGAGTCTGCAACGCGCTCGTCGTGGCGTCCATGGACTCTACCCGTGCCGACTGTCCACCTGCCGAGAGGTTAAAGGCATCCGAGACATAGGTTCCCATATTCGAAAAGGAGCGGGCCTGCTGCTTCCAGTCCAGATAGTCGGCATAAGAGGCCACTACGGGAGGAATTCCGCGCGAAGGTTCGGCAGATCGGATAGAGACCAGCTGATCCGCCTGCGGATAGGGCAGCGGCTGGAGCAGCACGCCATTGACGACACTGAAAATCGCCGTGTTTTCTCCAATCCCCAACGCGAGGACGATAAGCGCCACCGCCGTGAAACCAGGGCTCTTGCGCATGATGCGCAGACCATAGCCTAGATCCCGCCAAAGCGCATGCATCGCTCACCTCTCTCCCCGCTTAGACGTGTGGCTTAAGAATTGGTCAATCGTGCTTTTCAGAAGATCAACCGGGCTTCCACGTCTACCGAGCGAGGGCAACACGGGAGGAATCCACGACAGAAAAGCCAGGGGGGAGACGGGGAGTCTGGATAGTTTCCGCCATCAAAATTGTGCTCGTTGACTCGCTCTCACTAACCCGACTTCGGTTTGACCTTCCCCAGCAAAGCAAGTGTGCCGATCAATAGCGGAGACCGGTCGCTGATCATCGCCGATGGCCTGGTCGAGGCTTGCAACGCAGACGAGGAACTGTTCGGAGAACAGAACTTGGTCCGGATCGCGCAGGAGAATCCAAGTGCAAGCGCCAAGGATTTGATGGGCCTGCTGATGCACGAGGCATCGCAACATTGCGGTGGCCGTTTTCAGGACGACGCCACGCTGCTTGTGTTGAAGGCGCTTCCGTAGTTTCAGAGCCGATGACCAAGGCTCGCAGGGGTAGCGAAGGTCAATAGACGCTGTGGGGTTGTTGCAACAAATCGGGCGGTATTGCAGACGGACGCTCACAAACGTGGGAGTTGATAGACCGCTACGATGCCATCCGTCAATATTGCTACGAGGGAGCCGTCGGGTGACAGGGCAACACCAGACACGTCTTTAATCTTCTGCTGCTTTGCATCCAGAGTGTAAACCGAACGGTGATGTGGTACGTCGTACATCTCGATGCGCTTCAGGGCGCTATGATAGTCGGTTGTCGAAGAATGCGGTCCCGCTTTTGTGCGCCGAGACTGTAACCGCAAATCGCTTGCCATCGGCAGAAGGGTACAGGCGGGAAGCAAGCCACTCGTCATCACGAAGGCTCGCCTTAAGGAGTGAATCCCCACCCGTCTTCGGCACTACGCAGAGTCGGTGAGGGCTCCATAGCGGCAGCAGTTCGTTGCTTAGCATCTCAGGATCGCCGCAATCATCCTCCTGCCCGGCGATCACTCGGCAAAGGACCAACTCAGGACGGTCTCTCGGTTGCACCAGAGCTTCATAGATATTAATCGCCTTTGCTTTTACATAGGTATCTCTGAAAGATGTTATTTCTTTGTCGTCGGAAACGGAGAGAACCGGCAAACTCCGGCTCCAGGGCGCACTTTGTGGCTGCAGAGTGTCCGTATCGAGCCACTGGTACCTGGCCTCCGGGTAGTGGTATTCCGCCAGGATGACCTTGCCTGTGGGAGAGGAATGAAAGTCCCATACGTGGGACTGTTGCTCGGAGGAGGGCTCGAAGTCGTTTACGAGTTCGAGACTTGGCGAATATAGCGCGACCATTGCAGTGGTAAGAACCGCGAACCTACCGCCACCAACCGCAATGATTCCACCACGAGGGCGCGCAACCGACCATTCTTTGGTATTCCGCACCTTCCCTGTAGCCGCGTCCAAGAAGATTCCGTGAAGCCTTAACGGTAAGGACTGTCCAGGTTGATCACGCCGCGCAAGGGTAGTGACGTCCTCGCGCGTTATGAAAGTCACGATCAGCGAGTTGCTGTCAGAAAAACAAAGAGGGTTCGGCCTGAGATGAAGACCCCACTGCTCGCCCTTGGGCACAAAACCCGTAAAGCCGAATGAACGCAAGTCGACTTTCCACGCTAGACTCTCGGTATTGCCGACCGCTTTCTCCCCCGCCTCATGGCCAAGTCCGCTAGATGACAACGTGATGGACATTGCCAAGAAGGACACCCAGCGGGTTCGAAATATCCGAATGCGCCTGTAAGTCTCGACCGTTTTCGACATGGCACCCCTGTTCACAATGATATCGGTTGAGAAGGGGCCATAACGCTCGCTGACTCGCTTTCGCTCGCCCGACCGTGGTTTGACCCTCCTCAGCCGCTCCAATAGACTGAAATATTCAGAACATCTGCAGGTTCCACATTATGGCTGACAGCATTCATATAAAGCTCCCGGACGGGAGCGTGAAGGAAGTTCCCAAGGGTACGACTGCGCTCGATATTGCGAAGTCGATCAGCCCGCGACTGGCGGACGCGGCGCTGGCGGCGAAAACCAACGGCAACCTTATCGACCTGACTCGTCCGCTGGAAAAAGACACCGACTTGCGCCTGCTGACCGACAAAGATCCTGAGGCGCTTGAGGTGTACCGGCATTCGTCCGCGCATCTGCTGGCGGCGGCAGTGCTGGAACTTTTCCCCGAGACCAAGCTCGGACACGGCCCCGCCACCGAGACCGGCTTTTTCTACGACTTCTATCGTCCTACTCCGTTTACGCCCGAGGATCTGGAAAAGATCGAAAAGAAAATGCAGGAACTGGTGCAGCAGAACATTCCCTATGCGCGCGAGTTTCTGCCTCGTGACCAGGGTCTGGCGGAGTTCAAAAAAGAAGGCGATTTCATGAAGTGCCATTTCATCGAGCAATTCACCAAGCCCGATGAAAAGATCTCGATTTACCGCACCGGCAAGTTCACCGATTTCTGCCGCGGCCCGCACATTCCTTCGACCGGGAAAATCAAGGCGTTCAAACTGTTCAACATTGCCGGCGCCTACTGGCTGGGCGACGAGAAGAATCCGCAGCTGCAGCGCATCTACGGAACCTCCTTCTTCTCGAAGAAAGACCTCGACGATTATTTGAAGCACCTCGAGGAGACCAAGAAGCGCGACCACCGCGTGCTGGGCAAGCAACTCGATTTGTTTTCGATCCAGGAACTGGCTGGGCCGGGGCTGATTTTCTGGCATCCCAAGGGCGGCATCATCCGCAAAGAGATGGAAGACTGGATGCGGGACCAGTATCTGAAGCGCGGCTACGCGCTGGTGTACACCCCGCATGTGGCGCGGCGGCAGTTGTTCTACACGTCGGGGCATGAAGGTTATTACTCGCAGAACATGTTCGACGCCATGGAACTCGAGGACGCCGAATATCGTTTGAAGCCGATGAATTGTCCCGGCCACATCCTAATTTACAAAGATTCGCTCAAGTCCTATCGCGATCTGCCGGTGCGGCTGGGTGAACTGGGGACGGTGTATCGCTACGAGCGTTCGGGCGTGATGCATGGGCTGCTGCGGGTGCGCGGCTTTACCCAGGACGACGCGCATATTTTCTGCATGCCGGAACAGATCGAGGAAGAGATTGCCAGCTGCCTGGAATTCGCGCTGGACGTGCTGAAGGATTTTGGGTTCGACAAATTTCAGACCGAACTTTCGACCTGGAATCCCGACGACCGCAAGAACTTCGTTGGCAGCGAAGAACAGTGGATTCACGCGACCGAGTCGCTCGAAAAAGTGCTGAAGGAGCGGAAAATCGAGTACAAGACGATTCCCGGCGAGGCCGCATTCTACGGGCCGAAGATCGACATCAAGCTGGTGGATGCGATCGGGCGGCTGTGGCAGCTCTCGACCGTGCAGTTCGACTTCAACCTGCCGCAACGGTTCGGACTGGAATACGTTGCCGAAGACGGCTCGCGCCAGCAGCCGGTCATGGTGCATCGCGCGCTGTATGGATCGGTGGAGCGCTTCTTCGGAGTGCTGATCGAGCACTACGCGGGCGCGTTCCCGGTATGGCTGTCGCCGGTGCAGGCCGTGATGATTCCCATCAGCGAGCGCCACGCGGAGTATGCGAATAAAGTGGCTTCACAACTCAAGGAGATTGGCGTGCGCGTCGAAGTGGACGCGCGCAACGAGAAGATGAACGCCAAGATTCGCGAGCACGCCATGCAGAAGGTGCCATTCCTGCTGGTGGTCGGAGATAAAGAAGCCGAGGCGGGCAAGGTGAACGTCCGCACGCGCGGGAAAGAAAAAACGGAAGACATGCCGGCAGCGGAGTTCGTGGAGAAGATCAGGAAACTGATCTCGGAGAAGAGCCCGGGACTCTAGATGCACATGTAGGGACAGCCGCCTCGGCTGTCCGGCGAGCGCCAGCTCGCCCTTTATTCTCGTAGTTCCGCAGAAGCCAGACAGCCGGGCCGGCTGTCGCTAGGTGAGTTACCATGTTGCCGTGCAATCGCTGGCGGAGCGCGTGCTTTCCCACATTCGGCGGCAGGAACTGCTGCGGGCCGGAGATCGCGTGGGCGTGGCTGTCTCCGGGGGGATTGATTCCGTCGCGCTCTTCTGTTTGTTGCTCGAACTGCGGCACGATCTAGGCATCGTCTTGTCGGTTGTGCATTTCAATCACAAGTTGCGCGGAACGGAATCGGATGGGGATCAGGAATTTGTTGCGAATCTAACTCGTCAGCACGATTTGGAATTTTATGTCGATGGTGACGATGTTGCGAAGCATGCGCGCGAGGAACACGTCAGCGTGGAAACGGCTGCGCGGGAGGCGCGGTACGGATTCTTTCGTTACTTGCTCGGTGAGGGCCGAACAGCTGACCCTCAGGGGCTAAAGCCCGGTTCTGGGACGCTGCCTAGCGGCGCGGCTGAAAGCGCGCTTTCAAAGCCATATCTCACATCGAATCTAGATCTGGCGCCAAATCTGGCTCCGAGTTCAAATTCGGCTCTAGCTTGTCTGGACAAGATTGTTACCGGACACACGCTTGACGATCAGGCTGAGACGGTGCTTATGCGCATTATTCGCGGCGCGGGGTTGCGGGGGCTGGGCGGCATTCATCCGAGAATTGTGGTGGAAGACGATGACGGAGAAATTTCTGGAGAGATCGTGCGGCCTCTGCTCACGACTCGCCGCCGCGAACTGGAGCAGTATCTCCAGCACATCCGGCAACCCTGGCGCGAGGATTCTACTAACATCGATGCACGGTTCACGCGCAACCGTGTTCGCAAGCTGGTCGTTCCGCTGCTGGAACAGGAATTCAATCCCGGCGTGGCGGAGAATCTTGCCGAACTGGCGGAGATTGCGCGCGGCGAAGAAGACTACTGG
>Ga0307474_10003885_pt1 | contig 10741 bp, 7 predicted proteins | sample atmos_gasesECM1C_2_FD_203312 | JGI IMG/M metagenome (GOLD analysis project Ga0307474, IMG submission 203312) | Hardwood forest soil microbial communities from Morgan-Monroe State Forest, Indiana, United States - atmos_gasesECM1C_05 | ecosystem: Environmental > Terrestrial > Soil > Temperate...
AAGGCGCTGAAGATTCTGAGGTTACAGCTCGACAAGGGCTATGCCGGGGGCCTGGATATGGCCGCGGTCGAGGCGCAGCTCGCACAGTTCGCCACGACCCTGCCGCCGCTCATCAAGCAGGAGGCGCAGTTGCGGGACCAACTGGCCGTTTTGGCCGGTCGTTTCCCGAGTCAGGCACCGGCAGTGAATTTTGATCTCGCGACCCTGCAACTGCCGCAGGATTTGCCGGTCAGCCTGCCTTCGACGCTGGTATCCCAGCGCCCGGACGTGCTGCAGGCCGAGGCGAACCTGCACGACGCCAGCGCCAAGATTGGAATTGCCATCGCCAATCGGCTGCCCAATATCGTATTGACCGCCAACGCCGGCAGCTCCGCCGCTCAGATGAGTCAGCTCTTTACTTCGGGCACCGGATTCTGGGGAATAGGCGCTTCGCTCACCGCTCCCATATTCCAAGGCGGCATGCTGCTGCATCAGGAGCGCGCGGCCAAGGCCGCCTACGAGCAGGCCGCCGAGCAATACCGCAGCACCGTACTGACCGCCTTTCAGAATGTCGCCGACACCTTGACTGCCTTGGAGCAGGACGCCGAAGCGGTGAAGGCCGCGGCCAATGCCGCGGATTCGGCCAAGGTTACTTTGGACCTGACGCAGCGGCAATGGCAAGGCGGCTATGCCGGCTATCTGGCGTTGCTCACCGCTCAACAAACCTACCTACAAGGCCGGATCAGCCTGATACAGGCTCAAGCCAATCGCTTCGCCGATACGGCCGCTCTGTTCCAAGCGCTCGGCGGCGGTTGGTGGCATCGGACGGAACTCGCAAAACAGCCATGAAGAATCAATTGAAAATGACGCGGATGCTTATTGCGCTCGAGTTGTCGGCACTGGTTTTAATCACCGCGTGCTCGCCCAAGGCCGATGTCAACCCGCAGGCGCCCTCGGTGATGGCGAGCAACGTCAAGCTCACGCCCGAACAGCGGCGCAACCTTCGCTTGTACCAGGTCGCGGAGTCCAGTTTCCGTAAGACCGTCGAGACCACGGGTGTAGTCGACTTCGATAACGATCAAGCCACCAGCGTGCTCGCGCCGTTTTCCGGTCCTGTATCGCGCTTACTCGTCTCCTTGGGCGAGCACGTCAAGCGCGGGGCACCGTTGGCCGTCGTCGAATCGCCGGATTTTGCCGCCGCGATCAGCGCCTACCGTAAAGCCATTGCCACGGCGCAAACCCTGCGACGCCTGGCCGATTTGGACCAGGACCTCACCGCACACAATGGGGTTTCCAAACGCGAAGCGGACCAGGCCGAAACTGACGCCGTCAACGCCGAGGCTGATCGCGAGGCCGCGTTGCAAGCGCTGGTCTCGTTGCAGGTACCCGCGGACAGCATCAAAGCCATTCAGGAAGGCCGGTCCGTCTCGCGCGTCGACGGCGTGATTCGCGCACCGGTCGCCGGTACCGTGGTGGAAAAACTCATCACCCCGGGACAACTGTTGGAAGCCGGTAGTACGCCGTGCTTTACCGTCGCTGACCTGTCGCGCGTATGGGTGCTGGCCCAGGTCTTCGGCAATGATCTTGAAGCCGTGCGAGTCGGCGACTCGGCCGAAGTCGTCACGGGAATCGGGGAGAACACCTTTTCAGGCACCGTGGATAATATTGCCGCATTGGTGGATCCTGACACGCGTTCCGTGGCGGTACGCGTGGTCGCCAAAAACCCGGCGGATTTTCTCAAGAAACAAATGTATGTCCGCGTGCGGATTCACGCCCAAAAGCAAAGCACGGGCACCCTGATTCCGGTGTCGGCCGTGTTGCGTGACGATGTGAACCTGCCGTTCGTCTATGAGGTGCAGCCGGACGGCAGCTTCGCGCGGCAGCATGTGACTTTGGCCTACCGGACCGGCGATCAATACGACATCACCGAGGGCCTCAAAGCCGGCGACGAAATTGTCGTCGATGGGGGCTTGTTCGTTCAATTCATGCAGACTCAATGAGCGCCGATCCGACCCCGGCCGGCGAGACGCCGCGCTCTGCATCCTTCATGAACCGGATCGTAACCTCGTCGTTACGCCAGGGATTTCTGGTCCTGCTCATGACGGCGGTGCTCATCGGCGCAGGAACGCGCTCGCTGGACCGCCTGCCGGTTGACGCCTATCCCGATCTATCGCCGCCGATAGTCGAACTGATAACGCAGTGGCCGGGCCATGCCGCCGAAGAGGTTGAGCGGCTGATCACGGTGCCGGTGGAACGTGGAATGAACGGCATTCCGCAAATGGTCACCATCCGTTCGATCTCATTGTACGGTCTTTCCGATGTCATCATGACATTTGAAAACTCCACGGATAAGTATTTCGCGCGGCAACAAGCCTTCAACCGCATCGGCGATGTGACGTTGCCGAGCGGCATATCACCATCGATGTCGCCGCTGTCTTCGCCCTCCGGTCTCATCTACCGCTATGTCCTGCAAAGCAGCGACCGCTCGCCGATGGAACTCAAGACCTTCGAGGATTGGGTCATCGAACCGGCATACAAATCCGTGCCCGGCGTTGCCGACGATTCGGGATTTGGGGGCGGCACGATGCAGTACCAAGTGCTGCTCGATCCTGCAAAAGTCGCATCGGTCGGACTATCGGTCACGCAGGTAGAAGCCGCTCTGACGGCGAACAACAGCAACGGCGGCGGCGGATTTTATTCTCAAGGCGGACAGTTCTACTACGTTCGCGGGTTGGGGCTCTTGAGTACGACGGAGGACATCGGCAATGTCGTGATCGCGGTCAACAACGGCACGCCGGTACTGGTCAAGGACGTCGGCCGGGTGGTGATCGGAATCGCCCCGCGCCTGGGCGAGTTCGGCTATGAGAAGCAGGATGACGCGGTGGAAGGCGTGATACTGCTTCTGACCGGCGAGAAAACTCAGGACGTCCTGAAGCGGGTGGAAGCGAAGACCAAGGAACTCAACGAAGAAGTTCTGCCGAAGGATGTGAAGGTCGTGCCCTTCTACGATCGCAGCGATCTGGTCGACCTGACCACCCAAACCGTCGAGCGCAACCTGCTGCGCGGCATGGTGCTGGTGGTCGTGGTGCTGATTTTCTTCCTCTACAACTTTCGCGCCGGGCTGATTGTCGCGGCGACCATACCGCTGGCTCTGCTGTTCGCATTCGTCTGTCTCGACTTGCAAAATGCGTCCGCCAACCTGTTGTCCATCGGCGCAGTGGACTTCGGTATCCTGGTGGATGCCGCCGTCGTCATGGTCGAAAATATTTTCCGCCAGGTCGCGGCGCGACGCGGAACCGCGCTCAACATCAAAACCATCATTGCCGAGGCTGCGGCCGAAGTGGATCGCCCTCTGTTCTATTCGGTCGCGGTGATCGTTGCCAGCTTCCTGCCGATCTATGTGCTCGCGGGCCCGTCGGGCACGCTGTTCAAGCCCATGGCCGACACGATGGTGTTCGCATTGATCGGCTCCTTGATTGTCACGCTGACGCTGTTGCCGGTGCTCTGCGCGTGGTTCATGCGCAAGGGCGTGCAGGAGAAGCGCAATGCGGCATTCGAGCGCATCAAGTCGCTCTATACCCGTGGCCTCGATTTTTGCCTGGAGCATGCCTGGGGAACGGTCATCGCTTCCGCGATTCTGCTGGGCGGATCGCTGCTGCTCATTCCCCGCATCGGGGCTGAGTTCATGCCGCACCTGGATGAAGGCGCACTGTGGGTGCGCGCCACCATGCCCTACACCATCTCATTCGACGAGTCGGCCAAGCTCACGCCCAAGGTGCGCGACATATTGAAGTCCTTTCCGGAAGTCACAACGGTCGCCTCGGAACTCGGCCGTCCCGACGACGGCACTGATCCGACAGGATTTTTCAACGTCGAATTCTTTGTTGGACTCAAGCCCTATTCGACCTGGTCAGGTTCCTACCGCAACAAGGCGGGACTCATCGAGGCCATCAACCGGAAGCTGTCTTCATTTCCCGGCGTCAACTTCAATTATACCCAACCGGCCGAGGACGCGGTGGACGAGGCGGAAACCGGACTCAAGAGTTCTCTTGCAGTGAAGGTTTTCGGCTCCAACTTGGACACGCTCGAGCAGAAGGGCAGAGCCATCAAACAAATCATGGAGCGGGTGCGCGGAATCCGCGAGGTGACCTTGGTCCAGGAATTGGGCCAGCCCAGCCTGACCATCAAGATCGACCGCGCCAAAATCGCCCGCTATGGACTCAACGTCTCGGACATCAACGGCTTGATTCAGACGGCCATCGGCGGCGACGTGGCGACCCAAGTGGTACAGGAGGAAAAGCAGTTCGACCTGATCGTCCGCCTCGAACGCCAGTATCGCGACAACCCCGAAGAGATTGCGAATATTCTGGTCGCGACTTCCGGCGGCCAACAGGTTCCGCTCAAGGAATTCGCCGATATTCAGGTCGCAAGCGGCGCCTCATTCATTTATCGGGAAAACAATTCGCGCTACATCGGCGTGCAATTCTCCGTCGAGGGCCGCGATCTGGCCGGCGCGGTCACGGACGCCATGCAGCAGGTCAGCTCGAAGGTCACGCTGCCGCGCGGCTACCGTTTGGATTGGGGTGGTGAATACTCGGAATATACCGCCTCTCGTCACCAACTGAGCATCATCATCCCGCTGACCACATTTCTTATTTTCCTGCTGTTGTTCGCTCTATATAGCAACTTCAAGTTCCCGTTTATCACCGTGCTCGGCGTGGTGCTCTCGGCACCGGTTGGCGGGCTCGTCGCCTTGTGGATGACCGGCACGCCATTTTCGGTCTCGTCGGGAATCGGCTTTTTGGCCTTGTTCGGCGTCTCGGTGCAGACAGCGGTCGTCTATATTTCCTACGTCAACGAACTGAGGCGGCACGGCACGCCGGTTGCGCAAGCCATCCGCGAAGGCGCCATACTGCGCTTGCGGCCGATCATGATGACGGCGCTGGTTGCGGCGTTAGGATTGTTGCCGGTTGCCCTCGCAACGGGGGTGGGCACCGACACGCAACGGCCGTTTGCCCTGGTGATCGTCAGCGGCCTATTCACGCGCCTCTTGATCAGCGTCTATTTGATGCCGGCCTTGTATGCTTTGGTGGCCCGCCCGCAAGACCGGCTCGAAGTATGAAACCGGCGGGAAGCGATCAGGAATCATCGTCCAGCGCCGGCACGCGGGAATTGACTTCCTCCGCGATTTTGGCCGGATCAGCGCCTGCGACCGGATAGGATTTCGACCACACCACCGACCCGTCGCTCACTTTGGAGATCTTGACCGATAGAACCTGTGCCGCCGCCTCGGTTCCGATGGCGCCGCAAAGAACGTAGGCCGAGTGGTTCGACCGCCCGCGCTCCACGGCGGATTTCGAGTCATCACATGTCGCGGGCTCCGGGCTCAACCCCACCTGACCGTGATGCGCGATGGCAAGCTTGCCGTACACCAGCACAAAGGTGGAATCCGCGATTTTCGCAGCCTCGGCATTCCCGGCCGGCGCCGTAAAGGGTATCGCGAGCAGCGGACTTCGCTCCGCCGGCGTTTCCGCCGCATCGGATGTGACGCGCGCGATCTGCGCTGCAAGCTGCGAGATATCCTTCTTGTCGAAACTGCCGTGATATTTTTTCGAGATATCTTGAATCTGCTCTGCCTCGCCCGGCGAGAGTCTCGATGAGCGGTGATCGCTCGAACTGCAACCCTTCGACAGCAATACGATGCACAGCCACACCGAGATTATGACCCTGATCCAGCGGGGCAATTGTTTGAAGAAGATCCAGGCTGACCGAAAGGCCCAACCGACCACTTGAAGCGAGTACTGCGTTTTCGACTTGGCATCCTCGGTCGGAAACGCGGGGTAAACCGCCGGCGGCGGACTGACACGGGGCGATCCGGCGATCCGCGCGGTCGGCGCCGGCGCACGCGGCCCCGCCACTGGCTCGCCCGACACGAGCCGCTTACAGAGGGATTGAAGCGCCGCGTTGGGTTGTCCGCCGGGGACGCGCACCCATTGGATCGACAAAAACTTCTCCGGGACACGCGCTCCGGATTGGCTGGTGTCGTCGATAACGACCGGCAAGAGAAAGGCGTGGTCATCGGCCATGTCGAGAGTCCTCTCGACCGCCAGGCGCCATTCCCTGCGAAAGTAACCTTCATGCCGGGCTTCGGTTTGCGCCGAAATGATGGGCATGAAGTAATCGCATTCACGGATCTGCTTGCGGATCTTTTGATCCCAGACATCGCCGCCGCCCAGTTCGCTTTCGTCGTACCAGACTTCGAGGCCGAAATTCGGTAGTGCGTCCCTGAGCACGCGCGCGGCCTCTCGGTCCGACGAGGCATAGCTGAGGAATACCGTGGGTGCGGGAGTGGAGTTCATCACGCTTGGACGTCAGACAATGCTTTTATCAGAGCACTATGCATGTAAGCGTGGTGTTCTTCGGTCGCTCCGCGGACTATCCCGGTCAACGTCGTGAACCTCGCTTGTGCGTATTTGGCCCGCGCATCATTCCCCCAAGCATCCTGCCAAGCAACGATCATCTCCTGCACTTCTTCCCACCGGCCCTTGGAATGGACGCGGACGAGATCTCTCATCCAACGAATCCCGTCCGTGAGGCACATCCAAACCAGCATATCTGTGGTCACGGCCTTGTGCGCCAAAGGCAACGGCTGCGCCGAGACGGCATAAATTATTCCCCAATATCGATCCATCAAGTCCGCGGGCGCTTCCGCGTCACGGTTCTTCGCTCTTAGCGCGACAACATCGGCCGCGAGCCGGCAAATTGCCTCGACGCCGAGTTCGTACCGGCGAGCCTCGTCAAATTGACAGAACGCAGCGCACACCGCCACGCCATTCTTCTTTGCAAGGCTTCGTCGCTTAGCCAAGCGGCTCGCCAGACCCCAAGACGCGCCCCATTTTGATTGCGCAAATGGCGGAGAGGGTGAGATGGACTCGGGCCACCCTGGCCCTCGCCCTGCGGGCGCGCTTGCGCGCGTCCAAAATCGCTCCCGGCGATTTTGTCGAACTCACGAGCCCCGTAAAGGCCTCCGGTTTTCAAGTCTGACCACCCGCACGCCTCCCACGCAAACGCCAATATTACCGATATAACTGAAACCTGCCCAATCGGCTTAGACCGCGAAATCTGCGTCCATAAAAACCCGGCACCCTAAACCAGTGCCGGGTCTTTTGGTTTCCAGCTTGCCGCTATGCTTAGCTATTTAGGGGCTATGGTGGCGCGTGTAACCCTTGTTTTAATTGGCGGAGAGGGTGAGATTCGAACTCACGAGCCCCGTAAAGGGCCTCCGGTTTTCAAGACCGGTGCATTCAACCGCTCTGCCACCTCTCCATATAATTTAATCTTACCTGACCTAGCGTGGCCCTGCGTAGCGCCGCGTGCAGCGCACAGCGCGCATCTTCGCAACGCTACAAGCAGCTTCTATAATTTTTTCGTCAGATCACTGATGGCACACGATGACGGCTCGCTCGACGCTGCTCGCGTTCGAATAGACGGAAGCGGTAGCCGTGACTTTCAGCGGGCACTCAATAGTTACCTGCGTCGTATGTTGGGGAACAAGCTCAAAGAAGTGAAAATGTCCAACTCCGAAAGCGATCCCCTGATGCAACTGGCAGACATGTGTATCGGGGCAATAACCCGCGCGGAGCGAGATCGGGCGGATCAGGGACAAAATCAACGCTGTCCGGCCGCCAAGGCATTGAATGGCCAGCACTTACCCCTATATAGGCTGCAACTCTGGCTAAATCGGCACCCGCCTCGCGGGGGTGCTAAAATATGCCTCGAAGGCTAATTGGAGGACACGATGGCCACTTTCCCAAGCAGTAACTCTGCTTTTCCGCGCTCAGGCATCGACAGCCGAGCTCAATTCATCACGCGCACCTACACCCATGTGGTCGGTGGCATCCTAGGTTTCATTCTGGTCGAGCTGGCGTTGTTCGAATCCGGTCTCGCGGGCCAGATCGCGAGCTTCATGCTCGGCTTCAACTGGTTCCTGATTCTCGGAGCGTTCATGCTGGTGGGCTGGCTCGCCACGCGCACCGCCCAGACCAGCACCTCGCTCGGCATGCAGTACTTCTCGTACGCGGCGTATGTGGTGGCAGAAGCGCTGATCTTCGTGCCGCTGCTCTACATCGCCGATCGCAAGGCGCCCGGCGCGATTGACAGCGCCACGCTGATCACGGCGTTAGGCGCCGGCGGATTGATGGTGGTCGCGCACCGTACCCGCAAGGACTTTTCCTTCCTGCGCGCCATCCTGATGTGGGGCGGCGTGGTTGCGCTCTTGGCCATGATCGGCGGCGCGGTTTTCGGCTTCCAGCTGGGAACCTGGTTCTCGGTGGCCATGATCGGCTTCGCCGGTGCGGCCGTGCTGTACGACACGTCCAACATCATTCAGCACTATCCGGAAGATCGCTATGTGTCGGCGGCGATGCAGCTGTTCGCATCGATCGCACTGATGTTCTGGTATGTGCTGCGCCTCGTGATGGGCAGCCGCAACTAAATGATCAAGGTGCCCTGCTGCGGATTACCGCAGCAGGGTCGCCCCACCCATGTAGGGCACCATCGCCGTCGGCACTGTGATGCTGCCGTCCTCGCGTTGATAGTTCTCCAGAACCGCAACCAACGCGCGTCCTACCGCGACGCCCGATCCATTTAGCGTGTGCACCAGCTCAGGTTTCCCGGTTTCGGGATTGCGCCATCGAGCCTGCAGGCGGCGCGCCTGGAAGGACTCGCAGTTGCTGCAGGATGAAATCTCCCGGTACCTCTTCTGCGACGGCAGCCAGACTTCGAGATCGTAGGTCTTGGCGCTTTGCGAGCCGGTATCGCCCGCGCACAGCGACAGTACTCGATAGGGCAATTCCAGCGCCTTGAGCACATCCTCGGCGTGTCCGGTCATCTCTTCGAGTGCCGCATAGGAATTATCGGGACGCACGATCTGCACCATTTCAACCTTATCGAATTGGTGTTGGCGGATCATGCCGCGCGTGTCCTTCCCGGCCGAGCCGGCCTCCGAGCGGAAACACGGCGTGTGGGCCACAAATTTGAGCGGCAAGCGCTCCGGCGCCAGAATCTGATCGCGCACCAAATTCGTCAGCGGCACCTCGGCCGTGGGGATCAGGTAGAAACCCGGATCACCGCGCACCGCGAATAAGTCCTGCTCGAACTTCGGCAGCTGCCCGGTGCCGACCAGCGCCGCCGCGTGCACGAGGTAGGGCACGTAGTGTTCGCGGTAAGCGTGATCTCGCACGTGCAGGTCCAACATGAATTGCGCCAGCGCGCGGTGCAATTTAGCCAGCATTCCGCTCATCACCACGAAGCGGGCGCCGGAAATGTGTCCGGCGGCTTCGAAGTCCATCCCCAGAGGCTCGCCCAGCGCAACGTGATCCCGCGGCTCGAAGCTAAATTCGCGCGGCACACCGAAGCGGCGCACCTCGACATTCGAGGACTCATCGCGGCCCTCGGGGACGCTGGCGTGCAAAATGTTCGGCAGGCCCAATTGCAGATCCGTGATCTGGGATTGAATGAGTTCCAGCCGCTTTTCGATACCCTGTAACCCGGCGGCCAAGACCTCCCCCGCCGCCAACAACGGAGTGACATCCTCACCCTTTGACTTCGCGAACCCCACCGCCTTCGCACTGGCATTGCGCTCGGCTCGCAGGCGATCGGCTTCGATCTGGACGCTCTTGCGCTGCTCTTCCAGAGCGGCGAACGCCTCCACATCGAGCACAAAGCCCCGTCGCGCCAAGGCGGCCGCGACGCCCGGTAAATCGCTGCGCAACAGCTTCGGATCAAGCACAACTGTTTCCTTCGCAAGTGTTCATAGTTCGCAACTGTTCATCATTCGCCAGTGTTCATCGTTCGCCGGTGTTCACGGTTTGCCCGCGTCCTGAACCTTGGAGTCGCGCGCGCGCCGCGCCGCCAACGCCTCCCCGATTTTTATCTCCAATCCCCGCGTGACCGGCACATAGTAACGGCGATCCGGCATCTCATCCGGAAAATAACGCTCGCCCGCCGCATAGCCGCCCGGTTCGTCGTGCGCATAGCGGTAGCCCTTGCCGTAACCGATTTCCTTCATGAGGCGTGTGGGCGCGTTGCGGAGCTGCAGCGGCACCTCGAGCGAGCCTAGCTTGGCCGCATCTTCGCCGGCCGCATTGAATGCGCTATACACCGCATTGCTTTTCGCCGCGCAGGCCATGAAGACGACGGCCTGGGCGATGGCCAACTCGCCCTCGGGACTGCCCAGACGCTCGTAAACCGCGCAGGCCTCCAGCGCCATGGTCAGCGCCCGCGGATCGGCATTGCCGATGTCTTCGCTCGCCATCCGCAGCGCGCGGCGCGCCACATACATGGGATCGCAGCCGCCCGCGAGCATGCGGCAGAGCCAGTAGAGCGCCGCATCGGGATCACTGCCGCGAACCGATTTATGCAGCGCAGAGATCTGATCGTAGAAATTCTCGCCGCCCTTGTCGAAACGCACGTAGGTGCTGCCGATCACCGCGCGCATGGTATCGGTGTCGAGCCGGCGGCCGGAATCGTGCGGCGTGCTCAAGTCTGCCGCGGTTTCCAATAGATTGAGCATGCGCCGCGCGTCGCCGTCGGCGGCCGCCAGCAGCAACTCGCGCGCGCCCGCCTCGATTTGCAGATTGAGTGAGCCCAGGCCCCACACCGGGTCCGACAAAGCGCGATCCAGGAGCTGCCCTAAGTCCGCCGTGGTCAGCGATTTGAGGACGTACACCCGTGCGCGCGACAGCAAGGCGTTATTGACCTC
>Ga0307474_10003886_pt1 | contig 10736 bp, 7 predicted proteins | sample atmos_gasesECM1C_2_FD_203312 | JGI IMG/M metagenome (GOLD analysis project Ga0307474, IMG submission 203312) | Hardwood forest soil microbial communities from Morgan-Monroe State Forest, Indiana, United States - atmos_gasesECM1C_05 | ecosystem: Environmental > Terrestrial > Soil > Temperate...
GCTCGCAGCCCGCGTCATCGCTTCCAGCGCGGATTCAGCAACGCAAACTCTTTATCTCGACCGCGGTGAGCACGACGGCATCCGCCGCAACATGGGCGTCATCACGCCCGACGGCGTCGTCGGCAAGATCAGCGAAACCTATCCCAGCACCTCGCAGGTGCTGCTGCTCACCGACAGAGACAGCGGTGTAGGCGCGATGCTCGTCGAATCCCACATCCAGAGCCCCGTCGGCGGCGTCGGCGAACCACTACTTGCGATGAAGTACGTCGCCAACGACGACACGGTCACCATCGGCCAGCACGTCGTGACCAGCGGCATGGATCGCATCTTCCCGCGCGATCTTCCCGTCGGCACCGTCGCTCAGATCAAAGACGGCAATCCCTTCAAGCAAATTCGTCTGAAGCCTGCCGCAAAGCTTGAAAGCCTCGAAGATGTGATCGTCCTGCTTTCGGTCCAGCCGCTCGATCTCACCAAGACCGAAAGCAAAGATGCGAGCAGCACGGCCGGCAGCGTCGCCGAGACCGCGAAGAAAGAGCCCGCAAGCACTTCCAAGACGGCGAAGCCATGAACGATACCTATGAACTGAGAATGGGCGAGGCCCATATTGAAGTGCACAAGTTTCGCGGCGGCGCGATCGCCGCGGCGACCATCGTCGCGTTGTTTCTGCAGACCGCCGTTCCCGTCCACTTTCCCAAATTCGCGATCCTCGATCTGCCGCTGCTCCTCACAATTTACTTTGGCCTCAGCCGCCGCAATCCTTCAACAGGCTTGCTCCTCGGCATGATCATCGGCTTGCTGCAGGACAGCCTCAGCGGCCCAACAGTGCCGATCGGCCTCTACGGTATCGCCAAAACCATCATCGGCTATCTAGCATCTTCCATCGGTGCGCGCCTTGACACCGAACACCCCGTAGCCCGCTTCGCACTAACCGTAATTTTCTTCGGGGTTCACCAAGGCATCGTGATCCTGACGCGCCGCTTGCTCCTCGCCCAACCCGAGCCGTGGTTCACCATGCACCTGGCCATCGGCGCCGCCGTAAACGCCATCGTAGGCGTTCCCCTCTTCATGCTTCTCGATCGCCTCCGCAAAAACTAGAGCGTCGAATCGACTGCCGCCCGTTCAACGTATTCGAACCTATGGCCGAATAACGTTCTCACCGGGGGAACCAAACTGAAGACTGAGACTCAGTGTCTCAGCAGAAATTGCTTGAACTCGTCGTAACGACTCGACATCGCGACCGACAGTTTCGGCCGCTTGAGATAGGCCGCCAGCCGATCCGGCAACGGCGGAGCAGTGCCGATCGCGCGTTCCACAACTTCCGCGAACTTCGCGGCGTGCGCCGTCGCCAACACTAAGCCCTGCGAAGGCTCGGTGTGCTCGCGCTTGTATGCTTCCCACCCCAGCACACCAACCGCCGTATGCGGGTCCGCGATATATCCAAATCGCTCATGCACCGACTTCATCGCCGCCAGTGTCTCTTCGTCCGTCGCTCCGTGGCCCCAGATCTCGCGCTGCACATACTCCAACCTTCCGCGGCAAAGATCGAGCAGCCGCGGAAAATTGTTCGGGCTGCCGACATCCATTGCGTTCGAGTAGGTCTGCCGCGCCGGACGGGGGCGAAATTCTCCCGTGCGCAAATATTCCGGCACGACGTCGTTCGCGTTCGTCGACGCAATGAACCGCGTCACCGGCAATCCGATGCGCTTTGCGAAAATTCCCGCTGTCAGGTTTCCAAAATTTCCGCTCGGCACCGACACGATCAGCGGCACCGAAGCCACCGGCAACTGCCGGTACGCCGCCACGTGATAAAACATCTGTGGCAGCAACCGCCCGATATTGATCGAATTCGCCGAAGTCAGAAACGCGCGCTTGTTCAGTTCGACGTCGGAAAATGCCTGCTTCACCAAACGCTGGCAATCGTCGAATGTTCCCGCCACTTCCAGCGCCGTGATGTTTTCGCCCAAGGTCGTGAACTGCTTCTCTTGCGCCTCGCTGATGCGCTTCGACGGGTACAAAATCACCACGCGAATGCCCGGCACCCCGAGAAATCCGTGCGCCACCGCGCTTCCCGTATCGCCCGAAGTCGCAACCAACACCGTGAGCGGCCGCGTCTCGCCGCGTACAAAATAGCCCATCAGTCGCGCCATGAATCGCGCGCCAAAATCCTTGAACGCCAGCGTCGGCCCGTGAAACAACTCGAGAATGTGCAGCCCCGGCGAAAGCGAAACCAGTTTCACCGGAAAATTGATCGCTTCGCTGACGATCTGCCACAGCACTTCTTCGGGCACTTCCGGCGCCCCGAACGGCTTTACGACGCGGAAGCAAACCTCGGTGAACGGCAGCGCGCGAAATTCTTCCAACTCTTCCGGCGAGCGTCGCGCAATTTCAGCCGGCATATACAAGCCGCCATCGGGCGCAAGACCGCGCAACACGGCGCCACGCAGCGACGTCAGCGGCGCCTCTCGCGATGTACTCCGGTATCTCACGCGCGCAATTTCCCCAACATGTTCATCTTCACCCGACGCGGCTTTGTGTAGCGCAGGTACTTTCGCCTGCGCATCCTGACGAATTCTGCATAATGAACTCGGAGGGAGGATCTGCGTTGAGTCGCTGCATTCTTACGAAAGATCGCCCAGCAGAACAAGCTGCAAAATCTGCACGCGAAAAATTACAGCCCGTTCGCTCGCCCCGTCTTCTTCGCGAGTTGCGATTGAATCTTTTCCAACAACGCGTCACCGCCATCGCCGTTCGCATTGCCTTCCGGCAACGCATGCAGATCCGCCACCGCCACCGTGCAGTGTGCCAGAGCCTCGTAACTCTGCCGCCGCGCCGCAACCAGCTTCGGATAGCATCGCGCCACCGTCTCGTGCGGTGTCTCGCCATTCTTCGGCTGAAACGCTCCGCGCCACAGCACCGGTTTCGGATCGGTCAAATATCGCTCGATCAGCAGTTCCTGCTCCTGCGGCGAAGCCGCCAGGTACACCACGGTCATCTGCCGCCGCAACCGCATCAATATATTGTTGCCGGTGTAAATGACGCTGCCCGTCGTATCCAGGACCAGTTCGCGCTTCGAGTCCCGCTCCAGTTCGCTCAGTACTTCGTCCAGTGCAGCGATCTCTGCCGACAGGTAGTCGGCTTCGCGTTGCGCGTACGTCGCGCTGTCGGGCCAGCCCATCCAGGCCGCGACGCCATTGATTCCACTGTATCCGTCGGCCGCCAACTGACCGCCGAGCCGCTCCTCGATGCGATCGTCGCACGAGATGCTCGGTCGTCCGTTGGCCGCTAACCTCTTGGCCCAGAATGTTTTCCCGGCGCCCGACATGCCGACCAGTGCAATCCGCAACGCATGGGACGTTTGGCTCGCCATAAATCTGTCGCCCCTACGATAACGTGCGACCGTCCCCCGAGCAAGTTAGAGCGGCCCCCCGAAGCAAGTTCGCGGACGACAAAATTCCATGAAACACCATGAAACACTTCCCTCCCCTAAACGTCTTATGGTAAGAGAACAGCATGACTGACAAAAAAGACGATCTGCTCCAGGGCACTCTCGACCTTTTGATTCTGAAGTCGCTGGCGCGCGGGCCAATGCACGGTTACGGCGTCGCTGAATGGATCCACGAAAGCTCGCAGGACGTGCTGCGCGTCGAAGAAGGCGCGCTTTATCCGGCGCTACATCGACTCGAACTGCGTGGCCTGCTCTCTGCAGAGTGGGGCGTCTCGGACAATAATCGCCGGGCGAAGTTCTACGCGCTGACGACCGCCGGCAAGAAGCAGCTCATGCAGGAAGCGGAATACTGGCACCGCATGTCGGGCGCAATCGCGCGCATTTTGCAAACGGCATAGCAGCGGCTCGCGGCGGGCTGAAACACGCGCGGCGGAGAGAAAGGAGAAGCGATGGCGAACCGTTGGCTCGGCAAAGTCTGGCAGCGCATTCGCGCCACCTCGCGTCCGGATCAGCTTAATCGCGATCTCGACGATGAGCTTGCTTTCCATCTCGCGCAGCGCACCGCCAAAAATCGCGCCGCCGGCATGAACGCCGCGGCAGCCGGTTACGCCGCGCAGCGTCAGCTCGGCAACATCACAGACGTGAAGGAGCGCACACGCGAAGTCCTCATCCTTACTTCACTCGAATCGCTGTGGCGGGATTTCACCTACGCATTGCGCGCGCTGCGCAAAAAGCCAGGTTTCACCATAGTCGCGATCGCCACCCTTGCTCTCGGCATCGGCGCGTCTACCGCAATTTTCAGCGTGATCGAAAACGTTCTCATTGAGCCGTTTCCGTATCCCGGCGCCGACCGCTTTATGACCGTCGAGATTCACGATGCCAACAACGTCGATGCCGCCGGCCGCGCCGAATACTCGTCTCCCGAATTTCTCGACTACATCGAAAAAAATCACGTCTTCGATCTCGCGATCGCCGACGCGAGCGAAGATGTGCTGTATCAAGTCGGCGGAGGAATGGAGCGGCTGCACGGCATCCTCTGCACGCCGAACACATTTGAATTCTTCGGCCTGCCCGCGCTTTACGGCAGAGTGAGCGAGCCCGCAGACTATGAGCCTGGTGCGCCGCCAACGTTCATCCTTGGCTACAAAGCGTGGAAATCGCACTTCGGTGGCGATCCGTCGATCATCGGCGAAACGTTTATCCTCAACGGCACCGCGCGCACGCTTATCGGCATCATGCCGCGCCGTTTCGGCTGGGGCAGCGGCGATGTTTTCCTGCCGGTCAAACCGACGCGCGCCGAACAGGCTTACGTTGCCGGAGAATTTCCGCCCGTCTGGTATTTGATGGGCCATCTGAAGCCCGGCGTCACGGTCAACCAGGCGCAGGCCGACCTTTCCGTCATCGCGAATCAACTCGCAAAGATTTATCCGAAGAGCTATCCGCCGCGCTTCGTGGTGAAAATCGTGTCCGCCACCGACATGGTCGTCGGCAATTTCCGTACGACGCTGACCTTGACGCTCGGCGCGGTCGCGTTGCTGCTGCTCATCAGCTGCGCCAATCTCGCGAATCTCATGCTCGCTCGCGCTACCACGCGTGAAAAGGAATTTGCGGTTCGTTCCGCTCTCGGCGCAAGCCGCTGGCGTCTCGTTCGCCAGCTTCTCGTCGAAAGTTTGATTCTTTCGGTCTGTGGCGGCGCCATCGGCGTCGGGATCGCCGCGCTCGGACTCAACTCCATCGTCGCGCTGATTCCGCCGATCACGATTCCCGCTGAAACCGAAATCTCGCTCAATTTTCCAGTGCTCGCCTTCGCGCTGACCGTTGCGATGTTCACGCCGATGATTTTCGGCCTCGTCCCCGCTCTCCGCGCCGCGCGCAATGACCTCGAGCGTCCGCTGCGCGACTCCGGCAAAGGCACCAGCAGTGGCACCGTCGGCCAGGGACGTTTTCGCGACGCGGTCATCGTCTGCGAAGTGGCGCTCTCGTTCACGCTTCTTGTCGGTGCAGGCTTGTTGATGCGCAGCTTCGTGGCCTTGCGCGGCGTCAGCCTTGGACTTCGGGCCGATCATGTTCTCGTGACGCGGCTGCCACTTCCGAGCGAGCGGTACCAGACCGCGGCCCAGCTCGTTTCCTTCTATCGCCCGCTGCTTACTCGATTGAAATCGCTTCCGGGAGTCGTCGATGTCGCTGAAAGCAGCGCGCTGCCGCCCTATGGTGGCTTCCCCAGTGATGTCGAAGTGTCGGGCGCAGTGCACGCCGAGAAATGGTCCGCGTTGTTTCAACTCTGCAGTGAGCGTTTCTTCTCGGTCCTGCACATCCAGTTGCGCGACGGCCGGTTCTTCGACGAAACCGAGGTTGCCGACGCGCGCAAGGTCGCGGTCATCAACGAAACTTTCGCGCAGCGTTATTTCGACCGCGTCAATCCAATCGGCCGTCGCATTCGTGTCTCCGACCTCGCCAATTTCCCAGACAAGGTCGACGATCCGTGGTTCGAAGTCGTCGGCGTCGTGAGCGACGTCCGCAACAAAGGCTTGCAGGAACCCGTCGCGCCAGAAGTCTGGCTTCCGTACACGCTGACCGGCTCCGGCCAACGCGGTGTTCTCGTGCGCACCGCAAACGATCCGATGTCGCTTATGGATTCCCTTCGCCGCGAAGTGTGGGCCGTCGATCGCAGTGTGGCGCTCAGCTACACGGGCACGATGGAGAACTACATCCATCTCCAGTCCTACGCCGGCCCGCAATTTGGTTTTGTTTTGATGACGATCTTCGCGATCGTCGGCCTCGCGCTGGTTTCGATCGGCGTGTATAGCGTCGTCGCCTACGCCACCGCGCGCCGCACGCACGAAATCGGCATTCGCATGGCGCTCGGCGCCACGCGCACTGATGCACTAAAACTCGTGCTGGGCATGGGGCTTCGCGTCATTAGCGTCGGCGTTGCCATCGGCCTCATCGCCAGCCTAGCGCTCTCGCGGGTTCTCGCGAGCCAGCTTTGGCAAACGTCCGCCTACGACCCGCTAACGATCTGCGGCGTGGCGATTTTACTTTTGGCGATCGGCGTCGCCGCGTGCGTCGTCCCCGCGCGCCGCGCCACCAGCATCGAGCCCACGTTAGCTTTGCGCCACGAATAGCGAGAAAGGAAGAAGCCGCCATGACTCACTGGACGAAACCATTCCTCGCTCGCCTCCGCTCCCTTTTCCATGGTGACCAACTCGATCGCGATCTCGACGACGAACTTGCATTTCACGTTGCTCAGCGCACCCAAAACAATCGCGACGCCGGCATGAACGCTGCCGATGCGCGCCACTTCGCGCATCGCCAGCTTGGCAACGCGACGTCGATAAAAGAAGAGACTCGTGGTTTGCGTACGCTTCCCATCGTCGAGAATCTCGCGCAGGACGTTCGCTACGGTTCGCGCACGCTGCTCAAGACTCCGTTATTCGCTTTGATCGCCATCGTAACGCTCTCGCTCGGAATCGGCGCCAGCACTGCGATTTTCAGCGTCGTGAACAGCGTCCTGCTCCGGCCGCTTCCCTACGCTCAACCCGAACGCCTCGTGCAAGTGTGGGAATTGAATCTCAAAGCTGGATACAACCGCAACGTCGTCGCCCCAATGAATTTTCTCGATTGGACCGAGCAGAATCGCTCCTTCACCGGAATGGCGGCGGTCGTCGACTCATCGACGAAGCTTGGACTCGGACAAGAACCGCTGCAGGTGCCGGCGATGCTGGTGTCGCCACAATTTTTCTCCGTGCTCGGCGTTGCGCCACTTCTAGGCACCACCTTCGCCGATGGCGACGGAAAAGAGGGTGCGGAAATCCACCTCGTTCTTCGTTACGAATTCTGGCAGCAGCAATTCGGCGGGGACGCCAGCGTGGTCGGGCGACACATACAAGTAAACGAGAGGTCCGGGACGATCATCGGCGTGATGCCGCGCGGCTTCGGCTTGCCGAACGTGCGAGGCAGCGTGTTTCTGCCGTACGCCATTACGCGGAACCCGGAGTTCGCGAGCACAGGCCGGTACATGATGGTTGTCGCGCGATTGAAGCCCGACGTGACATTGCAGCAAGCCAATGAAGACATGCAACGCGTGGCGGGGTACACCGTTGCGGCGCGGCCGAACTTCGATACGAACTGGGGCGCCGTCGTCCTGCCGATGTTGCAAGACGCAACGCGAGACGTGCAGCAGCCACTGTTGCTGATGCTCGGGGCTGTCGGATTCGTTTTGCTGATCGCCTGCGCCAACGTCGCCAATCTATTGTTGATGCGCGGTACTGGACGCGAGCGCGAACTTGCCGTGCGTGTGGCGCTGGGGGCGGCGCGTGGGCGCGTCGTGTGTCAATTGCTCGCCGAAAATCTGGTGCTAGCGATCCTTGGCACTCTCGGCGGACTCGCGATTGCGCAGTGGGGATTACGCGGACTGCTCACGTTGATCCCGGAAGCAGCACCGCTGCCACGGATGGAGTCGATCGGTATCGACACCACCGTATTTTTGTTCGCGCTGGGGCTGACATTTTCGACGACGCTGCTTTTTGGATTGCTACCGGCACTGCGTTTGTCGCACATCGATCTGCTCGACGCGCTCAGGCAAGGAACATCGCGCACCGGCGTCGGCGGTAATCGACGTGTGCGTCAAGCGCTGATGGTCGCGGAAATCGCACTCGCTCTGATGCTTTCGGTCGGCGCGGGGCTCCTGTTGCGCAGCTTCCAGCGATTGACTTCCGTGAACCTCGGCTTTCGCACCGACAATCTCGTCACCATGCGCGTCTTCGTGAAAGACAACGTGGCGAAAGCTTCAAAACGCTCGCAATATCTGGAGGCTTTGATCAACGCAGTCCGCGGCGTCCACGGCGTCCAGGCGGCAGGCTTCACAGAGTTTCTCCCATTGACGGATCGCGTCTCGGGTTCGTGTTTCGCACTTGGCGCGGAGCTTCCCAAGAACGAAGCGGCGGCGCCGGACGCGCAGTTCCTGGTCGTAAGTTCTCAATATTTTGACGTGATGCGAACACCTTTCCTTGCCGGGCGCGATTTTAACGAACACGACAACGCCGATGCGCCAACCTCAGTGATTGTGAATCAAGCTTTTGTGCGGAAGTTTCTTCCCGGCAAGGATGCGATCGGCCGGCAGTTGAGTGTGTGCTGGACGGTGAACAATCCGGCCCGCATCGTTGGCGTCGTCGGTGATGCTCGCCAGACTCGATTGAAAGACGATCCCGCAGCGACCATATTTCTCCCCAATTTGCAGGCTGCGGCGTATGCGGTGACGCTCGTCATTCGCACCGCCGGTGACCCCAGCCGGATCATTCGTTCGGCGGAGATGGCGATTCACGGATATGACCCGCAGCAAGCGGTCTCCGAAGTGCAGACGATGGAGCACGTTTTCTCGGACTCGGCTGCGGATGCACGCTTCCAGCTGGTCTTGTTGTTGATTTTTGCGGGGCTCGCCGTCGTGCTCGCGATGATTGGCGTGTATGGCGTCGTTTCGTACTCGGTGACGCAGCGCACCCAGGAAATCGGCGTGCGCATGGCGATGGGCGCCGATGCTTCGCAAATCGCGCGACTGGTTTTGCGGGAAGCTCTATTGTTTTCAGGACTAGCTGTGGCGCTAGGCCTCGCCGGCGCGATTGTTCTGACTCGCGTGATGGAGTCGTTGCTTTACGAGACCGCGCCGAACGATCCGGCCACGCTCGCAATCTCAGCAGCAGCGATTCTCCTCATTGCGGGAGCAGCCGCTCTGGTGCCGGCGCGCCGCGCGACGCGAGTCGACCCGCTGGTCGCGCTTCGCTATGAGTAGGTCTTGGCTCTCGGAGAGCCACAACGAGGGATGAAACTGGCTTCTTGGGGTCGGTCTCAGGCGGCCTGGGCCATTTCGATGGTGAAGAACAATTACCTATCGGCTCGGCGCTGTATCGGTGCATCGCTGCTCGGCGGGGAGCCGAGCGCGCGGTGATGGCAGTAGCACATGCGCTGCTGGAGATTGCCTATTCCATGCTGAAGCGTAAGGAAGACTACAGGGAACTCGGTGCGGATCACTTTGACCGCATCGACGTGAATCAAATCCGCCGATCCTTGGTCAGGCGCCTGGAACGCCTAGGTCACAAAGTGACCCTGGAGCCACTTGCTCAGACAGCGTGAAGCCATTTTCGCAGGAGTAGCTGGGTGAAGAGCCTAAGGAGCTAGACGTGCCGCCATTGATTCGTAGTGCGTGGCTGCGAATTCGAGCACTGTGGACCCGGCGCGACCTTGATCGCGACCTTGACGACGAACTCGCGTTCCATCTCGCGCAGCGCGCTGAAAAAAATCGCGCCGCCGGCATGGACACAAGCGAAGCCAGCCACGCCGCGCATCGTCAACTCGGCAATGCGATGCAAATTAAAGAGCGCGCTACGCGCTTGCGGACGTTCTCGGCGTTTGAAGACGTGCTGCAAGATCTTCGCTATGGCGCGCGCATGCTGCGCAAGAGTCCCGGCTTCGCGCTCATCGCGATCGCGACGCTCGCGCTCGGAATCGGCGTCAACACCGCCATTTTCAGCGTCGTGAAAGCCGTGCTGCTCGATTCCCTTCCCTATCGCCAACCCGATCGTCTTGTGACGATCGCGCAAGGCGACGCTGAAAATCGCAATCCCACAAAGGTTTCCTTCGGCGAAGTCAACGACTGGAAATCGCGAACCCGCTCGTTTGAGCAAATTGCGCTGTATCGAGGTTGGACTCCTGCCGCAACGGGCAGCGGCACTCCGCGCATGGTTTTCGCACTTCGCGTAACGCAGAATTTTTTCGATACTCTTGGCGTCGCGCCACGCTTCGGCCGAGATTTTACCGCCGACGAAGATCGCCCCGACCGCTGGCACGTGGTGGTGCTGAGTTATCCCTACTGGGTTCGCCAGTTTGGCGCCGATGAACGCGTTATCGGGAAAACAATCTTGCTCGATCAGGTTCCGTTCGAGGTTGTCGGCGTGCTGCCGATGAATTTCGAACCGCTTTCTTTCACCGATGCAGGCAGCCCACCCGATGTGTGGGCGCCGCTGGGCTACGACATGTCGCAAACTTTCGCGTGCCGTACGTGCCAGCATCTGCAGGCGGTCGCGCGCCTGCGCGACGAGGTCAGCATCTCGCAGGCCCGAACCGAAATGGCGACCATCGCATCGCAGCTCGTGCGCGAATTTCCCAACGACTATCCCGAGCACGCCAATATCGCGATCGATTCGCTGCGCGACAGTTGGTACGGCAAGGTTCAATCCACGCTGTGGCTGCTGCTGGCCGCGACGTGCGTCGTCTTGCTGATTGCGTGCACCAACGT
>Ga0307474_10003887_pt1 | contig 10734 bp, 6 predicted proteins | sample atmos_gasesECM1C_2_FD_203312 | JGI IMG/M metagenome (GOLD analysis project Ga0307474, IMG submission 203312) | Hardwood forest soil microbial communities from Morgan-Monroe State Forest, Indiana, United States - atmos_gasesECM1C_05 | ecosystem: Environmental > Terrestrial > Soil > Temperate...
GAGGTCAGGATCCGTCGCAAATGCCGCTCGGCGAAGATCAAGACCTGATCCAGGCACTCGCGGCGGAGTGTTCCGATCAGGCGTTCAACATAGGGATTCTGCCAGGGCGACCGCGGTGAGATTGGACGGTCCCGAATCCCCATCGCCCGCACCCGCCTGGTGAAGGCCAGCCCATACGCGCCATCATTGTCGCGTACCAAATAGGTCGGCGCCGCGTCCCATGGGAATGCTTCCACGATCTGCTGCGCCAGCCACTCCGCCGTCGGGTGCCTTGTCACCGCAAACCAGAGGAGCTGTCGTCGACCATGCCCCACGACCAAAAACACAAACAGGCATTCGAACGTGAGCGTGGGGACCACGCAAAGATCGATGCCCGCGATGGCGTCTGCGTGATTGCGCAGGAAGGTCTGCCAACTCTGCGATGGCGGTCTACCGCGCCGGATCATGTATTTGGACACCGTCGACTCGGCGACTTTGAAGCCGAGCTTCAGTAGCTCGCCATGGATGCGGGGCGCGCCCCACAAGGGATTCTCGTTGCTCATTCGTCGGATGAGCTCGCGTAGCTCGCGGCGGACTCTAGGCCGCCCTGGCTGACCGCGCGATCTCCAGCGCCAATAGGCCCGAAACCCCGCCCGATGCCACCGCAGGATTGTGTCAGGCCGAACGATGCGGGACAGACCGAGCAGGCTGGGCCAGAGCCAAGTCATCAGCGCGATCAAGGTCCTGTCGCTTCCACGCAGCCGCGGACGATGCGGCGCACGTCTAAGGGCAATATTCAGCTGATGCCGAAGAAACAGATTCTCGACTTCAAGCCGTTGCGGCGGCTTGCGCAGAGCGGCGATAAACGTCGCAAGCAGATGGAAGATGGCAAGCATCGCGGCGTATGATGCTATGATTCTCCTTCATCACGCGAATCTGCCTGGATGAAATTTTCGGGAGCGACAGCGGACGCAGCAAGACGGGCAGGAATCTCAAACTGGAAGAGGGCCCCCCTTGGCTCGCACGTAGTCGCCCACAGCCGTCCACCGTGTGCTTCGACAATCGAGCGGCAGATCGCCAACCCCATTCCGACGCCGCTGGCCTTGGTCGTGTAAAATGGATCAAAGAGCCGCAGAAGGCTCTCGGGGCTCAGTCCCGGGCCGCTATCCCGGACGCCAACGCGGACGCCTTCACCCACGATGCTCTCGGTGCTGATGAGCAACTCGCGTGGGCCATCATCCGCAGCACTCATTGCCTGTATGGCATTGATGGTCAGGTTCAACACCACTTGTTGAAGCTGAATACGGTCTCCCTCGATGTGGGCCAACCGGGGAGCCAGTAGCGTGCGCTGGGACACTCCGTGTTTTTTGGCCTCGCTGTTGGTCAATACGGTCACCTCCTGGATCGCCTCATTGATATCCACCGGCTCCTTCTTTAGCGGCTGCTTCTTTGTAAGACCCGTCAAGCCGGCGATGATATCGCTGCCACGGCGCGCATCCTTAATGACCAGCTCTAGCGAAACCTTCACCTCTCCAAGGTCAGGCGGCTGCATCGCAAGCCACCGCAGACCGGAGTTTCCGTTCAGCGCAATAGCACCAAGCGGCTGCTTGAGTTCGTGGGCAATCGAGGCGGTGAGTTGCCCGACAACGGCGACGCGGTTTGCGTGAGCCAGCTCGGTCTGCACCTCACGATGCTGGCGCTCGCGACGGGTAATCTCGAGCGCAATAGCGGCTTGCGCGGCGAAGTCCGTAACCAATTCGATCTGCTTGTCTGTGAAGGGTTCCACCCGCTCTCGCCAAATAGCAAGCGAGCCAATCACGTAGTCGTTCCTGAGCATCGGTACAACGAGGGTCGTCCCAATACCCGCTTTGACTGCAGTTACTAGATCGGGCTCACCCAGTGCAGCAAGGTCGTGGATGTGGACTGGCGATCTGCTTGCGACCAAGCGAGCGATATAGCTGCTGCCGTGTTCTACGAACGTTGGAGGTGAATACCACTTTGATACGGCGGGACTTAATTTCTGCGCTACCAGGCGGACGCCTTCCTTCTCGAGAAGACGTAGGGTTCCCCCCGCATCAGCCAGGCAGAGACGTGCGGCGCTGTCGAGGATAGTTTGGAATATCGGCTGCAAGTCGTCGGGCGATCTGGCGATAGCGCGCAGCACTTCCGATATCGCCGCCTGCCGCGCAACGAGTTCACTTACTTGCTCTTGCAGCTCTGCCCGGGACGGGGAACGGCTGGGAGATGTTGGCCTGTCGGCGGATCTTTTTGTCCGTGCTGGTTGCTTCATCGGCCGTGACCTACTCTCGCAGACCCTAGCCTAGGTGCTTTGGGCCTAGGTGCGGGCATTCTATTCTGATCGGCCAAACTCGCCATAGCTCAACGGAGACAGATGCGAAGGTCACGGCAGGGTCGGGACCGGTCCGCAACGGGTCATGTGTGGACGACGCCCGCATTGCAAGAAGAATCTGACGTTCGGCTGGCGGTCGGGTACAAGTCATGTGTCCGGCCTGTTTGCGCGGCACCATGACCGCTGGCCCTGATGTAGTCCGCGGATCAGGTCCCAATCATTTTCACGGGCTTTAACGCTGACCGGACTAAGAGCCGTAGTGACGGTTTCGGCACTATGGATTCCGCGTTTTCGGAGCCGGTTTTCGTCACTGGCGCCATCTGCTTTCCGGCACTGGGTTTTAGATTTCGCTGCACGGCGTCGACGCGCGATCCGCGCAGTGATGGATGTTCTGTGGCAACGGCGTGCCTTCCGCCGTGCGCAGATCTTCGAGCCCTTCGGCAAGCTTGCGCTTGGTCGAGCGCAAAGTGCGAATGCCGAAGCGGGTAAACATTGCCTTGATCTGGTTGATGATCCGCGTTTGCTCAGTCACCAGAGTCTGGCGCTCACGGTTCGGTCGCCTCGCGTCCTCCTCCTCGATCGTCGGGATCGCCACCATGCTGCAATGGCGCTTTTCGCCGCGCAGCCAGCCGAAAAAAACGCGCATCAGAAGTTCCGTATCGAGACGATCGGTCTTTGCGCGCCGGTGCTCGCGCGACACCGCAATGCTGGTCGGATGGATGACGTAAACCTCGACATCACGTGCCCGCAGCCAGCGCGCGAGCCAGAACCCGTCGCGCCCAGCTTCATAGGCGACGACGATACGCTTGATGTCGCGCCCAGCCTGGCTGGCTTCGCGGCGCCAACGACGCAAGAGCTTCAGCAACGTTTCCTCGTTGGCGTCGAATTTCTTAAGTGGTTGGCGTTCGATGCCGGGAACGAGTGCTGCAACCAGCCACTTCGCTTGGCTCATCTCGATCACGGCGATGATTGTGCTATCTTGCTCGAGAGCGGTGAGGGACCCGCTCGCGTCAAAACGAAAATGTTGCGACATGGGGGAGCTCCGTCGGTAGCCGTTGAACAGCGCCCATGGTGCCATGTCCTCGCCGCTCGCCCCATAGTATCTGCACACAATCGGACTCATGCATCGCAATAAGGAGGCATAAAAGCCCAAACGTGAAATCGCCTAGTCGCGGCGTCGGAGACGGGCTAGCAGCTGCTATCGCATACCTCCCTGTGTGTGCTAATCTTCCTGTTCGAGCTCGGTCTGGTCAGGCGAAGGGGATCGCAGACGGCTGGCCCCGGCTTGATGGCGGAGGCCGACCGATGAGTCCTTCGATTCGGTTCGACGCTAACGCGGATCGCAACTTCCCGGTCCTGTGGGAGGACGGCGACCGCATCTTCTGCCGGGGACACCGCCAGAGCGCCAATGGCGACCGGGAGACGGTGCTCGCCGTTCTGCCTGCCACGGAGCACCCGACACCCGCCAGCCTCGATCGTCTCGCTCACGAATACGGCTTGAAGGATGAACTGGACGGGGCGTGGGCGGTGCGGCCGCTGGAGCTCGTGCGCGAGCGCGGTCGAACCATGCTGGTGCTCGAGGATCCGGACAGTGAGCCGCTCGAACGGATGCTCAGCGCGCCCCTCGAGCTGGGATGCTTCTTGCGTTTCGGCATCGGCATAACCAGCGCTCTCGGCAAGGCGCACCGGCGCGGCCTCGTCCACAAGGACATCAAGCCAGCGAACATCCTCGTCAACCGCACGACCGGCGAAGTCAGGCTCACCGGGTTCGGCATCGCCTCGCGGCTGCTCCGAGAGCGGCAGGCGCCCGAGCCGCCCGAGACCATCGCTGGGACCCTCGCCTACATGGCGCCCGAACAGACCGGACGGATGAACCGCTCCATCGATGCCCGCAGCGACCTCTACGCGCTCGGCGTCACGCTCTACCAGATGCTCACAGGCGCGCTGCCCTTCACCGCCGCCGATCCCATGGAGTGGGTCCACTGCCATATCGCACGAAAGCCGGTGCCGCCGGACGAGCGGCTGAAGGACGTCCCCAGCGCAGTCTCGGCGCTGATCCTGAAGTTGCTCGCCAAGACGGCCGAGGAGCGTTACCAGACCGCGGCCGGCGTCGAGCGCGACCTGCGACGCTGCCTCGCCGAATGGGAAGCCCATGGGGCCATCGGCGATTTCCCACTCGGCCAACAGGACACGCCCGACCGGCTGCTAATCCCCGAGAAGCTCTACGGCCGGGAGCGCGAGATCGAGACGCTGCTCGCTTCCTTCGACCGGCTGGTAGCGAACGGCACCACCGAACTTGTGCTAGTCTCCGGCTATTCTGGCATCGGTAAGTCCTCGGTGGTGAACGAGCTTCACAAGGCGCTGGTCCCGCCGCGCGGCCTGTTCGCGTCCGGCAAGTTCGATCAGTACAAGCGCGACATCCCCTACGCGACCCTGGGCCAAGCCTTCCAAAGTCTGGTCCGTTCGCTCCTTAGCCAGAGCGAGGTGGAGCTCGGCCGATGGCGGGACACCTTAATCGATGCGCTGGGCCCGAACGGCCAGCTCATGGTCAACCTCGTTCCCGAGCTGGAGCTCGTGATCGGAAAACAGCCTGCGGTCGCGGAGCTGCCGCCGCAGGATGCGCAGAACCGCTTTCAGATGGTGTTCCGGAATTTCCTCGGCGTGTTCGCGCGCAAGGAGCATCCGCTCGCGCTGTTCCTCGATGATTTGCAATGGCTGGACCCGGCAACGCTCGACCTCCTTGCGCATTTGGTCACGCACTCGGAAGTGCGGCACCTGTTTCTGGTCGGCGCCTACCGGGACAACGAGATCGGTCCCGTGCACCCGCTTCTGCGGACGCTGGAGGCAATCCGCGCGGCCGATGCGAGGGTCCATGACACCGTGCTGGCGCCCCTCGAACTCGACGATGTCGGCTGGCTCATCGCCGACGCGCTCCACTGCGAGCCGGCGCGCGCGCGGCCATTGGCTGAGCTGGTTCACGAGAAGACCGGTGGCAATCCGTTCTTCGCGATCCAGTTCTTTATCGCGTTGGCCGACGAGGGGTTGCTCGCGTTCGATCGAGACGCATCAGCCTGGCAATGGAACATCGATCGTATTCGCGCCAAGAGTTACGCCGACAATGTGGTGGACCTGATGGCAGGGAAGCTGAAGCGATTGTCCGCCACCACACAGGAAACCCTGAAGCAGCTCGCCTGCCTGGGCAATGTCGCCGAGACCGCCACCCTGACCCTGCTTCACGGAGAAACAGAAGAGGCGATGCACGCGGTACTCTGGGAGGCCGTCCGCGCCGGCCTCATCGTCCATCAGGATAACGCCTACAGATTCTTGCACGATCGAATCCAGCAGGCGGCGTACTCACTAATCCCTGATGCGCAGCGTGCCGAAGTGCACTTGCGCATCGGCCGTTTGCTGTTGGCGAACATGACGGCCGACGAACTCGCCGAACATCTGTTTGAGGTCGCGAACCACTTCAATCAGGGCGCCACGCTTCTGGTCGACCGGGACGAGAAGGCGCAGGTGGCAGCGATCGAGCTGCGCGCCGGGCGAAAGGCAAAGGCGTCGACGGCCTATGCGTCCGCGTGCGTCTATCTCGTGGCCGGCATAGCCCTGTTCGACGAAAGCGACTGGGGCAGCTGGTACGAATTGATGTTCAGCCTATGGCTCGAACGTGCAGAGTGCGAGTATCTGACCGGACAACTGGAGTCGGCTGAAGCACGGCTCGCGTCGCTCTCAACCCGTGCACGGACTATCGTCGACGCTGCAGCCGTCACCCGCTTGCGCATCAATCTCTATACAAACCTTGACCGCAGCGACAGCGCTGTCGAGGTGGGCCTGGACTTTCTCCGGCGGATTAGCGGCCAGTGCTCGCCACACCCGACGGAGGAGGACGTCCGGCTCGAATACGATCGATTGTGGCAGCGCCTTGGATCCAGCCCGATCGAGGCTCTGCTCGAGTTGCCGCTGATGAGCGATCCAGATCCGCGTGCGACGATGGACGTGCTCACGGTGCTCACCTCGCCGGCCCTGTTCACGGACTTGAATCTTTTTCGTCTCGTCGTCGGCCAGATGACAGCACTCAGCCTGGAGCATGGCAACACTGACGGATCATGCCTCGCCTATGTATGGTTGGGCGGCATCCTCGGTACGTATTTTGGAGACTACCAAACAGGGTTCCGCTTCGGCAGGCTTGGCCTGGATCTAGTCGAAAAGCGCGGGCTTAAGCGGCTCAGCGCCCGCGTCGACCTGGTCTTTGCCGTCCACGTCGCGCACTGGACGCAGCACCTGCCTACCTGCCGAGTTTTTCTGCGCCGCGCTTTCGACGCCGCGCAGCACGCAGGAGACCTTACTTATGCAGCGTATAGCTGCGCCGACTTGAATACCAATCTTCTCGCCTCTGGACATCCGCTCGGCGAGGTCGAGCACGAGGTCGAGAAAGCCCTCGAATTCGTGGGGAAGGTGCGGTTCGGTCTCATCCGCGACCTCATTACCGCGCAGCACCGACTCGTCCTGGTGCTCCGTGGACTTACACCGGACTTCAACTCCTTCAATGATGCTGAGTTCGACGAGAGCCGCTTCGAGCAACGTCTGGACAGTAATCCCCGTCTGGCTATCGCCGCGTCCCGCTATTGGATTCGTAAGTTGCAAGCGTGCGTCTACGCGGGCAACGGCGCATCTGCTGTCGCGGCTGCATCGAACGCCGCGTCGCTGCTTTGGACCGTGCCGACACAAGTAGAGCTGCCTGAATACCATTTCTATGGCGCACTTGGTCGAGCGGCGCACTGCGATACGGCCGCGACCGAGGAGCGGCCCCAGCATCTTGCAGCGCTGGTGTCGCATCTCAAACAGATAACGGTCTGGGCTGACAACTGTCCTGCAACGTTCGCCAACCGGGCGGCATTGGTTGGCGCGGAGCTCGCGCGTCTGGAAGGACGGGAGTTGGACGCCGAGCGACTCTACGAAGAGGCCATCCGCTCGGCGCGTGAGCACGGCTTCATCCAGAACGAGGGCCTGAGCAATGAGTTGGCTGCGCGCTTCTACGCAGCGCGTGGCTTTAAGACCATCGCCTTCGCCTATCTGCGAAACGCGCGGCGCTGCTACCTGGGTTGGGGTGCTAACGGGAAGGTACGGCAACTCGATGAAACGTATTCGGACCTGCGGGAGAATGAGCCAGTTCATGGTCCGATGAGCACGATCGGGACGCCCGTCGAACATCTTGACCTCACGACAGTGATCAAGGTGTCGCAAGCGGTGTCGGGCGAGATCGTTCTGGAGAAGCTGCTCAAGACGCTCCTGCGCACCGCACTTGAGCACGCCGGCGCCGAGCGCGGGCTGCTGATGCTGGCGCGAGATGCCGAGCTGTGGATTCATGCGGAAGCAACCGCCCACGGAAACTCCGTTACCACCGAGCTCCGCGAAGTGCCAATCGCCGGCGGTGAGCTATCCGAGTCGGTCGCTCGGTACGCCGCGCGTACGCAGGAGATTGTCATTCTCGATGATGCCTCAGCGCTCGTCTCGTTCTCAAGCGAGGACTACGTTCGCCGTAGGCAAGTCCGGTCGGTTCTCTGCCTGCCTCTTATCAAGCAGGGCATGCTGATCGCTTTGCTCTACCTCGAAAATAACCTTGCTCCTCGTGTGTTTACGCCCGCCCGCGTCGCAGTTCTGAAGCTTCTCGCCTCGGAGGCGGCGACATCGCTCGAAAACGCTCGGCTGTACCGCGAACTTGAGGAACGTGAGGCGAGAATCCGGCGCCTGGTCGAGGCTAACATTATCGGCATCTTCATCTCCGATCTTGAAGGTCGCATCATCGAGGCCAATGACGCATTTCTGCAAATGGTGGGATACGACCGGGAGGATTTCGTCGCGGGTCGCGTCCGTTGGGCGGACCTGACACCACCGGAATGGCGCGACCGCCATGAACAGGCACTGACCGAGCTAAAGAGGACCGGAACGGTCCAACCATACGAGAGGGAGTATTTCCGCAAGGACGGCAGCCGAGCGCCGGCGCTGATCGGCTCGGCCGCATTCGACGAACAACGAGAGCAGGGCGTCGCTTTCGTACTCGATCTGACCGAGCGCAAAAGGGCGGAAGAGTCTTTGCAGAAGATGCAGATAGAGCTGGCGCACGCAAACCGCGTCGCCACCATGGGCCAGCTCACTGCCTCAATTGCCCACGAAGTGAAACAGCCGATCGGTGCGACCGTTGCCAATGCGCAAGCTGCTTTGCGCTTTCTGCGCGCGGAAGTACTGGATTTAGACGAATTGCGGGATGTCCTCACTGATATCGTGAAGGACGGGAATCGAGCGGGCGACATCATTGACCGGGTCCGGGACCTGATCAAAAAAGCGCAACCCAGGAAGGAGCTCTTGAACATCAATGAGGCTATCCGCGAGGTCATTGAGCTCGCCCGCGGCGAAACGATTAAGAATGGCATCTCGGTGCAGACGGATCTGGCCGAAGGCATACCACTGTTGGAAGGCGATCGTGTGCAACTCCAGCAGGTGATACTGAATCTCATTATGAATGCAGTCGAAGCTATGAGCGCCACTAGCGAGGGCGCAAGAGAGTTGCTCATCAGCAGCCGGAAAACCGAGCCTGACGTCGCTCTCATCGCGGTGCGCGATTCAGGACCAGGACTGGCGCCAGCCACTCGCGATCAGCTTTTCGACCCCTTCTACACAACGAAGCCCGGTGGTCTGGGGCTGGGGCTGTCGATTTGTCGCTCGATCATCGAAACGCATGGGGGCCGATTGTCGGCAAAGACCATTATGCCTCGCGGCGCGATTTTTGAGTTCAGCCTTCCCGCCTGCCCAGACGTTGCCAGCCAACCGGTCGTTGTCGGCGACACCTGATCCCTGTGCGGCGATGGATATCCGCCAAGATGGTCGGCTTGCGGCCAGCGTCACAGCAAGTCAGTTGGCAAATGTCTCAGATGGCGTAAGTCCGCGCGCGTGGCGTCGAGCACTCCAGGAATAGCGAACGGAAGTAGTCGCGGATCGCGCGAGCAATACCCGCCGCTCGCCAGAACGGGAGAACCAAAGAAGTCGCCTTTGGGTCGATACTGTCGAAAAAGTCTTTTCGCACCGTCGGGCCCAAATTTTAAGAGCCGTTGGCGCGCCAACGAGAAAATTACTTGGGGGGACTCGTCGTTAGGCGGTGAACTCACCGGCGACTTCCGTAGTCGAGCTGAGGGCCCATTTTGGGATCGCCGCTTGTTTTGTCTTTCAGCGCGAAATTAGCCGCTCCGTATTTTGGGATTTATTCGACAGCATCGGTCAAAATGCGAAAAACTCAACGTAAGCGAGCAAATCCGGTCGGGTATGCCCCATTGAACGGACATCAATGAGGCGTGCCGCCACTTCGCTGAATGGGATGGACCGGCCGCGCTCCCGCCCAACCAGCGAGCATGCTTGTAGGGTAACCAAAACAAGGAGGCACGCCATGCCGCGCAAAGTTGGCACTGCAATCGTCACCATTAGTATCGATCCTGGCAAGAACACAATGCACCTAGTTGGCCTCGCATGCGAGCTTGACGCCCTTCGGATCGTCCGGCTGGCCGGCGGTGGTGATGATGGTCTTCATGTGGCACTTCACGCAGGTGACGACGTAGTAGCCGACCCGCTTCGCTGGGTAGGGCAGCGAGGTCTTGCAGGCCTGCGCCCGCCGATCGCCGCCGGTCATATCGATGTCGATGCCATTCGGGTAGGCCGGATTCGGTGGCTGCGTCGGCTCATAGCCACGATCGACCCAGTGAACGTCGATCACCGGAGTGTCTGCTCGTCGGGACATGACAGCTTCTCCAGTTCAGCGATGCGCACGCGAAGGCGGCTGTTCTCGGCGATCGATTCCGAAAGCCGCCGCGCCAGTGCAGTGTCCACTCTGACGAGCCGCTCGGCGTTGGCGAGGCGCTCGCGCAGCTCGGTCTCCTCCGGCTCACACAATGTCAGTCTCAGACGACGGACGGCGAGCCCATTTTTATATCAGCAGCCACGACCGGCGATGCGGTTTTCCGCTCGGGGCCTACAGTCGAGTTCGGCTTTCGCCAACTGCGGACGTGCCGTCGCACATGTCCGGGGCAGCTATGGGCCTAGGTCGTGTGAAAACTCAAAAATTCGAAACGCGACGAGAATGATTTTCTTGAGTTCGATTCAAAATTGAACGGGTTTTCTGATCGGGCGCCTAAAGGGGTCTTGAACGAATAACTCATTCTATCGCGATCGAGCGGCTTCGTGTTTTCGCACAGCCTAGTACCCGGAATCAGAGCTGAGTGATACGGCGGCCTTTGAAGCGGCGTTGACGGACCTTTTTCTTGGTCCAGACGAAGGGCTCGGCTTTGTCGTTGTACGCGTTGACGTAGGCATCGATGTGTTCCTGAAGCTGCTTGAGGCTTGTGAAGGAGGTGCCGCTA
>Ga0307474_10003888_pt1 | contig 10734 bp, 6 predicted proteins | sample atmos_gasesECM1C_2_FD_203312 | JGI IMG/M metagenome (GOLD analysis project Ga0307474, IMG submission 203312) | Hardwood forest soil microbial communities from Morgan-Monroe State Forest, Indiana, United States - atmos_gasesECM1C_05 | ecosystem: Environmental > Terrestrial > Soil > Temperate...
CTTGGATATTTGTATGGGGACCTTCCAGAGTTGGGGCGCACCGTCCATGTCCGCCTGCACCATAAAGAGAATGGCGGGTTCGACGACAATGCCTCCTCCCTTCGCTACGATCGAACCCGTCCGCTGGATTTCCTTTGGTATCTTTCTGACAACACTTGGACGGCCTTAGGAATCGCTCCATACGCCTACTTCAAGGCTAGAGGCGATGAGAAAAATCAAAAACGAATGATATGGGGGATGGCGCGATACTACATTTATTTCGGAGCTGTCTTTGCTTACGATTGGAGAATTGGGATCCTGTTCGTATTAGTTCCCTTTCTCACCATGAACTCCATAATGGCGATCACCTCTTGGGTTCAGCACGCTTTCTGTGACCCCAAAGATCCGGAAGATTATTTTGTAAACACTGTGACGATCATCGACGACGTGAACTTCATGAACGAAGGTTATCACCTCTGTCATCACCACCGTTCTGGCCTGCACTGGACCGAGATGCCGGGCCATCTGGAGCGCATTCGCGAAAAGATGAGAGAGTCTGGTTCACTTGTTTTTCGCGATCTGGATTTCTTGGAGCTTTTCATCGAATTGACCCTACTTCGCAGGATGGATGTGCTTGCCGAGAAGCTTGTTCCATGGGCGCCTATGAATCACGAAGAAAAGCTGTCTTTGCTGGCCGGCCGAACTAAGCCTGCGGGAGCCGTTCTCAACTCGGAGAGCCACAAGAATGTCTACAGGAGGGAGCGCTTCCAAAGTCGATCGGACGTCAACTCCCGATAAGTTTAACTCTACAGGTCGAAGGAGGAGGGCTTGGTGTAGAAAAGCTGAAGTCAGCGGACGCTGATTCCGAAACACCAAGGAGGCTCCCCATGCAACCTATGTACTACATCGGACTCGATGTTCACTGACCCTACAAGTCCTGCATATTGTATGTTGCCTTGCGCGGGTCCCGCTTTTCGGCTGCGACCCCTCGAGTGCCCTCTCGCATTTCCCGAACGCCCTTGTCGTCTACTCGATAGATGTTCGCAGCGGCGGCGCACATAAGCCGAATGCGCCAATCTGTTTGCAGAATACGCCAGTGGATGTTGAAAGAGCCCGGGCGAGTGAATTCTGTTAACGGCTTCGCGGCCAGAGTTTCAAACCACGGGCGACCCGTGTGGAGCAACGGGCCGCGTGCAAGGCACAAAGCTCGTGGTTTGGAAAACCGCATCTGTCAGATCTGGTGCGAGGGCACCTACAACAGTCTAGAAAACCGTTTGGTATGAGCCGACTCGGACTAGTCGAGGAGCCTCGGAAGGTCACCAATTCCTCGTCTTGCTATGATGTCGAGCATGACTCGTATTCTCGTCATTGGCGGTACCGGAAATATTGGCCGCGAGGTGGTCCTGCGCTTGGTGGCTAACAATCTGCCAGTCCGCGCCTTGACTCGCCAGTCGGATGAGGCTTGCATGCCATCACAAGTCGAGGTGGTGCCGGGAGATTTGACTTCCCCCAAGAGTCTCGACGGATGCCTCGCTGGCATCGATGCGGTATTTCTGGTTTGGACAGCCCCGCTGGAGGCATTCGGTCCCGCTTTGGAGCGGATTGCGAAATACGTACGACGGATTGTGTTCCTCTCAGCTCCGCTCAAGACGCCGCACCCTTTCTTCCAGCAGCCGAATCCGAGCAGGACGCAGACAGAACAAATTGAAAGGATGATCGAGACTTCAGGGCTTGACTGGACGTTCCTGCGGCCGGGAATGTTGGCCAGCAATTCCCGACATTGGTGGGCGCGTCAGATTTGCGACGGCGATGTGGTCCGCTGGCCGTACCTCAGTGTCCCCACTGCCCCAATCGACGAACGTGACATTGCCGCAGTCGCGGTGCGCGCCTTGTGTGACGACGGGCACGCCGGAGCTGAGTATGTTCTCACCGGGCCTCAATCCCTCAGCCAGTTCGAGCAGGTATCCACAATCGGTCGCGTGATAGGCCGCACGTTGTCCATTCAGGAGATACCGCCAGAGGAGGCACAGCGTGAATTGTCCGCAACTATGCCTGCGTCCATTGTGAAGATGCTGCTTGATGCTTGGTCAGCCGGGGCAGGCCTGCCCGCTTTCGTGACATCGACTGTCGCGGAGATCACAGGAACGTCGGCACGAACATTCCTCGACTGGGTCACCGATCATGCTTCGGATTTTCGAACACGCCCGCGAGACGATGGTCACTCAAATTGATTCCCAGATACACTCATTCGAGGTCAGTTTGGGATAAAGGTCGCCGATTCGATCAGGTTGATCTCGCTGTTTAATACTATTGGCAAGTTATAACTCGTTATTTTGCCCTAAAATGACAAGCTGCAGCTTTTCATCGTGTAACGACGTGACAAGCTATCACTTGGCGATCACTCGAATAGAGCTGGTTGAGCCGAGATGTCCTCCGGATCGAGGAAATTGCTAACGCCAACACCGACGAGGCGAAACCGCTGCTGCGGTCCGACTGCAACGCGTTCCCTAAGCGAGAGCGCAATCGCCGTCAGCTCTTCGCACGACGAAGCAGGGAACGGAGGAGTACGGCTTCGCGTGAGGATCTTGAATTCCGCGGTTTTCAATTTCAACACCACAGTTCTCGCAATCCGACTTTCGTTGCGCGATGCGGCCCACGTGAGTTGGGCGAGTCTGCGGATCATCGGCTCCGTCTCGTGGAGCAGCACGTCGCGTTCGAATGTATCTTCCGCGGAGATGGATTGTGTCGGTCGATCGGGCACGACTTTGCTCTCGTCCACGCCGCGCGCCAATTCGTACAGACGGACTCCATAGCGTCCGAAGCGGTTTTCGAGCGCCGACAGGTCGAGGCGCCGCAAATCCGCGATTGTCTGCACGTCGAAGGCTTTGAGCTTCTCTTCCGTGACTTTACCGACTCCAGGCAAACGGCCCACCGGCAAGGGCAGTAGAAATGTGTCCACTTCCTCGGGCTGAATGACAAAAAGGCCGTTTGGTTTTTTCCAGTCCGACGCAATCTTGGCGAGGAATTTGTTCGGTGCGACGCCCGCGGACGCCGTCAACTGGAGCTCGGTACGTATCTGTTCGCGAATTGTGCGCGCGACCTGAGTCGCCGTCGGCAAGGCCGTCTTGTTTTCCGTAACATCGAGATAGGCTTCATCCAGCGACAGCGGTTCGATGAGGTCGGTGTGCCGGCGAAAGATATCACGCACTTGTCGCGACACGGCGCGATAGCGCGGAAAATCCGGAGGGAGAAAGACGGCGTTCGGACAGAGGCGTTCGGCACGAACGGCGGGCATCGCAGAACGCACACCGAATTTCCGCGCTTCATACGAGGCTGCGCAGACAACCGAGCGGTTCCCCCGCCACGCGACGACGACGGGCTTGCCGCGCAGCTGCGGGTCGTCCCGCTGTTCGACGGAAGCGTAAAATGCATCCATGTCGATGTGCACAATTTTGCGCATTGGCATGTCTTGACGATTCTAAACCCTGCCCAGAGGGTCGAATGACCGGCGTGGCTTACAAAGCGAGGAATGCGGCGAACAACCTCGATGGCAAGGCGATGGGAAAGAACTGTTCTACTTTCATCGGACCATAAGATGATGGCCGCGCCAGTGACCAGGGGAACGAACTTTGATGCCGCCACGTCCGTGGCCCTTTTCCAAGCAACTCCACGGCCACCGGTGTTGGTCTACGACTTTTTCGTCTATGACATGAGTCACGACGGGCAACGATTTGTGGTTAATGCGCCGGTAAAACAGACCGATACGCAGCCATGTCTGTGCTTCTGCATTGGGACTCTCGATTCAAGAAGTAGAGGCCAGAGGAAGCGTTTCCTGAGAGTTTTTCGCAGCACTGAGCCTACCTCCAATCTTTGGAGACTCCCAGACAAGAAGGAAAGCGGGCAGCGATAACAAGATGGGCATCTTGCCCCGGCGCGCGACTCACAACAGGCAAACGGGCGGCGAGACGCAGACTCAACACACATTTCTCGCATGGAGTCATGCGGTTTATTCAAATCGCTTTTGCCCGTGCCCGGGAGTAAGCTTGCCGTTGCTCGACACGACGGCCACGAACTTAGGGGGCGAGTCGCATTTTAGCAATGTTTCTCAAGGGTCAATTCCGTCCGCAGTGTTGGGGGTGGCTACTTGCGATTTGCACGTGCGAGCTCGTATTCGCGATTGGCACGCGAGGACAAGAACTGTCGCATGTCTCGGGACATAAAACGCCCGATACGCTATCCTTCAATCGAAGCATTCAGCCCATTCTTTCGGAAAACTGTTATCCATGCCACGGCCCTGATCCAGGGGCCCGAAAGGCCAAACTGCGGCTTGATCGAGCGGAGTTTGCCTACGCACCTCACGACAAAAGCGGTCCCGCCATCCTTCCCGGACAGCCCGGCAAGAGTCCACTGGTACAGAAGATCGAGGCAAGAAATCCGAAGGACCGCATGCCTCCTCCGGAAGCGCACAAGACGCTCAAACCCGAACAGATCGCGTCGTTGCGCGAGTGGGTAAAGCAAGGCGCGGTATACGAAGAACATTGGTCCTTCATTCCTCCGAAGTCACAACCACTTCCCGAGGTGGCAAAAAAAGCCTGGGTGCGGACTCCGATCGACAATTTCATTTTGGCTCGCCTGGAAAAAGAAGGACTAAGTCCGTCACCACAAGCAGACAAACGATCGCTGATTCGGCGCGTGACTTACGATTTGACAGGTTTGCCGCCAACTCCCCAAGAGGTTGAGGCGTTTGTGGCCGACAATTCTCCAGGCGCGTATGAAAAAGTAGTTGATCGACTGCTCGCGAGCCCGCGATACGGAGAGCATCGTGCGCATTATTGGCTGGACGTGGCTCGCTACGGCGACACGCATGGCCTCCACATCGATAATTTCCGCTATATCTGGCCGTTTCGCGATTACGTGATCCGGGCTTACAACCAGAACAAGCACTTCGACCGGTTTGTCATCGAGCAGCTTGCCGGAGACATGCTGTCTGACAAAACTCTGGATTCACTGATGGCCTCAGCGTACATAAGGGCCGGCATCAGCAGCGGCGAGGGTGGCACGCTCGCTGAAGAGCTAAGGGTAAACAACAAGCGCGAACGCACCGAGGCCTATAGCGCTGCCTTCCTGGGACTGACAGTAGGATGCGCGAACTGTCACGATCACAAGTTTGATCCCATCACTCAAAAGGACTTTTATCGGCTGACGGCATTTTTTAACAATCTTGCTGAAAATCCATTCAATGATGATCGCAACGATTGGCCACCGATCCTACTGGTTCCGAAACCAGGAAATCGGACCGCTTACGAGCAGACCTTGGCAAAGGAAGATGCGATCGAGCGGCGGATCCAGGAGCGACGCGCCCAGGCGAGCGAATTGATCGCAAGATGGCTGGCGGAACCTCTGAGCGGTCCGCGCGCTGTGAGCCCCGAGGGCCTCGTAGCGCGTTTACGTCTCGATGAAGGGAAAGGCGAGGTGTTCGCCGACTCGGCAACCGGAGAAAAGCGAGAGATCACAACCGCTACTGGCAGCTCGGTGACATGGGGAGAAGGCACGTGGTTTTGGCCATCCATGCGGATGGAGACCGGCACGTATTTAGAGTTGCCCGGTGTGGGGGATGAGGACGGCGCAAAGCCGTTCAGTGTGGCGACCTGGATGCGCCCGCATTTGCGTCCAAATGAACCCAAAGACCCCAACCTTCCGGAAGGCGTGATCCTCGCTCGAGCGGATGCCGGTCAGGACGGGCGTGGATGGCAGCTCATTTCAAACCACGGCAAATTGAAATTTGTGTTCGCTCACAAATTGCCTGACGACGCAATCGAAGTCGAGACACCCGACAGAGTTCTCGATGTCGGACAATGGCACCATTTGCTCGCTACCTACGATGGTTCGAAAAAAGCCGCCGGCGTAAACCTTTATGTGGATGGTGTGCCTCAGTATCTGGACGTGCTGAAGGATGGGCTGAAGGAAACGACGAGCACAACAGCGCCGCTGGAGTTCGGTCGACTGCATCCGGACGGCAATCCACTGCGGCAGACCTCATTTCAGGACTTCCGTTTCTATCAGCGAGAGCTTTCCGTGATGGAAGCGGCGCGACTGCCGTATGAAGACTATGTGGCAGAAATCGGTCGAAAGCCGATGTCGCAGTGGTCCGAGGACGAGCTGCACACGGTGACCGAATATTACTTCGGCGAGCGCGACGCTCCGACGATCGCGTTGAAAACGCAAGTCGCACTACTGGATCAAGAGCTGAACCGCTGGGCCAAGGATGGCGACATTGAGTTGATTAGCCAGGAAGCTCCTACCTTGGCCTATGCGGATGTTCTCAATCGGGGAGTATTCAGCGCGCGCACCGAACGCGTCCGTCCTGGTGTGCCGCATTTCCTGCCGGGCCTCCCGGCTGGAGCACCTCTGGATCGACTGACGCTCGCCAAATGGACGGTCAGTCGTGACAATCCACTCACTGCGCGGGTGGTCGTGAACCGGATGTGGTCCGAGATTTTTGGGACGGGATTGGTCGAGACAACCGAGGATTTTGGCGTGATGGGAGCGCCACCAAGCCATCCAGAGTTGCTCGACTGGCTAGCCCTCGATTTTCGCGAACATGATTGGGATGTGAAGCGTTTTTACCGCCAGCTCGTTCTTTCGGCTAGCTATCAGCAGTCGGTTCGCGCCACACCTCAGTTGATCGAAAAGGATCCCAAGAACCGGCTGCTGGCGCGCGGGCCAAGATTCCGCATGGACGGCGAGATGATTCGAGACACTGCGCTGGCCAGCAGCGGGCTCTTGGTCGAAAAGATTGGAGGGCCGAGCGTCAAGCCTTACCAACCGCCTGGAGTTTGGGAAGCAGGCAGCCATCAGGTGAGCGACACGAAGGAATACGTGCAAGATCATGGTGACGCACTCTACCGGCGCAGCTTGTACACCTTCTGGAAGCGCATGGCCACGATGCCCGATATGGATGCTTTGGATGAGCCGGTACGCGACGGAGCATGCACCCGCCGCCAGCGCACCGATACGCCTCTCCAAGCTTTAGTGTTGATGAACGATCCGCAATGGTTGGAAGCTTCTCGTCAATTGGCGGAACGCATTTTGCATGAATCGCAACGGAAGGAAACGCGGTTGGACGAACTTGGTGAAATTCTCGTGTCTCGGCCGTGGAAAGATAAGGAAAAGACGATCTTGGAGAATGCATTGACAAAATTCGAGACAGTCTACAGTCAGGATACGGCTTCGGCTGAAAAACTCTTGTCGGTTGGGGAAAGCAAACGCGACACGAATTTGTCTGCGAGCGAACTGGCGTCTTGGATGCTGGTAGCCAGCGCGGCAATGAATCTGGATGAGGTCCTGAACAAGTGAAAAGCGAGACTCCACTATCACAGAGCGCATGCTGCGACCACGGAGGAACAGGCCCGACCGTCTATGACCTGCCCGTGCCTCTCTCCCTTCGTGAAGAATGGAAGACGCTTGCGACGCGCCGTCACTTCCTTGGGCGCATGGGAAAAACGCTTGGGTGGGCGGGACTGGCGACTTTGTTGGGCGATTCGGTTTTCGGAAGTACGTCGGCGGCCGAACGCGTGACTGCCGGTGTCGGCGCCCATCGCTTGCCCGATTTCGCGCCGAAGGCCAAACGAGCGATCTATCTGTTCATGTCCGGTGCTCCATCGCAGATGGATTTATGGGACTACAAGCCCACGCTTGCAAACCAGTTCGACAAGGACTTGCCGGACTCGGTCCGCGGCAACCAGGCTCTCACCGGCATGACTGCCGGGCAGGCGCGTTTTCCGATCGCGCCCTCACACTGGGCGTTCGCTCCGCAGGGCAACAGCGGCCGCTACGTCAGTGAACTGTTGCCATGGACAGGTAAGCTCGTGGATGACATCACATTGATTCACACGATGCAGACCGATGCCATCAATCATGAGCCGGCCATTCTGTTAATGAATACCGGAAACATGAATCCTGGGAAGCCGTCACTGGGTTCATGGCTTGCCTACGGCCTGGGCAGCATGAATGAAAACCTTCCGACGTTCGTCGTTCTTAATTCGACAACGATGCCCGGCACAGACCTTCAGCCAATCTCGCCGAAGCTGTGGAGTAGTGGCTTTCTTTCCAGTGAATACGCCGGCGTGGCGTTTCGTTCGAAAGGTGCTCCGGTCCTTTACTTGGAGGACCCCTCGGGGATGAGCCGGGATGTTCGACGTGAACTGATCGACGCGGTGAATTCGATCAATCAAATGACGCTGGAAGAGGTGGGCGATCCCGAGACCAATGCTCGCATTAACCAGTATGAGCTAGCGTTTCGGATGCAGACGTCACTGCCAGAACTCACCGACTTTCGTGACGAACCGGCCAGCACGTGGACCTTATATGGCGACGAAGCAAAACAAGCGGGCACCTTTGCCTATAATTGCCTGCTCGCCCGGCGAATGGCCGAACGAGGCGTGCGTTTTACCCAAGTTTATCAGCGCGGCTGGGATGTGCATTCGAATGCTGTCGGCAATACGCCAAAACTGTGCACCGCGACCGATCGCGGATCTTATGCGCTTGTAACCGACCTCAAACGGCGTGGCCTTCTGGAGGATACGCTGGTCATTTGGGGTGGTGAGTTTGGCCGCACAGTTTACAGCCAGGGGGGGCTTTCTAAGGACAACTATGGACGCGACCACCATCCTCGTTGCTTCACCGTTTGGATGGCCGGCGGCGGAACGAAACAAGGCTACGTGCACGGACAGACCGACGATTTCTGCTATAACGTCGTTAAAGATCCGGTACACGTTCGGGATTTCAATGCTACTGTCCTTCGCCTGCTCGGGATGAACCATGAGAGATTCACATTCAAGTTCCAGGGATTGGAACAGAAGTTGACGGGAGTGGTCCCAGCCAAGGTCATTCCCGAGCTGATCGCATGAAGACGAAGACGCGTCGAGAGTTTCTGAAAAAATGCTCGCAGGCCTCGATCGCGGCCGCGCTGCCGCCTTTTTTTCTTTTGACGTCGGACAAATCGGATAGCCGGCTGCCTGTGATCGGATCCGGTGTTCATACCTACGAGTGCATGCACGATTGGTTGGTGCCGCCGGATGGATTGGTGTGGGGGGATACGCACGGATTGGCGCAGGATGAGCACGGCTTCATCTACGTCGCGCATACGGTCAACAAGTCCAGCATGCGCGGAGAAGCGGTTGTCGTTTACGATTCGTCGGGCCGCTTCGTGCGCGCGTTTGGAGAAGAATTTCGCGGTGGCGCACACGGGCTTGGACTGCGTCGCGAGCACGGCGACGAAGTTCTCTATCATTGCGATATCAACCGATGCAACATTGTGAAGACCACGCTACGCGGCGCGATCATGTGGTCGCATGGGTATCCGCGAGAAGATGCAGCCTATGAGCATCCGATCGATTTTGTTCCGACGAACGTGGCGTTTGCACCCAATGGAGATTTTTTCGTCGGCGATGGATACGGTTCGCATCACGTGTTGAGGTTTTCTTCGGTTGGTAAATTTCTCGGCGAGGTCGGTGGTCCCGGACACGGCGACGGCGAATTTGACACGCCGCACGGACTGTTCGTCGATTCGCGTGGCAAGGAACCCGTCCTAGTGGTTGCCGATCGCGGAAACCGACGTGTGCAAACCTTCGATTTGAGCGGGAAACATCTTCGCACCGTCAAAGATGACTCGCGGCTCCGCATGCCCTGCCACTTCGATACTCAGGGTGAGTGGATGGTTTGCCCCGACCTCGACAGCCAGGTTTGCATTCTCGATCGCGAGTACAAGGTCGTTGCACAGCTCGGCGACGGCAGCGCTGTGAATGGAGAGGTCGGCTCGCGCCGCAAACAGTCCCGCAGCGAATTTACGCCGGGCCAGTTCATCACGCCGCACGCGGCAATTTTTTTGCAAAGCGGCGATATCCTGGTGGCCGAATGGCTGCCAATCGGGCGCCTCACGCGTTTGCGTCGTGTCTGACCCCGCTCGGATGAAGTCTCGCTCCAGACTCATCTTATTTGTTGTCGGCCTGATCGTCGTTTTTCTGCTGGTGCTGGCCGCCCTCAATGCTCCTCCGGACGGGATTGAGCGGGGCGATCTCAGTCAATTCGTAGGCCGCTTCCATCCGCTGGTTGTCCATTTTCCGATCGCACTCGTACTGCTCGCTGCCGTAATCGAATGCGCCGGACTTTTTCGAAGCGGAACGTACATCCATGCGAGCGCTGGATTTGTACTCGTCTTGGCGACGGTAAGCGCGTTGACAGCGGCATTTCTTGGCTGGATGCTCGGGCGCAGTGGAGGATACGAAGGCGGGCTTGTTACGCGCCACATGTGGGGAGGGATTTCACTTGCTGCGGCGCTCGTTATTTGCTGTGCGGTCCGTGCATGGAACACGAAGCTCTATGGCCCAGTGCTTTTTGCGACCGTCGGTTTGATGGCGTGGACCAGCGACCAGGGCGGCAAGCTTACGCACGGTGAAGGTTTTTTGACCGAGCACATGCCCAGAAGTCTTCGTTCGTTATTACGTGTAGCGCCAGAGGCAAAGAAGCGCGTCGCCGGGAATGCTCCAGCTCCGGTTCCCTCGAATGTGTCGATGCCCAATGGCTCCGCATCGACTCCGGCCTCCATTGCGTTTTTCGCCTCGCGGGTCGAACCCATCTTTGAGGACAAATGTGTTCAGTGCCACGGGCCTAAGAAAAAGAAAGGCAAGCTACGGCTGGATGCGTTCGAGTATGTAACGCAAGGAAGCAAGGATGGGCCGATCGTCAAGCCCGGCG
>Ga0307474_10003889_pt1 | contig 10733 bp, 8 predicted proteins | sample atmos_gasesECM1C_2_FD_203312 | JGI IMG/M metagenome (GOLD analysis project Ga0307474, IMG submission 203312) | Hardwood forest soil microbial communities from Morgan-Monroe State Forest, Indiana, United States - atmos_gasesECM1C_05 | ecosystem: Environmental > Terrestrial > Soil > Temperate...
CCAGCGGGGCGATCCTGGCGACGTGCCCGCACTTCCGATCACCGGCGTTGTCGAAGGCGGCATGAATCGTAGATCCCAGAGGTGCGGAATCCAAATGATATTATGCTAAGAAGTTAAGAAGTGAATTTAGCAAGTGAAGAACGGCCCACAACTAAGCGTGTATTCTCGATGGCTCGCTTTCGCATGATGAGTGTAACCTCATTGGAAGCATCCGCACGTACCGTCGCCGACGCTGTAGAGGACCGGTGGTCAGGATGCGTATCCGTGATTGTCCCCGTCTACAATGAGGCGGCGCATGTGGACGGGTTGCTGCGGGCTATTCACGCCTCGCCCGTGAAGAAGGAAATCATCATCGTGGACGATGGTTCTTCCGACGGGACTCGCGAGAAGCTGCAATCCATGCCGCTCGCCGGTGATGTCACGGTAGTGTTTCATGAAATGAATTGCGGTAAAGGCGCGGCCATCCGTACGGCGCTCGAATACGCTCGTGGAGAATACGTTCTCATTCAGGATTCAGACCTCGAGTACGATCCGCAGGATTATTCGGCGCTGTTGCAGCCTTTGGAACGACGCGAGGCGAACGTAGTCTACGGCGTGCGTCCAGACCGGCCGGAGCGCGGGCTGCGATTTTTCCTGGGCGCAAAGCTTTTGACTCATCTCGCCAATCTGCTGTATGGAGCGGGTATCCACGATGAAGCGACTTGTTACAAGGTCTTCCGGCGTTCCTTGATCGCGCAAGTTCGTTTGGAGTGCCATCGTTTTGAGTTTTGCCCCGAAGTGACTGCGAAGCTTTGCCGGATGGGTGAGAAGATTGCCGAGGTTCCCGTTTCCTATGTGCCACGCTCGGCCGGAGAAGGCAAAAAGATTCGTCACTCGGATGGGTGGCTGGCTATCTGGACACTGTTGCGGTACCGCTTCAGTCGCAGCTCGCGATGGACGAGGCTGACAGCGCACAAACTCCAACCCCCATTTCTCGTGAGTTTTGTGCGCCTGCCTGCGGAATAAACCATCGCTTCCCGCCTGATACACTTCCGCTCGATGGAAAAAACGTCTCCGCCACGGATTCCGAAGTCTGTGCTCTGGCTGGTTCTGTTGTCGTTTATTCTTCAGGTGGCGATGATCGGAATCTTTCGCCAATATCGCACACGTCCGATAGAAGATCACTTCGCTTTCGGCTGGGAGATGGGGCGCGTGGCGCGTTCGATTGCGCTGGGACAAGGTTTCAGCAATCCTTACGGGGGCAATACCGGCCCAACCGCATGGGAGCCGCCACTCTATCCGTATTTGATGGCCGGAGTTTTCAGGCTCTTCGGAATTTACACGTATGCCTCGGCTTGGATCCTGCTGACGATCAATAGTCTTTTCTCTGCGTTGACGACTATTCCTGTTTTTCTGATCGCTCGCAGAACATTCGGCGAACCCGTGGCACTCTGGTCGGCAAGGGGATGGGCGCTCAATCCTTACATTTGGTATTGGTCGGTTCACTGGATTTGGGACACGACGTTCACGCCGCTGCTTTTGAGCCTGATCTTTCTGGTAGCGCTGGAGCTCGAGGACTGGCGCGGCTTACGAGGCTGGATGATTTTTGCAGGCCTGTGGGGCGTGGCTGGGTTGGCGAATCCGTCGATGCTCGCCTTCTTGCCGTTTTGCGGGCTTTGGGTTTGGCGGCGGAGATTCAAGAACGGGCTGCCTTCCTTAGCCGGGGTCGGGCTGGCGTCGGCCATCTTTTTTCTCGTGATATCCCCGTGGCTCGTCCGGAACTATGAAGTCTTCGGGAGATTTGTTTTTCTGAGAGACGATTTCGGACTTCAGTTCCGTCTAGGCAATTGGAAGGGTGCCGAGGGAATGCTGATGGCTTACCTTCAGCCTAATCTTAACAAGCTTGAATTTGAGAAGTTCCAAAGTATGGGCGAATTGGCCTACGCGGCTGAATGCAGGCGGTTGGCATTTGGCTGGGTTCGCGAGAACCCGGGGCGCTTCGCGGTGGTCAGCATGAAGAGATTTGTCTACTACTGGAATGGCGTACCCAAGCCCAGCGATAGTCACGCCCCCTGGGACTTTCGCAATTCGTTTTTCCTGGCGTGGTCGGTGCTTTCCATTTGGGGTGCAGCTCGTGCTCTACGGCAGAACGTCCGCGGGGCGTGGCTTTTCGCTGGACTGATGCTGACTTATCCGACGACTTATTATCTTGTCTTTCCGCATGCGCGCTACCGGCATCCGATTGAGCCGGAGTTGCTCATCCTTGCTGTGTTCCTGTTATTGCAAACTGTCGGTCCAAACTCGTCCCGCAGCCGAGGACGCGCGGCGGGCTCGATATCCTAGCACGGCCAGAATGGCTCGGCTTCGCCGGGGACAGGCTTTGCCAGCACCGGATCGGGATCTCCCCGCGAAGGCGGCCAGGAAGGCGGCGCTACATTTTCACGCTGCCTCGGAGTCTACTGTAGAATCTGGGGTTCGCCCAACCGTTCGTCTGGCCGTACTGATGTTCAAGAAAATTCTGATCGCCAACCGGGGTGAGATTGCGGTGCGCGTGCTGCGCGCGTGCCACGAGATGGGGATTGCAGCCGTCATGGTTTACTCTGACGCAGACCGCGCCGGGTTGCATGTGCGCAAGGCTGACGAGGCCTATCCCCTGGGGGCGGCTGCGGCCTCCGAATCGTATCTCAATATCCCGAAAATTCTCGATGTCGCGCGGCGGTCGGGGGCCGAAGCCATCCATCCCGGCTACGGTTTTCTCTCCGAGAACGCGAAGTTCGCGCAGGCCTGTCGCGATGCCGGAGTGAAATTCATAGGGCCAACCGCCGCTGCGATGGATGCGATGGGATCGAAGACGCGCGCGCGGCAAGCCATGGAGAAGGCGGGCGTGCCTTTCGTGCCCGGCACATCGCGCGGGGTGGAGTCGTTCCAGGAAGCCGAGCAGGTGGCTGCGAGAATTGGGTATCCCGTGATGCTGAAGGCCGCGGCGGGCGGTGGCGGCAAAGGGATGCGGCTGGTGCAGGCTCCGGCCCAGTTGAAGTCATCCTTGGAGGCGGCGCGGAGCGAAGCCCAAAGCTCTTTCGGCGATGACGAAGTGTACATCGAACGGGCGATCATCAATCCGCGGCACATTGAAATGCAAGTGCTGGCCGACGAGCATGGTAATACGGTTTACCTGGGGGAGCGCGAGTGTTCGCTGCAACGTCGCCATCAAAAGGTGCTCGAAGAAGCGCCTTCGCCGATCGTCGATGCCGAGATGCGGCGCCGTATGGGCGAGGTCGCGGTTCGCGTGGCGCGAGCTGCGGACTATACAAATGCTGGTACGGTCGAGTTTCTGGTGGACCAGCAAAAGAATTTCTATTTCCTGGAGATGAACACACGCTTGCAAGTAGAGCATCCCGTGACCGAGCTGGTCACCGGACTGGATCTGGTCCACTTGCAAATTAGTATCGCGGCGGGAGAAAAGCTGCCGTTTACCCAGGAAGATGTGCGCATTCGCGGTCATGCCATCGAGTGCCGTATTTACGCGGAGGATCCGGACAATAATTATTTCCCCAGCCCCGGCGAAATCACACTGCTACTGGAGCCTTCGGGGCCGGGCATCCGGCAGGACAGTGGTATGTACGAGGGTTGGAATGTGCCCCTGGATTACGATCCGCTGCTGGCCAAGCTGATTGGGTACGGCACCGACCGGGAGCAGGCCATTTCCCGCCTTAGGCGGGCCCTAAGCGAATACTTTGTGGGCGGAATCAAGACGAACCTTTCGTTGTTTCGGCGCATTTTGGGGGACGCGGATTTTCTGTCCGCCAAACTCGATACAGGATTTCTCGACCGGATGTTGAAGCGGGCCGAGGACAAGCCTGTCGATTCGAGACCGGCGGAAGTTGTGGCGATTGCTGCCGGAGTGTTTGCGGCACTTGGCGCAAGGGTGCCTGGCCCAGGCAATGGAGGTGGAAGCTCCAACCTTCCGGCTGACAAGGTGACTTCGAATTGGACCAGTGCCAGCCGCCGGGAAGCCTTGCGTTAAGCCACGGGAACGGCGATGCAAGGGAAGAAACTGAAATGTCCTTATGCTTTTCGAGGTAACCATCGACGGCAAGAATTACCGGCTTAAACTGGATCGCAATGACGGGCGATGGACTTGCCAGCTGGATGGCCGGGAGTTCGAGGTCGACGCCATTCTGGTGCGGCCGGATGTTTTGTCGCTCCGGGTCGGGAACACGGCGTATGAGGTTAAGTCGGAGCGGGTGGCCGGCGATTTGTATTTGTGGGTGGACGGCACTCGGTTCGGCGCCGAAGTGCGCGATCCCCGCTCACTTCGTGGCCGCACGCGGGCAGGAGAGGATCACGGGCCAAGGAAAATAGTGGCACCGATGCCGGGAAAAGTTGTGCGGCTGCTGGTGCGTGACGGAGACGAAGTGGAACTGGGGGCCGGTGTGGCGGTGGTGGAGGCGATGAAGATGCAGAACGAAATTAAGTCACCGAAAAAAGGAACAATCAGGAAGATTCTGAAAAGAGAAGGCGAGGCGGTGAACGCAGGCGACGTCCTGGCGATTGTGGAGTGATTGCAACGCCGCGTTCGGCGATGGCAACCGGAACGGCCCTACTTTGCCAGGCCGTTGCTATCCAGCACTTTCCTGGCGTAGTAGTTGTCGACCTTGGCGGAGTCGCGCAACAACTCATAATATGCGGCCTTGAGCAACTGCTCGCGCCGGTCATGGAGTTGCGACCGGATGGCCTGCTGCACGCGCGGATCGGATAAATCACGCTGCCCTGCGGGCTCCTTCGAAACCAGCTTAACGATGCGGAAGCCCAGCGCCTGCTTGGTCGACGGGTTGGTCACCGTAATGATGGGGCCATACTGCCCGGGCTTCAACTTCATCACCGCATCGCGGGTGAAGGGATCGGTGTTGCGCAATGATGACTCGGGAACCGTTCCCAGATCACCGCCGTTGCCGGAAGTCTCCGGATCCTCGGAATAATTCATCGCCAGAGTGGCGAAATCGTCTCCGCTGTCCAGGCGATTGGAGATCATCTGGATTTTCTTGCGAGCTTCCGCCTCATTTTGTGCCTTATTGTTCTGGTTGTGTACTTGCGGGTTCGGCGTGGGGGTGACGAAAATCTGGGCGAGGTGGTATTGCGGCTCGATCAGGTTGAATTCTGATTTGTGCGCGGCGAAATAATCGTTGATGTCCTGGTCGGTCACGTTGATCTTGGAGGAGACTTCTTTGTTCATCACTTTGTCGACGGTGATGGAGCGGCGAATGTCGCGCTTGAAGTCTTCCAGGCTGATCTTTTTTTCCTTGAGCCGCTGATCGAACTCCTGCTGCGTGTACGGTGACTTGATCTCATTCAACTTGCGGTCGACTTCTTCCTCGGTGGCGAGAAGGCCGAGTTTTTCGGCGCGGCGCATCACCATCTCGTCGTCAATCAATTGGCGCAAAATGTTGAGGCGGAGGATGGTGGCTTGTTCCCCGGCCGGAGCTTGCTGGGCACTGGCCACCTGATTGTCGTAGTATTTATCAACATCCGAGCGGAAAATCTTGCGGCCGTCCACAGTGGCCATCACGTCTCCGCTAACTTGCGACTTGCAGCCCACGAGCGCCGTCAGCAAAACTGCGGCGGCGAGCAGTGCCGTGAGCCGGGCAAAATCCGGATTTCTTTTCAAAAGGTTTTCTCTCCTAAGCTTTCTGTTCGGCCGCGTAAACCTCCTCCCGCCAGCCATCACTTGGGGGGCGGAGTGAGGGAGGCAGCCGCGTGATCGGGTACAGGCAGATTGGCACCCTTGAGAGCGCGATCCAAAGCGGCGCGCACTTCGTTCGGAGGTACAGCGCCGTCAATTTTTTCGCCATTCACAAATAGCGTGGGCGTGGCATCTACACCTACCGCATCCGCTCCTTTCACGGACGCTTTCACCGCACTCTCATCTTGCGCCTTGACGCAGGATTGCAACTTTACCACGTCAAGATTGTGTTTCTGCCCTTGCAGCAGGGTAAGCCGATCGAGGGCCTCCAGTCGGGCTCCCGGCGTCTTTTCGTTGCTCACCTCGTGCTGGTTGGCATGAATGTAGTCCGCAAAATCCCAATAAGCATCGCTGTTCTGCGCGGCCAGACAATTGGCATCGACCGCCGCGTGCATCGCCCAAGGATGCATCTCCATCGGGAAATCCTTGTAAATAAAAGTGACGCGGTCGCCATATTCCTTGAAAATTTCGGGGAAGAGTTCCTGATGCATGCGCGCGCAGAAGGGACACTGGAAGTCGTCGAAATTGACTACGACGACCTTGGACGCTCTGGCACCCCGCGTAGGCCGGCCGGTGGTATCGATCTTGCTCATCGTGTCGGCGTACGGGTCTTTGCTTAAATCGAATTTGTTCATTCGAATCAACGACGAATGATCTTTGGAAACCAAGAAGGCGAGATCCTGTTTCCTTTCACCGCTGTCGACGGTCACTACAATTGAGTCGTAGTTGGGAAAGTCCGAACTGGGCGAAGCCGGCCCCACCAGCACTTTGAGTTCGGCCGGAACTTTATAGTAAGCACGGACCTGGCGTTCGATCTTTTGTGCCAAATCGGGGGAGACGGATTGAGCAGTACAGCCCAGACAAACTACAAGAAGAAGAACCAAAGAACGTCGAAATGGAGTCACCAAAAACCGCCTGAACATTGAGGTTTACGGTTGATTATCTCATAGCGTCAGGCAGGTGAGAAAAGACGGGCGCTCGAATCAGGAGAATGCCGGCGCGGATTGAAAGCAATCGCACAGGGTCCGCTTAACCGGTTCGGCGGAGCAATTCCTCGGCAGGCAGCAGAGTATTCATGGATCCCGAACGGAAACCTTCCACATCGAGGGTTACGAATTTGAAGCCCAGGGCTTTGAAAATGCTGGTGAACTTCGCCGCCATTGCGGGATCGAGCGCCCGCGGTAACTCCTCGCGCGCGATTTCGATGCGGACAATTTCTCCATGATGACGGACGCGCAACTGCCGGAACCCGAGGGCGCGGAGGGCGTCTTCGCCTCGTTCCACGGTGGCGAGGGCCTCTCGCGTCACCGGCCGACCGTATTCGATGCGGGACGACAGGCAAGCGGAGGCGGGCTTATCCCAGACGCGCAGGCCGGCCTGGCGTGCCAGAGCGCGGATTTCATCTTTGCTGAGACCGGCCTCCAACAGCGGCGCAACCACGCGGTGATCGGCCGCGGCCCTTTGGCCGGGACGGAAGTCGCCCTGGTCGTTCAGGTTGACGCCATAGGCAATGGCGTCGAAGCCGCGAGCTTGCCGAAGGTCTTCCATCAGCGTGAAGAGTTCATCTTTACAGAAGAAGCAGCGCTCGGAATCGTTGCGGACGTATTCCGGGCGATCAAGTTCGGAGGTTGAGACCACTTCCAAGGGGATCGACCGTTCCTGGGCAAAGGCGACTGCATCAGAAAGCTGGGTGCGCGCCAGGCTGGGAGAGTCGGCGATGATCGCCAGCATTTTATCTCCCAGCACCTGATGAGCCGCCCACGCGAGGTAGGCGGAATCAACTCCGCCGGAGTAGGCGACGAGAGTGCGTCCCAGTCTGCGCAGATTGGCCTGCAGCCGTTCACCCTTCGATTCAGGATCGTCAGTCGCGTAAAACATAGGGTTTATGTTAGCAGGGTTAGAGGCTTTCGCGACTTGCCGCGGCGGCTAAAAAAACCCCCTCAATACAGGCTCTCCTGGTGGCGCAAACTGCCGAAGGCACCGATGTTTGCCAGAGAGAATGTAAAGCGGAAAAGGTTTTCATTGCGCACATTGGCAATCGTATAGCTGCGATACTCCAGGGTTGCGCCACAGCAATCCCAGTTGTACGTCGTCTGTGTACTGAGGAATTGGAGTTTGTTCACCTGGGCGTCAAAGCCAAAGCTGCTGGCACCGCTGAAGCCGCGCTTATTCGGGTTGCCGTATCCCACGGCGGCGCGAAATTGATTGAAGCGGGCGGGCTGGGCGGAGCCAGAAGACGAAATCGTCGTCTGGGCCGGGATTTGCAGGAACGCGTCGCCGCCGCCCATCGTCACCTGACCGATGTGGTAGTTGACCAGCAGAGTGCTGGCATTGACGCGATGGCCTTGAAAGTCGTAATCCATGTCCCATTCAGCATCGGTGCGCGAACTGGTTTCCGCACGAAGCCGCGAGACAAGCGGCGAGAGATGGCGAGGTTGGGTGACGAACGCAATGCCGGTGAGGTCGACCGTGGTGGTAAAGACGTTGCGCTGGCCGGGAATCAATGTCCCCCCAAAGGTGGGATCGAGGAAGTACTTCTGGGCCAACTCCCAGGTCACGATCTCGCGTACCTGCGGCCCCGGCTGACACGGAGCACCTGCCAGAGGATTGGTATGCTGCCAGGGAATGGTCGATTCCGGCGCGGCGCCCCCTACGGTGAGGGCTGACATGATTTTGCTGCAATCCTCCGGCTGATCGGACATTCGCTTGGCATAGAGGCGGGTCACGAACCCGTACTCAACTTCGTGGGTGTCGGTAAGGATGTCACGCTCGTCGAACTTCACGATATTTCCGAAGTTGTTTACCCCAGTCACAAACCTGTAGACGGCGCGCGGCTCGATCACATGCTTCCATTTTCTGCCCGCGAATTCTTTATCAAAGACGCGCTCGAGCGGAGGAGGGCGCAATTCCACGGCGGTCTCCACGGCGTGGCGATCAATTGGATGGTCGCTCGCTTGCCCGGGATTTTGTCCAACCTCTCCCACCAGCCTTTCTGAGTAATAAGTGTCATGGAGTGTTAGATCTGGACGGAGAGTCCATCCCCGGAACAACAACGGCAAGGAGATTTCAGGGTTCAGGTCAAAACGCCCCAGCAGATTTGCCGTGCGGAAAGGCGGGGCGCAAGATTGAAGTGAGCCGACGGTCGAACACTGCTCGGGCTCACTGCGGGACAGGCCCGCCGTCGAAGCGTCGAATGACCAAAACAAAGGCGTATGCCACAGCTGCCGATCGACGCCGGAAAAATCAAAACTAGGAGCGTGCAGAATCGTGATCACCTGCCCCGGAGTGGTGCTCAGAAAGTTTTGATAGCGCTCCGTGAAGCCGTTGTAGCTGAAGCCGTTGGCGGACTTGGAAAGAAAGGCCTGAGACTTCACCTCCGAATACACCGCTTGGCTGAAGACTTCGTTGAAGGCCAGCCGGAAGAGAAACGAACTCAGGTAGTCGATGTTGGCGACAGCACGGAAGCCGTCGAATGTTCCAGCCGCGTTCAGTCGCGCGTTTTCACCGCCTTCCTTGAGAGGAGGCGTGCCGATGCCGCGGTCAATCACTCCAAAATAGTTCAGATCGACATAGGAAGTTTCGCTGGGACGGACGCGAAACTCTCCGCGCTCGGACCAGCCGCGCAAGGAAAAATATTCGGCGCCGATGGTGGCATCCATCATGCGATTGATGGCCCAGTAGTAAGCGTCGCCCAGGATATTGCCTTTGGTGGAAGAGCGGCCCACCGAAGGAATCAGGAATCCAGACTGACGGGACTCCTTCTCCACCGGATGGGTGGCGAAGGGGAAATAGAGGATTGGGAACCCGTGTAAGACAAATTCGCTGCGATAGATCTTGGCATTGCCGCCCACGTCCACATCCACCTTGCGGGCATCGAACTGCCACTTGGGATGAGGCAATTCGCAAGTCGTAATGGTGCCGTCGTAGACGAGGTAATGAGCGGGACCCGTTTTCTCTACCAGTTTGCCGGTAAAGGCAAAGGGAGCAGTGGAAGTGAGGATGGGTCGGTTGGCCCGGAAGCGGAGCCCGGTCGTTCCCGTCGCATCGTAAAACTTTCCAGTTTCCAGAGCGAAGTTATAAGTGCCGTGCGAGGCGCGAATGTGATCGTCGTTGGGACCGCCGTCCAGGGCAAAATGTCCGCTGGCCGAGGCTTCGTTGGTATCTGAGTTGAAGGTGGCATCATCGGACCGCAAAATATAATTTTCGTAGTAGATTTCCACAGCGCCATGCAGCTTGTAAACGACGCCATCTCTCTCCTGTTCGATAGCGCAGATTGTTGGACGATTGTTTGATTGCTCCGCGAAGGCGCGGCCGCATGGTGTGGTGGGAGCCGTCGTAGATTTTTCCGCTGGCGCGCCGGGGTGCGAGCTTGTGGAGGACGAATTCGCAGGTGGCAACTGGCTGGTAACTAACGGCGGGACGAGAAGCAGGTGACAAAGCAGCGGCGCCGTGATAAGGAATCTGTTACGAAGAGTCATCGGAAGACGATCATTCCAGTGCAATCATCCGACGCGCACCAAAGAGCGCTCGGACGCTTCTCGAGGCAGCAGTCGTGGTGAACTTAGCACGGCTACGCCTCGCGAGGCAAAGTGGGTTGCCAGATTGGATTCCGACGTAGTCTTCGCAGTTATCCGGGACTGCGACTTTTCTCTTAAGACCTAATTCATGGCTTGTCTGCGTTGTGGTGACATTTGCCGCTGCTCTTCCGAAGAGGTTTCCATCGGTTCGCGACACTGGCGAGCTGGGGTCGACGCGCATGCCGATGCGGAACCCAAGGCATCGCTGGAGCAGGCCATGACCGACCCGAATCCGCCTGCAGCGGCTGAAGCGGCTCTGCCCAGCACGGATCAAGAGTCTGCGGCGGACGATTCTGCAACCTGGCGCCTGGAAGTGGCGGCGCGTCTGAATCGATATCAGTCCCGCCGCAAACCGCGTCCACCTCGCTATCCGTCGCTGCGTCTGCCGTTTGAAGCGGACGCAGCTCGCATGCGGCCCGAGGCTTCGGTCTTCCACG
>Ga0307474_10003891_pt1 | contig 10733 bp, 8 predicted proteins | sample atmos_gasesECM1C_2_FD_203312 | JGI IMG/M metagenome (GOLD analysis project Ga0307474, IMG submission 203312) | Hardwood forest soil microbial communities from Morgan-Monroe State Forest, Indiana, United States - atmos_gasesECM1C_05 | ecosystem: Environmental > Terrestrial > Soil > Temperate...
TGGTTCGGCATCCGAACAGCCGTCCCCATTGCTTGAGGCCGACCGGCGATGACGTGCGGGCGGTGTCTCCGGAGCGGATATAACTTCGGTCCTCCTCGGTTCCGTGCTGATCGGCATCCCGGTAGAACACAAACCACGCGGCTGCGACGATAAGTCCGATGGCACCCATGACGATGAACATCACGCGCCAGCCGTAGGCCAGCATCAGCCACGTCAGAATGGGCGGCGCGAGCGCCGTGCCGATGCTGGGCGCCGCGTTGAAGATGCCCGTCGGAAAGCCGCGTTCCTTGACGTGAAACCAGTTGCTGACGACGCGGGCGCCAGTCGGAAACTGCGGCGATTCCCCAACACCAAGGCCGATGCGCGCGGCAAAAAACTGGGTGTAGCTGGTGACGAAGCCTGCCGCTCCCTGCGCCAGAGACCAAATGACCAGTCCTGCACCGAGCAAGATGCGCGGGCCCACTCTGTCGACCAGAATCCCCGCAGGCAGCTGCGAGAAAGCATAGCTCATGAGGAATGCCGAAAGCAGCACGCCCATCGCTGTCGCGCTAAGGCCCATCTCGTGGCGAACTTCGATATTGGCAATGGAGAGCGCAGAGCGGTCCAGGTAGTTAACGATGCCGCTGACAACTAGCAGCAGCAGTGCGACGATCTGCATGCGCCGCATCTGCCGCGATGGCTTGAATATTGACATCGTTTCCTCCGACCCAACCTTTTGGCGCGGACCCAAACTTTTTTGCGCGAACCCAAACTTCTTGCGCGAACCCAACCTTTTTTGCGCGAACCCAAACTTTTTGCGCGAACAAAGCGAGGAATTTCGCGGTGACGATACTGGACGACCACTCGTCGTCGGGGTCAAGCCGTTGGGAGGCTCATGCGCAGTTGTGCAGAACCGCCGTTATCGCACAGGGGCGCACGTAAGGCTTATCGCGCCGGATAACCCCGAGGCATCGCCACTGCCTGTGATCGTCCCGGCCTCACCTGATCTGAGCTCCCCGGGGGACTGGCGATGATGCTCATGCTCGCTTCGCACAACCTCAATCAACACCGCTGAGCAACCGAAGCACTGCCGCACCATACCGCTGCAGCTTCGACGCCCCCACGCCCTTGATCTGCGCCAGCTCATCCAGATCAGCCGGACGCACCGCGGCAATATCGCGCAACACCGCATCATGGAAGATTACGTAAGGTGGAATGCGCTGGTTCTTCGCCTCGGCCGCGCGCCAGACACGCAGCGCCTCGAACAACGTCTGCAGCGCGGGCCCGCCCACAAGCGCCACGGAAGCCCGACGCTCGGGACGCAACGTCTCAGGCCGACGCTTGCCCTCCTGGCGCAGCATCACACGACACTCCGCGCGCAGGATCGGTCGCGCCTTGTCCTGCACCAGGAACAACCCACCGTGCCCTTCGGTATCGACGTCCAACGCCCCGGCCGCGATCAGCTGGCGAATCATGCTGCGCCAATACGGCACCGTGTGTTCACGGCCGATACCGTAGGTCGGCAACCGATCGTGCCCGTGACGCAGCACGCCCTCGGTCTGTTCGCCGCGCAGCACAGCGACGATGTGCAATGCACCGAACACCTGGCCGGTTCGATAAACCGCCGACAGCGCCTTCTGCGCGTCCACCGTCGCATCGACCATCAGCGGCGGCGTCGCGCAGTTGTCGCAATGGCCGCACGGCTCCGTCAATTCCTCGCCGAAGCAGGCTAGCAGCGTACGCGTGCGACAGGTCGCCGCCTCGGTCAGCGCGATCATTTCCTCGAGCTTGGTGCGCGTGACGCGCTTCTGTGCCTCGGGCGCCGCGGATTGCGCCAACCAATGGCGTGCCTGGGCAATGTCCTGCCCGCCATACAGCAGCAGCGTATCCGCCGGATCGCCGTCACGTCCGGCGCGACCGATCTGCTGATACCAGGCCTCGGGACTGTCCGGCATATCGAGATGCACGACAAAGCGCACGTCGGGCCGATCGATTCCCATGCCGAATGCGATCGTCGCAACCACCACGACCGGCTCACCAGATCGGAAGCGCGCCAATGATTCACGCTTGTGCGCGGGATCCAGGCCGGCATGGAACGCGACCGCCGGGATCGACCGGTCCTGCAGCTTCTGCGCGATGCGCTCGGTCTTGGCGCGGCTGCCGCAATAGACGATGCCGCAGTCCCCTTCGTGGCGCGCCAGCAGTTCCAGCAATTGCGCCGTCTCGCCCACCTTCGGTGCGGCGGCAAGATGCAGATTTGGGCGATGAAAACTCGCGACGAACACGTCCGCGGTGTCCATGCGCAGTGCGTGCAGAATGTCGGCGCGAGTGCGCGGATCGGCGGTGGCGGTCAGTGCCAGGCGCGGAACACCCGGAAAATGCTCCGTCAGGCACGCCAGTTCGCGATACTCGGGCCGAAACTCGTGGCCCCACTGCGACACGCAATGCGCCTCGTCGATCGCAAACAAGGCAAGCTGCAGGCGTGACAGCCGTTCCAGCATGCCGTTGCCGAGCAACCGTTCGGGCGAAACGTACAGCAGATCGAGCTGCTGCTCCAGCAAATCGCGCGTAACGCTGCGCGCCTCCGCCGGATCGAGGTCGGAGTGCAATGCGCCAGCCGCCACGCCAAGCTGGCGCAGCGCCGCCACCTGGTCGTCCATCAGCGCGATCAGCGGCGAAACGATCACTGCGGTGCCAGGCCGGCACAGCGCGGGAACCTGAAAGCAGATGCTCTTGCCGCCGCCGGTCGGCATCAGCACCAACGCGTCGCCACCGGCGATTACGTGGTTTACCACCTGCTCCTGATGGCCCCGGAATCCCGGGAAGCCGAACACCCGACGCAGCACTGTCGCCGGATCTTCGGCCAGCAGTGATTGCAGCATCAGCTCAGTTCCGGCTGATGCTGATTTCCACGCGCCGGCTTTCCTGTGAGGTCAAAGCGAATTGCACCGAGCCATGGCCACGTTGGCTGATGCGATTCGCAGCGATGCCGTCGCCCTGCAACTGGTCCACCACCATCTGCGCGCGCAATTCGGACAACAGCACATTCGCTTGCCTGCTCCCGGTGGGATCGGCAAAGCCGTTCACGTGCGCGACGTTGCCGGGATGCGACTTCACCCACTCGGCTGCATGGCTGATCACTGTTTGTGCCGAGTCATCCAGCTTGGCCGACCATTCCGGGAAGAACACGACGAATTTCTGCGGCGGTGGATCGGCAGCGCGCGCGCTGCCTGTCGCGACACACAATACTAGGAACAGAATGGCAAGGCGCCGCATGGCCGATTCCCTTCTCGCGCGGTCGGAACAACTAACTGCCGTTCGGTTAACCCGCCGTCAACCGCGACGATAAGACAACATGTTCCCTGCCCGATAATTCCGTTGCGCAACCAGGTGGCGACCCTGCCATCCAAGTGTGGAAGAGCGCGTCTCCCGATTGGAAGAAGGCATGCAGCACCTCAAGTCCGCGGTTGGTGAGGTACAAACGACGACCAACGGGCTCGAAGCGACTGGCTCAAGGCTCGAAACAGGCATTGCCGAGAACGAATCGATGTTGGCTGTGACACTGCCGCATCTCGCGACCAAGGCCGACGTTGCCGAATTGCGGCTGTCCACCATGGCGGCCCTTGCCGAGTTGTGCACCGAAGCGTTGGCCGGATTCGCCGACAAGTCGGGCAGGACCTACATGTATGACATTCTCGCGGGACCGTTGGCCGCATGCGCATGCGGCGTTGCCGCCCCGCCATCTTGAAACAGCGCGATTACGCCGCGGCGGCGATCGCCGTTCCCGCCGACAACCGCCAGATCCGATCCAGCTGCTCCACACCGGTCAGTCGATGCGTGATCAGGATGACGCTGCGACCGTCCGCAACGTCATTCAGTGTCGTCAGAAACGCCCGTTCGGTTTCCGCATCGAGGCCGGCACATGGTTCATCCAGAATCAGGATAGGCGCCGGCGACAACAGTGCGCGGGCCAGCACCAGCCGCCGCCCCTGTCCGCCCGAGAAGCGCGCCCCCGCCTCACCCACCCAGGTATCCAGGCCATTCGGCAGCGCGCGCACCATCTCGCTGATCCTGGCGGCATCCAACGCGGCCCACAGCGCCGCATCATCGGCCGCCGGGCGAGCCAGCAGAAGGTTGGCGCGGATCGTGTCATCGAACAGATGTGTCGCCTGCGCCAGCCAACCGATCCGCGCGCGCACGTCGGCCGCAGCCAGCGTGGCGATGTCGACGCCGCCCAACAGCACGCGTCCCTGCTGTGGCGCCGCGACTTTCAGCGCCAGCGCGGCCAGCGTCGATTTGCCGACACCCGACGGCCCCAGCAACGCCACGCGAGCGCCTTGCTGCACGTCGATCGTAAGACCATCGAACACCAGCGGCCGATCCGGCTGCCAGCGGAAATGCACGCCGTCAAAGCGCAACGCGAAGCCGGCAGGCAGCGTGCCAGGCTGTGCCGTATCGGGCACCGGAACCGGCGCCTCCGCGGCTTCCAGCACACGCCGCGCCGCCGCCGATGCGTGGCCGGCGAGCACACCGGCGCGCGGCAGTCCGCCCACCGCCTCGAACGCCGCCACCACCAGGAACGCGCCAGCCACCGCGACGGCGGGATTGGCGCCGGCAGCGACCAGCACGGCAAGGATGGCCATCTGCCCGCACACGAATGCCCCCGCGCTGGCCAGTGCGGTGCGGCCCGCAAGCTCGCGCTGCGCGGCCAGCAGGCTCGCCTCGCGTGCCTGCACCGCCGCCAGCATGCGGCCCTCGGCGTTGAACGCCCGCACCTCGCGCAGCCCGGTCAATGCATCCAATGCGGCGATGCGCAGCGCACCGGTGGTTTCGGCGAGCGTGGCTCCCGTGCGCGCCGCCATGCGGGCGCCGATCCACGGCAGGGCGAACGCGGCAACGGCGAACAGCACGCCGACCGTCAGCGCGAGTTCGGCACTGTGCAGGAAGATCAGCACGACGAGAACCGGCAGCAGCAGAACGGCACCGGCCAGCGGCACCAGAATGCGCAGGTAAAGGCCGTCCAGTGCCTCGATGTCACCGACCAGGCGCGCCAGCACGTCGCCCGCCTGCCGGAACCCCAGCCCACCAGCGGTGCTGCGTGATAGATTGCGGAAGAACCAGACGCGCAGGTCGGCCAGGGCGCGGAACGTGGCGGCGTGGGTCACCAACCTCTCGGCATAGCGCAGCACGACGCGCGCCGACCCGAGCAGGCGCAGCGCCGCCGGTGCAACCAGCACGCCGCCGATGACCGCGGCCGCCACGGTCGCGCCGCCGATTGCCATCATGCCGACGCCGGCCGTAAGCGCGGCAAGCGACACCAGACCGCCGGCCACAAGCCAGCCCGCACGGCTACGCCACAAGCCAAGTATGCGCAGTAGGTCAGTCATGCAGTACACAGTCATGCCGGTACGGGTCACGCCCGTACGGGTCATGCCGCCGCGCGTTCATGCGGCACCGCGTGTCGGCACGGCGCGGCCGTCGCGCATATCCAGCCGTCGTCCGGAAAAACCGTGCGCCGCCGAGGAGTGGCTGGCCAGGATCACCGTGCGGCCCAGTGCCAGTCGGCGCAGGCTGTCCAGCACTTCCGCCTCGGTCGCCGGATCGAGATGCGCGGTCGGTTCGTCGAGCAGCAGCAGCGGTGCGTTCTTCAGGAAGGCCCGCGCTATCGCCACACGTTGCGCCTGGCCGCCGGACAGGCCGTAGCCACCCTCGCCGACCCTGGTATCCAGGCCATTGGGCAACGCGGCCGTAAATTCGGCAACCCTGGCGCTCAGCGCTGCCTCATCCACTTCGGCGTCAGTGGCTTCAGGGCGGGCGAATCGGATGTTTTCGCGGATCGAGCCGGCAAACAGCACCGGGCGTTGGCCGATCCACGCGGTGAGTCGAGCCAGCGCCTGCGGCACCAGGTCTGCGATGTCGGCGCCATTGATCGTCACGCGACCACGGTCAGGACGGACGAAGCCCAACAGGATCTCGATCACAGTCGACTTGCCAGCGCCCGATGGGCCGGCCAGCACCAGCGTCTCGCTGGCCGGCACCCGAAACGACAGCCCGTTCAGCGCTGGCCCGCGCTCGGCATCCCAGGTGAGGACCACATTTTCGAACATCACGGTCACACCCTGCGCAGCAACAGTACGGACTTCACGCAGCGGCTGCGGCTCCGGCGCCGCCGGCAAATTCGCCAGCGCCTCGGCGGCGCCGGTGGCATGCAGCCGATCCTGGTAAGCCGCGGAGAAACCACGCAGCGGCGCAAAGAACTCGGGCACCAGCAGCAGCACGAACAGCGCAGTCGCGGGATGCGACAGCCCGCCGCCCAGCAATGCCATCCCGTAGCGCAGCACCAGGATGACAAACGCCAGTGCGGCCGCCAGATCGAGTGCCGCGGATGACAGAAAAGCGACGCGCAGGACCCGCATGGTTCGCCGCCGCAGTTCATCAGCGGCCGCGGCCAACGAGCGCGCCTCTGCTTCCGTCTGGCCATACAGCACGATGGTGGCGATCCCGCGCACGCGGTCGAGGAACCGCGCCTGCAACCGCGCGAGAGCCAGGAACTGGCTGCGCGATGCGGCGGCGGCCCCAATGCCGGCGGCGGCCATCGCGACCGGCACCAGCAAGCCACACAGCAGCAGGACAAGCCCGGCTATCGGATCGGTCAGCAGCGCCGCCAGCGCCACCAGAGCCGGGCCGGCGATGGCGAGCACCGAAGCCGGCAGCCAATGGGCGAACAAACCGTCCAGTGCCTCGATCCGATCCACCACGGTCGAGGTCAGCTCGCCCGAATGCTGCGCGCGAAGCTGCGCCGGACCCGCATGCAGCAGGCGGGTCAGCGCATCGCTGCGCAGCCGCCGCCGCGCCGCCGCGCCCGCGTCGAAAGCCGCCCGATCGGCGGCCACCGCACAGGCAGCCCGGAGCAACGCCAGAATCGCGAATGCCGCCAGCGCCAGAGCCACATCGGCGGAGCCGCCGGACAGCGCCGCCCCCAACACCAGCGCCGCACACCAAGCCTGACCGATTGCCAGGGCTGTACCCGCCAGGCCGAACGCCACGGCCGGTCGCGCCGCTCGGTTGCCCTGACGTGTTTCGCGCCGCAGCCATGCCTTGGCTGGCGCCATGCCGGACTCGTGCTCCGCCTGCCCCATGGAGGGCCGCATTAGAGCAGGCAGCGCCCGATGCACAGAGGGCCGCCGATTACCGATCGGCAATCAATCCGTCCGGTGTGCGGTGCATTGAACGATCTCCGAACAACCTGGCCCGATCCGCTCCCGCACGGGCTTGACGGATCGCGACGCCGCGGTGTTCGACCGGTCTACAGCGCGACCGGCTTCCGCCGACTTACCATCCAGCACCCTACCGACGACACCACCAGTCCCGCCACCGTCAGCCCTGACAGAGGCTCGCCCAGCAGCGCCCAGGCCATCAACGCCGCGGTGCCCGGCACCAGATAGAAGTTCGCCGTTGCCCGCGCTGCCGTGCCTCGTGCCAGCATCAGATAGTACGGGGCCATTCCGCCCAGCGACACCGCCCCCGCGTTCCACAGCACGGCGGCGATCGCGCCCCGCGTCCACTCGGCGTGCGGCGTTTCGAACACGGCCGTCGCTACCACGCAAACTAAGGCAGCAGCGACCAATTGCACCGAAGTGCCCTGCAGAATTGGCACCCCTCGGCAGAATTTCGCGAAATACAGCGTCCCGCCGCACAGCCCCACCACCCCCGCGGCGGTCAGCAGCAGGCCGTCCAGTTGCACGCGACTGCGCGCCGCGGCCAGACCGACGATCAGCACCACACCGGTGGCGCCCAGCACCAGACCCAGCCATTGCAGCGGTCGCAGCGGCTCCCCCAGCAGCGGCCACGCGAGCAGCGCGGTCAGCAGCGGATTGAGCGTCTGCACCAGGGCGATCGGCGCGGCGCCGATATGCACCATGGCGTAATGCGCGGTCATCAGCAGCACGCTGTTGGTCAGCACGCCGGCCACCGCGAGATGCACCCAACGCCCGGCCAGGACGCGCCATGGCCGCCGCAGCGCCAGCGTGACGCCAAACAGCACTGCGGCGGCAATCACCATGCGCACCGCCACGAACAGCAAAGGTGACAGATCCCGCAATCCCACGCGGGCCGCGATGAATGACGAACTCCACAGCAGCACGAAGATAAACGGCGCCAACCGGTTCATCGGCGCTGAGTAACTGGGGATCCGACATCGGACCAGTACCGCTGCCGGCCGATGGCTGGCGACCGATCCGGCGGTCGGCGCAACGTCAAACAGCCAAAGGCGTGAGCCGAATGCGTTGGCAGCGCACGCTCGGATCTGTGCGGGGACGCGGCGCGAGCCGTGTTCCTACCGCGACTGGCGACCGATCACCGGGTCGCGGTTGATGGTTTCGTCACGGAGTTGAGACTTATTTCACTATAAGCTGCCTATGCTTGGCCCGGAGACGTACGATAAAACAATTCACCAGCCGGAAGGTTGTATGCCCGTTGCGATGACCTGGCGTGCTCGCTTCCGCGCGAGGCAACGCTGGGTTAATATCTGGTCATGTTCCACAGGCGCCGGTTGGCGCCGCCCATTGTAGCAAAGGCCAACGCGCCGCCGATGACCGCCCGGATCCTGATCGTTGACGACGTGCCGGCCAACACGCGCTTGTTGGAGGCCAAGCTCGCGGCGGAATATTACCAGGTCGCCAGCGCCAAGGAGGGGTTCGAGGCGCTGCGCATGGCGCATAAGTGGCAGCCGGACCTTATTCTGCTCGACGTGATGATGCCGGGCATGGACGGGTTCGAATGCTGCCGGAAACTGAAGAGCGACCCAAAGACCCTGCACATTCCGGTCGTCATCGTAACGGCGCTGGGTGAACCCGCCGAACGGTTGCACGGGCTCGATTCAGGTGCGGACGACTTCCTCACCAAGCCGGTCGAATACGAGACGCTGATGGCCCGGGTGCGCAGCCTGGTCCGCCTCAAGCGATTGCTCGACGAATGGCGCGCGCGCGGCGAGACCGCCCGGGCGCTCGGGTTGACCAGCGACGCCCCGGCGGTGCCGTCGGTTGCCGGCGCTCGCGCGCTCGTGGTGGACGATTGGGACCTCGGCGCACAGACCATCCAGGAGGCATTGGCGCGCGACGGCATCGTGGCAGGCCGCGCCCGCACCGGCGCCGAGGCCTTGCAGCTTTCCGCGGCCATTCCGTTCGATCTGATCGTGCTCAGCCTGTCACTGATCGAGGAAGACCCGCTGAAGCTCGCCTCTTCCCTGCGCGCCGCCGACGCCACGCACGAGATACCGCTGCTGGTGGTCGCCGAGCCCGAGGAGCGCGAGAGCATCCTGCGTGGCTTTGACCTCGGCGCGAATGACTGGCTGGTGCTGCCGCTCGACGAGAACGAACTGCGGGCGCGGGCGCGTAACCAGATCCGCCGCAAATACTACCAGGACCGGCTGCGCACCGACTTCGGAACGGTGCTGGAAATGGCGCTGGTCGATCCGCTGACCGGCCTATACAACCAGCGCTACATGATGCGGCACCTGCGCGGTCTGCTGGAAGGCAGCCACAGCCGTGACATTGCTCTGCTGATGATCGACGTCGATCATTTCAAGAAGGTCAATGATGACTACGGCCACGCTACCGGCGACAAGGCACTGCGTTCCGTCGCCGATGCGCTGCGCGCCAATACGCGCGTGTTCGACTCGCTGGCACGGTATGGCGGGGAAGAATTCGTCGTGGTGATGCCGGGGAGCGGCGCGGACGATGGTGCCCAGGCGGCCGAACGCCTGCGCGAGGCGGTTGAAGCCACCCCATTCGCCTGGGAGCCGGGGGGACATTGCCGGCTGACAATCAGCATCGGTGTCGCTTGCAGCGGTGAGCAGCCGACCACGCCGGAAGCTCTGCTGCACGCGGCCGACCTGGCGCTTTATGAGGCCAAGCGGGCAGGGCGCAACCGCGTCGAAATTGCCGCGCCAGTCGCCCCGGGCGCCACTACTTGATCTTGGCTTCCCGGAACGGGACGTGCTTGCGCACGACCGGATCGTATTTCTTCAGCTCCAGCTTGCTGGTCTGCGCGCGGGCATTCTTCTTGGTCACGTAGAAGAAGCCGGTGTCGGCGCTGGAGACGAGCTTGATCTGTACGGTGTTGCTTTTCGCCATGGCATGGTCCTCTTGGTCAGTGGAAAATGCGGTTCCTGGCAGCGCAGGTCAAGCCATGAGCTGTCATAATGGGGGGCTGTCATAATGGGCAGCGCGCCGTGACCCAGCCACCGCCCCGCGCGTCGGAGACCCTCCAGCCGGCTCACCGACCGGCATTCTGACCACTCACCACTGACAACTGCCCGTTGTCCCTGAACGCTGGCAGCAGAGCGGCGGCATAGGCAGCCGGATCATGGATCAGCAGCCGCGCTGCATCGAGGTCGGAATCGCGACCCTCGGCGGCCGGGCAAGCGCTGCGGATCGCCAGGATCTGTGCCGGCGGCAGAGGCGCCCGTGCTGCTCGCTCGATGGCCAGCGCCTGCGCCATCGGCTGCTGGCCATTCGCCAGCAAACCAAGCTGCCAGTTGAGCGTGTCCTGGCCGAGACTGGTGCAGACCTGCGGCAGGACGCCCAACCCCTGGATCGGCCAGCCGAGTGGCGCCAGCACTCGGCTCCACGTCACGAACAGCTCGCCGCCATCCGGCAGGGGTGCGATGGTCTGCACCAGCCCCTTGCCGAGAGTCGAACTGCCAACCACCACGCCGCGCCCCCGGTCGGCGAGCGCGGCGGCCAGGATTTCTG
>Ga0307474_10003892_pt1 | contig 10732 bp, 10 predicted proteins | sample atmos_gasesECM1C_2_FD_203312 | JGI IMG/M metagenome (GOLD analysis project Ga0307474, IMG submission 203312) | Hardwood forest soil microbial communities from Morgan-Monroe State Forest, Indiana, United States - atmos_gasesECM1C_05 | ecosystem: Environmental > Terrestrial > Soil > Temperate...
ACAAGCGTACGCGACTTCGCTGACAGGCTGGCCTATACTAAGAGATTTTCGGCGACGCAGAAGGCGCGCAGCCTGTTCCAAGCGAAGCGAGTGTATGAATTCACTGCAGGTCGTACTTCGCTGCGTAAATAGCTTCTGCAGGTAACGCAGCGAAATCCCCGCTTCGATCGCCACCTCGCATGGACCTAAAGCAGGATCGGAAAATCGTTCTTTTATGATATTGCAGACTCGAGTGAACAGCTTGTCGTTATGAAGCGAGGCGAACACTGGATCTAGCGGCGCGAATATTGCTCCGAGGAGATCATAGACCGCCAGCCGCATATAGTATCCGGATGGAGCGGACATTGAGCTGTCGTCTCCCAGGTTTTCCCGCACGAATTGGTGTAGCAAACGCCCTGCCGGGGCTCTAGTGCAGCCGCGCAAGGCGTCATGCGGTTCGAAGCCCAGGTAGGAGATCAGTTGCTGGCGCGGCAACTGTAGAGCGAACCACTGTTGATTGCCATCGTTGTGGTACGTCACAGGGCGAGCAGAATCGATCATCACGATGTCGCCCGCCGACAGCGATGCAGCGTGGTCACTCTGAATGATCGTTGATCGTCCAGCGATTTGAAATAAAGCATAGTAGTGGTCAACGCCGTCGAGACGAAAATCCCGCTGTGTTCGATCGCACCGGACGGCGTTGTTACCGACATCCGCTGCGTTAAATCCGAAAATGCTCCAAGGGCGCACCCTGCCGACAAAGACCTTAGGGTCGTCTGGCGTGTACAGCCCCCAGTCAGGGCGCACCGCTTCTCTCCACTGCTCGTAGTTTAACTCAACAGTGCTGGACAAGTCGCCGCTCTGATGCATTGTCATCTCCATTTCCTGGGACCTCGTAACGAAGCTCAAGTGGGGAGGTCGAACCGGATTTTTCACGACGAGGATCGATCTCGATCGCGAACCGGAGCCGGTTCACGCACTTCAGCTCCAAGGTCCTTCCGCGAGCATATGATCATCGCTCTCTGAAACGGGTCCTACCTCTGGGCCGGAAATCCCGAAGATTTTCCCAGAGTGCCTCGACGCTCTCGCGCCGAGGTCATCTGGGCCAACGATACATAACCTGTCAGCTGACCGTTCGAGATCGCGATCAACATCATCTTTCGACAGTCCATCAACCGCACACCTGACGGGGTTGCAGGCGCCAGCCATGCGTAGTGTGCACGCGTCGCTGGACGACATAGCAACTGCCGTTGTCAGCATATGAATCGCTGGAGGCATACGGATAATAGCCATACGGATAGTCGTAATAGTCGTCATAATAGGGGTAGCCGAAGCCGAATCCGAAGCGGCGGCGCCCGAAATCGCGATCATGGAATCCACGACCACGAAATTCGCCGAATCTACCACCACGAAATTCGCCGCCGCGGAAACCACCATCATGGAATGCCATGCCACCACTGCGGAAGCCACCGCCGCCAAAGCTGCCGCCATGGAAACCGCCACCACCGAAGCCGCCGCCATGGCCTCCGCCCATGCCACCTCCGCCACCGCCGTGGCCTCCGCCGCCACCGCCGCGAGCCGACGCTATCGTTGGCGAAGCCAGGCCAACAGACGCGACTGCCAATAACGCGATAACCGTCTTCCGCAACATAACCATCCTCCTTGAGCAACTATCGCTCCCAACCTCGACGCGCATCGCAGGTGGCAATCGCTCCAGAGGAACGCTACTGGCTTCGACATCACTTTTGCTCAACTCCGCGGGAGCCACGCCTGATTAAATTTAAATTAAGTGAACGAGTTGTTCGCGGCACGCGCGGCGTGGCCGGGGCGCGCCGCATCGACCAATACGACGTCGCCTGCAGCCAGGTGTGCGGTTTGATCGTTGTGGTCATTGCCAACTGGCCGCGGCCGTTCTACGAAACAGTTTCAAGTGTCGTGGGCGCATCCTTGTGACGGCATCTCGGAAGAGGAAAAATCGGAATTTCAATTCAGGTCCTTTTGCCGCCGGACCTTTCCGAAATGCAGCGATAGGTAAGTGCCGATCGCAAGCGCGCCCGCAATAAGAGCGATGAAATGCGGATCAAGCACCGCAACCACCGGGCGGCCTGAAACAAGAATTATGCCGACGACGACATTGAAGGATCCCCAGAGGAAATTCACGAAGGGGGACGACAGCCCGACGCCTCTTGGCCTTGCGAATGGTGTCGGGAACGGTTCGCCTCGTAATCCGGAAGCTAAATGCGGGATGCTGTTGCAAAGAAAAGCTCCCGCAAAGAACATGACGACATAGCTCATACGTTCACCTAACTTCGTGGAAGAACGATCCGCCAGCGAATGTGTCCACTGCTTCGATGGAGACTTCCATCAAGATGCGGCTTCGTTCGGGGGACACATACACCGTCAGGTGTTGCGCAGGCTGCTGCTTGGATCGTACGCGACCCGTTCGGCCCAAGCTCCCAGAATCCAGATTGCACGGGACGCTTGCCCGAGTTCCGCAAAGGCGGCGGTGCTCGCACACGCCAACACGTCGCCATTTTCATTGGCGGCTCGATGCGTCATGGTGAACTTGATTCGCCTTTTGCGAGGCCACTGGAGGGGCGTGATCAGCCACAAAGGCGCATGTCACCGATCTGGGAATCTTACCGTGCAACGCGCTCCCGGAGTTCGCTCCACACTGAAGCTCCCACCGAGCCGTTGCGCGAGCGCCTTGACCAATCCGAGGCCCGACAAGCGACTTTTGGGGTCCTCCAAATCGAAGCCGAACCCCTCGTCTTGCACACTGAGCTCGTATAATCCCGGGCGCCGGCTCAAGCCGACTACGACAGTGACTTGCCCATGCTGGTTGCCGCCGTATTTTGCTGCATTCATCAGTAGTTCATTGATGATCAACGCGAGCGGCATGGCTGTCTCTTTTGGAAGATCCCCCCTGGCCGCTTTGCAATCGATCGATACGTCGCTGCCGAACAACGTTCGGGCATTGGCGCAGATTGCGCTCACAAGGTCCTGCCCGTTCACGTCGGTACAGCCACGCGCGCAATAGTAGGCCCGTTGCGCGGTTCCGATCGCCCCGGCGCGTCGGATTGCTTCCGACAGCACCTCGCGAGCGTCCGAGCTGCGGGCCTTGCGGTATCCAGACTCCAGGAGGCGAATGAGTATTTGCAAGTTGTTCTTGAGCCTGTGGTTCCACTCGTCCAACAGCTGTTCGCTCAGCGAAATTGTCTCAGTAAGCTGATCTTGAATGCTCTGGGGAGCGATGGACGGCACATCGGAGTTTGCGTGCATGTCGAGGCCGTCAGCAAATTCACGCACGGCCCCAATGTCTAGGTTAGCTTTTGGAAGCTTACGTTCAATCATGTTAATCTCTATCTCCGTTTAATTCCTGTTGCCTCCAAGGCACGATTGCCCCAACCGAGTGTTGGTGAAGGTTCCCACGCCCTCGCTGATCGTTGCGTTTTGTGTTGCTGGAATCCGCGTTTCAAAAAGTACTAACGACGCGTATTGTTTCGAGAGACTGGTTCACCCACCAACATTGCCCCAAGATTGCTCGGAGCAAGCAACCCTTCACTATCACGTGAGCCTGAGGATGGCCGGTCCTCTGAGGCTTGCCTTGATTTCCATAACGGGAAACATTTGGAGTCGCGGGGGCGTCGCGTGCGGCGAGCTGGAAGCACGCGATCTTGCTAGATCAATCGACCACATGTTCCAAGGACGATCGATGCGCTCCCTTGTAATCGAAGACGAGCCGCAGATTGGTGCCTATCTCGGCCGTTTGCTCGGGCAGTTTCGCGGGATTGTCGACATCGTTGGATCCCTTTCGGACGCCAAGCAAGCGCTTGGCAATTTCAAGTACGATCTGGCCATCGTCGACCGGATGCTTCCCGACGGCGACGCTCTCGATATCGTCATGGCGCTGAGCCAATTGCCGGAAAGGCCAGCTTTCATCATGCTGACCGCCAAGGACACCAAGGAAGACGTGATCGATGGACTGAACAGCGGGGCGGACGATTATCTTGGCAAGCCCTTCGAGCCGCAAGAGTTCATCGCTAGGGTAAGGGCCGTCCTGCGGCGACCTCGACTGCTCGTACCGTCGATCCTGTCGTTCGGGAACGTCGAGCTTCGCGTCGGCACCAACGAGGTCACTGTGGCCGACAACAAGGCCCTCCTTCGCCGCCGCGAAGCCCTAATCCTCGAAGCTCTTCTGATGCGACGCGACCGCGTCGTCGCGCGCGAAGTCCTGGTCCAAGCGGTCTACAGCTTCGATGACGAGATCGAGTCCAATACGCTTGAGGCGCAGGTGTCGCGGCTCCGTAAAAAGCTGGCCGAGCTTGGCAGCAACGTTGAGATTCGGAGCATGCGGGGCATCGGCTATATTCTCAGGACCGCACGTACCTAATGACGTCGATCACCAGGACACTGACGCTTTCGCTCGGCCTGACTGCAACGGCAATCTTTCTCGTCACGCTCGGCATCGTCATCTGGCTCGATCTGGCGCGCGAGCGCGAGCAAACCTACTGCCAAACAGCCACGGCTATCCTCAATCACGCCACGGTCGTCGATCCTGGCCACGGACTGATTGTCCGTTCTATTGGCCTCAAGGAGCTAAGATCTCACAGCCCAGGTCTATGGTACGTCGTGTCCTATGACAATCTGATGAGCGAGTTCGGACAGGACCGCCGACCTGCCTTACCCTTCTCGCTGCCCTATGTCGGTCCGATCGGATTGTCAATTCTCAACACACTTGACCAGAGTTCCTTCTGCCTGGCGGTCGTGAAAAGGGACACCTCTAAGCTCGTTATCATGATCGGAGGCGCGCAAGTCCAAGTCGACCAGGTCGCGGAATCATTCGTCCTCCGCAATCTTTTTTCGATTATTCTGTTGGCCGCCGCATTCGCGTCGACCGTAGTGGCCGGCGCATTTTTGTCCGCGCGCTTTGTGAGGCGGAGCATCGAACGTGTGACAAGGCTGGCGCTCGCAATCGAGCCGAGGGCACCTCAGGCGTCGATATCGCTCGATGAGGTTCCGGTCGAACTCAAGCCGCTGGTCAGCGCGCTTAACCGCGCCTTCCATGAGATTAATGCATACATCCAAAGCCAGCGCCGGTTCCTGGGCAATGCCGCTCATCAGCTCCGAACGCCGCTGACCTTGCTGCGCGCCAAAATCGAAGACGTGACCGAGCCTGCCTTGAAGGCCGAGCTTGTGTGCGATGTTCGTCACCTCACGTCTCTGGTCTCAGCCATGCTGGACCTGGCGCGGTTACAAAATCATGCGATAGAAAAGCGGCCCATCGATCTCGGAGCCCTGACGCGGGAAGTCCTTGCGGATTTCGGCCCGTCGGCGCTGGACGCCGGGATCGAGCTCTCGCTGGAACATCCGCAAGGCAGCGTCGTGGTGCTCGGCGTAGAAGCTGCGGTTCGGAGCGCCTTGGCAAACTTGGTAGGCAATGCGTTGATTCATGCACGCGGCGCGGCACGCATCGTAGCTAATCTCGGTCGTGGGAGCGTATCGATCAGCGACGATGGGGCCGGGATCTCCCCAACCTCCCAACTTAATCTTATTGAGCCGTTCCAGACGGCCGCCACCGCAAAGGAGGGGCACGGGCTAGGCCTGTCGATCATCCAGGAAATTATGACAGCTCACGCAGGTACGCTGACGATCACATCGACACCGGGGCGCGGGACAACGGTCTGCCTAAGCTTCCCAGAGGCTCCGCGGGAACGCAGAGTGATTCCTGAACCCGCAATGTAGCAGTACCTGCACGATCTGGGCCGAGATGTGCTCGAGTGATCAATTTTCGCAGCACGCTCCGCATCGCCTGGTGCATGGCCAGCTGGCGCGTGGCTTGTGCATTTGTATCAAGGCGCTGCTGCACAGCCTCGTTCCCTTGTTCCAGGGTCGTTGGTCTCTCCCGACTGGACGTACAAGCATGGCAGTTCCTCCGCCACCCGTCCTCCGCATCGCCCTATCGCGAGCGCATTATTTATAGCGACTGAGCAATCGGGCTCTCTCCAGACAGAATTCGTGACCGACCACTTCTGGCGCGCTTAGCGGACGTTGATGCCGCCAAGGATCCGGTGACGATTAAAAGCGGCCGCTCCGTCCAGCTGTGCAGGACAAAGGAGGGCGCTTTCGGTCGACCTACCAAATAATCCACTGGCGGGCAGCGCTGAAAAGGCGGCCGATGCGATGAATCGGTCCGGTCGAAGCAGTTCAGCAAATACCTGTGGTTATGGATCCCGGCGTTCGCCGGGATGACTGGGGAGAGTTTTACGACTATTTACCGGCGCTACTGCTGCGGCTGTCACTAAATTGAGCGATTTCAGTTCGTCCGTCTTGAAGACGAACAGTCTGTCGTGCGGCGTCTCCATGGCGTGCACCCAGACCTGCAGGCTGACGCCCATGTCACCGAGATAGCGCTGGCAGCGCGCGGAGATATTTTGCGCAACGCTCATCTCATCGCGGGGAGGGCCGTTCGCGGCCGAGCGCATCGCTGTCATCTGATGCACGCCGATCGTGGCCTGTTCGCCGGCGCGTCGATCGAGGCCACCGGCAAACACCAGGGGACACGATGACACACAGTATTTTCCTGCTTCAACTTCAGTCGCGAATCTTTTTTCACGAATGAGCCGCCCCATCGCCAGCGCGTCGTCCACCGAGCCGCCGGGCGAATTCAGCACCACGGTCCTGATGTATTCGCTGTGCCGTTCGGCCTCCGCCGCAAACCTTTGCGAAACTCCCGGCGTGATCGTGCCACTTGCCATCAATCGGCCACCGCCGACCAGCTCGAACGTCATCGGTTTTGTCAAGGCGCCCTCCGGCTGCGGCAGCGGCACGAGGCGCTTGCCGCCGTCCGGCAACAAAGGCGCGAAGATCGACGGCACTAGCCTGGGAAGATTCAGCGCGGGTGAATCTTCTCTAATCTCCGCCGGTGCCACCGCCGGGTCGGGATAGATGATCCATCCGTTGATGCTTGCGAGGTCGGCCGCGACCACGCCGAGCGCGACCAAAACCGCGCCGCGGAAAATCCAGCGCAATATTGTTTCTTCCGCATGCTCCGACAGCCAGGCTTGAAAGCGTTGCTGTATGGTAAAGTATTGCGACACGACGATGCGCTATTTGGTTTGGCGCGCCGCTGGCAGAGTGGTAACGTTTTCGTCTGCCGCCGCCGGCTCGGCAACGCCTTCGCGCTGCGGCCTTACATCGCCCGGCGCCGTCTGCTGCGCTTCTCCGACCTTGCGTGCCATTTGCAACGCCGCGACCAATTCGCCTGCGGTCATATCAGAGGCCGTGAACGCCGGAAGCCCTTCGCGCCTGATCGCGGCGTGGACCACGCAAAGGATCAGGACCAATACCGCCGGCATCAGGTCAATCGAGATCGCGCCGGCCCAGCTCGGAATGAAATCGCCGGCGTAACGCAACACCGCCTCGGCGGGCGACAGCGTCTGAAACCTGATCGGTTCGACCTTTGGCATTGCCAGGATCTTGTCCGCGGCGTCCGAGAGCGACGCCGCCTGTGCGGCAATCGAGCTTTCCACCTTGCCGACAACCGAGTTCTGACGATCCGCCAGATCGGATGTGCGGCCTCCCGCGGAAGGCGCAATGAAGCTCGACGACAGTGACGCCGCCGCGCGCTTGACAGCGGGCGCCACAGAAGTCTGCTGCAGATTGGCGATCACGCCCATCAGCGTCAGCGACTCGGTCGCCAATGCGTCGCTGCGGGCCGCAATCGGCCCGCGATCACTTATCAATTCGCGCATCTTGGCGAGACTTTTGCTGCCCTGCTCGTACAAGGCCGAGACACGTTTGTCCGAAGCCTGGACCTGCTGACCGAGACTATCGAGCTGCCCGGACATTTGCGTCAAAAGCTGCACCACGGTGCCGGATCCCGCGGTGCCCGTCAGCGAGCCGGCGCGCTCAGCGTCGGCGAGTTTTGCGAAGCGCGACGACGCCAGCTGGATATCCGGCAACAATCCCTGGGCTGCGATGGCGTTGGTGTTGGCAGTATCGAGATCGCGGGTATAGTCTTGTACAGTGATGGCGAGATGCTGCTGGATCGCGGCGGCGCCGGCGAGCGCCGAGGCGTTGAGCCATGACGACATCGCCACAATCATCAGCGAACCCAGCAGCAGGCAGCCAAACATCAGGCCGCCGCCGCTGCGCAAGGTCACATGCGGCATGAAATGCATCAGGAATACCCAGAACGCATAGATGCCGACAGATACCGCGACCGAATAGATCAACGCGGCAAACAACACCATGCCCGGACTGCCATTCAATAGTTCGCGAACCCCGAGAAAGGTATAGACGCCGGCCGCGAGCGCGAGGATCGCGGTCGTGTGTTTCAGCGTGCCTTCGAGGCGCGTGACGCCTTTAGTCAATAGGACCGAAGCAGATGAGCGGGGAGGCAGGACCTGGGATGCGAAGGCATTGTTCGGGGGCATCAGAGAGTTCCGTAGGGTTCAAAACCAACTGAACAGCCCCCGCTGTTCGCTGAGTGTTTCGTTTCTTGGACATAAATTCGGACGAGACTGTGTACAACCATCAGGCGCTACGCCTCACGAAGGCTTGAAAGAACCTTGCGGAGCCGCGTGCCTAGGCAACCCACTAAACGCCGTGGCCTGGCTGACGGGTGATCTGGCCGCCGGAAGAGGCCGTTACGTGCTGGCGAAATCGCCTTGTCGGGCGCTCTCAGCCGCAAACAGCCTTTCGTAACCGATAAGGCATTGAGCAGAGAGCTCATCATATCGGAACCAGGCTCAGTAGCAGTTTGCGGCATTCGCTCGCACAATGGCTTCATCATCACTATCCCCGGGTTTAAGTTTTACACGCGGGCCAGAAGGTTCGGCGTTAAAGTGATGACGCTTGCTGCTCAAGCTATCTGTGGTACTAAGGCGGCCTCACAATCAAGGAATATTGAGTGCCTAAAAAAGCAAAGAGGACGGTCGTGCGTCGCGAATATACCAAAGCCGATGTCAAGGAGTTGCGTGCGCACTCAAGGGCGAAAACACCCGTCATTAAAATCGCGAAGCTTACAAAACGTAGTGTAGGTTCGCTGCGGCAGAAGGCGCTCAAGCTTGGGATACGTCTAGGCCATCGACGCTAGGTCCGATGCCACCGGCTCGCTGACAATATGAAAGCGGACGATCATATGACGCTGTTCAATAAGGCTTTCTCGACGAGGACGCTATTTCAGATCGTTTGCGTTCTGGGTGCAGTCGTGGCGATGAAAGCATTGAGCGTGCATTATGATTTCAGCTGCGCAACCGCGTTCGCGGCTGAATGAGAAAACAGTCCCGACCATCGCTGCGGCGGAGCAGTTTACGCTCTCGAAGTTTATGTGCCGTAAGCGTGCGCGACTTGCTGACAAAGAATCGAATTATCGGTTGGCCGAGGCCGAAGAATGGGCGCGCTCAGACAATCTTGCAAAAGGTGGCCGCCTAGCTCAAGCGAACCATCAAGATTTGAGGAAAAAGAAAATGAGCCGCTTAGTGCCCTCCCAGGGCGGCTACGGCGGAAGCTACTTTGGAGGGCGAAGCTCGCCGGAGAACCAAGCTGTAATCTGCGGCAGATGCAGCGGATCAATTTGATCGCATTCCAAGCAGCGAAGCGCCCTCGGTCCACTTCCGTCAACTGGCATTAGCAGCACCAGCAAGCCGCGACACTGCTCACATCGCCCAGATCTATAGGTCTGACCCATGCTGTAGTATGACGCCGCGCCGATCGTAACATCCAATCCTGCAATTTCTGTCCCGCAATCGTGAAATGCTGCACGATATGCGCAAGAGAGGCCGCGAGGCACCGCCCGTGTGCTTGAGCATCTGAACAAAATGTGAGGCTTGCCGCATCTTGTGATCGAGCTTTCCCTCACCAACCTCGTGCAGGGGGCCCCAACTCGGGAGACCCATCATGCGAAAGCTTATCACGACGATAGCGTTGCTGGCCTTGGTCTACACTTCGGTGGCGATTGCACAGACGTCTGGTTCGCGAAATCCAGTCGCACCTCTATCGACGAACTCGGTCGGGCAACTGCTGCCGGAGGCGCCGGTCGGCCACCGCCAACCGCGCGCGGATCAAGTGCCCTCGGAGAAGAACCTGATGGGTGATCCGAACGATCCAATCGATCGCGAGAACGCGGCGCTTGACCGCATGGTCAAAGGCATTTGCCGCGGTTGCTAATACTCCCCCCTTTCGGCGTCCCGATGCGCCCGAACGTAGGGCGTGATCTCGCGAGTTTGCGTAAGCCCATCAACAGATGGAACGGCTTTTAAGCCGACGCAATGTCGTGTTGAACAGTTCATGTCAAAAAGGGCTCTGGTCAAAGATGCAGGCTTGAGTTCAAGCCGGGGAAACGACGGACTGCATTAGCAGAAATCCAACAAACCGACTCCGCGGCCGCCACCACCGCCGCCGCCTCCGCCACCACGCGCCAACGCCAACGGCAGTCGGAGACCCGGATGGGTTTGGTGTCGTGTGCCTGTGACGCCCTTTGAGCGGTACACGCGCGCACTAACAGTTGCATCACCGGCTGGGCTGACTAGCTCGCCGAAGCCGGGTTCACACTTCAACCCAGCAAGATCAAACATTCGGAAATGAGGCCGAACATGCCAAAACAGGACCGTTACTGCCTTGATGCTCTTCGCGGGCAACTGCTCGACCACCCCGTTTACGCGGAGGTTTCTTCTGTCGAGGATCTGAGGCGATTCATGGAAGATCATGTCTTCGCCGTCTGGGATTTCATGTCGCTTCTCAAGCGGCT